>Ga0070741_10019524_pt1 | contig 10809 bp, 10 predicted proteins | sample Coa_R1_4_FD_66440 | JGI IMG/M metagenome (GOLD analysis project Ga0070741, IMG submission 66440) | Surface soil microbial communities from Centralia Pennsylvania, which are recovering from an underground coalmine fire - Coalmine... | ecosystem: Environmental > Terrestrial > Soil > Unclassified ...
GAGAGCGCGTAGCGCAGCAGCACCACGTCGCCGATCTGACGGACCTCGGAGAGCGTCGCGCGGCGGTCCGGGTTCCATGGGAAGCGCCCGTCGCGCACGAACCTCGTGGCGCGTGAGTCGCCGACGAAGAAGGGCGCGACGACTAGCTGCAGCTCGTCCGCGAGGTTCCCGGTCAGGAACTGCGTGTGGACTGTGCCTCCCCCCTCCACCATCAGTCGTTCGACGCCGCGCCCGGCGAGGTCCTCGCTGATCCTGCGCATGTCCACCGGCTGGCCTCCGTCGAGCACGGTTGCGACAGGCCCCAGCCGCGAGAGGGCGCCCTGCACCCTCTCGCTCGGGCAGTAGACGAGCTTCTCGCTGTCCCCGGAGGCGAAGAAGTCGGCGCGCGGGTCCAGTTCCGCTCCGCTGGTGACGGTGACCTTGATCGGCGATGGCGCGACGCCGCGGGCCTTGCGCGCCTTCCGCCGGGCCTCGGAGCGAACGAGCAGGCGCGGGTTGTCGTGCCGCACGGTCGCTGCGCCGACCAGGATCGCGTCGCACGAGGCGCGTACCTCATCGACCCGGTCGAAGTCCGCCTGGTTGGACAGCTCCAGGCGCCGCAGGGTCGTGCCGCCCAGGTAGCCGTCGATCGACAGCGCGCAGCTCAGCAGCGTGTAGGGGCGCTCGTGGACGCTCGCCGCGGCCATCACTTCGCGCCGCCGCTCTGCGGTTCCGAGCCGAATGCGCTCAGGAAGCGATCCCGGAACGCGCTCATCGGCCAGACCGGCGCCTGCGCGCTCGGCTTCAGGCCTTCGCTCCAGCCCCATCCGGAGATCTGCTTCAGCACCGACGGGTCACGGGCGATGATCGAGATCGGCACTTCGTGGCTGGGCTCCGCGCCGCTGACGACCGTCCACGGCTGATGATCGCCGAGGACGATCAGGACCGTGTTCTTGTTCCCGTAGTGCTGCACGTAGGAGATCAGCGCGTTCATTGTGTACCGGATCGACTCTCCGTAGGCCGCGCGGACGACCGGCGAGCCGTTGATGTCGATGTAGGAGGACAGGCCGTTGACGTGCAGGCCGCCGACGCCCGCATCCTTCGTGTTCTTTGTGAAGATCGACCCGTCGCCGAGCTGGTTCCACGGCACCATCCGCGGGATGCGGGTCCACGGCTCGTGGCTCGAGACGAGGTCCACCTCTGCGAACACGGGGCGGCGCCGGCGCTTGGCGAGCTCCAGCCGCTGCAGGGCCGACATCACGTACTGATCCGGCATCGCGGCGAAGGCGAATCGCGGACCGTGGTAGCCGACGTTCCTGCGGTCGTAGAGCTTGTCGAAGTGGTAGAAGGTCTTGCCCGGCGCCCACGGCTTGTCGTTGGAGGGCACGTCGTCGACCGTCCGCCATCCCGCCCGGTCGAAGGCCTGGGTCAGCGTGAAGCGCCGGTTTTCCATCAGCTGTTCGTAGCGCTGCGGCGTGTTCACCCAGAGGCCGGTCTGGAAGGTCGAATGGGCCAGCCAGCTGATCCCGCCGAAGGTCGGCGAGGTCATCCAGGCGCTCCGTGCCGAGAACCCCGCAGCGGCCAGCCGCTCCTCGCCGCCGGCCAGCACCGAATCGACGCCTGGTGCGATCGAGGTCCCCTGCACGGCGACCTTGCCGTAGCTCTCCACGAACAGGAGCAGGACGTCCTTGCCGCGCAGCCCGGTCAGCAGCTTGCTCGCCGGCGTGGCGGCGAACCGGTCGCCCAGGATCTCCCGCTGGAAGACACCGTGGTCTTCGATGTCTGACTGCACGGCGCGCGCCTGGCTGACGATCAGGCTCGCCGCGCCCGCGGAGGCGATCGGCGTCGCGGGCACGATCCGGGCGCCGAGCGCCAGGCACAGGACCCAGGCGAGGCCCAACCCGCCTGCCGCCCGCAACGTCCAGACCCGGTGCTCGGCCGCGACCCGGCTCACCCGCCGCACCGCGAAGGCCATCAGGAGCGGGACGCCGACCACGAGCGCGCCCACCGCGACGACGATCAGGAGCCCCGTGGCTCCTCCGAGCGAGGCTTTCATCGTTTCGACGGCGAAGCTGACGTATTTGAGGTCCTGATACGGGTCGAAGGGTTTGTCGAAGGCCGCGAAGAAGCCGATGTTCAAGAGCTTCACGATCAGCACGAGTCCCAACAGGGGCCCGAGCACCCAGACCAGCAAGCGGCGGGCGCGCGGGCCGACGAGCGCCACGAGCGCGATGAAGACGAGGCCCTCGATCGGGAGCCTCAGGAGCGCCTCGGCCCTCAACGCGACGGGCTGGTCGGGTCCGACCAGAGCCGTCCACACGAACAACAGAGCGAGAACCGTGGCGGCCGTCGCGAGGACGGCCCGCACCCGCTGTCGCCCGGAGCCGGCGGGCGTCCGCTCGGCGCGCGCGCCGGCGTCGCTGCGCGCGTCATCCCGGCTCGCCCGCAGCCACAGCACGTCGCGGCCGAAGGACTCCGCGAGCAGGATCAGCGCCCCCGCCAGCAGGACGCCGGTCACGTCCCACGGCAGAACACCCGCCGCCGCGATCGTGAGCACGATCGCCTGGGTGGCCGCCACGAACTTGCGCCAGTAGCGCGCAGGAAGCGGCTCGCGCATCCATCCGAATGCCAGCTCGCCCGCGGCGAACACGTAACGCGCTACGCCGATCAGGAGCACCCATGCGGCCCCTGCGCTCGCGACGTACACGCTCAGCGCGAGGATCAGGAAGGCGTCGACCTCACCGTCGAGCTTCGCACCGAGGCCGCCGACCGCCGTCCGGCGCGCCACCCATCCGTCGACCGCGTCGAGCACCTGCGCGACCGCCGACAGGGACACGAGGATCGCAGCCGGCACAGGCGCCGCGAAGGACTCGGCGACGAGCGCCGCGAGGACCGCGACGAGCGCCGCGCGGGTCAGGGTCACCCGGTCGGCGCGGGTCAGGCGCTCGGCGCCGAAGTGGGACGCGGCACGCGCCACCCCAAGGCTCGTGAGCGCGGCGCACGCCATGCCCACGCCCCAGCCGGCTGCGCCGGGTCCGTTTCCGGTCAGCGAGAGGGCCTCCAGGAGCCCGGCGACGAGCAGCAGCTGACCTGTCAACGGCCCCGCAAGGCCGGACTGGGCGGCCCGCGCCTCGCGGCCTTCCCACCTCGGATCAGCCGCCCATACGCCCTTGGAGGACATCACGGAGACATGACGCCGCCCTCACCCGATTCTTCCCCCGCCACGGGCCGCTCCTATGCTCTCGGCGTGGCGAGGCGATGAAGCAGGACGAGCGCATCCCCTTCGTCGGCGCCCTCCGGAGGGCGCGGGTCGCGGCCTATCCGCGGGGCGAGTTCGTCGAACAGGAGAGCTTCATGTGCGCGAGCGAGATCCGCACGCTCGCGGAGCGGGCCGGCATCGTCCGGGGAACGTCCGTGCTCGACCTCTGCTGCGGGATCGCGGGGCCGGGACGGTTCATCACCCGCGAGTACGGCTGCGCCTACCTCGGCGTCGACTACAGCGCGAGCGCGGTCGACATCGCACGAGCGCACGCAGGCGGTCTCCCGTGCCGGTTCGAGGTCTCGCGCGTCCCACCGGTCCCGCCCGGAGCATTCGAGGTGATCCTGGTGCTGGAGACGATGCTCGCGTTCCCCGACAAGCGGCCGCTTCTGGCGGAGATAGCCGCAGCCCTCCCAGCGGGCGGACGTTTCGCCTTCACCCTCGAGGAGGGACTGCCGCTCACAGAGCCTGAGCGGGCCGCGATGCCGGACTCCGACACCGTCTGGCTCACCCCGCTGCCGGAGATGCTCGCGCTGCTCGAGCGGGCCGGCCTCGCCCTTCGCTGGCAGCAGGACCGGAGCCGGGCGCACGCCGCCACGGCGGATGCCCTGCACGCGGCGTTCATGCGCGAAGCGCGTGAGATCGCCGCGCAGATCGGCCGGCCGGCGCTCGACGATCTGCTCGAGTCGCACCGGCTCTGGAGCGGCTGGCTCGGGGAAGGCCGCGTGCACAAGATCGCCTTCGTCACAGAGAAGATGTAGGAAACCGGGAAGGTTTTGGCGCCCGCGCTGTCCTGAGTGGGCGTGAGGAGCTTTTTGCGATGGGTGCGTCCGGCGGCTGCGGTGTGCACGCTCGCATTCGTGGCCTGGCGTCTCGGCAGCGGACCGTTCGTCGACGGCGTGCGCGCGATCGACGCCGGCGCCCTGACAGCCGCAGCCGCGATCTTCCTGCTCACCACCTTCTGCTGCGCCTGGCGCTGGCGGATCGTCACTTCGGGGCTCGGCGGCGAGGTCTCGCTGCCCGCCGCCGTCGCGGCCTACTACCGCTGCCTGTTCCTCAATCTCACCCTTCCCGGCGGCGTCGCCGGAGACGTACACCGCGGGCTCAGCCATGGACGAGATGTGAAGGACGTCGGCCTCGGCCTGCGGGCCGTCGCCTGGGAGCGCACGGCCGGGCAGCTGGTCCAGGTGGTGCTGACCGTCATCGTCCTCTTGCTGCTGCCCTCGCCGGTGCGGTCCTCGATGCCGTTCGTCGCGGGCGGCCTGGCCGTCGCGACGGCGATGCTCGTCCTCGTTCTCCGCGGGCGGGCGCAGCGTGGGCCTTCGCTGTGGCAGCGAGCGCGGAGCGCCGTGGCCGGCGACGTGCGCGCGGGTCTGCTGCGCAGGAGCACGCTGCCCGCCGTCGCGGGTCTGTCCGTGCTCGCCATCCTCGGCCATGCGCTCACGTTCCTCCTAGCCGCACGGGCGGTGGGGGTCACGGCGCCGGTCTCACGGCTTCTGCCGCTCGCTTTCGTCGCGATGATGGCCATGGCGCTGCCGAACATCGGCGGCTGGGGACCTCGTGAGGGCGTGACGGCCTGGGCGTTCTCCGCTGCCGGCCTCGGCGCCGGGCTGGGCGCGGCGACGGCCGTCGCCTACGGGGTCATGGTGCTGGCCGCGAGCCTCCCGGGCGGGTTGGTGCTCGTCGGGGAACGGCTTTCCCGGCGCCGCGGATCGATCCCGGATCATCACGGCCGCCTCCCGGATACGAGCTTCGCGCGATGACGATCCGGACCCGTAGCCGGCTCGCGATCGACCGCAGCGTCCCGGAGGTGTGGGCCTACATCTGCGACGTCGGGCGCTGGCACGAGTGGGCGCCGACGGTGCGCGAGGGCTGGGTGGCCGGCGGGGGTCCGCTGGCCCCGGGCGCGCGCGTGGAGCAGCGCGCGGAGCTGGTGTTCGGGCTGACGCGCCACCGGGCCCAGACCGTGACCGCCGTCCAGGCGCCCCGGAAGGTCGCCTTCGCGGGACCGATGGGCACCTCCACGGCGCGCTGGGGCATGGAGCTGCAGGGGGACGAGGCCGGCGGCACCGAGGCCGAGATGTGGGTCGAGGTCGACCTCAGGAACATCATGCGCGCGATCCCGGGCGGCGCCCTGCGAGCGAGGATCCAGCGCGTCATGGACATCGAGATGGACCTGATCAAGGCGGCAATCGAGTCGACACCGGTTCCCGAGCCGGTCCTCTGATGGCCGTCGCACCGCAGCCCACGCCCGCGCATGCGCAGCGCGCGGAGGTCGACGGCGAGCAGGAGCGCCTGATCGAGGCCTATCGCAGGAAAGCCGGGAGCTACGACCTCCTCTCGCGGCTGTACCCGATCCCCGGCTATCCCCAGCGCACCCAGCGCCGCCTGGCGGTGGGGGCGCTAGCGCTCCGCCCCGGCGACACGGTGGTCGACATGGCCTGCGGCACCGGCCTGAACTTCTCCCTGATCCAGCGGGCGATCGGCCCCGAGGGCCGGCTGATCGGCGTCGACCTGACCGACGCGATGCTGGCCCGCGCGCAACAGCGGGTCCGGCGCAGCGGCTGGAAGAACGTGACGCTCGTGCAGTCGGACGCGAACGCGTTCGGGTTCCCGGACGAAGTCGACGGGATTCTCTGCACCTACGCCATGTCTCACGTGCCGCACGCCCGGAGCGCGATCGCCCACGGCGCGGCAGCTCTCTCGCGCGGCGGAAGCTGGGTCGTGCTCGACCTCAAGGTCCCCGACAGGGTTCCCCGGCGGCTGGCGCAGCTCGGCATCGTGATCGGACGGCCGCTCGGCTCGATCGACGAGTGGGCTGCGCGCAGGCCCTGGGAGGCGCTGCGCACGGCCATGAGCGAGGAGCTGGCCGATCTCAGCTGGTCCGAGCTGTTCCTGGGGAGCGCGTTCCTCGCGAGAGGCCGCGCGAGGACGGGCTCCGAGCCCGCATAGACGAGCCGGCGAGCGCGACAGCTTCGCCGCGTTCGCCGGCCACCCGCTGCAAGCGCGGCGGACTCAGCCGCCGCGTCTCAGCGCTGCGAAGCCTCGCGTCCCGCCGCCGGATCGGCGTCGAGCTCGCGGGCTTCCTCTTCGCCGGTGTCGCTCGTGTCCGGATCGACCGACCGGGCTTCGTCGTGATGCGTCCGGGCCTGGTCCATCACCGCGTCGGCATCCGAGTGCCGGTCTGCCGCGATCGCGCGCTCGCGGCGCGCCTGGGCGGCCTTCTCTTCGGCTTCTGCCTCCGCGCGGGCCGCGCTCGCGCGGTGTTCTTCGGCCGCGGCTCGCACCTGCTCGCCTTCGACCGCGGTCTGCCGTCCCTGCTCGCGCAGGCCGCGAGCCTCCTCGCGCCTGTGCTCACGCCTACGGCTGCGCGCGAGCGCCACCAGGGCTGCGATGACGATCACAGCCACGACGACGATCGCGATGATCAGTCCAGTGCTCATCGTGTCCTCCCTTTCGTCTGGAAGCCGCGACTCAGGCCCGGCCGACGATCAAGCTCGCGAGGAAAACGATTGCGAGCACGACCAGCCCCAGCCAAAGGAAGTGGATCAGGGCGCCGACCCCGAAGGCCAGCGCCACAATGATTGCCGCGACGATTAGTAGTCCCATGAACACGCGTTACCCGAGTTGGCAAGGTAGGAACGCTCTCCGGTGAGGGCTTTCTTGGAATAGGCCCCTTACCTGTCACCATTCGGACACATTTGCCGGGACGACGCGGCGCAGGCGCGCCCGCCGTACCGTCCGGGATCCCCTATTTCCTGGCTTTTTTCATGGGCGCCAGCGAGTTGCCCGGAGCGATTTCCGAGCAGTTCTGCGGCGCGGTGAGGCCGGCGAACCGTTCCGTGAGCCAGACCTCCATTTCAGGCAGCCACGGACCCGCGCCCTCGATGTGGCCGAGGTGCTGGTATTCGGTGAACTTCACCGGCACACCAGCGCCGCACCACTGGCGCGCGAGGCTCCGCACGTCACCGGCGATCATCACGCCGTCGCCGGGCCCGATCCCGGGCTTGTTGCCCGGCGTGCCTTCGAATTCTTCGCCGCCGTTGCCCTGCCCGATCAGGAACGGCACGGTCGGCGCCGACACGCTGCCCAGGTTCAGCTTGTTCGCCGTCTTCACGAACACCGGGATCGATTCAGGCGTCGGGTATTCCGGCTTGACGACTTCGGACCACGTGAGGCCGGGTGTCGAGGTCTCGTTCGTGATCGACTTGTGCTGATCGGATTCCATCAGTTCTCTGCCGTACGTGGTCAGGTACGGGCTCAGGTCGAGGTGGTAGGAGCGGGCCAGGCCGTCGAGCGACATCGGGATGATCGACGCCCAGCTGCTGCTGCCTTCGACGTATCTCAGGTTGTGCGCAGGGTCGACGAGCACGCCGCCCATCGCCGCGCCGACGAGGTCGGCGTTGATCTCGGGCGCATAGCTCGGCGCCTCCTGTGCGGCCCACTCGGTGGCGATCGCGCCGCCGGAGTAGCCGGCGAGGCCGATCTTCGTGCCTGCCCCCAGCCCGGTGGCCGGCGAGCTGAGCGCCGCGCGCAGCGAGTCGAGCGTGTTGTAGCCGTAGACCGGCCCGGCGGAGAAGTCCGCTTCCTCGCCCTCTGTGTCCGGGACCACGACGGTCTCGCCGGCCAGCAGAGCGGGGGTGATCAGCGCCGACTCCACTTTGGCGATGTCCTGGCCTTCGTAGGTGCCGCTCGAGATCTCGTAGGAAGGATCGTCTTCGGTGTTCAGGCTGTCGTAGAAGGACTGGTAGGAGAGCGCAATCGGCGTGGGGAGTTTCACGGGCGGGAGCAGCACGGAGGTCACGTTGACGGTGGGCTTGCCGAGCGCCGAGGTCGAGCGGTAGAGCAGCTGGACCGCCGTGATCGGGGTTTCGATCCCTGCGACGTGGAAGGGCACGGTCCTTGTCTTCAGCACCGTCCCCGGCGCGATCTTCCGCAGGCGCGGCTTGCCTTCGTAGGAGTAGAACGGGTCCTGTTCGGGCGTCGGGGCCGCCTGCGCCGCGGGCACGGCGAGAGCGCACCCGGCCGCGAGCGCGAGCACAAGGAGGATGCGCCGGACGCCGAACCGGCTCGCCGAACGCCCGATCGCCGCTGCACCTGCACGGTCCGTCCTCATCGCCGCCCCCATCTCGTCGTTGCCATGTGACCTGAACCCGTCCGTCGCCCTCGACGCGACGGTCGGTCTCTACCCACGAGGGTCAGGCCGCAAACAGGGCGGGAGCGGGCCGGCTCAGGCTGCGGACTCCTCGAACGTGGCGAGGTCGTAGACGCCGTGGTCGGAGCCGAGGCCGCCGGCGACGACGCCGGCGACGGCGCAGCCCAGGCGGGCGGCCCCCGCACGGTCGCGGCCGAGAGCGAGCCCGCGCAGGAAACCCGCGCTGAACGCGTCCCCGCAGCCGGTCGTGTCCACGACGCTCACGCCCTCGGCCGCCGGCACGCTCTCCACGCCGCCGTCGGCGCCCACCACCAGGACCCCGTCGCCGCCGCGCGTGGCCGCGACGCATCCCACGCCGCGCGCGAGCAGCGCATGGCACCCCTCTTCGAGATCGTCGGTCCCGGTGAAGCCCATCACCTGTTCGTCGTTCGGCAGGAAGTAGTCGAGCTGCTCCAGCGCGCCGGCGATCCAGTCGAGCACGCCCATATCGCCGGGGGCGAGCACATCGGCGCTGGTCGTGATCCCGCGCGCCCTGGCGCGCTCGAGCACCGCTGCCGCGGCCTCCCCGCCCATGAACTCGGGGCCGCCCAGATGCAGGTGCGTGGCGCCGTCGAGCACCGCATCGGTCACGTCGGCGGCTCCGTAGCCGGCGTTCGCTCCGACGCAGTGCAGCGCCGGCCGCGAGCCGTCGGGCCGGATCGGCAGCACGCTCGCGCTGGTCTGCACATGCTCGCGCCGAAGCAGATGGGTCGTGTCGACGCCGTCGCGTTCGAGCGCCGCCAGGAGCGCGTCGCCGAGCGCGTCGGTTCCGATCGCCCCGGCGCTGCGGACGCTCGCGCCGAGGCGGCTCAGCACCAGCGCGGTGCCCCCTGCCGAACCGGCGGCCGTCATCCGGATCTCCTCCACCAGCGCCCCGCCCTGGCCCTCGGGGATCTCGGTGACGGGACGGACGAGCACGTCGAGGACGTGGACGCCCATCGCGACGACCGCCTGCTCGCTCACTCCGCCTCCTGCCCGGTGGCCGGGCGCAGGGCCCCGTAGCCGCGCGCGGCGAGCGCATCCACGACGTCCTGGAGCGCTTTCTCGTCGAGCACTTTCGGCGTGCCGATCGCAACCGCTCGTGCGTACAGCTCCGCGACCCACTCGAGCAGCTCGGTTGCGCGGACCGCGCTCTCCAGATCCGCGCCGTAGGTGATCGTCCCGTGGTTGGCCAGCAGCGCGGCGGTCCGCCCCGCCAGCGCGGCGACCGCCGAGGCGGCCAGCTCCGGCGTCCCGAACGTCGTATATGGGGCGACGCGGATCGCTCCCCCGAGACCGAGCATCTCGTAGTGGATCGCCGGCAGCTCCTCGAACACGCAGCTGACCGCCGTCGCGGCGGGCGCGTGCGTGTGGACGACGGCACCGGCGTCGTAGGCGTCGTAGATGCCGAGGTGCAACCCGATCTCCGAGGTCGGCGCGGAGGAGCCCTCGACCACCGAGCCCGCGGCGTCCACGAGGACGATGTCCTCCGCCTGCAGCTCGGAGAGCACCCCGCCGGTCGGGGTGACCGCGATGGCCTCCCCGCAGCGGGCGCTGACGTTCCCCGAGGTCCGGTGTACGAGGCCGGCGGCGGCGAGGTGACGCGAAGCGGCGGCGACGGCCTCCCGCATGGCTGTGGGCGCGCTCATGGCGCTCGGACCCCGGATCGGTCCTCCACGGCGCGTGCGGCGCCCACTACGCCCCCGCTCCGTTCATCGTCGCCGTGTCGATCACGAAGCGATAGCGCACGTCGGAGGCGACGACCCGCTCCCAGGCCTCGTTGATCTGCTCGGCGGAGACCCGCTCGATCTCGGGCACGACCCCGTGCTCGGCGCAGAAATCGAGCATCTCCTGCGTCTCCGCGATGCCGCCGATCGCAGACCCGGCGAACGTGCGGCGCCCCGCGATCAGCGAGAAGACGGGTACCGACAGCGGCTCGGGCGGGGCGCCGACGTTCACGAACGCCCCGTCGGTCTTCAGCAGCCCGAGGAAGCGCCCCATCGGCAGCGGCGCGCTGACCGTGTTGATGACGAGATCGAAACGGCCTGCGAGCTGCTTGAACGTCTCGCGCTCGCTGGTCGCGTAGTACTCGTCGGCCCCGAGCCGCAGCCCATCCTCCTGCTTGGACAGGCTCTGGGACAGGACCGTGACGTGGGCGCCCATCGCCTTGGCGATCTTCACCGCCATGTGCCCGAGGCCGCCGAACCCGATCACCGCCACCTGCTTGCCGGGGCCCGCCTGCCAGTGGCGCAGCGGGGAGTAGGTCGTGATCCCGGCGCAGAGCAGCGGCGCGGCCCGGTCGAGCTCGATCTCGTCCGGGACGTGCAGGACGAAGCCCTCGTCCACCACGACCTGCGTCGAGTAGCCGCCTTTGGTCACCGTCCCGTCGCGGTCGACC
>Ga0070741_10019525_pt1 | contig 10809 bp, 8 predicted proteins | sample Coa_R1_4_FD_66440 | JGI IMG/M metagenome (GOLD analysis project Ga0070741, IMG submission 66440) | Surface soil microbial communities from Centralia Pennsylvania, which are recovering from an underground coalmine fire - Coalmine... | ecosystem: Environmental > Terrestrial > Soil > Unclassified ...
CAAGCAACGCTTGTTCGTGCCGCACGCGCGCCGTGACGTCGCGCGCGATTTTCGATGCGCCAATGATATTGCCGTTCTCGTCCCTGACCGGCGAGATGGTCAGAGAAATATCGAGCAGCTGACCATCCTTGCGGCGGCGCTTGGTCTCAAAATGGTCGACCCGTTCGCCACGGCGCAGGCGGGCCAGGATGTTTGGTTCTTCATCCTGCCGGTCGTCAGGAATGAGGAGCTCGGCTACAGTTCGACCAATGGCTTCATCCGCCGTATAGCCGAAGAGCCGCTGTGCGCTGTTATTCCAGCTCATGATGACTCCGTCGAGATTCTTGCTGATGATGGCATCGTCCGACGAATCAATGATGGCACTCAACAACGCGGAGGATACTGCAGCCTGCGTGCGATTGAAGATTTGCCTGTTCAGTTCCGCAATGCGCTCACTCAGCAAACGGAATCGCCCGACAGCCTGCTCCTGCGGCTGTAGCCGGAGTAGTATTAACGCCTGTTCCCCACGCAGGCGGGCGCCCTCAACACGGCAGGGTAGCTCCCCGCCAGAGGTTTGCAAGTTCAGCCCTGCGGGCACGAGTTGTCCGCTCCGTGCAAATCGGGACAGCATCCGCACGATAGTTTCCCCGGGATCGCTCGACAGATTCGAGAGCGACAGGCCGGCGAGTTCGGCGACGCTACGGTTCAGCAATACCGCGGCGGCTTCGTTGGCTGCCAAAATCACACCGTCTGCTGACGCCAGCAGCATGGGCTCGGGCAGAACGCCGCAACAAAGTTGGAAATCGGCCGGTGTCATTCCTGCTTGAAATATTCGCGCCCTCTCGCGCTCTGCGCCTCGCTGCCGGGGCTGAGATAAACGACGACGCGGCAGCCCGGGCTTCCGTGGGCAATCGTTTCCTGCAACTCGACTTTCGCGTAGCCCAGGTTGGCGGCGGCAATAGATCCAAAGACGTTCGACGTCATCATGCACATCGATGGCCGTCCCAGCACTTTGTCACCGAAAGGACAGCGGCTGTTACCCAGGACGATTTTGTCGTGCGTTTCTTCGATTATGAAAAACTGCCCGTTAATGCGGCGCTTCAGATCGACAAGAACCTGGGCCACCTGCGCGCGCGAGAGCTTGGATACCTGAAACGCCGCCCGATAATCGCGATCGATCTGGTCGCCGACATTTTGTCCGACAACACTGATGAAACCGGCGGCCTCATTGAGTCCGACTACTTCTTCCAGAGTGCCGGACAGCTCACGAACCAGAGTGCGCAAGAAGCGATCCCGGTCGAGCGGCACATCCAGCTGTTCCGCGAGTTTTTCCGCGGTTGTCTCGGCCATGTCGTCACCACCTCCGGTGGTTGGGGCCGACCAGCGCCACGAGCTGGCGAGCGCGGCTCAGGCCTCCTTCGTAATTATATCGGAGGCCAACCTGGACGGAAGCCGATAGACGACCTGGCGTTGACCGAAATCGGTGCGGCTCCTGAGAAATCCGGGCGGCACCAGGCAATTTCGTTACATGTATTCCGGCACCGCGATACCGAGCACGTCTAGGGTCCGGATAAGCTGATCGCGGACGTAGGTCGTCATCCAGAGCAGAAAGGTCCGCTTTTCGCGGTTTTCTTCGGCGAGGACGGGGTAATCGTGATAGAAGCTGTTGAAGGCCTGGGAGAGCTGGAAGGCATACTTGGCGATGTGGGCGGGTTCGCCCGATGCGATGGCCCGCTCGACGGCGGAATGGGATTTGGAGGCTATAAGGAGCAGTTGCCAAAAGGCTTCGGACTGGAGCTGGCGTGCGAAGGCGGGTTGGTCGAGGTGTTGCGCGAAATCGGGCAGAGCCTCACCGCGTTCGGCCAGCTTGCGCAGGATGTTGCCGGCGCGGACGGCGGTGTACTGCACATACGGACCGGTGTCGCCTTCGAAGCTGAGCGCTTCCTGAAGATCGAAGGCGATAACGGAATTGCGCGTGAATTTGAGCATGAAATAGCGCAGTGCGCCGACGGCGATTTGCATCGCAACTTGTTTGCGCTCGTCCGCGTTTGCTTCCGGATGCCGTGAATCGACTTCTTCTTGCGCCTTTTCGATCAGCTTATCGATGAGATCGTCGGCTTTGACGCCGAGACCCTTGCGGCCCGATACCTCGACATACGGCCGTTTGCGGTCTTCTTGTGACAGCTCGATGCCGAGTTCGACGCAGGTGCGGGGCGAGAGCGCAACCATTTCGTAGGAGAAATGGATCGAGCGGTCGGCCTGGTCGTTGTAGCCGAGCGCGCGGAGTCCGGCCACGACGACGTCTTGAAGATAGGACTGGCGCGAGTCAATGACGTTGTAGACCCATTCGCCACGGCCGAATTTGGAGACCGGGGATCCGGGATCGCGGGGCTGAGGATCGGAGGTGGTGATATAGACGGTTTTTTCGGCCCAGAGCCGGTAATAGAAGTCTTTGCCAGGAAGCAACCCGAATTTCCAGAGCTGATACGCGATGTCCTTGCCGACATACGTGACGGTGTTGTTGGAACGAACAATGACTTTGCTGTCTTCCGTGTCCTCTCCGGTTTGTTCCTTGAACGCGCTGGCGGGCATGACCCAGCAGCCTTTGTTCTTGCCTTCGGTCTCCAAGTAAATCGCCTTGCGCTCTTTCAACTGTTCGAACGCCGTTTCCCAGAACTTCAACCAGACGACATCGCTTTCGCGCGGCAGCAAATCGTAGCGGACTCCGAGGCGGGCCATGGTGGCGAGGTGATAGCCGACGATGGTTTCGCTGACCTTCGAGGCCAGATGCACCAATTCGCCTTCGCGATGCTCGATGGCGTGCAGCATCTCGGCGCGCCATTCCTTGAGATTGGGATGGGCGGAGACTTCGGCGTACAGGTCCCAGCAATAATAATCGAAGCGGGTAGTCTCGATTAGCCGGACCACTTCGTCATACGACATCTTGCGCAGGAAGTGAAAGCCCGCGACCACGTCCGCGACCTGGACGCCCGTGTTGTCGATGTAATTCTGCACTTCGACCGATCGGCCGGAGGCGCGCAGCATGCGCACGAAGGTATCGCCGAGAACGGCATTGCGCAAATGACCGATGTGGGCCGCCTTGTTCGGGTTTATGTTGGTGTGTTCGACGATGATCTTGCCCGAGATTTCGCTGCGTATTTCCCCGCCTCCGCGCAAGATGGCATCGGCGTAGGCACCGCGATCCAGGCGCACGTTGATATAGCCGTTGCCCGCGACTTCAAGCGCGGCTACGCCTTCGATGGCGCCAAGTTTTTCGACAATCTCGCGCGCGATGCTCACCGGCGCACGCTTCAACTGGCGCGCCAGATGAAACGGCGCGGTAATCGACAATTCGCCAAAGGACGATTGCTTGGGCTCCTCCAGAATTGCGGGAACCGAGGCGCCAAATTGGCCATTCAGAAACGACTCGATGCGGGCGAAGATGCTTTTCTCTATGCGATGAAACACGTGTTTCCAGTATGCACAGGATATAATGAGGCGTGCCGAAGGTGACCATTGACGGGAAGACCGTCGAATTCGAGTCGGGGAAGCTGCCGTACCAAGAACATGGCAAGCCCGAATCGATACTAGACGTTTGTCTGAATGCCGGGATTCACCTGGAACACGCCTGCGGCGGAAACTGCGCCTGCACCACCTGCCACGTGATCGTGACCAAGGGCAAGGAAAACCTTTCCGAGATGGACGACGATGAAGCAGATCGCCTGGATATGGCGGCGGGTTTGACGCTCAATTCGCGGCTAGGTTGTCAGTGCGTAGTGGAAGGCGATGTGGAGGTCGAGATCCCATCCTGGAATCGCAATTACGTGAGCGAAGGCGGCGGATCGATGAACCTGGGCGACGCGATTCCGGTCGGGAAAAAATAGCACCTGAGAAACAGACGCGACAAGTACTACGCCAGCTTGTCTCACCTGATCGCCCGCGGCGCCCAAGTTGTCCCAGCCATTACGTAAAATCAAGAGCTTAGCGCGGTCATCGGCTTGCTTCGGATGGGAGCATGAAGAAATACCTGACGTGGGGATCCTGCCCAGCAGCGGGAGGCGCTAAGACGGCAGCGAACCCCTCCCCTGCCCATCAGAGTTTGACCCAAAGGTCGAGGAACTTGTCGGTTAAATCCTGAGGGATTTTGGCTGTGACGGTGGTTTGCATCCCGTTTCGCGTGGCTTGGATACCGTCGTAGAGCTTGAGCATCTCGGGCTGATTGTCGGGCGTGTTGAGACGTCCGAAGCCGACCAGGCCGCGCACCAGGTCGTGAACGAACTTGGCGTCACGCTCGGTGTTGCAGTTGACCGTCGCGATCGCGTCGATGCCGTTTGTAACATTCATCCCGAGCGTGGCGCTCTGGACTGATTTGAGGGCCTGAAGCACGTTCGCGAGGTTCCCTTCGAGCGGCAGCGGAAGGTTGAGATTTTGGAGGCCGCCGGTGAGTGCGGCGTACACTTGATCGGCGGCGGGCAGCGTGCGCAACAGATCGCGGAGGGAGGCGGGGAGGCCGCGGGCGTTGGCGGGCTGATCGATCAAGGAGTGAAGTTCTGCAGGGGGCCCAGCGGCGGCCGTGGAATCGTCCAGAAATGTAACGGACGCGCGCTCGTCGCCGAACAGCTTGTGACCTTTGTACTCGGCGGGCGTCATGCCGTTGGATTTGGAGCGGGCTTCCAAGTCTTGGATGCGAAATTTGCCGCGCACGAGCAGCAGTGCGCTTCTGCCATTGGAGCAGAGCAGCAGCTCGGAAAGGTCCTTGCGCGGATCGAGTCCGGTTTGACGCGTGAAGCTGTCCAGCTGAGGCAGCGGCACGCGCGCGATGAGCTTTTGATAAATGCTGGTGTCGCGCAGGCCCGCCAAATTGATGCCCAGGACGACCACCGTGTCGGAAGGCACGAGCGCTTCCAGCGCGGGACTCACGTGCAAAGACGCGGATTGCTTGGGCTGGCAGGCGGCGAGCGTCAACAGCGCAATTACGAGCGAAATGCGCTGACGCACTAAAAGTCTCTCCGGTGGAAAATCGCAAGCGCCGCGCCGAGCATGGCCGCGCCGAAGACGGCCGATGTCCAAAGCGGCATGAATCCCGCGAAAGTGCGGCTTTGAATTGCGTCCAACGTCATTTTGCCGATCTCATAGACTTTGGGAAACACGTAGTACAGCGTGCGCCAGACGTTGCGCGACCACTCAGACGACAGCAGGCGCATCATCAGGCTGGTCTGCGCCAGGATGGGGCTGATGATCATCAATGCTACGGTGATCATGGTGGCAGCGGCGGCGCTTTCGATGGTGACGCCGATCAGGACCACCACTGCAAGCAGCACCGCGAAGATAAATGTGGTGGTGGCGATCGCGATCAGGAATCCGGGCGACCAGATGCCGGTCTTGACGCCTAGAATCGTCCAGACGCCCAGCACCAGATACGTCGTGTTGAGCGAGACTACCAACACATTGCCGATGAATCGGCCGAGCAGGATATGGGTGCGCGACAAGGGCTTGGACAACAGCAGCTCGATGCGGCCCGGCTCCAAAACGCTGGGAACCAGACCAGCGGATGCGAACACCGCGAGAAACATCCCCCAGGTATAAAGGAAGGTGGCGATGGCGCCGTAGACGCCGCGCACCACCCGGTCGATATCCGGATTTCCTCTGGTTTCACGCCCAAAGATCGCGACCGTGGCTGTTGCGCCGGCCACGATATCGATCCGCAGGATGAACAGAAAGAACAGGATCATCAGGGTGGAGAGGCCGAAGAGCACCCAGAAAATCTTTCGCGCCAAGGCTTCGCGGAAAGTATCGCGGATGAGAGCGATGGTGATCATTTGTTGCTCCCGCTCTTGACCACAACATCCTTGTTTTCGACCGTTCTCACAAAAACGTCCTCCAGCGTGCTGGTGGTGGGCGTCAGGGCTTCGATTTCGCAGCGCTCCGCGCGCAGCAGGTCCACGGCGGCATTGACGGATTCGCGGCTGGCAAACTGGAAATCGATTAAGCCATCACGCACGGCCATGGAACTTGCGCGGTTGCGCAGTTCGCCTGCCAGCGCTTCGGGCGGCTGCGCCACGGTGAGGCGGTAACCCTTGCCGGCCGTCAAATCGCGCATCTTCCCCGATAACGCGACCTTTCCTTTATGCAGGATGGCTACTTCCCCGCACAGGGTCTCCACTTCCGCGAGTAAGTGCGAATTGACGAAGATGGTGACGCCGCGCTCTTCACAACGCGTCAGGATTTCGCGGATCTGCCGGCGTCCCACGGGGTCGACGCCATCGGTGGGCTCATCCAGAATCAGAATGGAAGGCGAATGAATCAGCGCCTGCGCCAGGCCGAGGCGCTGCAGCATGCCTTTCGAATATTTGCCAATTCTGACGCCCGCCCAATCGCTGAGACCGACTAAATCCAACTGCTCGGGGATCAGTTTTTTGCGCCCCGCGGCGTCGACACCCGATAGAGCGGCGTAAAAATCGAGCATGCCGGCACCCGAAAAGTACGTTGGGAAACGGTGATTCTCCGGCAAATATCCGATGGGCCGCCGGGCGGAGGGTTCGCGCGCGTCGCGTCCGAAGATGAGCGCGGTGCCGAGCGTGGGACGTACCGCCGACAATAGCGCCTTGACGAAGGTGGTTTTGCCGGCGCCATTGGGGCCCAGCAGTCCAAAAATCACGCCGCGGCGGACCTGGAGCGAAATACTGTCGATGGCACGGACCTCGCGCCCGCTCCAACGGGAACGATAGACCTTCGTCAGCTCCTGGGTCTCGATGGCGAACTCGGATTCCACCTAGTGCTCGCTTCCCACCGAAAAGGCGCGTCGTCCCATCTACCTTAGAATACGCAGGAAGACCGGGTTAGTGTTCCAAGGATTACAGGCACGGGATTTCGGCTCAAGATGGCTTAGAATAGACGTAAATCCCACATGCCCGAGACGACGGTCGCCAATCCGCTGGTTCAAATTCAATTTCAAATCCCGTTCGATCAAATCCGGCCGGAGCAAGTGGAGCCTGCCATCGACGAACTGCTGGAGAACGCGCGCGCGGAACTGAAAGCCTTGACGTCGGACGCGGCGCCAAGAACATTCGCAAATACCGTGGTGCGGCTGGACGATTTGACCAAACGTCTGGATTACGCAATGCAGATCACGCGCAACCTGGAGGCGGTGGCCACCACGCCGGAGCTGCGAGCGGCCTACAACGCCGTGCAGCCCAAAGTGAGCGAGTTTTATTCGTCGCTACCCTTGAACGAGGATTTGTGGCGGACGGTGCTGAAGTACTCGTTGAGCGAAGAAGCCCGCGGACTCACGGGCGCGCGCAAGCGTTTTTTGCAAAAAACCATGGACAATTTCCGGCGGCATGGCGCCGAGTTGAATCCGGAAGGCAAAAAGCGCATCTCTGAAATCGATGTTGAACTCACCAAGCAGACCATAAAGTTTGCTGAGAACGTCCTGGATTCGACCAATCAATACGAGTGGGTAGTCACGGATGAAACCAAACTGGCGGGACTTCCGGAAAGCGCGCGCGCCATGGCTCGGGCCAGCGCGGCATCCAAAGGATTGGCGGAACCTTCCTGGCGGTTTACACTGCAAGCGCCCAGCTACCTGGCGGTGATGACGTATCTGGACGATGAAGCCATGCGGCGCGAGGTTTATCAGACATTCGTCAACCGGGCCACGGAGGAAAGGTACGACAACCGGCTGATCATGCGGCGGATTTTGGAATTGCGCCTGGAAAAGGCGCGACTGCTGGGCTATCGCGACTTTGCCGACCTGGTGCTGGAAGATCGCATGGCGCACGCTGGAGAGCGAGCGCGCGAATTCCTGGAAGATTTAAGACAGAAGACCGAAGCGGCGTTTCGCAAGGAAAATGCTGATCTGCTGTCTTTTTCAGGAAAATCCGAGCTGCAGCCTTGGGACATTGCTTATTACGCGGAAAAAGAACGCGCGGCGCTTTACGATTTCGACGAGGAGGCTTTGCGGCCCTATTTCCCCCTGGACAAAGTGGTGGAAGGAATGTTTGAAATCGTGCATCGGCTGTACGGCATCTCGGTGGTGGAGAAAGCGGGCGTCCCGGCATGGGATCCGCACGTCAAATACTACGAGATTTGGGACGCCAACCGCCCTCAGGGGGACCAACTGATCGGCGCTTTTTATGCCGATTGGTTCCCGCGCGAGAACAAGAGGTCCGGCGCCTGGATGGATGTTCTGATTACCGGGGATTTTCATGCCGGCCGCGGCACTCAAGATCCACATCTGGGAATGATCTGCGGAAACCTGACGCCCCCGGGCGACGACCGTCCTTCGCTATTGACGCATCGGGAAGTGCAAACGATTTTTCACGAGTTCGGCCACCTGCTGCACCATTGCCTGACGCGCGTGGAGCTGCGGGGATTTGCGGGTGTCAACGTGGCGTGGGATTTCGTGGAACTTCCTTCGCAGATCATGGAGAACTGGACCTGGGAGCGCGAGGCGCTGGATCTGTTTGCGCGGCACTATCAGACCGGCGCGCCTATACCCGCCGATTTGCTGCAGAAAATGCGCAATGCTCGCAACTTCCGCGCCGCCAATACGCAGATGCGTCAGCTGGGTTTCGGGGTGTTGGATCTTGCGCTGCATCGCGACATCGGCCCGGAGGATCTGGCTCCTGGGTCAAACCTGGACTTGCTGGATTTTTCGCGGCGCATCCTGCAGCACTTTTCGCCGGCGAAATTGCCGGAGCGCTACGCCATGATCGTCAGCTTTACGCATCTGTTCTCGAGCCCGGTGGGATATGGCGCCGGCTACTACTCTTACAAATGGGCCGAGGTTTTGGACGCCGATGCCTTCACGCGGTTCCTGGCGAGCGGGATTTTCAGCCGCGAAGTGGGCGAGCGCTTCCGCGACCGCATCCTTTCCCGCGGAGACAGCGAAGATCCGGCCGAGTTGTACCGCAGCTTCATGGGACGGGATCCGGATCCCAATGCGCTGTTGGAGCGTACCGGCCTGCTGGTGCAATAAGGCTGCTGCTGCAATAAGTAGGAGCGCTGCGCGTTCCATTCGGCCCACTCCGGCGTCTAACATTCGGGACCAAGCATGAGGCGGGACGGAGCATGAGATCTTCCATACGGTTGGGCAGACTTTTCGGCATTGAGATCGGCCTGCATTACAGCTGGTTTTTGATCGCCCTGCTGATCATGATGTCGCTGGCATCGCAATTCCAGCGATCCAATCCCGGTTGGGGCACCAGCGTCATCTGGGCGCTTTCGGCCCTCACGGCGATCCTGTTCTTTGTAACGCTGCTGGCTCACGAACTGTCCCATGCGCTGGTTGCCAGGGCGCACGGATTGGCCACCCGGGCGATTACCCTGTTCGCGCTGGGCGGCATGGCGCAAATCGAGAAAGAACCGGAGGATGCGAAGACGGAATTTTTGGTCGGCATTGTCGGGCCGTTCTCGAGCGCGGTGATGGGCCTGGCGTCTCTTGCCATCGCATGGGGTCTGGGTTGGCGCATCGGATCCACGCCCATGACACCCTGGCGAGCGATGTTCGTTTGGCTGGGATATATCAATCTATCGCTAGCGGCGTTCAACATGATTCCGGGTTACCCGCTGGATGGCGGCAGGATTCTGCGATCCATTCTTTGGCTGTCGGAACGCGATCAGGTCCGCGCGACACGGAACGCCGCCACGGTAGGAAAGATCATCGCGCTGCTCTTCATCGCTGTCGGAATTTTCCAGTTTTTTGCCGGTGCGGGTTTCGGCGGACTGTGGATCGCCTTCATCGGCTGGTTTCTGCTACAAGCTGCCACGGCCAGCGCCAGTATGGTCACGCTCAGTTCCGGTTTAAGGGGCGTACGCGTCAGCGACGTTATGACATCCGATTGCCAGATGCTGAACGGCAATATGAACGTGGAGCAGTTCGTGGAGCATTATCTGCTGCGATCCGGGCGGCGTTGTTTCGTCGTGGAGCAGAACGGCGAAGTGGCGGGCCTGGTGACGCCGCACGAGATCAAAGCATTGGAACGGCAACGCTGGCCCTACACGACATTGGCGGACATCATGCGGCCGTTGGATCAACTGCATACGGTTGCGCCGACCACGCCGGTGATGGAGGCGCTGGAAACTATGGGTCGCGACGACGTGAATCAGCTGCCGGTGGTGACCGGGAGCCATCTGGATGGCATCATCACGCGGGCCAATGTATTGCAGTTCCTGCAAACGCGGGCGGAGCTAGGCAGATAACTTCGCGCCGCTCCAGACTATCTGTAAACTTTGGTAAAGTAAGCGCAGTGCGATCCGTTTTCGTTGCAGCCCTGGCTTTTAGCTGCTTCGGCGCTACCATCGACGATCAGGACTTCAATGGCCGCTGGGATATTACAGTCGGCGGTGCGTCGTCCGCGCGCGGATGGTGGTTGGAAGTCTCGGGCGCGGGAACCGAAAATATCAAGGGCAAGTTTTTAGGCGCCCCGGTCGGATTTCTGGACGAAATCCCCAAGGTCTCCATCTCGGAAGGAGAGCTGCGTTTTGCGCTGGAGGCCAAGTTTCGCAAGGATCACCCGGCCGAAAAGGGCCTGTATTGGGCGCGCATGGAACAAGGCAAGCTCAAGGGCACCTTCGAAATTGAAGGCGATCCCTCCACGTATTTGGAGTGGACCGGCGTGCGCGCGCCCGCCCTCGCCGAAAAAGATGATCCATCGTGGAAGCGCGGCGATCCTGTAGTCCTGTTCGATGGCCGCGATCTGGCGGGCTGGATGGCTGTTTCGCCGGGGCATGCCGCGGGTTGGCTGGTGCGCGATGGGATAATGACCGCATCGCCGGCGGCAGCGGATCTAATTTCCGATAAAAAGTTCATGAATTTCGTATTGGACG
>Ga0070741_10019526_pt1 | contig 10808 bp, 11 predicted proteins | sample Coa_R1_4_FD_66440 | JGI IMG/M metagenome (GOLD analysis project Ga0070741, IMG submission 66440) | Surface soil microbial communities from Centralia Pennsylvania, which are recovering from an underground coalmine fire - Coalmine... | ecosystem: Environmental > Terrestrial > Soil > Unclassified ...
GCGGAAGAAGATCTTCTGCGAGCGCGGGTAGTAGACGACCTCGTCCAGGTCGCGCGTGCCGTAGACGAGCAGCTTCATCCCGCCGGGGCCGGCGGTGAAGCGATGGCCGACGCGCGTCGCGCCCGGACGGCAGACGACGTTGCCCGCACGCAGCGGGATGTCTTCGCGCGTCGCGCCGCCGAGCGCCCTCGGAGACGGCCAGAGCTCGAGCACGCCCTCGCCTTCGAGCACGACGAAGTGCTCCTCTTCGGTGGAATGACAGTGCGGAACCGAGCTGTGCTCGCCGGCCTTGAGGTCGAGCCAGTTGAGTCCCGCCTTGACGGAGCCCGCGGTGCCGGCGAGCTCCTTCGAGTGGATGTCCTCGGGGAAGTCCGGGCAGTCGGCGACGTTCAAGATGTTCTGCGGCCGCGGCGAGATGCTCGAGAAGTCGAGCGGCTCCGCGTCGGCCTCGACGTCCCACGGGTCGTCGGTGCGTCCCTGCACCCACGGCCAACCGATGCGCACCGCGCCGGAGCGAGGCAGCCAACCGAACTCCGTCGGGTGACGCGTGCCCCAGACGAGCACGTCGAGCCCGTCGTCGCCCGCGCGCAGCGTGTGCTCCTCGTGGTCGGCGACGTGCACGATGCAGTCGCCCGCGCGCACTTCGTAGACCTGCTCGTCCTGCCACGACCAACCGCCGCCGCCGAGCACGAAGAAGATCTCCTCCGACGCGCTGTGCGAATGCGGCGGCGTCGAGAGCTTGCCTGGGGCGATGCGAATGCGATTCAGGCCAACGGTGCGACAGCCTGCTGCGTCACCAAGGCGCTGCCACACCGCATCCATCTCACCTTTCGCGCTGTGGTGACTCTCGACTTCGTCCCAATGCGTAACACCCATCATTCGCCCCTTTCGTCGGTTCTCCTGCGCGAATCTACCGACGGGTACTAACACCGTCTTCAAGGTTGGTGGGTACGGTCCTGATCAGACCCGAACACACCTCGGAGGGGGTTTCACACACGTGCCTAGATGGACTCGCGCAGCCTGTGCGCTGCTCTTCGCCGCGGTCGTTCTCCCAGTAGCGGCCCAGGCGTCGTCCCGCATGCCGATCGGCTTCTACGACGACGCAAGCTTCCGGTGGTCGAGCGACCGGCTCACCAACCTTGCGACCGCAGCAGCAGCCGGCGCAACGGTCATCCACACGAACGCGAACTGGGCGACGATCGCGCCCACGCGCCCCGCGAACCCCGCGGACGGCGACGACCCCGCGTACGTGCTGTCCGACCTCGACCAGCTGGTCGCGGCCGCGCCGCAGTACGGGCTTCGCGTGTACGTCACGATCGTCGGCACGCCGAAGTGGGCGAACGGCGGACAGACGCCGAACCACATGCCGAAGAAGCTGAGCGATCTCACGACGTTCGCGCGGATGCTCGCGGATCGCTACGACGGCCTGCACGGCCACGGCACCGTCGCGATGTGGTCGGCGTGGAACGAGCCGAACCTCTCGCTGTTCCTGACGCCGCAGTACGCGAGCAACAAGAAGCACACGATCGTGAGCCCGTCGAACTACGCGAAGCTCTACAAGGCGATCTACGCCGGCGTCCATGCCGGCAACCCGACCGCGCAGATCGCGATCGGCGAGACGTCGCCGGAGGGCCGCGACAAGCCGACCGCAAAGGCCGGCCAGGGCCAGTCGGTCGCGCCGGGCACCTTCGCGCAGCTGCTCGCGAAGACGAAGGGGCTGAAGTTCACGGCGTGGGCCGAGCACCCGTACCCGACGGCGACCAACGGCAAGGCGCTCGGCAAGGCGCGCTATCCGAACGTGCCGCTGACGAACCTGCCGCTGTTCGAGAAGAACCTCGCGAAGTACTTCCACCGCAAGGTTCCGATCTGGATCACCGAGTACGGCCACCAGACGAAGCCGACCCAGCCGAAGGGCGTCACGCTCGCGCAGCAGAAGACGTACGCCTCGCAGGCGCTGAACTACGCGAAGAAGGATCCGGACGTGCAGATGTTCGTCTGGTTCACCTTCCGTGACAGCGCGTCGAATCCGTGGAAGAGCGGCATCGAGAACGCGGACGGCAGTCACAAGCCGAGCTTCTCGACGTTCTCGTCGCTCGCGCACTCGATCGGCGGCGCGTACCAGACGGTCGCGCCCGGGAAGCAACCGACGGTGGTGCTCCCGATCCCGATGATCTCGTACTACTCGCCGTTCGGCACGGTCGTCGGCGTGACGTACGAAGTCCGGAACCAGAAGGGCGCGGTCGTCGCGCGCGGCGAGCCGCAGGCCGTCGTCCTCGCGAACCAGACGGTCACGTTCAAGCCGACCTTCACGGTCGCGAAGAAGTCCAGCTACACGGTCACCGCGACGGTGAACGACCCGAACGGGCACTTCGAGTCCGTCGTCGCGTCGCTCGTCTCGACCTCGTAGTCAGCCGGCGATCGAGGCGGAGAGCTCGCGCGCAAGCGCGCGGGCTCTCCGCTCGTCGCTTGCGATGACGAGGCACGTGTCGTCGCCGGCGAGTGTCCCCACCACCTGCGGATGCTCGATGCGGTCCAGCGCGCGCGCGATCGCGGGCGCCGAGCCGATCTCCGCCTGCACGACGACGATGTTCTTCGCCGCCACCGCGCGTCGCCCGAACTGCGCGAGCAGCGCGTTCAGCGTGTCGCGCGGATCGGTCCGCCGCTCGCGGCCGGGCACGACGTAGCGCACTCCGAACTGGTCGCGCACCTTCTCCAGCCCGAGCTCGCGGATGTCCCGCGACGCTGTCGCCTGCGTCACCCGGCAGCCCGCTTCGGCGAGCGCGTCCACGAGCTCCTGCTGCGTGGCGACCCGCTTCCGGGTCACGACGCTCGCAACCAGCTTCTGGCGCTCGGCTTTGGGTAGGACGCGATCCATTTCGCGCAGCATGCACGTTTGACACAGACGGCATGCGGCGATGAGAGCCGCATGTTGCGCAAGCTCATGTGGTCCGGCCTGTACGCCGGCATCGGCGCCGCGGCGACCATCGCGTCGCGCCGGCTGGCGTCGTCGATCTGGCGGGTCGCCACCGGCGAAGAGCCGCCGACGAAGAAATGACGCGCGGCGACCAGGCACTCGAGACGGCCGCGGACAAGCTCGAGACGTTCGTCCAGAGCGCACGCCGCGAGGGCGGCGTGAAGGCGAAGGTCGGCGACGCGTTCGCCGACGACCCCGAGTTCCTGCGGAAGCTCAAGCCCAGCCTGATCCAGGCCCGCGCACGCGGCGAACGGCCGACGGTGTCGTCGCCCCCGCCGCCGTCGCACCAGCCGAAGCCGAAGCCGAACGCAAAGGCGAAGGGCGGCGGGCCGAGCCCGTGGCTCGTGATCGGCGCCGCCTTCGCCCTGGGTATGCTCGCCGCGAAGGCACTCGACTGGAGAGGCCATGCCCACCCACGCTGGTAACGGCGGCGTCGGCGCCGCAGCGAAGCAGGTCGCAGAGCACGCGAGCTCGATCGCGCGGCTCGAGATGCAGCTTGCGGCGCTCGAGCTGAAGAAGAAAGGCATCGCGCTCGGGATCGGCATCGGTCTCGGAGTCGGCGCGGCGATCTTCGGGCTCCTCGCGCTCGTCTTCACGTTCCTCACGGTCGCGGCGGCGTTCGCGACCTTCCTCTCGACGTGGCTCGCGCTCCTGATCACGACCGGCATCCTCGGCGGCCTCGCCGGCTCGCTCGGGCTGCTCGCGATCGGCCGGTTGCGCAAGGGCACGCCGCCGGTGCCGGAGGCTGCGATCCACGAGGCGAAGCTGACCACCGAGGCGATCAAGCGGTGACGACGACCGACGACCTGAAGCGCGAGATCGAGGCGGAGCGCGAGCAGCTCGCGTCCGCGGTCGACAACCTGCGCGGCGAGCTCGGAGTCGCCGCGAAGCTGAAGGCCAAGCTGCCGCTGCTCGCGGGCGGCGCGCTCGCCGCCGGATTCGTGCTCTCCGGCGGCATCGGCGCCGGTATGCGCCTCCTCGCGCGCCGCAGCCGCGAGCTGTAGCGTCAGCCGCGTGCTCGACGCGGCCTACACGAACTTCGACGCCGTAGAAGAAGCGTTCCACGAGGCGCTCGCCGCGAGCCTCGACCCGCGCGACCCGGATGCGCTCTACGACCTCGTTGCGGCAATGGGCCTGCCGCGCGAGTCGACCGCGGTCGACGTCGGCTGCTCCGGCGGGCGGCACACGCGCGGCCTCGCCGAGCGCTTCGGCTTCGACGTCGTCGGCGTCGACCCGCTGGCCGAGCCGCCCCACCTCGTCGGCGTCGCCGAGGACCTGCCGCTCGCGGATGCGAGCGTCGACCTCGTCTGGTGTCGCGACGTGCTCTCGCACGTCGCGGACCTGCCGCGTGCGTTCGCCGAGATGCGACGCGTCTTGCGGCCCGGCGGCCGGGCGATGGTCTACCTGATGCTCGCCACCGCGCGGCTCGAGCCGCGCGAGGCCGACGAGCTCTTCCGCTTCACCCGCACGGTCGGCTCTGCGTTCGACGAAACGAACGTCGAAGAGGCGATGACGGGGCTCCGCATCGACGAGCGCGTCGAGATCGGAAGCGAATGGGGCGAGCTCGACGACGGCCGCAAGCCCGGGCAGCGGCTGCTCTGGGCGGCCCGCCTTCGGCGCGACCCCGAGCGGTACGTCGCGCAGTTCGGCCGCGAGAACTACGAGGTCATGCTCGGCGACTGCCTCTGGCACGTGTACGCGATGATCGGCAAGCTCAGCCGCCGCGCGTACGTGCTCACAAAGGTGTGAGCGTCCCGGCCGGGACCGGGACGCTCACCAGTTCAGCCGCTAGACCTCGTTGCCCGCGCGGCGCGCGACGGCGCCGACGAGGATCAGGCCCGCTGCGACCAGCGCGAAGATCCACAGCGGCAGGCCCGTGAACGGCAGGGTCGAGCCGCCGGTGCGCTTGCCGAGGCTGACGATCGAGCCGAGCACGCCGCCGGTCGCCTTCGGCTTCGCGGCGGTGTGGAGCGGCGAGACCGCGCCGAGCACGCCACCGGCCGCTGTCGGAGCGGGCGCCGGCGCCGGAGCGGCGGCGGGTGCCGGAGCGGCGGCGAGCGCCGGAGCGCTCGGGGCAGGCGGCGTCGGGGCGACCGCAGCAGCAGCGGTCGTGGTCACGGACTCGGTGGTGGTCGTGCTCGGGCACGCGCTCGCCACCGTGACGGTCGTCGGGATCGTCTTCGTGATCAGCTCGTCCGGATGCTTGTCGCGGTAGTGCGCCGAGCTCGGATTCGGATGGATGATCACGTAGCGGCCCGAGCCCTTGGGGCCGATGAAGTGCTTGACGCCGAGCACCACGACCTTGTCGACGACCTTCGTCTCGGTGCAGCTCTCGGTCGTCGTCGCCGTCGCGGCCGGGACGCTCGCCGTGTGGACGGGCGCCGGAGCCGGCTTCGGGCAACCGCCGGCGGGTGCCGGGATGATGTCGCCCTTCGCGGCCGTGTGGCCGTTCTTCAGCGCGTGGTAGTCGACGGTGATCTCGACATAGGGGTTCGTGGCGGAGCCGGTCGCGTGGCAGATCGTGACCTTGTGATCCGCGACCGGCGGCTTCGGCGCCGGAGTCTCGACGGTCTTCGTCGTGCCTTCGACCGAGCCGCCGCACTGCTTGTTCTTCAGCGCGTGCACGTCCACCTCGTGGCCGCCGCAGTTCACCTTGTGCGGCTGGCTGTTGCCGGGGCCGTGCAGCGTCGCGCTGCCGTAGCCGGCCTGCGTGGCGATCTGGCCGGCGGTCTTGCCGTTGCCGTACTGCTTCGTCTTGTTGGACGATGCCGGCGCGTGCGTGTCGTGCTTCGTCGTGTTCGACGGCTTGACGCCCGTCGAGTTGTCGCTCGACGTGGTCGTGGTCTGCGAGGGCTGCTGCGACTGCTGGGACGGCTGGTTGCCGTTGCCGTGCCCGTTGTCGTGACCCCCGCCGTGCCCGTGGTCGCCGGCGAGCGCGGAGCTCGCAAACGCGCCGAGGGCGAGCAGAAGCGCGGCGTAGAGGCACGCCGCAGCGCGAAACTTCATCTCGTCTGTCTCCTTAAGTCGTTTCAGCCGCGGACGGCAATTAGCCGTTGCAAGCCATAAACGCCTAAGTTGAAAACATGGTTACGGCTTATGCGCGCAATTCGGCGCCGAAGCGCCGGCGAAGCTCGGCGACGATCCGCTCCCGGAGCCGGCCGGCGTCCTCGTCGGAGAGCGTCCGGTCGGGCGACTGGAACGCGACGGAGAAGGCCACCGACTTCTGCCCGGCCGGGACCGGGTCGCCGCGGTAGACGTCGAAGACCTCGGCCTCGCGCAGCTCCGCCCCGGCCGCCTCGCGCGCGGCGGCGACGATCGCCCCGGCCTCGACCTCCTCCGGCACGACCACGGCGATGTCCTGGCGCACGGCCGGGAACGTGATCACGTCGTGGTAGCGAACCGCCCCGCCGCTCTCGGCCGCAAGCGTGGCGAGATCGAGCTCGAAGCCGCACCACGTGCCTGCGAGCAGGCGCGGGTGGATCTCGCCGAGCACGCCTGCGCTCGTGTGCGCGCACTTCCCGGGATGGAACAGCGGGTCCTCGGCGCGCGCAAAGCTCGGTTCGAGGTGAAGGGCCGCATACAGTGCCTCGACCACGCCCTTGCCGTGCGCGAAGCCGCCTTCGGCGAGCGCGGCGACGTGGACGCGCTCCTCTTCCGGCAGGTATACGCGCGCCACCTCGAAGATCGCGATGCCGCTGTTCCCCGCGTCGCGATTCCGTTCCGCGGACTCGACAAGGCTCGGCAGCAGCCGCGTGCGCATCGCGGTCAGCTCGACGCTGATCGGCTCGGGCAGCTTCCACGGGGTGTCGTCGTCCGGGACGAGGCTCGGCGTGTACGTCTCGCTGAAGCCGAGGCCGACCAGCGCGTCCTCGACGCGACGCCGAAGCTGCTGTGCCGGCGTGAGCGCGCCGAACATCGCGCGGCGCTGCGGCAGCGTGAACGGCACGTCCTCGAGCCGGAAGCGCGCGATCTCTTCGACGACGTCGATCTCGCGCGTCACGTCGCGCGCGCGCCACGTCGGCACGACGACGTCGTCGCCGTCCACGTCGAAGCCGAGCTTGCCGAGGATCGCATACTGGTCGCCGGCTGCGGTTGCGACGCCGATCACTTCGTCGGCCCGCGTCGGCCGGAAGCGAACGACAGGGCGCTCGGGCGGCTGCGGGAAGACGTCCGCGTGCGCGACCCACTGCGCGCCGGCGAGGTCGGCCAGCAGGTCGGTCGCCATGTTCGCGGCGGGCTCGGCCAGGTACGGGTCGACACCCTTCTCCCAGCGGTTCGAGCCTTCGGTGCGATGGCGCAGGCGCTCGCTCGTCTTGAAGATCCCGAACGGCTCGAAGTTCGCGGCTTCGAGCATCACGCTCGTCGTCGCGTCGCCGATCTCGGTCTCCTCGCCGCCCATGATCGCGGCGAGCGCGGTCGCACGGTCGGCGTCGGCGATCACGAGATCGTCCGATGTCAGCCCGCGGTCGACGCCGTCGAGCGTGCGGAGCTTCTCGCCTGCTCGCGCGCGGCGCACCACGATCTTGCCGCCGTGCAGCGTCGCCGCGTCGAACGCGTGCAGCGGGCTGCCGAGCGCGAGCATCACGTAGTTCGTCACGTCGACGACGTTCGAGATCGCGCGCACGCCCGCCGCGACGAGCCGCGCGCGCAGCCACAGCGGCGACGGCCCGACGGCGACGTTCTCGAACAGCCGCGCGTCGTAGCGCGGGCAGCGCTCGGCGTCCTCGATCGTCACGTCGACCGTACGCTCGGGCCGTGTCTGGGGACTGTCCCCGGGCATGTCTGCAAGCGGCAGGTCGTAAAGGGCGGCGACCTCCCGCGCGATGCCGTAGACGGAGAGCAGGTCGGGGCGGTTGCCGGTCGCCTCGACGAGCAGCACCTGGTCCGAGAGCGGCAGGACGTCGGCGAGGGGCGTGCCCGGCTCGACGCCGTCCGGCAGCAGCATGATCCCGGCGTGGTCGTCGCCGAGCGCGACCTCGTCCTCGGCGAGGATCATCCCGTCGCTGATCTCGCCGCGCACCTTGCGCCGCTCGAGCGTCAGCCCGTTCGGGAGCACGGCGCCGGGAAGCGCGACCGCGACGGTCGCGCCGGCGCCGAAGTTCCACGCGCCGCAGACGATCGAGCGCGGCTCGCCGTCGCCGACGTCGACGGTCGTCAACTGCAGGCGGTCGGCGTTCGGGTGCTTGATCGCCTCGAGCACCTTGCCGACGCGGAACAGCCCGAGATTGCCGTCGTCGTCGGCGACGCCGACGCGCTCGACGCCCTCCACCTCGGCCGCCGCGATCGACAGCCGCGTCGCGAGCTCGCCGAGCGGCATCTCGAGCGGGACGTACTCCCGCAACCACGAGACGGGGACCCGCATCAGAACTGCCTCAGCACGCGCAGGTCGCCCGCCCAGAGCGGACGGATCTCGGGAATGTCGTGCCGAAGCTGCGCCGCGCGCTCGAGCCCGCAGCCGAACGCGAACCCGCTCCACTCCTCCGGGTCGAGCCCGACGTTCGCGAGCACCTGCGGGTCGACCATGCCGGCGCCGCCCATCTCGAGCCAGCCGCTGAACTTGCACGTCCGGCAGCCGACGCCCCCGCAGATCCCGCACGATACGTCCGGCTCGATCGACGGCTCCGTGAACGGGAAGAAGTGCGTCCGGAAGCGCACGCGGCGGTCAGGCCCGTACAGCGCGCGCATCACGTGCAGCAGCGTCCCCTTGAGGTCGGCGAGCGTGATGCCCTTGTCGACGGCCAGGCCCTCGAACTGGTGGAAGATCGGATTGCGTGTCGCGGTGATCGCGTCACGGCGGTACACGCGGCCGATCGACACCATGTAGATCGGCGGCGGCTTCTCTTCCATGATGTGGATCTGGCTCGGCGACGTCTCCGTGCGCAGCAGGTGCGTGTCGTCGAAGAAGAACGTGTCGCGCGGCGACCGTGTCGAGTGCGTCGGCGCGAACGCGAGCTTGTCGAAGTTGTATTCGACCGTCTCGATCTCCCGGTCGTCGCGCACCTCGTAGCCGAGGCCGAGGAATGCGTCCTCGACGACGCGCCGAACCTGCGTGATCGGATGGAGGTGCCCGACCGGGAGCTTCTCGCCCGGCATCGTCACGTCGACGACCTCGGTGCGGAGCCGGCGATCGAGCTCCTCGGCGGCAAGGTTGCTCTCGCGCTCGTCGACGTCGGCTTCGAGCCGTGTCCGGATGCCGTTCAGCAGCATGCCGCTCTCACGGTCGCGGACGCCGCGCAGCGCCTGCACGAGCTCCGACTTGCGTCCGAGGTACCTGACGCGCGCGTCGTCGAGCTCGCCGGGCGTCGTCGCGGCGGCGATCGCCTGGTGCGCTTCCTGCTCGTGGGCTTGCCAGTCGGTCACGGCGGCGAGCCTATCCAAGGTGATTCCTCCTTTCGCAGCGACGGGGTCGTTGAGGCCCCGGTGCGGCGTGAAGGAGCGCTAGACGACGCGCCCCGGTGCGCACCGGGGCCGGATAAACAGCTGCGTCGTCGTCAGCACGGTAGAAAGGGTAGCGATGTCCGCCTACGACCGCATCGCCCGCATCTACGACCCGTGGTCCCGGAGCGTCGTCGAGGACGTCGCCTTCTACGTCGAGCTGGCGAAGGAGTCTGGCGGGCCGGTGCTCGAGCTCGGCGTCGGCACGGGTCGGATCGCGATCCCGATTGCCGCGGCGGGCATCGAGGTCGTCGGCATCGACACGTCGCCGGGAATGCTCGAGGTGGCGCGTGAGGCCGCCGAGCTGGCGGGCGTCGGCATCGACCTGCGCGTCGGCGACCTGCGCAAGCCCGGCGTGCGCGGTCGCTTCCCGCTGGTGACGAGCCCGTTCCGCGCGATGCTGCACATGGAGACCGACGCCGACCGACGTGAGGCGCTGCGCGCGGCGCGCAAGCTCGTCGCCCCAGGCGGGAAGTTCGTGTTCGACGTCTTCGAGCCGTCGCAGGAGGACATCGACGAGACGCACGACAAGTGGCTCGAGCGCGAGCCGGGCATCTACGAGCTCGCGCAGTGGCACGAGGAGAGTCGCACGCTGATCCTGCGCCTGCGGACGAACGAGACCGAGACGGAGATGTCGCTCGCGTGGCTGCCGGTCGCGGAGTGGCGCGCGCTGATCGAGGAGGAGGGCTTCGCCGTCGAAGCCCACTACGGCTGGTTCGACAAGCAGCCCTACTGGGGCGGCGAGGACTCGATCTGGGTATGCCGGCCGAGCTGATCGACGTCGGGTACGACTTCCAGATCGTCGTGGTGGACGGCTGGGTGTTCCGCTTCCCACGACGCGCCGAAGCGGTGGCATGGCTCGCCGCCGAGGTCGACGCTCTGCCGGTGCTTGCACCGGTGCTGCCCGTCGCAGTGCCGCGCTTCGAGCACGTGTCGACGGAGCCGCCGTTCGTCGCGTACCGGCTGATCGAGGGCCGGCCGCTCGAGCGCGAGGATCCCGACGGCGTGCGCGCGTTCCTCGACGCATTGCACTCGGCGGATGCACCCGTGCCGCGCCCCGACTGGGTCGCCGGCTACCGCGAGCACTGCGAGCGCTTCGCGCGGACTGTCGTCCCGCTGCTCGAACCCGGCGACCGCGACGCGGCGCATGCGCTCTTCGCCGAAGTCGACACGCTGGCCGGGTTCGAGCCGGCAGTCGTGCACTGCGACCTCGGCCCTGCGCATCTGCTCGTACGCGACGGCCGCCTCGCGGGCGTCATCGACTGGAGCCACCTGAGTTGGGGCGACCCGGCCGTCGACTACGCCTGGCTCGCGCACGTCCCGTTCCCCGACTGGGAGCTCGACGACGAGCTGCGCCGGCGCTCGCGCTTCTACCACCGGCTCGGCCCGTGGTTCGAGG
>Ga0070741_10019527_pt1 | contig 10807 bp, 11 predicted proteins | sample Coa_R1_4_FD_66440 | JGI IMG/M metagenome (GOLD analysis project Ga0070741, IMG submission 66440) | Surface soil microbial communities from Centralia Pennsylvania, which are recovering from an underground coalmine fire - Coalmine... | ecosystem: Environmental > Terrestrial > Soil > Unclassified ...
GTCGTTGGTCTTGGTGGCGACCTCCTTGGCCAGCTGCGCCCCCATGTTCTCGTAGGGGTTGGCCAGGTCGATCTCCTTGGCGATGGTCACGCCGTCGTTGGTGATCGTCGGCGCGCCGAACTTGCGGTCGATCACCACGTTGCGGCCCCGGGGGCCGAGCGTCACCCGGACCGCCTTGGCCAGCTTGTTCACGCCGGCCTCCAGACCCCTCCGGGCCTCCTCCTGGTACATCAGCTTCTTCGACATCTCTCCGTCCTCATCTGCCGTCGCGACGGCGGCGCCCCCCGGGGGCGCCGCCTACGGTCGTTGGCCCGGGTCTCCCTGCCGGGATTACTTCTTCTTGCCCGAAGCGGCGCCGACTTTGGCCAGCACGTCACGGCTGGTGAGGATCAGGACGTCCTCGCCGTCGACGGTGATCTCCGTCCCGCCATACTTCGAGTAGACGACGGTGTCGCCCACCGAGATGCCGAGGGGGATGATCTCGCCCGACTGCTCCGAGCGCCGGCCGGGGCCGACAGCCAGGACAGTGCCCTGCTGGGGCTTCTCCTTGGCGGTGTCGGGGATGACCAGGCCGCTTGCGGTCTTCTCCTCCGCCTCACTCGGACGGACGACGATCCGGTCATCCAGCGGCTGCAGGTTCATTGCGACAGAGCCCTCCTGAGGTCTACGGGTTCCGAAATCCGCTTAGCACTCTAGCCCAGAGAGTGCTAACGGTCGCACCGTAGCAAGTCAGTCGACCGTCGGCAACCGGAGGCCGGGGTGCGCCCCGCCGGACAGCGGCGTCGGGCCGTCCGACCGCAGCCGCCACCAGGCGGCGGCGGCGATCATCGCCCCGTTGTCGGTGCACAGCGAGGGGCTCGGGAGGAAGGCCCGCACGCCGTCGGCCTCGGCGGCGTCGAGGAGGCGGGTACGCAGCCGGGAGTTGGCCGCCACCCCGCCGCCGATCACGACCGTCTTGGCCCCGACCTCGGTGGCGGCGCGGAGCAGCTTGGTGATGCACACGTCGACCACCGCCTCCTGGAAGGCGGCGGCGACGTCGGTCACGTCGGCGTCGGGCGAGTGCTTCACGTAGGTGGCCACCGCCGTCTTGAGGCCGGAGAAGGAGAAGTCGTAGCCCTCGTCGAGCATCGGCCGGGGGAAGTTGACCGCCGCCGGGTCGCCCCGGGCGGCCAGCCGGTCGATCTCCGGCCCGCCGGGATAGCCGAGACCGATGTGGCGGGCGACCTTGTCGAACGCCTCGCCGGCGGCGTCGTCGATCGTCTGGCCCAGCACCCGGTAGCGGCCGTGGCCCTCCATGACGACGATCATCGTGTGCCCGCCGGAGACCAGCAGGAAGGCCAGCGGCGGTACGAGGTCGGGCTCCTCCAGGAAGGCGGCGTAGAGGTGGCCCTCGAGGTGGTTGACGCCGAGGTAGGGGATCCCCTGGCACAGCGCCACGGCCTTGGCGGCGCTGACGCCGACCAGCAGCGATCCGGCCAGCCCGGGCCCGGCGCAGGCGGCCACGGCCCCGATGTCGGAGAGCGCCAGGCCCGACTCGACCAGGGCCTGGGCGATGACGGGGTTGACCAGCTCGAGGTGGGCCCGGCTGGCGATCTCGGGCACGACGCCGCCGAAGCGGGCATGGAGGTCGCCCTGGCTGGCGACCACCGACGACCGGAGGTTCACGCCGTCCTCGACGACGCCGACGGCGGTTTCGTCGCACGACGTCTCGATCCCGAGGATGTTCACCGCTCGCCGTCCCGGAGACTCATAGGGGCTGGTCCTCCACGTCCGTCGTCCCCGGCACGCCGGCCTCGAGGGAGTCGAGCAGCGCGCCGTACTCGTCGCCGGCGACGTCCTCGGCCCACATCACGAGGGCGTCTTCCCTCGTCTCGGCGTAGTAGTTCTTCCGCACACCGACGGGCCGGAAGCCGAAGCGGCGGTAGAGCGTCTGGGCCGGCTTGTTGCCGAGCCGCACCTCGAGCGTCAGGCTGGTCGCCCCCCGCCGGCGGGCCTCCCGGGCCAGGGCCAGCAGCAGCCGGGTGCCGATCTTATGGCGGTGCCAGGCGGGGTCGACGGCGATGGTGGTCACGTGGCCGTCGTCGAGCGTCATCATCAGCCCGGCGTAGCCGACGACCTGCCGGCCCACGAAGGCGACGTAGTAGGCCCGCGTCGAGCGCAGCGCCAGCTCCGAGAGGAACAACGACATGCTCCACGGCACCGGATAGACCTTCGACTCGATGCGCAGCACCGAGCGCAGGTGCCGCCGCCGCATGGCCAGGAGTCGGACGTCGAGTTCGGCGGGTTCGAGGTCGGCGGCCATCATCAGCGGGTCTGCTTCACCCAGTTGAGCTCGGCGTCCGACAGCCGGAGGTAGAGCGGGTGCACGTCGCGGGGCTGGGCGAAGTCTTCCCGCTGGAACTTGGCCCGGGCCAGCTCCACCAGCGCCGCCACGCTGGGATAGGACAGTGCGGGCGGGCCGAACTCCACCCGCTCCAGGTCGTAGAACTCCTCCCGGTAGCGGATCGCCCCGTCGCCGAGCAGCAGGACCTCGTCGCTGCGGGACATGAGCTCGGCGCACAGGTCGGCCGGGGAGCCGACCTCGTAGTCCGAGAGGCGCTGCACGCCGCCCGGCACCTGGCGGTAGGTGGAGTAGAAGACCTCGCCCCGGCGGGCGTCGAGAGCCGGGACGACCAGCCGGTCGCTGTAGCGGACCTCGAAGGCCAGCAGGTCGAGGCTGGGGACGGGGATCAGCGGGATCCGCAGCGCCTGGGCCATCACCTTGGCCGTCGTCACGCCGACCCGCAGCCCGGTGAAGAGCCCCGGGCCGATCCCGACGCCAATGGCCGACAGCTGGTCGAGCGACACGTCGAGCTGCTCCAGCAGGAAGGCGATGGCCGGCGCCAGGTGCTCGGCGTGGTGCTGCGGACGGGCCAGCTGCACCCGGCCGACGACCTGGTCGTCGGAGCCGATGGCCACTCCCACCTGAGGCGTGGCCGTGTCGAGACAGAGCAGGAGCACGGCGCGTCAGCCCTCCGGGATCCGGTGGTCCTCGTCGGAGGCGCGGGCCTCGACGATCTCGCCCAGCCGACGGCCGCGCTGTCGCCACGATTCGCCCAGCGGCACCAGCTCGATGATCCGTTCGTCGGGGCCGGCACCGGCGGTGAGGCGCACCTCGAGCCGGTCCGTCGGCAGCGCGCTGCCGGCCACCTCGCCCCATTCGATCAACGTGACGCTCTCCTCGAGCTGCTCCTCGATGCCGAGCTCGTGGAACTCCTGGACCCGCTCGAGCCGGTAGACGTCGACGTGGCAGAGGCGGATGCGCCCCTCGTACTCCCGGACGAGCGTGAACGTCGGGCTCACCACCGGGCCGTCGACGTCGAGCCCGCGCCCGACGCCCTGGGCCAGCGCCGTCTTGCCGGTGCCGAGTTCGCCGGAGAGCACCACGACGTCGCCTGCCCGCAGGACGCCGCGCCCCAGCTCCTCGCCCAGGGCCCGGGTCTCCTCGACGGAACGGCTGACGACCTTCATGGGATCCGCACCCGGCGCGCGGGGCGCCCGGGACCGGTCGGAAAGGAGAGCAGCGAGGCCTCCGGTGGCTGGTCAGGAGACCCGGAAGGGGCCGTTTGACGGACCCCTGAGATTACCGCACAGCGGCCCGGACCGCAGCGGCGACGGCCTCGGTCGCCGCCACCCGCAGCCGGTCGGGGTGGGCGTCGACGGCGCCGGTGGCCAGCACGGCGGCGAAGTCGCCGTCGTAGCGGGTGTGGGCCGGACGGATCGCCTGGGCGAGGCCGTCCTGGGCCGACTGGGCCAGCAGCAGGCACTCGGCCTTCCCGACCCGGGCGTCGGTGGCCACCACGACCAGCGTGGTGTGCTCGAACGGCGTCGGCGCCGGGAAGGCCGGAGCGCCGGACGGCGCGCCCGTGGCCCCGGCCAGGACCTCGCCGTCGGGCCCGATCACGTCGCCGAGCGGGTTGCAGGCCACCAGGGCTCCGACGGTGGCATCGCCGTCGGTGACGGCGGCGGTGCCGAGCCCGGCCGCCACGGCGTACTGCCGGCCCCGCCACTTCCCGGCCGTGGCGCCCCGCCCCGCCCCGATCCGGCCGGAACCGGCCGGCCGGCCCCGGGCGGCGTCGACGGCGGCGGCGTACCCCTCCTCAGCGCCCGGGGTCCGGGCCACCGGAAGGTCGAACAGCGCCGCTCCGACGACGATGGGGACGGGCCCGGCCGCGGTCGGAAAGCCTTGACCCCGCTCGGCCAGGAACCGGACGACGCCGTCCGCCGCGGCCAGCCCGAAGGCCGAACCGCCGGAGAGCACCACGGCGTCGACGCGCTCGACCAGCCGGGACGGATCGAGCAGGGCGGTCTCCCGCGTCGCGGGCGCCCCGCCCCGGACCTCGCCCGAGCCGGTGGTGCCGGCCGGCGCCCACACGACGGTGACGCCGGTGTCGGCGCCGGTCCAGTGGCCGACCCTGATACCTCGGACGTCGGTGATCGCACCCACGCGGGTCGCCCCCGGCCGGCGGGCTCAGCCGATGTAGCGGCGGGGGACGCGCTCCCCGATGCCGCAGCAGACCTCGTAGGGGATCGTCCCGAGCTTTGCCGCCCACTCGGCGGCGGTGATCGTCTCGTCACCCTGCCGGCCGAGGAGCACGACCTCGGTGCCGATCTCGGCCACTGCCGCCGCGGGGCGGTCGGACGGGCCGAGATCCACGAGCAGCTGGTCCATCGTGATCGTCCCGGCGATCGGCCGGCGCTCCCCGGCGATGAGGACCTCGCCGCCGACCTCCCCGAGCCGGCGGGGGACCCCGTCGGCGTAGCCGACCGGCACGGTGACGATGGTCGAGGGGACGTCGAGCTCGTAGCGCAGCCCGTACGACAGCCGCTCGCCGGCCACCAGCCGCCGCACGTAGCTGACCCGGGCCTTGAGGCTGAGCGCGGGCTTGAGCGGGAGGCGCCCGTCGAGTTCGGCGGCGGGGGCGATGCCGTAGATCGAGATGCCGCAGCGGGCGAGGTCGTAGCGGGCCTCGGGGGCGGTGAGGACGCCGGCCGAGTTGGCGGCGTGGACCAGCGGGGGCCGGATCCCCAGGCGGGCCAGCTCCTTGCGGACGGCCTCGAACGTCGCCACCTGCCGGGCGGTGTAGGGGTTGCCGGGCTCGTCGGCCACGGCGAAGTGCGTCAGGAGCCCCTGGAGATGGAGCTCGCGGTGCTTGCGGATGGCCGGGGCCAGGTCGAGGGCCTCACTCGGCGAGCACCCGATGCGGTGCATCCCCGTGTCGACCTTGAGGTGGACGGGCTGGGGATCGACGGCGCCGGCGTCGGCGGCCGCCTTGGCCAGGGCGTCGATGAAGCGCCCGTTGTGCACCACCGGCGTGAGCCCGGCGTCGACCACCGCCCGGGCCGCTTCGGCCGGCGGCTGGGACAGCAGGAGGATCGGCGCCTCGATCCCGGCCTCCCGCAGCTCGACGCCCTCCTCGACGAGGGCCACCCCGAGCCAGGTGGCGCCGGACTCCAGGGCGGCGTAGGCCGCCGCCACCGAGCCGTGGCCGTAGCCGTCGGCCTTCACCACGGCCATCAGCCCGGCCGGCGAGACAAGCCGGGCCAGCAGCCCGACGTTGTGGCGGATGGCGTTGAGGTCGACCTCGGCCCAGGCCGGCCGCCACGGCTTCGACAGCGTGAACGACCCCGAGGTGTCGGACAGCTCGCGTAAGGCGGGATGGGGTTGAGTGGCCTCGGACGGGAGCAGCATCCGCATCGCACCTCCAGAGGGCGTACGTGGGGTTCTTACCGCCCGGGGCGGGTTGGGGAACGGATGGACGGCAGCCGACGGGGTCATTCGGGCCGTTCCGGGTGGTTCGGGTGGTTCCTGTCGCGCCCGTGGCCGGTGGCGGCGGGTTCGGCGCCGAGCGCGGCGAGGACGGCCGGGAGGGCGTCGATGAGGTCGCCGGCCACGAGGCCCGCATGGCCGGCGCGATCGGCGGCCCGGCCGTGCAGCCAGGCGCCGGCGGCGGCGGCCCGGAAGGCGGGCAGCCCGAGGGCGGTCAGCGCCCCGACGACGCCGGAGAGGACGTCGCCGGTCCCGGCGGTGGCCAGCCACGGCCCGCCGGTGGTGTTGACGGCCGCCTGGCCGGAGGGGGCGGCCACCACCGTCCGGCTGCCCTTCAGGACCACGACCGCCCCCGCCCGCTCGGCCAGGGCCCGGGCGGCGGCGACGCGGTCGTCGCCGACCGGCTCGCCGGCCAGGCGGGCGTACTCCCCGGCGTGGGGCGTGACCACCGTGGCCGCCGGCCGGCCGGCCAGCAGCTCGACGTCGCCGTCGAGGGCGTTGAGGCCGTCGGCGTCGAGCACGAGGGGGACGGGCGCCTCGGCCACCAGCCGGCGGACGGCGGCCACCGTGGCCGGGTGGCGGCCCAGTCCCGGGCCGACGACGAGGGCCCGGAAGCGGTCGAGCCCGTCCAGCACCTCCTTGGCCGCCCCTTCGTCGAGGGCGCCGGAGGACGTGGCCGGCAGCGACCGGGTGATGACCTCGCCGCCCGACGCCCGGGCGGCGGCGTCGCCGGGCAGGCCGGTCACGACGATGCCGGCCCCGGCCCGCAGGGCGGCCCGGCTCGTCATCATCGGCGCTCCGGTCATGCCCTGCGATCCGCCGACGACGTAGACCCCCCCGACCGACCACTTGTGGCTCTCCGGGGGGCGCCGGGGGATCCAGGCGGCGACGTCCGCCTCCTCGGTGACGCCGAGCAACGGCGGCGGGGTGTGGACGTCGATCCCGATGTCGCGGACCTCGACGTCGCCGGCCAGGGCGGCGCCGGGATGAAAGACGAGCCCCGGCTTGAGGGCGGCCAGGCACACCGTGGCCACGGCCTCCACGGCCCGGCCCGGGACGGCGCCGGTGAGGCCGTCGACCCCGGAGGGGATGTCCACCGCCAGCACCGGGCAGTGGGCGGCGGTCAGGGCGTCGGCGGCGAAGGCGGCGTCGCCGGCGAGCGGGCCCTGGAAACCGGTCCCGAACATGGCGTCGACGGCGAGGTCGGCCCGCCCCAGCGCCCGCTCGAGGCCCGCCCGGTCGAGGGCCGCGCCGCCGGAGCGCCCGGCCAGGTCGAAGCGCACGACGCGGCTGCCCCAGGCGGCCAGCCGCCGGCCGGCGACGCGCCCGTCGGCGCCGTTGTTGCCCTTGCCGCAGACGATCACCACCCGCCGCCCGTACGTCCCGCCGAGCAGGCGGCGGGCCCCCCGGGCGACGGCCCCGCCGGCGCGTTCGACCAGCGCGGCCTCGCTGACGCCGCCGGCGATGGCAGCGGCGTCCCGGGCGGCCATCTCGGCGGGCGTGAGGACAGCGAGCATCCTCGGCCATCGTACGGCCCGGCGATCCGGGGTCCGGGGACCCGCTCGCGACCACCGCCGTTCGAGCCGACTGTAAGGTCATAGTGCCCACTGGGGTGGCTGGAGGTGACAGGGTGGGAGGGGCGAAGCCGACGCGACTGCGTGTCGCGGCGCGCCTGCTCGGGCTCGCCCTGCTGCTGCCCGCCTGCGGTGCCGACTTCCTGTGGGTCGACACGATGGGGAAGACCCCGGAGCTGGTGACGACGACCACGTCGACGGCCACCACCACGACCACCGCCCCGGCTCCGCCGCCCCCGCCGCCCGTCCGGATCAAGCTGCCCCCGCCACCGCCCCGGCCGGTCCGGCCTCCGCCTCCGCCGCCTCCGCCGCCCCAGGCGAAGGCCGTCCCCCAACCGGGCGACTCGCCGCTGACGGGAATCGGCGTCGGCGGCTACGAGACCGGCCACCCGGCGCTGGTGGTGAAGATCGACAACGTGGGCGACGTCCCGAGCGGCGCCCGGCCGCAGATGGGCATCAACGAGGCCGACGTCGTCTTCGAGGAGATGGTCGAGGGCGGCTTCACCCGCTTCGCCGCCGTGTTCCACTCGACCCCGTCCGACCCGGTGGGCCCGATCCGCTCCGCCCGCTCGACCGACATCGCCCTGCTCAGCATGCTGAACCACCCGCTGTTCGCCTACTCGGGGGCCAACCGCGACTTCAAGGAGCTGGTGCGGCAGTCCTCGATGGTCGACGTCAGCGTCGACGAGTATCCCGGGAAGTACTACCGGGCCAAGGCTCCCCGCCGCATGCCCCACAACCTGATGTCGAACACCTCGCAGCTCGAGGCGCTCGCCGCTCCCGACGCCCACGCCCCGCCCCGGCTGTTCAACTACCGGCCGGCCGGCACCCGGCCCTCCGAGCCGGGGTCGAAGCCGGTGTCGCGGGTGGCGGCCAGCTGGAGCTACCAGGGGAAGACGTCGACCAACGTCAGCTACGACTGGGACCCCGGCGCCAACGGATGGACCCGCATCCAGAACGGCTCCCTCCACGTCGACGCCGACGGCCGGCCGGTGGCGCCGACCAACGTGATCTTCCAGTTCGTCACCTACCACGACACCGGCTACGTGGACAGCTCCGGGGCCCACGTGCCCGAAGCCGACGTGATCGGATCGGGGGACGCCTGGTACCTCTCGGCCGGCTACCTGACGCCGGTCCGCTGGGTCAAGAAGGACAAGGACGACGTCACCGAGTTCCGGGGCCTCGACGGGAAGTTCGCCCGGCTGCTCCCCGGCCGGACTTGGGTCGAGCTCGTGCTCGTCGGCCGGGGGACGGCCACCGACCGGCCGGTCGACCCCACCGACAGCGCCAAGCCGGTGGCGCCGCCGCCGCCGGACAACACCACACCGACCGGCTCCCCCACGGAGTCGACCACCACCTCGACGGCGCCGACCGGCGCCACCACCACCAGCACCGGGCAGTCGGCGTCGACGACCACCACCACGCAGCCCTCGCCGGTCACGACGGTGACGACGGTGCCGGTGCCGCCGGTGGGCGGCTCGTCGTCCTCCACGTCGACGTCGTCGTCCTCGTCGACGTCCTCGTCCTCGACGACGTCCACGACCTCGGCGATTCCCGGCGCGGGCAAGAAGGCGAGGGCGAGGCCGCCCGGATCGCCGGCGCCGAAGGCCGCCTCGGCGGTGGCGGGCGGCCCGGCGAGCGCCGCCGTCCTCGGCCTGGCGCTGCTGTTCCTTCCACCGCCCTCCCGCCTGCGCCGCCGCCGTCCGCCCGGTCAGCGGTAGGCGACGGCGACGGCCATGGCGACGGTGGCCGTGTGGGTCAGCGAGACGTGCCAGCCGGCCACGGCCCGTTCCGCGGCCAGGGTCGCCGCCCGGCCGGTGACCGAGAGCTGCGGGGCGCCGCCCTCGCCCCGGACGACCTCCACGTCGGCGAAGTCGAAGGCGCCGAGCCCGACCGAGAGTGACTTCATCACCGCCTCCTTGGCGGCGAAGCGGGCGGCCAGCCCGGGAACGGGGTCGTGCCGGCCGGCCGCCTCGGCCCGCTCGGCGGCGGTGAAGACCCGTTCGGCGAACCGGCGCCGCCGCCCGAGCACGGCGCGGAACCGGTCGACGTCGACGGCGTCGACGCCGACCCCGATCACGTTCCCGCCGGCAACCATGTCCTCGTCCTAGCCCAACGCCGGGCAGAGTGTGGGGATGGCCCGGCCCCGCCACGACCACGACGCCGGCGGGCCGGCGGAGTTGTTGGAGGCCAAGGCCGGGCTGCGGGACGAGATCTGGGCGGCGCTGCGGGCGGCCAAGGCGACCCGCTTCCCCGGCCCCGAGGGCCGGATCCCCAACTTCGTCGGAGCCGAGGCGGCCGCCGAGCGCCTCCGCGGCACCGACGCCTGGCGGGCGGCGGCCACCGTCAAGGCCAATCCCGACTCCCCGCAGTGGCCCGTCCGCCAGCGGGCCCTGGAGGACGGGAAGCTCCTGTTCATGGCCGTTCCCCGCCTGGCCGAGACCGAGCCGTTCTTCCTCCTCGATCCCGACCGCCTGGCCGGCTCGGCCCGGCAGGCGTCGTCGATCAAGGGCGCGTCGAAGTCCGCCCGGCCGGTGGGCCTCGACCGCCTGGAACCGGTCGACCTGGTCGTGGCCGGGACGGTTGCCGCCGGCGTCGACGGCGCCCGGCTCGGCAAGGGCGGCGGGTTCTCCGACCTCGAGTTCGCCGTGGCCTCCGAGGCCGGCCTGATCGGGCCCGACACCGTCGTGGTGACGACCGTCCACGAGGTCCAGGTGCTGCCGGCCGGCGCGATCCCCGCCACCGACCACGACGTCCGCCTCGACCTGATCGTCACGCCGGAGCGGATCATCGAATGCCGGCCGCCGGAGGGCCGGCGCCCGGCCGGACGGATCCGCTGGGACGAGCTGACCGACGAGAAGATCGAGGCGATCCCCCTGCTGGCCCGGCTCAAGGAGCGCCGAGGGCGGCGGTGAGGGCGAGCTCGAGGCGGTCGGTGTAGGCGCTGGCCGCCGCCTGGGAGGGCGCCTCGACCATGATCCGCACCAGGGGCTCGGTGCCCGACGGCCGGACCAGCACCCGGCCGCCGGAACCGAGCTCGTTCTCCACCGCCGAGACCTCGGCCCAGAAGGCGGCGGCGTCGGACAGGCCGGCCCGGTCCGCCACCCGGACGTTGCGCAACACCTGGGGCAGCTTCACCACCACCGCCGCCAGCTCCGACAGCGGGCGGCCCGACCGGGCGAGGACGTCGAGCAGGACGAGCCCCGACAGGAGCCCGTCCCCGGTCGTGGCCAGGTCCCCGAAAATGATGTGTCCCGACTGCTCGCCACCGAGGGAGTAACCGCCGGCCTCCATCGCCTCGAGAACGGACCGGTCGCCGACCGGCGTCGTCTCGACCCAGATGCCTTCGGCGGCCATCGCCCGGTGGAACCCGAGGTTCGCCATGACCGTGGCCACGACCGTGTCGTGGTGCAGCCGGCCCCGG
>Ga0070741_10019528_pt1 | contig 10807 bp, 12 predicted proteins | sample Coa_R1_4_FD_66440 | JGI IMG/M metagenome (GOLD analysis project Ga0070741, IMG submission 66440) | Surface soil microbial communities from Centralia Pennsylvania, which are recovering from an underground coalmine fire - Coalmine... | ecosystem: Environmental > Terrestrial > Soil > Unclassified ...
TTCAGTGCTTGTTCTTGGGTCGAATTAGGCGGACATTCTCCGGCGTTGTATTAATGCTTGGGAAGTCTCGATGATTTACTTGAAGAGCGCACTTGGTTGGAGTGGCGTCGCGTGTCCAAGGCCAAGAGCCTAGTTGCTGTCCAAGGAATTTTCAAGAACACTGTTACCAAAGGGGCATGTCCTTCTGATACCTACGTTACTTGCAAGTTCTCTGCTCTAATGGGCCTCAATAGAGGAGGGCTAGGTTCCGTGGCCCACTGGCACGAATATCTCATTAAGTTTGGCGTCCTGGTTTGCACGGCTATTGCCGTGACCAAGCTGATTGTTAGCGAGCTTCGCGGTCTTTAAGTGGTAACCGCTGGCAAAGGCATCCTGGAGGGCTGCTCGGGGCAGGATTGTTCAGTGAAACCCCCCAAAGATCAGTTCGGCCAGTGAACCACTCCAAACGCAAGCTCAAGGAGAAACAAGCAGCCGAAAGACAAGGCCACGTATCCGACGAACACGACTCGCTTCACTTGCTTAGCATTCGGAGTCTTGCCCCATGACCCAATGCGACCACACTGGGCGGGGAATTTCAGCAGCAGGAATCCCCATCCAAAGAACCACACGAGGGTTATTATGTGAACACTCCGGGGAGATGGCATGGGCCTTTAGTTTGCCAACAGGACAATTTGAATTCTCAGAACTCCGGGAGCAAAGAGCACGCGGAGCAGGAACCAAAAACCCTCGTGGATGATACCGTAGATAAACCCAATCACTACGAGCAAATCTAAAATTACGGAAAGGGCCAGCAGGTTGCCCTACCAGCCCTGGAGAAAGCAGCGACACGACTAGCTAGTTAATCGGACAGTATTCAAGCAGCCCCGGCCCGTTCCAGTACCAGTGCCAGCCCACGCGCCAATACCTCAGCCGATTTAAACACAGCAGCGGCATGTACCGCACCAGCAGCGTGTTTCTCGTCGTATCCCGGCACAACCTGGACTGGAACTCGCATGTGGATACTCTGAAGCATGAACTGTTTGGCGACATCATTTCTCGGCTCGTCCTCGTCTAGCTCGTACTCAATTGGCTGATCTTCGGCAAGCTGAGGGCAATCCTCAAGACGGTTGGATTCTTCGGGGCGAGGAAGGAAATCCGCCCCACCTGGACAACCTTGCACGTCGCGTCATCAGGCCAGCACTCGCTGAGGCTAGGTTAAAATGGAGAGGCTATTGCAGCCTGCGTCCAGCAAGTCCAGCAAGTCCCGCAAGTGCAGTAAACTCAAGGGAGTCCAAAGAGAGGCCGACGTAGCTCAGTTGGTAGAGCAGTCGATTCGTAATCGACAGGTCATCGGTTCAAGTCCGATCGTCGGCTCCATGTTTAACAACGGTCCAACCTGGCATCGCGCACATCGTGCATTCGCCAACCTGAACCATGGCCGGCAAAGGGCGCCCACGGTCACTTTCGTAACCTTCAGATCAGGTGGCAGCCCGGATAGGCTTGATATGTACCACTAGCAGGCCTTCTCTAGAGGCGAGGAGCTGTCAGCTTGAAATGCCACTTCGTTGACGACCGGCGGGAGTTCTTCGCAATTTTGGAGGAAAAGCTGGGAGCGGACTTTTCGCTCTCTCCTGCCTCCCTGGAAGACCATTCGCGCCTTGCATCCAGCGATGTGATTATCAGCAGTCTGCCTGCCGCCGACGATCCGCAATTTCCGTCGCAGGTAAGGGCCCTGCAGACGTTGGTCCGCAATCCTGCGGGTGTGCCGGTAGTGGCTTTTCTTTCCACCGACAACCGTGAAGTAATGCGCACCGCCATGACTAGTGGAGCCTACGACCACTTTGTGGAGAACGGCTCCATGGAAGAACTGCGCCTGGTGCTTCGCCGTGCGTGGCAATATCAGGAAGCGCAACGCGAACTGGCGCGCCTGCGTGCCAGCGCGCCGGACATGAGCCGCTTTGCAGCCATAGTGGGTACTGATGAAACCATGCGCGCCGTGTTTGCCCTGGCAAGCAAAGTGGCTTCCACCGATGCTACTGTGCTGATCACAGGGGAAAGCGGCACTGGCAAGGAACTCCTGGCGCAGGCGATCCATCGTGCCAGCCCGCGTGCCGACCAGCCATTTGTCGCGGTCGCCTGCTCGTCGTTACCGGAGAGCTTGATTGAGGCCGAGCTCTTCGGCCACGAAAAGGGCGCATTCACCGGCGCCACCGGGCTGCGCGTAGGACGCTTTGAGGCGGCCCAGCGTGGCACAATTTTTCTGGATGAGGTTGGCGATCTCGCTCCCGCGCTTCAGGTCAAGCTGTTGCGGGTGCTGCAAGAACGTACCTTGGAGCGGCTGGGCAGCAATGAGCCGCGTAGTATGGAAGCCCGCGTCATCTGCGCCACCCACCGCAACCTGCAGGAGTTGGCTAAACAGGGGGGCTTCCGTCTCGATCTTTATTACCGGCTGAACACTGTCGAAATAGAACTCCCGCCACTGCGCGACCGCCGTGATGATGTCGCCCTGCTGGCGCACACTTTCTTGCAAACTTTCCGTGAGCACCACCAGCGGCCGGTGCAGCGGATTTCCGCCGCTGCCCTATGCGCTTTGGAAGAATATGACTGGCCCGGTAACGTGCGCGAACTGCAGAATGTGATCGAGCGCGCCATAGTCATTTGTGACGGCCCGCAGATCGAAATCGAACACCTGCCCTCGCAGTTTGCGGCCTGGAGCCTCGAGGATTCCGACAATTCGTTCGACGAAGAGGTACGTAATTTTAAGCGGCGACTCATCCTGCGCACTCTGGCTGAGTGTGGCAATAATAAGGTACAGGCGGCGCGCTTCCTGAAAATTGCGCGCTCCTCAATTCACCGGCTGATTGAAGAGTTGGACATTCCTCCCCTGGTGCACTGAACCGGGACTCAGCCTCCACTTTTTCCAGGCTTTTCGGCGAATACGCGTCTTAAAACGGCAGGTCTGCGACTTCCGTCACCTTGGAGCAACTCGCTCCGGCTTCTAGCATTTAGGTGGACAGTTGTCAGTGGGGAGGGCGGCATCATGAGCACGGTCACGGTCGGCATCGTGGCAGCAGAGGGTGATCAACTCGACCTGTTGCAGGCTCTGGTCGATGCCACTACGGCGGGCCGCACCGTGATGAAGGAATTCCACTCCACCCCTGATTCTCTGATCCCAAAGATTAAGGAAGCGCACCCGCAGATTCTCTTAGTCGATATTCCGCCGCGAAGCGCGGCTCCTGCTCTCAGCGCGATTGAGACTCTGCATGCCCAGTTTCCGCACACCTCCATCTTCGCCGTGGGCGACATGACCAAGCGCCAGGTGATCGTGGATGCCATGCGGGCGGGCGCGTGCGAGTTTCTGGATCGGCCGCCCAGCACCAGCAGCCTTTTGGACGCCTTCTCGCGCTTGACTGCGAGCCGGCGCAAGAGCTCCGACGATGGCAGCCGCGGAAAGCTCATCACAGTGATCAATGCTAAAGGTGGATGCGGAGCCACCACCATTGCGGTCAATGTGGCGGTCGCTCTGAATGAGTCGCATGGCAGCGCGGTATTAGTGGATCTGGCTCAGATCGGGCACACCGCCCTGCACTTGAACGTAAGACCCAATTTCGGCGTGGTTGACGCTCTCGGTAACGCGCAGCGTCTCGACAATTCGCTGCTCGATGGTTTCATGACCAGGTGTCCTTGTGGCATCCAGCTGCTCGCCGGCCCTGAAATACCTACTCCCGTAAAGGTGAGCGAGGAAGATGTGGAGCGCCTTTTCGACATGCTGCTTGGACAATTTCGTTATGTTGTTGTGGACGCCTCCTCCCGGTTGGATCCCCTGGTACGCATGGTGTGCAATATTTCCGACAGCATTGTGATGGTGGCTGAAACTGACATGATCGCCCTGCTCTGGAACGCAGCCCGGGTGCAGAGTTATCTGGGCGATGGGCCTGTGCGCGACAAGGTGCGCCTGGTGCTCAATCGTTTTCGCAAGACCCCGGAGTTCAGCGATGCCGATGCCGAAGCGGCCACCGACGCTAAAATCCTGTGGAAGATTCCCAGCCAGTATCTGACGGTCGGCACTTCCATTGATAAAGGCAGCCCAATTGCGCTGCAGAAGACTCCCGAAGTAGCCCGCTCGTTTAGAGGTTTGGCCGCCGCCCTTGCGCAAGTGCAAAGCAAGCCGCGCCGCAGCTTGCTGAACAGCGAATATGCCACGCGCATCCGTTCGCTGACTTAGTCGTCACAATCCACTCTAGTTTTTCCACCTGCCGCATTGGCCAGACCTTTCAATTCCGCGTAGGATGTTGAGTTTTCAACCCGCGCGCATGAACGGCTTTCCCAACTTTGACCTCAATGGCCAGGTGGCACTGGTCACGGGCGCGGCTCGTGGCCTCGGGCACGCCATTTCTCTGGCATTGGCGAATGCCGGCGCCGACGTGGCGCTCGGCCTCCGCGATGTGAAAACCGGAATTGGGCTTGCTCGTGAAATTGAAAAACTCGGTCGCCGTGCACTCCCTTTGCAGATGGACGTCGCACATCTCGACCAAATCTCGCGCGCGGTGGATGACACCGTGAAGCGCTTCGGACGTCTCGATATCCTGATCAACAACGCTGGTGGTGGCGTCAGCAACCTGGCTGAAGACGTGAGCGAGCGCGAATTTGATGAAACTGTCGCCCTCAATCTGAAGGCAACATTCTTTGCCAGCCAGGCCGCGGGGCGGGTAATGGCGCGCCAAAAGCATGGGCGCATCGTCAATTTAAGCTCACAGGCGGGATTCGTCGCGCTGCCCACCGAATCGGTTTACTGCATGACCAAGGCTGGAGTTTCGCACCTCACCAAATGCCTGGCCGTAGAGTGGGGCAAGTACAACATCACGGTGAACGCGGTGGCTCCAACTTTTATTCGCACCCCGGGGACTGACGAGGCGTTAGCTGATCCCGCGTTCTGCGCCGACGTCATTGAGCGCATTGCTGGACTGCACCGCATCGGCGAGCCAATGGAGGTCAGCGGTGCGGTCGTGTTCCTGGCATCGCCCGCAGCTTCCCTGATTACCGGGCACACAATTCTCATTGACGGCGGCTGGACGGCGCGCTAACTGACCACGAGCTTTCACTCCGCTGGGGATTTCCCTGAATAAAACACGTTGTTATTGTTTACAGAAGGGAATTCTTCGATGCCATGGGAGCGCTCGCCGCGGTTCGAGGACACGATGGATGTGATGGGCAAATGCAGCGAAAGGCTTGACAAGAGCGGATTTCGGGGTACTATGTAGCGCTCCACCAAAGCGAAGTCTTCCGGAGGAAGTTTCCCTATGAAAAGGAATATTTCTCGGTCAATTACCAGTCTCTTCTTGCTAGCCTTTTCCATAACAATTCCCGCCTGGGCGGGCCAGGTTTCAAGTGGAAAGGGGTTTAAATCTCCGGCTGCAAAATTTTCCAAAGCTGTGGCGGCTGATGTTTCGCCGTCTATGCGCACCCTTGCAACAGTGCCCCGTCTTTTCTCTCCATCCTTCACATCCCTGCGCGAAGTGAGACGGGAGCGCGGGCCGGTAGCTAAGGATAAAGGTTTTTCGGGTGACGCAGCGGTTCAGTCATCCACAGGGCGCGCCCTAGTTAATGCCGCAGCTGCTCTTACGCCAATACGAACTTTCGAAGGCTTATCGAACCAGGACAACTTCAACATCTTCGGATTCCGTGTCAACCCACCCGATCCTGTGGGCGCAGTCGGCCGCAACCATTACGTCGAGATGGTCAATTTGACCTTCGCGGTCTATGACAAACTGGGCAATCGCTTGTTAGGGCCGGTCGATACCGGCACCCTGTGGCAAGGTTTTGCGGTTCCCGATTGCACTGATCCTTCGGGCGATCCAGTGGTTCTCTACGATCGCTTCGCCGACCGCTGGCTCCTCTCACAGTTCACCACCAGCGGATTGAATCCCGACGGCAGTTACAACGGCAAACCGTTCTACAACTGCGTCGCGATTTCGCAGACCGGAGATCCCACCGGCGCGTATTTCCGGTATGCATTTATCACCTCCGCGCCCGGATCGGTGACATTCTTCCCCGACTATCCTAAGTACGGAGTTTGGAGCAACTCGTATCTGCTGACCTCGCGTGATTTCGGCCCCACGGTCGAATATGGCATCAGCGTTTATGCTCTTGAAAAAGAAAAGATGCTAAAGGGCGACCCCAATGCCCGTTCGGTGCACTTCTTCCTTGATTACACAGTGGTTCCGCTTGAACAAATTGGTGACGGCCTGCTCCCGGCCGATATGGACGGTGAGAACGTTGATGATAGCGTCTCTGCTCCCATCGTCGGCACCCAGGACGATAACTCCGATTACGGGGCGACCTTCGACGCGCTCAACATCTACGAGTTATCAGTCCGCTGGCGCAGCCAGCCGACCGCATCCCTGAAATTGTCGGCTCAGCTTCCGGTAGCGCCGTTTGACTCGATTTTCCCCTGCGGTGTGGTGCATGGATCGCAACCGCCGAGCGCCAGAGACTGCTTGCCTGAACCCGGGATCACTGATGGAAGCCGTTACCTCGACATCCTGTCCTACCGGCAGCGTCCAACCTGGCGACTTGCTTACCGGAACTTCGGCAATTACGAAGCGATGGTCACGAATCAGTCGGTGGAGGCGCGTCCGGGAGTCGCCGGCGTGCGCTGGTACGAGATACGGCGGCGCAACGGCAAATTCTCCGTGTTCCAGCAAGGTACTTACGCCCCCAGCGATGGCGTGCACCGCTGGATGGGCAGCGTCGCCATGGATCGGAAAGGCGATATCGCCTTGGGCTACAGCGTCGTTAATGGAACCGATGTTTACCCAGGGATTCGCTACACTGGCCGGCTAGCTGGTGACACTCCGGGGCAAATGACCTTGGGCGAGGGCACCATTATTAATGGGACCGGTGTGCAGGTGACAACTAACTCCCGCTGGGGTGATTACACCTCAATGAACGTGGACCCGACTGATGATTGCACGTTCTGGTATGTAAACGAGTACTACCAGATAAGCGGGATCATCGGCGTTAATACCGCGCCTTGGCAGACCCGGATTGGCAGCTTCCAGTTGCCGGGCTGCGCCAGGAAACGCTAGACACCACTTGCAACAGTGTTATTCAAACCACCGGCGCAAATTTCCCGTTTGCGCCGGTTCAATTTTATGCCGTTAAAATCCTGCAATTTTGGACGGAGCACGATCATCCTTCTGGCCGGAATGGTTGCGGTCTACGCCTGGGCTCAATCCCCCAAGCGCAGTTTGGCGATTAAATACGGCGATGCAGAACAGAAATTAACGTTCAATCCAAATCTACTTTCAGAGGACCAGGTTCGCCGTTTCGCAAAGCTATCTCCCCATGTCTCCGAATACACCGACCTTGACTTGTCTCCGGCATTAGAGTTGTGCATTGCTGGCAGACCGGAATACCTTGAATGCGGCAGTCGCGACTTGCACGACAAAAACTTCTATCGCAACGCACAAATCAATCTGAAGAAGGGCCGTGAAGCGTTGCGGTACTTGGCGGACCAGCAATATCCGCCGGAGCTTAAGCCGGTTTTCGATTACTTCAATAGCTCGCTCAACTTTTCGCTCTGGCGGGAGCAGGCGAGATTGGATTTTTACAAGAGCTGGAACACTGACGTGTTACGGAGCGACTACCAGGATTTGAAGCCGACCGCGCTGTGCGCGTCAGTCCTTGAAAAGATAGACTCGGCTAGTTCAAGAGATGAGCGATATGGGCTGGCGAAAGAGTGGTCCAACTGTTTGGTTCGTGCTCGCCCCCAGTCATACCCGGAACCTGCATGGCAAAACTTTCTTAAAGCCTACGGCATGACTGAAGAGTATGTGGAGGAGGATGACAATGAGTGACCTTTATCCGACTTCGACCTCGTCAGCCTACGTTCTACTAACGCTGCTTCTTTTCTTGTTTCAGACGCCAAACTGAGGTGAGTAGATCGGGGGAGGTCACAGGCCCGATCAGTCCACGATCCTCCAATGCTTTTATAGTGTTCCGATTGGCGGATGCAGTGCGGATGACTTCGTTGTCTTTTAGTCTGCGCAGGAGCGGCCCCGTTTCCAGAGAATTGGTCTCAATCTGGTAGCCATTCTGCAGATGCCGCAGCAGGTCTGCTTCGGTTTTGCTCAGTTTTGCAGGAAGCTTAATGGCTGATGTGTTCTGCCTGGTGCGGAATGTTGGTGTTTGTGTTTTGCTCACTTGCATACCCTCGCTATTGCAGCTCCTAGAGGAAAAATTAATGGATGCCCTCACAGAGTTAAAAAATGTGCTTAACACTAGCGATAACGTGCTTAACCCTAGAGATAACTTTACTGAAATTTCATTTCTCTGCGAACAACGCTCGTAGACTCTGCGCATCTGAGTCTATACCCCTGAGATGTTGAGGATTTCCCGTGAGGATTTATCGAGCAGGTGCATTGCTATTAGTGTGTGTCGCTGTAACATTTGCGGCCGCGATTGCACAGATGACCCCAGCCACTCCAGTAATTATCAATGTGAAAGACTACGGTGCGATCGGCGATGGCATCGGCGATGACACGGCAGCGATTAATAGGGCCATAACTGCGATTCCGCCGACAGGCGGCACTCTTTATTTTCCCTGTGGCACGTATTTGGTCACCTCCAGTCCCTTACCCATTAGGATCAGCCACGTCACAATAACCGGGCCGAGCACCTCGTGTGCAACTCTAAAGGCTTCGGGGGCAGCCAACATTACTATGTTGGAGCTGGGTGGTGGATCTCCCGGTTTGAGCCAGCCGGAGTTCTTGGCCAGTGATACTACTGCAAACACATTTACGGTTGGGGGTGGCGGGTTGGCGAAGCTTGGCATACGGGTGGGGAGCTACGTTTTAGTTTCTGATGCGGGTACTCCCAGTCACGGTCCTGGATCTCCCTTAATCTCAGATCAGCAAACAGTGAAAGTCACGAGTGTGAGCGGCGACACGGCCACCATCGAGAACGCGTTCTCAACTCCATTCACTGTTCTTGGAGGTAGTTACGTCCAGAAGATCATGAAACCGGTAGTTGGAAGTCTTATTTCGTATCTGGCATTTGACGCCACGTCCAATGTGGGGACAGGGACATTCGGAATCAGCTTGCCTCTCGCTGTCTCCTCGGTGATTGAGCATGTCTCGGTCACGGGCCCTCAGGGAGGGGGCATCGTGGTGGACTGGGGGTACAAGAACCATGTGCACGACGTTGTCTGTATAAAGTGTGGTAACGGGACGGTAGGGGCGCAATCTGTGATGATCAGACGACAGACTTTCACAGTCGCTAAGAATCTCACTGTAACGAATAGCTCAAGTCAATCGGTCTTCGGGTTTGCCCTGCATCAAGTGCATTTCAGCACTGTACAGAATGTTGCTGTTGATGCGGGAGGAGCCAATGGACGGCCCTTCAAGTTGCTACGTTCCAGCAACAACACACTTTCGTATGTGACCGCGAATAACGGTGGCGGAGGTCATAACGGCATCAGCATTACTGACAAGTCCACTTACAACACTTTCAACAACTGCGTTGCGCTGAACAACACTGGAAATGGAATCATCACCTTCGGAGACCACAACACGAACAACACTTTCAACAATTGCATCGCCAAGTACAACACCCAGTCTCAAATCGGCCAGATGGCGGCTTGGGATGGCACGTACACCGATTTTTACAACACTGTTAACGGCGGCACGTTCTGCTGCGTGCGTGCCGTTCACCGGGCCGTGGTGGCAATTTATTCCGATTACACCACGTTAACGGGTGCGGTGATTACGGACGACCAACAACTCGCGCGAAATGGATTGCTAGTTTCAGCATCTGGTGTGACCGTCCAGAATAACCAGTTCAGCGGATTGCCCAAATTGCACGACATTTACGTGCTCTCCGGCATGAGCTCCTCCACATATTCTGGAAATGTGACTCCCGATGGGACAACTCCTGCCGGCGTGCCGTGACCTCGATCCTGCCGTTCACTTGTCATCTGAGAGTTCAGAAGGCAGCGCTCAACTGTAGTTCGCAGGCGGCACAAGCGTTATTGCACCACCAACGTTAGTGAGGTGGTGTGCGTAATGGAGGGGGAGGCAGCGCTTATCTTTACCGTGTAAGTGCCCGGAGGAGTGCCCCCACTGCGCGGCGGTGGACTGTTGCTGTTTCCGCCGCCGCCGCAACTCATCTCAGCCAACGACAGGGTGAATAGAATCAGCAGTCCACAATACAAGCGCAAGCGTCTTTTCCGGGAGAAAGGCAGAAAACCGGTTGTTAGCAGGCCACAAAGCGGCAGAGTCCAGAGCGCGGTGATCGGAATGCTGTTCCGGTGCTGCGGCGGGTGGAACACGGCCAACGTTGGCACGGGTGCCATGGTTGAAACGCTCACGAGCACGTTTGCTACTCCGGCCCCAGGAGTGATTACCACTGGTGAAAATGAGCAGTTGCTGCCGGATACGTGATCTGAACAGAGGAATGCCACTTGATCGTTGAAGGCTCCTCCCACGCCAACAAGCTGCAAGTGATATTCCGCTGTCTGTCCAGCGGACACAGTAACGGAACTGTTCGAAACACTTGCTGAAAAGTCTGCATCCACGGTGAGCATAGCGGCGAAATTGTGGACGGGGATGCCGGATGCGTCGTGAGTGCTCACGTTCACGGGATAATTGCCCACCAAAGCTGAGCGTGGAACGCTTACAGTTAAAGTTGCGCTGTCCGCGCCGTGCGCGAGAGATACACTCGTCGGACTAACGCTGCAGGAAGCACCGCCCGCGGCGCTGGCATCGCAAGTTATGTTTACGGTCCCCTTATATCCATTTACCGGCTGAAAAGTGAGCGGCATGGTTGC
>Ga0070741_10019529_pt1 | contig 10807 bp, 11 predicted proteins | sample Coa_R1_4_FD_66440 | JGI IMG/M metagenome (GOLD analysis project Ga0070741, IMG submission 66440) | Surface soil microbial communities from Centralia Pennsylvania, which are recovering from an underground coalmine fire - Coalmine... | ecosystem: Environmental > Terrestrial > Soil > Unclassified ...
TGGCAACTGGAAACTGGCAACTGAGAACTGAAAGCGAATGAAGACCATCCAACGTACCCTAGCCATCATTAAGCCGGACGCCGTGGCCAAACGGGCCATCGGCGACATCGTTCACCTCATTGAAAGCCGCGGCTTCCGCATCATCGGCCTGAAGATGCTTCAGATCAATAAAGAGCAGGCTGAAGGTTTTTACGCGGTGCACGCCGGAAAACCATTTTTTGAGTCGCTGACCACCTTTATGTCAGAGGGCCCCATTGTGGTGATGGCGCTGGAGCGCGAAGACGCCGTTGCCGAGTGGCGTGAGATGATGGGCGCCACCAATCCGGCAAACGCCAAAGAAGGCACCGTTCGCAAAAAGTGGGCCGCCAGCATTGAACGCAACGCCGTCCACGGCTCCGACGCCGAGGAGACCGCCCGCTTCGAGCTGAGCTACTTTTTTGCGGGATACGAACTGGCGCGGTGAGCCAGTGATCAGCGCTCAGCCTCTTCCACCGGCCGAAACAGCTCGCGGCTCACATTTTCCATCAGCGGCCCCAGGCCGTTGGTGACGTATTCCTTAAAATACGGCGCTGCCCGATGGGCATCGAGCGCTGCGCGATCGTCGTATTGCTCATAAAAGGCGAACCGGAGTGGATTGTCCGTACCCTGATGGCCCACATACATGCGGCAGCCCGGCTCACGCCGCGTGTGCTCCTCCATCTTGCGCATCAATTCCCGGGCCTTCTCTTCTTGGCCAGCCTTTACCGTAAATGTAACAATTAGGGCAACCATCTACGCTCTCGCCTGGACGCGCTTCTTGCGTTCGCTCGCGCCCGATACTTCCTTCAAACACCCCACGAACTCATCCACGAAGATCGTCTGGTTCCGGTCCGGCCCGGTGGAGATCATTCCAATCCGTGCGCCTGTTTCCTTTTCCAGAAATCTCAGATAATCGCGGGCTTTGGCCGGCAGCTTCTCAAATGTCGAGATTCCTTCCGTGGACTTGCGCCAGCCCGGCAAGGTTTCGTAAACACCTTGGATCTTGTCGTAGCCACTGGCGTGAGCGGGAGCTTCTGAAGTCTTCTTGCCGTTGATCTTATAACCCACGCACACTGGAATTTCCTCTAGCTCATCGAGAACATCCAGCTTGGTCACCACCAGCCAGGAGATGCCGTTGATCATCACCGCATAACGCAGCAGAGGCAGGTCAATCCAGCCGCAGCGCCGCGGACGTCCGGTGACCGCTCCATACTCTTTGCCACGAAGGCGTAGCTGATCGGCAATTGGATCGTTGATCTCGGTCGGGAACGGTCCCTCTCCCACTCGCGTGCAGTATGCCTTGCTGACGCCGATGACGGTATCGATCGCAGTGGGCGCCACACCCGTGCCGATCACAGCTCCGCCAGAAGTCGCGCTCGATGATGTCACAAAGGGATACGTGCCATGGTCAATGTCGAGCATTGTGCCCTGCGCACCTTCAAACATCACCGACTCACCGCTGGCCAGTGCTTTGTTGAGTAGCGCCGCCGTGTCGCAAACGAAAGGCGCAATCTTCTCGGCGGCAGCTGCGTATTCTTCGTACATTTTGTCGGGATCGAGCGGCTCGGAGTTGAACAGTGCGTGCGCAATCATGTTCTTCTCGCGGCAGGCATTTTCGATGTGGGTGCGCAACAGTTTAAGATCGAGCAGGTCGGCCACGCGCAGCCCGCGGCGGCCCATTTTGTCTTCATACGCCGGACCAATGCCGCGCGAGGTGGTCCCAATCTTCACCCGGCCGGGAGCATTCTCTGCGGCCAGCTCGATCATGCGGTGGTAGGGCAGGATCACGTGGGCGCGATTGCTGATAAATAAGTTCCCGTCCACCTTGACCCCCGCCTCCCGCAGAGACGCGACTTCCTTCAAGAAGGCCATGGGATCCAGGACCACGCCGTTGCCAATGACGCCGCGGCAGCCGGGCCGCAGCACGCCGCAGGGAACCAGCTGCAGCACAAATTTTTCCCCGTTGATAATGACGGTGTGCCCGGCATTGTGTCCGCCGGCATAACGCGCCACAAGGGAGAAATTCTCCGAGAGGACGTCTACAATCTTGCCCTTACCCTCATCTCCCCACTGTGCGCCGACAATAACCGCTGTTCTGCCTCTATTCAAGCACGGCCTCTTTGGTGTGGCGGCTGGCCCGCCGGGTCCGCACACACTCCTTGGCCCTCTGTTAAGAGCGCATTTCAAAAATTCAGGGATTCAACTACAGGGTGTGTACGAACAATGATACCGTGTTGACCCGCTCACCCGCAATCAGGTAGTAAGCCGTTTTAGGTTACTTTGCGTGATTCAGCCATGGCAGCAGGCTTTCAACGAGCAGGCCAAACAAGGCATAGGTAGCTGCATTGGCCACCAAGGCCCAGTAGAGACTAATCGGGATATGTAAGCCAGCTATCGAGACAGGACAGGTAAAACGGACCAGGTCCCACACCAGCGGAGCGGAAGTTATAGTCATTGGCGCCGTTGCGGCAGCATACAGTGCCCAGACGCACGCAACCAGAAAACCCACACCCGCCCACATCGCAATTCGATATTTCATGGCACGGCTCCTGCGATTATTCCTATCATAGTCCCAGAAAGTCCTCTTGCTTCGGCCAGCCTTGCCCACCTGGAGTTCGCAGGCCGCCCAAGCCTGTCACGACGGGAGCTGAATGGATAAACTGATCAAATGCCAGAGCTTCCCGAGGTCGAGACCATTGCCCGCGGGCTCGCCCAGCAAGTCACGGGTGAATCAATCGAATCCGTCTGGCTGGGCTCCAAACCTGAACCGTTGAAATCGCCCGCTCGCGAGATTGCTCGCACCCTCGAGCACGCCCGCATAGCCGACATACGACGAGTGGGTAAGCACATCGTGGTTGACCTGGAGAACAGCGGTTCATCGCGGAAGCGCTCGTCTGCTCAAAAGTCTCAGTGGATCGTCCACCTTGGCATGACCGGTAGCCTGGTGGTTTGCCCGCCGGATGCCGAAGTGGAAAAGCATACTCATGCCATCGTGCGGCTGGGCTCCGGCCGGGAGCTGCGCTTTGTTGACCCGCGTCGCTTCGGGCGACTGAGCATAGTGCGCAGCAGCAACGGCTTCGCCGCCAGCGGACTCGAGCCCCTCGACGTCGGCTTTGAACTCTTCGTGGGCCTCTTTCGCAAACGTAAGACGCCAATCAAGAGCGCGCTATTGAACCAGAAATTGCTGAGCGGAGTGGGTAACATTTACGCCGATGAATCCCTTTTTCGCGCCGGTATTCGGCCGCGCCGCCGCGCCGCCACCCTGACCCGCGACGAACTTCGGAGACTCTATGAATCCGTCCAGCAGGTGCTGAATGAAGCAATTCTGGCCGGCGGCTCCTCCATCAACGATTACGTTGACGCCCGCGGTGAACCGGGAATGTTTCAGATGCAGCATCGAGTTTACGGACGTGAAGGCGAACCCTGTCTCACTTGCCGCACTCCGGTCAAGCGCATCGTCATTGCCGGCCGAAGCAGCCACTATTGTCCCCAGTGCCAGAGGTAGTGCATGGTCCGGCGTGCAACAGCTACAATAGTGAGTTACACACCCGCATCTGAAAACACCAGGAGAGCGCAATGCAGAGAAAGGCAAGCGCGGTATGGAAGGGCGGCCTGAAAGATGGCAAGGGGACAGTCTCCACCACAAGCGGCGTACTGAAAGATACGCCTTACTCGTTCAGCACGCGTTTTGAAAACTCGCCCGGCACAAATCCGGAGGAATTGATTGCCGCCGCTCATGCGGGATGCTTCTCTATGGCGCTTTCCGCGCAACTCGGCCAGGCAGGCCTGACGCCAGAGAGCATTGACACCACTGCCACCCTCACCATGGACAAACTTGAGACCGGCTGGGCCATTACCACCATCCAACTGGACGTTCGCGCGCGCGTGCCCAAAGCCGATGCGGCTGCATTTCAGAAAGCTGCGGATGCCGCAAAAAGCGGTTGTCCGGTCTCCAAGGTGTTGAACGCGAAGATCACGATGAACGCCAAGCTGGAATAGAAATCCATGGCAGAGAAGGTCAAAAAAACCGAACAAGAATGGCGCGCGCAACTGACCCCCGAGGAATACTACGTCACCCGGCAAAAGGGAACCGAACCTCCTTTCAGTGGTCGCTACTGCAACAGCAAAGAGCCAGGAACATACACCTGCGTTTGTTGCGGACAACCGCTTTTCAAGTCCAACGCCAAATACGAATCCGGCACGGGCTGGCCGAGTTTCTGGCAACCGGTAGGTCAGGAAAGTGTCGCCACGGAAACTGACCGCACCCACGGCATGGAACGCACTGAAGCACTCTGCTCGGCCTGTGGCGCGCATTTGGGACACGTTTTCAAAGATGGACCGCCGCCCACCGGCCTCCGTTATTGCATGAACTCGGCCGCCCTTAAGCTGGTTCGAGACGATGATTAGTTCCTTTTGAATCGCGCTAAAGCTTAGAATGTTGCAGGTCAGTGTGAATCATGGTGCCCGAACTTTGACGCCGCATGCGGAAAGGGTTACACCTGAATTGTCCCCTGTCGAAATGAGCCCGGTGGTTGAGAGCGCGCCCGCCGCTCAGCGCAAGGGAATCGGCGCTACCCTCGGGAGCTTCGTTCTGTGGAGTTATGACCGCGGCAGCATTCAGTACGACATCATGGTTACACTGATACTTCTGTTCATCTTTGTAACTCCTTTCTTCGTCAACTTTAATGACAAACCCACAGAACGTACTCCGCATCCAACCGGAGTAGTCATCCTTCCCGACGGGCAGAGCGGTTTTATATACCAGATTCAGGCCAGTGCCGTTTCTGGTAAGGATGATCTGACGATCAGAGGCCAACTGTTGCGCGTCATCGAACCGATTGCCGGAGAAGTGACAATTACCAGGTACGAACCAGTGCGGAGTGCCGCGGGACGCATCACAGCCTATAACGTGTGGGTAATAAGATAACGTCCAACATGATCCGGAAGATCACAATTGCGCTTGCGTCTCTGGTTCTTGTGGCGGGCGCCTGCCTCCTCGGACACTCGCAAACCGCGCCCGACAGCAAGCAGCTGGAGGCGGTTTTGAACCGTATGGATCAGACCGCTGCCAAGTTCCGCTCCTCGCAAGCGGACTTTGTGTGGGACCAGTATGAAAAGGTCGTAGACGACCATGACAATCAAAAGGGCACCATTTACTTTCGCCAGCAGTCCAAGGGCATCGAGATGGCCGCCAACATCACTGAACCGGCAAAGAAATACGTACTCTTCACCGGCAGCAAGGCCCAGGTCTACGAGCCCAAGATTGATCGGGTTACGGTGTACAACACCGGCAAGAATAAGTCCGATTTCGAGAGCCTGGTGGTGCTCGGCTTCGGGGGCCGTGGTCACGACCTGCTGAAATCGTTCAAAGTGAACTATCTCGGCGCTGAAGACGCACAAGGCGTGAAAGCTGACAAGCTCGATCTGGTGCCAAAATCTGAAAAGTTGCGCAACAACCTGGCAGATCACATCGTCTTATGGATTGACCCGGCGCGCGGCATCTCAGTTCAACAGCAGTTTTTTGAGATTTCGGGAAATTACCGGCTGGCGAAGTATTCAAATATCCAGATGAATCCACGCATTCCCGATGACGTTTTTAAGCTGAAAACAACCGCCAACACCACCGTAGTTTCGCCTCAGGGGTGATTGGTTCCGCCATGAATTGCTGTAATGCCAAGCACTTAGGAGGTACTCGGAAGTATCACCAACCTGCACACGAAATAGATTGGAGAGGCCGAGGACGCGAGCTATACTTGAAAATCATTAGCCTGTGATGTTGCACAATCGACAGGAATTCAATAACAAAAAGCACTGATACTTACATGGCCAAACTGTTCACTATCCCCGTCCGTCCCAATCTGAACAATCGCAAGCGCGACCGTGTTGAAGACCCGCGATACATGGAAGGCCAACGCCTGCTCGTAGAGGCCATGAAATACCTCGCGCAAACGGACCCGCGTGGCAATCGCTCCGCCATCGAACTCCTCTCCGAGCACTTCCGCACCCGCTTCAGAATGAGCGATTCACCGCTGAGCTAGTACAACGCGGAACCACATTCACTCCATACCCAAAATTAAGGGGCGGGAATGTCCCGCCCCGGGCCAAAAACTCTCAGCTTCAGAACTCGTACCGCAACGCGAACTGCATTACCCGCGGGCTGGTGAGCAGTCCACTGAAGTTGCCGAATGACGGTCCGGAGTCGATGGCAGTGGTGAGTGACTGTACGTCAAATCGGGTCAGGTTCAAGACGTTGAAAACTTCCCAGCGGAATTGCACGCTGTGTGTTTCGTTGTAGGGCATCTGCCAACGCTTGCTGAGTCCGGCGTCAAGTGCAGCGAAGCCGGGACCCCGAAGCGTGTTGCGCATGCCACTCTCGCCCGGTAAATCGTGGCGAAACGCACCAATTCCGGTTGGGCCTTGCGGATCTGGAAAGAGGTTCACAGTGCCGTCGGGATTTTTGGTCAGGCCGGTGTGGGCCGGCGCAATCTGTATTGCCTGTCCACCTAGCTGCCAATTAGTCGGCCAAATTGCGCCGTTGGAGATGCTGATCGGAAAACCACTCGTCCAGCGGGCGAGCCCTGAAAGTTGCCATCCCCCAATTAGCGCGTTGACCACGCCATGCGAACCGCCAGCAAGGGCTTTTCCTTTGCCGAATGGTAGCTCGGCAACCCAATTCAAGTTGAATTGGTGCGTAGTATCAAAATCCGAGACCCCACGCAATTGGTTCGGCTGCCAGGAATTAATAATGTTGCCGCCCAGTCCGCCCCACGCCGCAATCCGCTCCGCATCGGACTGGAGGTCAATAGACTTAGAGAAGGTGTAGTTGAAATCGAACTGCACCCCTTGCGACATTCTCTTGCGGATGTTGACCTGCATTGCGTTGTAGCTCGCTCCGCCAATCGAGCGCCACGCGTAAAGCGAGTGGAATTGCCGGTTGAAGAAAGTGTTGGCTGCCTTGATCGGATAGTAGTTACCGGTGGGGGTCCCAGTTCCGTCGACCCCTGCGATACCAGCATTGCCGCTGAAATCAGATCCGTAAAAATCCAGCACTGCCAGGGACGTGGTTTCGTTGCCGGGGAAGCAGCTATAGATGTCGTACACAGCCTGCAGAGCGCTGGTGGTTGAACCTCCACTGCACGCAAGCGAGTACGCATCCCCGGGCTTCAAAGGATTCAGCAAGTCCTTCCAATACGCGGCAGTCGGTCCAACCAGAGCTGGCGTAACCGCCGAGGTTGGCACCGGAGAGGACCCTGTGTAGAGCCTGGCGAGACCCTGTGCCGCTTGAAAATAGCTGACCCCCGATTTTGGATCCACAAGGTTCAGCGGCATCGCCAGGTCTTCCTGGGCCAGAAGCCTATGGGCGAGATGGCCTACATAGGAAATTTCAAAGCTCATGTTCTTAGGCAGCTCTCGTCCAATCGAAAAATCTAGGGAGTAGGAGTATGGAGTTTTTATTGTGTTGTCTAATCCCCAGTTGATCGCTAATCCGGTTCCTCCCGCAGGAGGCGTATAAGGAAAGCCCCCGGGGGCTGCGGCGGGGAATACTACTATCCCCTGCTGATTAGTGAGCGGGATTGTATTAAGGCCTGTGACTCGGCCCGCTGTGTCCACGTCTGGAGCAATCGAGTTTGAGAGCTGGGTTGAAAGGCCAAAGGAACCATTCCGGTCAAACGTATTCAGCAACCCGGCGCCAATCCGGTCGTAAACGATACCGGCACCGCCGCGTATGACCGTCTTGTCTCCTTCTCCAAGTAAGCTCCTCAGAAAGCCTGAACTTGGGCGCGGAGAGTAAGCGAAGGCCAAGCGCGGAGCAAAATTGCGGTAGTCCCAGTTGTAATATCCTGCCCTGCCATTCCCCGCGCCAGCCAAATCGAAAGAGATGGTGGGGTCAGCTTCAGAGCCAACGCCTCGTAACATGTTTTGGCCTCGTTGATTGAACCATTTCCCGAGGCTTATCGTGGGTGCGACCTGTTCCCCGTCGGTTTCCCAGGGCGGTGACAGCAGTTCATAGCGTAGACCGTAGGTAATGGTGAGATTAGGCTTCAACCGGAATGAATCCTGAGCATAAAACTCGTATTCATCAGCTCCCCAACGGCGTTTCACAGCCTGCCCTTGTGGAAGCACAGCCCCAGTCTTTGTGTAGTTGTAGCTAGCATCCAGCTGGCTGACAATCCCCATGAGCGTCATCAGCGGATAGTCATATGAGTTGTTGAAGCCGTTATCGACCCCAGGAAAGCCGTTGTTAGACGGATCAAGCGCACTCCCGGTATTCGCGATTCCCGCCGTTACCAGCGCCGAAGCATTGGTTACTCCATCGGGAAATGAGTTCAAGAAACTGGAACGCGGGTTACGAATGAAGCGGATGTTGGTGCCGAATTGCAAGCTGTGCCTGCCCTTGGTCCAGGAAATGTCATCAACAAAATTGTGTACCGGAGTTTGCAGTGTTGTACTGCGCACGATTGCTAAGCTGGAGTTGTTGCTGGTGCTGTTGTCGTTCAATCCGCGAAAGTAGATGATGGGCTGAGTGTCATTATTCCCTATGCGACCGAAACTCTGACGCGTATAACCCCAGCGAAAGTTATTGAGCAGCGTGGGACGCAGCAAGGCCGTGTACCCAACAGTGAAGCCTTTACTGTAGTCCACGAACTTCTGCAAAGCTGGCGTCCCGGGAAGATAAGGAACATCAGAGCTGTTATCGTTTCGCAATGCGCCTCGCCAAAAGAGACTGTGGCTGCCGCTTGCGGTGATCTTGTAGTCTGCGCGTGCAATGTACCAGTCCTTATTGATAGGAGTCGGGCCACGGAAGCGGTATCCCACATAATTCACGCCATCCCCAGCCGACACATCATTGCCGTGTGGGAAACCGTTAAGATAACCGAGCACCACCGAGTTGGGACCAATGTGCAGAGGATCAATGCCAGCCAGTTGTGTGGCATCCAAGCCGTTAAAACCTGCCGGGACCGGATGACCCTGAATGCTGCCTCCGGGGCATTGTGCCGGGGTAGCGCACTGGTACAGGATAATGCCACTCCGCAGGGTGTCGCTCGGTACGATTCGCAATACGCTGTTTTCTTCCCGCTGCCGGTATCCTTCGTAGTTCGCGAAGAAGAAGAGCCGGTCCTTCAGAATCGGTCCTCCCACGGAACCTCCGAAGATGTTTCGCAGCAGTTTCGGGGGTTTATTGGGTTCTCCCCTGGCCAACTCCGACTGCTTCACAAAGAAGTCGTTGGCGCTGGTGATTGTGTTGCGGTGGTACTCATACAGTGAACCGTGAAAGTTATTCGTACCGGTTTTGGTGATAAGGGAAACCTGGGCGCCGGAAGATCGCCCCTGGTCAGCGTTGTAATTGCTGGTTGTGACGCGAAATTCCTGGACTGAGTCCAGCGTGACCGGCAACACAGAGGTAAACGCATATCCGTTCACCTGATCGTTCACATCCACCCCGTCCAGCGTGATGTTGCTCTGATCGCTATGCGCGCCATTGACTGCGCCGCTGCGCGTATCCAGACTCTGATTGATGTCTGGGCGATTGCCTGTGTAGGTGACGCCGGCCTGCAAGCTGAGCAAATCCGGTACGTTTCGGGCCTCGAACGGCAACTCCTTAATCTGCCGTTCATTGAATGCATTTCCAATCGAGGCATCGGTCGTGTTCACCAGGGGCGCTTCGCCCGAAACCTGCACTGTTTCCTCGACAGTGCCCACCTGCAGGCTCACATTGATGGTGGCCGGATTGTTCACCAGTAACTGCACCCCATTCTGTTCGTACTTGCGGAAGCCCGCCATCTCCACCCGGAGCTGATACGTGCCTGGAGGAACTTGAATGAATTCATATTCCCCCGATGCGCCGCTGATCGCAGTGCGCTCGATGGAACGCTCAGGGTTGCGAAGCACAACTTTCGCTTTGGCGATTGCGGCATTGCTCTGGTCAGTCACGGTTCCACGCAGGGAGGTCGCCGACCCCTGTGCCCAGCCGTAGCTGCCGAAGGTCGCGATTACTGTAAGTAGAGAGACCAGCTTGAGGGTGCGCATCCTAAGCTCCTATAAACTTTGTCTTTTATGTCTGTCTTGGGTTTGGCCTGGGAACTCTAACTACCCTGTATGCAATCCACTGCCCAGAGTCGAAGGTGCAGTTCGTCCCGAGATGCCGCTGATTAGCCAAGATTTTACTGGGTTAGCCCAACATCATACTTCAAATTTTGGAATTTTCTTTACAAATTTCAGGATAGTGGCCTACCGACTGCCACGCGGTCACGAGCCCGCGGAGAGGGCGCTGTATTACAATCCCGCGCGAGGATGCCATGTTAACTCTGAACAAATGTTTCGGCGCGGTGCTGTTGGCGGCCATCTTCGTTGGGACATCGTTGGCGCAAATCCCGCCGCAGTTCGCCGCGCTCGGCGATCTCAAGCTGGAAAACGGCCAGGTCATTCGCGACTGCCGCATCGCCTATCGTACCTTTGGCCAGCTCAACGCTGACAAGTCCAACGCCGTACTCTTCACCACCTGGTTCACCGGCAACACGGCAGATCTGGTCGAGTCTTTTGGCCCGGGCAAGCTGGTGGATACCTCCAAGTACTATGTCGTCGCGGTAGATGCGCTGGCCAACGGGCAATCCTGTGCGCCATCCAATAGCAAACTGCAACCGCACATGAAATTCCCGCGCATCGCCATCCGCGACATGGTGAACAGCCAGCACGAATTCCTCACCCGCATTCTGCACATTCCCCATCTGCGCGCGGTGATGGGCATCTCCATGGGCGGCATGCAAAGTTTTCAATGGATCGTCTCTTA
>Ga0070741_10019530_pt1 | contig 10807 bp, 6 predicted proteins | sample Coa_R1_4_FD_66440 | JGI IMG/M metagenome (GOLD analysis project Ga0070741, IMG submission 66440) | Surface soil microbial communities from Centralia Pennsylvania, which are recovering from an underground coalmine fire - Coalmine... | ecosystem: Environmental > Terrestrial > Soil > Unclassified ...
TACCGCCGGTCGGCGGCGGTGTCGTGGGCTGTCGCTTTCGCAGTATCCGCCATCTTCCTTACGGCCCTCTTCACTAAAGAACAGACCATCGCCTTGCCCGCTCTCCTCATGCTGACGGACGTCTGGTGGGATCCGGATTTCTCCTGGAAAGCCATCCTGCGGAATTGGCGGTTATACGGGTTGCTGGCGGCGGGCGCGGTCGTGGCCTTAGTCGCCTTTTTGCCATTCGTCAATTCAGTCGTAACCGCCGGCTTCGGGATGAAAGATCTGCCCTGGTATCAGTATCTGTTCACGCAGTTCCGCGCGCTGTTTGTCTATATCGGTCTGTTTCTATTTCCCGCGTTCCTCACGGCCGATTGGGACTTCCCGATGTCGAAGACGATCTTCGACCATGGTGCTATTTTTGGCCTGCTCGCGCTGGTGGCGCTAATGGCAGTGGCTTGGCGGTACCGTCGGCAATACCGGCTGGCAACCTACGGGTTCTTCGCCTTCCTCGTGCTGATGGCTCCGACCTCCTCGATTCTCCCGATTCGCGACCCCCTGGCCGAGCGCCGCCTCTATGCCGCCATGTTCGGTCTGCTGCTAATCGCGATCGATTTTCTCGGCCGTGTGAAACTTCAGCGCAAGACCCTGGCAGTCTTGTGTTCGGCTGTCATAGTCGTACTCGCCGTGGCGGCGCATGCGCGCGCGGACGTTTGGTCCAGCGCCCGGAAATTGTGGGAGGACACAGCGCGCAAATCGCCGAACAAGGCGCGCGTCCATTTTCAACTCGCGACTGCATATTGCGGTCCGGCTTGCGGCGGAGCGATCCAGGATGAGACCCCGCCGCAGTGCGATCTCGCCGTACAGGAATATGCAAGAACTGCCCAGCTTCAGAAACCTGGGTACGATCTCCTGGTCGACTGGGCGGCAGCTTACGATTGTTTGCATCAACCCGATAACGCACTGGCGAAATTGCGCCAGGCTGCGGCACTCGACAGAACCGCTCACGTCTATACACAGATTGCGAGGGTTTACGCTGAGCGCCAGGACTGGTCCGGCGCTCTGTATGCTCTGGCGACCGCCGAAGCTATCGATCCCAACTACGCCGTCACTTACTCGTATCGCGGCAAGGTGCACTTGATGACCAATCAGCCGGCGGCCGCCGTCGCCGACTACCAGCGCGCACTGACTCTCAACCCGGATATTCCGCAGGGCAAAGAAGAACTGGCGCAAGCGCAGGCGCGGCTTCGTGGCGGCCAATGAGATCCGGCCGCTGCGCATCGGCATCAATGCGCTTTATCTGATCCCGGGGGGAGTAGGTGGGACTGAAATCTATCTCCGTGGTTTATTGACGGCGCTGGCGGAACTCGATCGCATCCATCAGTACTTCGTGTTCACGAACCTCGAGACCGGCGCCGATCTCATACAGGCAGGTAATTTCCAGCAGATCCCCCTGAGCGTTCGCGCCGTCCACCGGCCGGCACGCTTGCTCTGGGAACAGACCGTACTGCCTTTTCAGGTCGGACGGCTGAAGCTGGATGTGCTGCTCAATCCCGGTTTCACCGCGCCACTGCTGTGTCCTTGTCCGCAGGTCACCGTTTTCCACGACCTGCAGCATAAGCGTCACCCTGAGTATTTCCGGTGGTTCGATCTGCCTTTCTGGCGTTTTTTCTTGTATGGGTCGGCCCATGTTTCGAAGCTGGTGCTGGCGGTCTCCGATGCCACGGCCGCCGATCTGCGCCGCTACTACCGGTTATCCGAATCCGTTATCAGAGTCGTGCCGCACGGTGTGGACCCGGTATTCTTCGACTTGGGCGAGCGCCGCCAGCCGCAGCGTTTTTTGCTAGCGGTCTCCACCTTGCACCCCCACAAGAATCTCGATGGTTTACTGCGCGCGTTCGCAGTGTTCCACCGCGCACATCCCGATTTCCGTCTCGTCGTTTGCGGCTTGCATGGATTCTTTACGGCGCCGCTCCAGGCTCTACGGGATGAATTGAAGTTAGGCGATGCGGTGGAGTTTCCCGGCTGGATTGCGCGCGAAGCGCTGCACGAGCTCTACATGAAGGCCTGGGCTTTCATACACCCATCACTCTTTGAGGGTTTCGGAATTCCCGTTCTGGAGGCGCTCGCAACCGCGGTCCCGACCGCCTGCTCGGCAATTGAGCCCCTGGTACGCATCGCCGGCGAAGCAGCGCTTTTCTTCAATCCTCACGATACGGCGGCCCTCGCCAAGGCTCTTGAGCGGATTACAACCGATTCGGGTCTGCGCGCTCACTTGGCGACCGAAGGCCCGCGGCGCGCTTCCGAATTCTCCTGGAAAATCACCGCTGCCGGCACTCTCGATGCGCTGATCACGGCTGCACGCCGGGTCTGATCGCCCCAGCGCGTGCCTGGACGAAGCGCGTCTGTTGGTAATAGGCCGGGGGTGGAGCGTCTCTAGGATCGCCTGCTGGAGCCCCCTGCTCAACCCATTTCACAATCGTGTCAACATCGGTTGTCTTGAGACCGCCATGAGTTGCCGTCAGAACATACGGCTGTTCCGCGAACCAGGGCGGCATTTGCTTCGAGAGCACCACATATTTCATGGCCTCCGCCCAGGGCCGCGTCTCCTTATAGGTCATGAATGAAATCGGCGCCACCTGGCCGGGCCGATGACAGCTTTGACAGTGGTTTTGTAGGATCGGAAGGACGTCTCGATAATAGGTCACTGTGCCGCGAACAGTCCCCGAAACCGCTGCTGTTATGCCCAGCCAAAGGCCAATCAGGCAAATACCTTTTTTCACGGGCACCTCCCAATTAACGGCACTAACTGGTCTGTTTATCTTATATCCCTTACGGCCATGCCTGTCAAGCGGGGCGGGGGGTGCGTCGGACCTTCGGCAAAAATGCCTGGACTCAAGAATGCCGGCCGTGAATTTACCGTACCGCGAGGATGTACGGATCCGTGTGAGAGGAATCCAGCCATACCACCAGCGGCACGGCGGCTCCGCCGAACGACTGGAGGACCTGGAATTCGACTTGAACCGTGCCTGGCGCCGTTCCGGCTGTAATCTGAAGGATCGTTGCGGGGGCTCCGCCGATCGTCACTCCAACCCGTCCCTGACTCCCAACAACCGACGGGTCAATACCCGCGAGGACTACCGTCTCGGTATCGCCCGCAGATACCGCCTGCGTGGCGTTGACGGCTTGCGCGAGTGCATTGCTCACGGAAACGATAACCGGCGGCGCGTTGTCGATCTCAATCGCGAGAGGGAGAGAGTTCGTCGCTCCGTTTGAGATCGTCAGGATCGTCGGGCCGTTGGCAATGCCGCCTGGAATCTGAAAATTAATCTGGTTCGCCCCTGCGTACAACAGGGGTACAGCTTGTCCATTGAGCGCCACTTGCGGCGTGATTCCGGTGATTGCGAGGTTGGACCCATAGACGGTTACGTACCCCCCGCTGTAAAGCGTTGACTGGTACCCGTCCGCATTGACTACCGCGTTAATTGCGGGCTGCCCGGGTGTCGGAGGCACTACCTGAAAAGCCAGGGGTTGCGATGCGGTCTGGAATCCCGAAATGACGCTCACATCGGAAACGCCTTGGACGGCTCCCGAGGGTACAGTGACATTGACCAGCAATTGATTCGGATTCGTAGGGCTCACCCAAACCCGCTGCACTGCGGCGTCGAATGTTCCAAATCCGACGGTCACTTGTCCGTTCACGAATTGAAGGTTGGTGCCTGTGACATTCACTAGGGCCGAAGTACCCGCCGGCAGGGTCAGCGGGCCCACCGTAATTTGCGGCGCCGCGCTCGTGGGGTAAGTATAAGTCGGCGGACTCTGCGCCTGGTAAAAGGTCGAGTTTTGCCCATCGCTTCCATACACCACAACGCTGGCGATCTGGCCGCTGAAACCTGGGGGGGGAGCGACGGTAATCGAGCCGTTCGTGCGATCCCCGCTAAACGGCACCGTGGCCGTGGCCGGCAACCCGTCGAAGAATACCCGGCTGTCCGCGCGGAAATTCGTGCCAGTTACTGTCACGGTCCCATCCAGATTCGGGGTTACCGCAGTGATTGCCGGCGGGCCTTGCTGCACCAGGACGACGCCATACGGCAGCACGTACATATCGTTTGCAAAGTTGAACAGAATGTGGCGCGGCCCACTGCTCGCGACGAAGGTGGCCAGATCCAATGCCAGTGCTACCGGCGAACCGTACGGCCGGATGACAGCATTAGCGAATCCGGGCACCAAAACCGATTGCGGGACGGGTGTGGTTCCGTATGCCGCTTGTGCCTTGATGGTGTTCACGCCAAGGCTGGTGTTGACGAATGCCGGCGTTACGTACAGCTGGCCGGAGTAGCTGTACGTCACCATGTCATAAACCGGGACCGCCGCTCGGGGCTGCACCGAAAAATTAATGCCGGCCGTCGTCGCGCCCGCTTTCACCGGAACCAGACCGAAACGATTCGGGTCGCGCGTCCCGGGATAGAACAGTGTTTCCACCGGACCGGTCGCCGCGATCGGGTTTCCGTTCAGGTCAAACGGCCCCTTGATCCCATAGTTCTGAAATGCATCGGGTGGAGGGGGGTGTACGTAAACCCAGTATTGATTCGCAGGGAGTCCAGTGATCTGGAATGTGCCGTCCGGGTCAGTCAGCGTGCTGATTGCCGGGCCGGCCGCCGTCAAAGCCACGACAGAAGCCATGGCGACGGGCAGGCCGTTGGATAAGACTTGGCCGGAGATCGAGCCCACAGTGGCTGAATATCCAGGACTTCCGTACAGCACGGAAAGGCCCGCGATATCATCCAAGTCGATCGGCCGGGTGCGCGACGTGTCGCGTATTACGGCCTGAGACATGGCCGCGCCAGTGAACGTGTGCTGCAGGCCCAGCGCATGTCCCATCTCGTGAACCGCGGTCGTGAAGAAACTCTCAAGATAGCTCGGCCCCGCTCCCTGGGTTGTATCGTTGCTCAGCCACACAGTCGAGCGGACGATCGGGATGAAGGAGCCGCTCGCCGCTTTCACCGGGGTTAGAGGGAGCGCCACCGTCGGAGCGCCCATTCCCAAGAGTCCGGGGGGGAGCTCGGCAAAAATCACATCGCCGCCTGGAGTATTGGCCGGCTGGCTTGCCGCTTCCAGGCCGCCGAACGCTACCCGCAGATCGGAGCTGGCGACCCCGTTCCATACCGCTGTTGCCTGCTGGATCTGGCTAAGCACGGAGCTGAAGTCGTCATTCGGCGCAAACACGGCGGGACCGCCATCGCTCACCAGGAAGGTCACGGTTTTGTTTGGAAGGGCCGTGAGATCAAATTTCTCGTAGACCCGCGTGTAGGGAGCCCCGCGCGTAAGATAGTGAACGTATTGATAGTAAGCTTCGGCGGGCATCACCAATAACAGCGCCGAGATCCCCACCAGGATTCGCGTCCGTCTGCATTTTGGGAGGCCGCCCATTACTTTGTCTCGCTCGGACCGAGTTTGCTACCGATGTGCGATTTCAGCTTGCTTAGGGGCATCACGAGGGTCTGGTCCTTCACGGGGTGGCCAGTGCCCCGATCCAGCATCAACTCCGCGCTGGCTTCCCGCGTGGCCACCGGATCCGGCGATGCGGCGGCTGAAAGCTTGAACAAGCCTTGCGTCAGACCTATTACCTGAGTCAAACCCGACTTCCCTGTCCAGAGGAAAAAGACGAATTGGTCGCTAGTATTAAATTCCGGCGCTCCCGGGAACGTCTGGCGCAGATTATCCGCCGCCCCTCCCGGAACCGCCATCGTGACCGAACCCTGCTTCGTTCCCTTATACTGCTCGATCACTTGAATTTGGTAGAAGGTATAAATGACCGGGCCATTCCGTGCCGCGTAGGATCCAGTGATTTGCCCCCGGACGATCGCGGTCGATTTCGCGATCATATCGTCGAGGGAGAGTTGCTGGAGCGTGGCGCTTCGAGCCACCAATGAGCCAAAAATCGTGATCAGCCCAATTCCGATCGCTTGCCGCACGGTACTCACGGAACTGTAATTAGCATACCACATTCCAGTCAAACACATTGATTACGAAGGACTTGGCTTGAATCACGCAGCCTTGCGTGTGTTTCCGGGACACGGCCTTGGGACAAGCTGTCCCACCAGCTAGGGTTTGCCGGGTCTGACGATCAGTATGGGAACATCCAGATTATGGCGAACCGGATTAATGGTGTTTCCGAAGATGAGATCTTTCAAACCGCCATGTCCGTGGGCTCCCATGATGATTAAGTCGGGGCGGATCTGCCGGGCGTACCGGACGATTTCCCGGCGGGGCGACGCGGAGTGGAAGACCGCTGTGTCGACCTCGAGGCCTTGTTGTCGAAGGGCGTCGGCAATCTGATCGAGGTAGTGTTCCCCGGCTTCTACTTCCGCGGTGGAGGCTTCCGGCCCGTAAATCTGACTGGTGACACCTTCTTCCACATGCAGGAGGTATAGCTTGGCATCATGCAGCTTGGCCATGGCCGAGGCGTGGCTCACCGCGAGGCGGTCGAGTTCCGTGTGATCGAGGGGCACCAGAATGCGGCGGTAGACCGGGGTAGCCGCCTCCGCGCCCGCCGTCTCCGGCAGGGTGACCGGCGCCCGTCCGAACCGGCGTGTCCAGTGGCTGATGAGCGGCTCCAGCGTCACCCAAAAAAGCAAGAGCACGAGCAGCGACCCGGACAAGAGGGTCACGATCAGGATCACATTACGCCATGCTCCGGCTTGCGCCAGCCAGTCGGAGATGGCCATTACCGCTAGCCTGACGTTCAGGCCGACAATGACGAGTGCGGTGGTCCAGGCCAGAAATCGAACCCACGCCGGGTTGACGAACGGGCCCATCCGCTGCCGATCGTTGGTGAAGTGAATCAGCGGGATGATAGCGAAAGGAAGCTGCATACTGAGGATCACCTGGCTCAGGATGAGCAACCCGAATGTCGACTTGTCGCCGGCGAAATAGATGGTGAGCGCGGCGGGGGTAATCGCCAGCGACCGCGTGATCAGGCGCCGCAACCATGGGCGCATGCGGAAGTTGAGAAAACCCTCCATGACTACCTGCCCGGCCAGCGTGCCGGTCAGCGTTGATGACTGGCCGGAGCACAACAGGGCCACGGCAAAGATCACACCGGCCAAGCTCGTCCCGAGCAACGGCTCAAGCAACACGTGGGCCTGCTGGATCTCGGTAACTACAATGCCGCGCTTGAAAAATACCGCAGCGGCCAAAACCAGGATTGCGGCATTCACAAACAGCGCGCCATTCAGAGCCACTACGGAATCGATCAGGTTGTAGCGGCACGCGGTGCGCTTGTCGCCCGAGCTCTGGCCGATGTGCCGCGTCTGTACCAGTGCTGAATGGAGGTAGAGATTGTGTGGCATCACGGTGGCGCCCAGAATGCCGATCGCGACGTAGAGGCTATCCCGGGTGAGTCGCGGCGCGAGGCCGGTTAGCATTTCCCCTACGGAAGGCCGCGCCCAGACGATTTCGATACAGAATGCGCCCGCAATCACCGCGATTAGCGAAAGCACGAACGCCTCGATGGTGCGGATACCGAGACTCTGCAGCCACAAAACCAGCAGAGTATCGGCTGCGGTGATCAGCACTCCGGCAAGCAGTGGAATATGAAACAGCAGGTTCAGGCCGATGGCCGCGCCCAGCACCTCGGCCAGGTCGCATGCGGCCACCGCAACTTCGCACAGCGCCCAAAGCGCGACATTGATGGCCCGCGGGTAGGTTTCGCGGCACGCCTGCGCCAAGTCGCGACCGGCTACAATGCCCAGACGCGCGCTCAACGTCTGGAGCAGGATGGCCATGGCGTTGGACATCACCAGGACCCAGAGCAGTTGATACCCGAATCGGGCCCCGCCCTCCAGATCGGTGGCCCAATTACCCGGATCCATGTAGCCGACACTGACCAGGTACGCCGGCCCGGCGAAGGCGAACAGGCGTCGCCAGAAAGACACCTGTCCTGTGCCTACGCTGGAATGGACGTCAGCCAGCGAACGCGCATCGGCCCCGGCATGTTCGGCGGGCACCATCCGAAGCTTCACGATAGTAAAGCGCTGAGCAGCCGTCAACCAGCCGCACTTGACGGGCCATCGCACCAAGACTTTCCTGGCGCAGCAGATGGCATGGAACTGGGATTACGCTTGTACGCATCCGTGGACCGAAGGGTATCTGCCGGGTTGCGGCGGGCGCGGCTTCGAGCCGTCACGTGGTTCGGTCGTATATTCCAGTGGCGGCTGCCCTCACCCGGAGATGACCGCCCCGATCAGCGGCGCCGACCAGGGCGCAACCGAGTCTACCGTCGTGTAGCGGATTAATCTGGTACCGCTAGCCGGGAGGCTGGACTCGGCCAACCGGATTACCGGCTGAGTAGCTCGGCGCGCAGACGTTTCGCATCCTGCTCGGTGATGTAGCGGTCCTTCAGCATGCGGTCAATCGATGCGCTCACCTTCCCGGCGTAGTTCTTGTAGCTGCCATAAAGGGCGTCGAGACGGGCCCAATCGAACTTCACATCGTGGCCGAGTTCGCGGCAGGTGCCAGGACCGGGTGTGGTCGTGAAATAGGTGGCGGTCGGGACATCCACGTACGGGCTGCGCACGCCGCCGAGGCCATTGCCGTGTTCGTCGAGCGCCACTTTGCCGTCTTTCATCGTGATGCGTTCGGCATGCGGAGGCGCCGTGCCTTTGCGCACCCAGACGTCGAGATTGGCGAACGCGCCGTTGAGAACATAACTCTGCAGCGGAAGCTCCTGCAGCGGGATCTCCGGCTCGCAGCGGGCGTTGAAGGGCCATTGCGGAGTCCCCTGCGCCTGTCCGGCTGCGTTCTGGTCCGCCACCGTGGGGAGCGCGATGTAGGGGGCTGCGTCTATGTGGGCCGCGCCGGCAATTTCGTAAATGCGGAAGCGGTCCGCGGGCTCATCGCTGTCCGCGCGTAAGAACGGCAGCGAAGCCTCCACTTCACCTTGCGTGAGCACGCCGACCACGGGCACTCCCGCATTCTTGATCGTCTGGCGTGGATCCCCTTTTCCGGGCGCCGCGCTGCAACGGCTGATGCGGCCCGGCCCACCGGGGCTCTTGAGGACGAAGCCGTCGTAGACCTTCGCGTGCGGCTGAATCGCGTTGATATAGGTCACGAGGTCGGCGCCCTGCGTGGTCAGATAAACGCGTTGCGCGCGCAGGCCCGGCACGCCACCGCTCTTCAGCGCGGCGCCCAACTGGCTGATGGCATCCCATTTCAGCCCATCTTCGATATCCGCGGGGGCATTCGGCCCGCCCGCCGCGCAGGCCTCATTGGGCGCGGGATTGGCGAACGATACGGACGCGTAGCGCGTCGGGTTAAACTTCTTCAGCCCCTGAATAGCCGTCGGCATGGTAATGCCCACCCAGGCCGCGCCGCTGTCGGTGACGTAGTTGTGCACGTAACCCCAGAGCATCGTCCAGTCGAAACGGCGCGCCGTATTCGGTAGCTCGACCACGACCGTGCCATTGAACCGCGCCGCATCGGCCGGCCGCCGGACCAGAATCCGCGTAGTGTACGGCGCGTTGGGCGTTTTCACGTTGATAGACCCGTCGGCCGCCCAGTCGTAAACGTTCGCGTCGCCGCCGAGAAGAAACTCTTCTTCCACATAGCCAACCTTCGACAGATCCAGCGGCTCGAGGTTTTGGTTTGCCGCCAGAAATGGATGTGAATCCGGTGTTACCGGAAGAGGCCCGGTAATTTTCGGCGCCGGCGTTTGCGCCGACAGCATGGCGGAGACCGCCAGTATGCAGAACAAAGTTTTCATGATTTCTCCGTTGCAGGCATGGTGAGGAACGCACGCATAGTGTGCCAGAACCGCTGCCGGTTCAGCCCGAGCACCACCGAGTGCGCCATCCCCGGTAAGATCACGAACTGCCGATCGCCGTTCGGTAGCCGTTTAAAAAAATCCGAAAGATCGTCGACGGTGGCGATGCCGTCATACTCTCCGCGAATCAGCAGCACCGGGGCCAGTACCTTTGCCGGATCGACCACGGGCAAATGCGCCGTCATATCCAGGTACGTGCCCGTCGGCACCTGGTCGCCGAATTTCAGCTCTTGGTCTGCAAGGTATTCGCCAAGCGCGGGATCGCTGGTGCCGGCTTTATCACGAGTGAAAATGCTGCGGATCATGGCGCGGTCGCGCAGCCGGCGGTTGTGCGTCTTGTAGTAATCGAGCTGCTTGGCGCGTTCGGTGAGCGTGGGAGAGTTCTCACCTTTGTACGTAAATGCGCCGAAAACCAAACGGTCGACACGCTCCGGCCGCGCCATTGCATAAGCCCCGGCTCGCAATGCGCCCGAGGATTCGCCGAAGATATGAACCTTCTGCTGACCGGTCTCGCGGGCCACCAGGTCCATGCCGGACTTCAAATCTTCCACGCCGCTCGCAATATCGGAATTTCCGTCGGTCTGGCTGGAGCGGCCATAGTTTTCGTGGTCCATCGTCCAGACGTCGAAGCCATAGCCGGCGAACGTGTTCATCACGGAGTACTCCCCGTGACCGGGAACCGTCAGATCGAAGCTCGGCCGCGACGAAATCGACGAGCCGTGCACCAGGAAAAGCACCGGCATCGGCGCCTCGCCGGCCTTCGGCGCGCCCATACGCTTGCGAAACATCGCCAGCGATACGGAGCCCTTCTTAGCGGTGTACTCGGAACTCCAGACTTGTCCGCCGGTGCTTCGTTGCGCCAGCGCAGAAGAAACAGCGGCCAAGCCTGCGCTGGCCATCAAACCACGTCGCGAGAAGCGATGATCGTTCCGGGACATAGCGACCCCTTTATTGAAGGTTGTAATACAGCCGTTCATCGAACGGGCTGCCCAGCCCGGGTTG
>Ga0070741_10019531_pt1 | contig 10806 bp, 12 predicted proteins | sample Coa_R1_4_FD_66440 | JGI IMG/M metagenome (GOLD analysis project Ga0070741, IMG submission 66440) | Surface soil microbial communities from Centralia Pennsylvania, which are recovering from an underground coalmine fire - Coalmine... | ecosystem: Environmental > Terrestrial > Soil > Unclassified ...
GCAGAGCATCCGCTCCGCGAGACCGCCGACCACCCCGAGCCGCTCGGCGTCGATGTCGTGCAGTGCGACCTCGTCGACCGCGAGCTCGGACAGGTGTGAGACGAGCTCCGGCGTGTAGGTCGAGCCGGCGCCGATGACGGCCAGCTTCATCCTTTGACCCCGGTGAGCGTGACGCCCTCGACGAAGGCCTTCTGCGCGAGGAAGAAGATCACGATCACGGGCGCCATCACGAGCAGCGTCGCCGCCATCGTCAGGTTCCACTGCACCTGGTGCAGCGAGCGGAACTGCGAGAGCCCGATCTGCAGCGGCCAGTTGTGCGGGTTCTCGCCCGTATAGAGGAGCGGCAGGAAGAAGTCGTTGAACGTGTAGAGGAACGAGAAGAGTGCGACCGCCGCGATCGCCGGCTTCGCGAGTCGCACGACCACCGTGCTCAGCACGCGCAGCTCGCCGAGGCCGTCGACGCGCGCCGCGTCGAGGTACTCCTCGGGAATCGTCAGGAAGAACTGGCGCAGCAGGAAGATCGAGAACGCGTCGCCGAACCAGTTGGGCAGGATCACCGGCCAGAGCGTTCCGACGAGATGGAGCTTCGCCCACATGACGTAGAGGGGCACGACCGACACCTGCGGAGGCAGCATCAGCGCGACGAGCACGATCATGAACATGAGGTTGCGGCCCCGGAAGCGCAGCCGGGCGAGCGCATAGGCGACCGGAACGCTCGAAAGGAGCAAGCCGAGCGTCCCGAGCACCGAGTACTCGAGCGTGTTGAACGTCCAGCGCCCGAGCGGCGCCTCGTGGAACACGTCGACGAAGTTGTGCCAGGCGAACGGGTGCGGCCAGAAGCGGGACGAGAGCGCCTGCTCGTTCGTCATCAGCGACGTCAACATGATGAACAGGAACGGCGCGAGAAACGCGATCGCAGCGGCGATCAGGAAGCTGTGGTTTGCGACGGCGACGAGGAACCGCTTGCGCCTCACGCGTCGCGGAAGCTTCCGCCGCGCGAGCGGCGCAGTGACCCCGACCGCGCTCAGCGGATCGCTCCCGCGTGATGCACCCAGCGGCGCGAGTTGACGACGATCACAAGGGTGACCGCGAACGACACGATCAGCAAGACGACGGAGAGCGCCGACGCGTAGCCCATCTGGTAGTCGGAGAAGCCGTGCTGGTAGAGGAGCACCGGATAGAAGAGCGTCGAGTCCTGCGGATAGCCGAGGCTCGCCGCCGTCACGTCGGCGGCCTGCGATGCCTGGCCGGAGGCGATGTTCGCCGCGACGTACGCCTGCGTGAAGTACTGCAGCGCCTGGATGACGCCGAGCACGACGGCGAAGAGGATGACCGGGCTGATCGACGGCAGGGTGACCCACCGCAGCCGCTGCCAGGGACCTGCGCCGTCGATCTCCGCCGACTCGTACAGGTGGCGCGGCACGTCGAGCACGGCGGCAAGGAAGATCACCATCGTGTTGCCGACGCCCCACAGGCCGAGCACGACGAGCGACGGCTTCGCCCACGCCGGGTCCTGGAACCAGAGCGGGCCGCTGATGCCGAGATGGCCGAGCAACGCGTTCACCGGTCCGGTTGCCGGGTTCAGGATGTAGACGAACCCGAGCGTCGCCGCGACGGGCGGCGCAAGCGCGGGCAGATAGAAGATGGTGCGGAAGATCCCGACGCCGCGGCGCGCCCGCGCGAGCATCAGCGCGATGCCGAGCGCGAAGAGCACCTGAGCGGGGACGAGGATCGCGACGAGCCACAACGTGTTCTTGACGGCGGTCCCGACCTGCGGGTCGATCGTGAAGAGGTAGCGGTAGTTCGCAAGCCCGACCCATCGCGGCGGCGACAGCAGGTCGTAGTGGTTCAGCGAGAGGTAGACGGCCATCACGATCGGATAGCCGAAGAAGACGGAGAAGCCGACGAGCCACGGCGCGAGGAGGAGGAGCACGAGACGGCGCCTCCTCCACTCGGCGCGCTTCCGGGCCCGCCGGCGCTCCGGCGAGGGAACGGCTGGGGCGACGGCGGTTACGGGACTCCGCCTCCGCCGTTGCCGCCGCCTGCTTGCTTCACCTGCGCGTCGAGCTGCGAGTCGAGCTTCTTCAGGTCGGCGCCGAGGCTCTTCGAGCCCTTTGCCTGGTAGTTCTGCCAGAACGTCTGCACGAGATTCGTGTACGACTGGCCCGACGCCATGATCGGCGACGTGCTCGAGCGCGCGTTGTTGAAGATCTTGATGAACGTCTCGAAGTGCGCGTTCGGAACGATCTCCTTCGACTTCGCCGACGCAGACGTCGACGGCACGTTCTTGAGCCCGTTCGTCAGCTCTGCGAGCGCGTGCGTATTCGTCGTCAGGTAGTCGACGAGCTGCCACGCCTTGTCGACGTTGTGACCGCCCTTCGGCAGGCCGATGATCGTGCCGTTGATGTAGCCCGACCCGTAGAGATCAGGCTGCGCATCGTCGACCGGTAGCGGCGCGGTGCCGTACTGCAGCTTCGGGGCCTCGTTCGCAATGAAGGCGACGCGCCACTCGCCGTCCATGTTCATCGCGAGCTTCCCGGTCTCGAAGCCGTTCGACGCCGAGAACTCATCGCCCAGGCCGGCCTGGAACTTGACGAGGTTCTTGTAGCCGTACCAGTCGATCAGCGACTTTTGCCACTTCATCATCTTCTGCCATGCCGGCTGGTTCGCGAGGATCGCGTGCCCCTTCGAGTCGATGTACTTCGCGCCGTACGCCTGCGCCCACCGCTCGGGCACGTTCTCGTAGAAGCCGATGAACGGGTCGAGCCCGACGACCTTGAGCGAGCCGTCCGGATTCCGCTGCGTGAGCTTCTTCGCGTCGGCGGTGAGCTCGGAGATCGTCCGCGGCGGATGGGTGATGTGCGCCTTCTTGAAGAGCGCGGTGTTGTAGTAGAGGCCGTAGGTGTCGGCGAGCAGCGGCAGCGCACAGCGCGTGCCGTTGTACTGCGTGTAGTACATCGTCGCCTTCGGGAAGATCGACGTGCTGATGTGCGACTTCGCCATGTACGGCTTGAGATCGAGCCACGCGCCCGTCCCGCAGTAGATGCCGACGTCGTACGAGTTGAACGAGCTGACGACATCGGGCGGATTCCCGGCGCGGATCGCCGCCGTGATCTTCTGATCGGTGATGCCGCCGACGACGTCGAGCGTCACGTCGGCGTGCGCCTTGTCGTACTCGGCCGCCACCTTCTTGAAGGTGACGAGCTCCTTGCCGGCGCTCCAGCCGACCCAGACGGTCAGCTTCGTGGGGCCCGCCTGGCGCGCCCCGACCGCGGCCGTCGCAGCGGCGAGCCCGACGACGGCGGCGAACGCGGCGGCGATGACCACGCGTCTCATCCCAACCTCCCTCGGTTTCTCAGCGGTGTTCGTTAGACACCCTTACGAGGCGACCCTACGCCTCTCGCCTAGAGCTGTCAACACGCCGAAATCGGCTTGTTTCCGTAAGGGATCTTGACCACAATGGCGTCGATGGCTACGCCGCCGCTCCTGAAGCGACTGAACGAGGAGACCGTGCTCGACACGATCCGCGCGGGCGCGCCCATCTCCCGCGCAGAGATCGCGCGCCGGGCGGGGATCTCGAAGCCGACCGTCTCGCTTGCCTTGCGCGCGCTCCTCGAGGCGGGGCTCGTCCGCGAGGCACCAGGGCGGCCGGCCGGGCCCACGTACGGCGCGGTGTACTTCGAGCCGGTCGCCGAGGCCTCGCTCGTCCTCGGCATCGACCTCGGCGCGCGGTTCCTGCGCGGCGCGCTGAGCGACCTCTCCGGCACCTTGCGCGCGCGTCAGGACGTCGAGCTCGCCGGCGCCGACGCAGACACCGCGCTCGACGCGATCGCGGAGCTTCGCGAGGCGCTCGTGCGCGCAGCCGGATTGTCGTCGGAGCTCATCGACGGCGTCGTGGTCGGCATCCCCGGTGTCGTCGAGCGCGAGAGCGGGGTCGTCTCCCTCGCGACGAACATCCCGCACCTCGACGGACGCCGCTACGGGGCCGAGCTCGAGGAGCGTCTCGGCGTTCGTGTCACGCTCGAGAACGACGTGAATCTCGCCGCGCTCGGAGAACGGCGGCAGGGGATCGCGCGCGGCGTCGACGACTTCATGTTCCTGTCGGTCGGCACCGGTCTCGGGGCAGGGCTCGTCTTGCACGGAGAGCTGCAGCGCGGCCGCCACGGCGCCGCCGGAGAGCTCGACTACGTGGCCGCCGGGCTCGAGCAGGAGATCGACCCGTGCGCTGCCGCGCTCTCGGGCTTCGCCGAGCAGCTGGCACGCGACGGCCGGGCGACGGCGCTGGCGCCGCCGTACGACGCGCGGTCGGTGTTCGCGGCCGCACGCGCGGGTGACGCGCTCGCACGCGACGTGGTGCGCGAGGAGGCGCGGCGAATCGCGCTGCACATCACGCCGATCGCGGCGGTCGCAGACGTCGAGCTCGTCGTGCTCGGCGGAGGGATCGGCACCAACTCGGAGCTGCTGAACGACGTGCGCCCGCTGCTCGACCAATGGCTGCCGTACCCGCCACGCGTCGAGATCTCGAGCCTCGGGGAGAACGCGGTCCTGATGGGCGCGGTCGCGATCGGGTTGCACAGCGCGCTCGACACGGTCTTCGTCAGCCGCCGCGGCTGAGCCCCCGAGGCTGCGACTCGAGCGTCACGATCGAACGGGGACGCGGCTCGGGACGACGAGCACGGGACAGGGAGCGATGCCGATCAGGTCGCGCGAGACGCTGCCGAGAAACGCCGCCTTGAGCGCACCGCGGCCGCGCGAGCCGACGACGATGAAGGCCGCGTCCTCCTCGTCCGCGAGCTCTGCCAGCTGCTCGGCCGGCGAGCCGTAGACCGCCCGCAGCGTCGCATTCGCGAGCTCCTCGTCGAGTGCGAGATCCTCGAGGAGCTCCTCGGCCGCGCGCAGCTCGGAGACCGTGGGCGCGGTCAGAACGGGAGCCGACCCGTACGCCGGGGCGAACATCGCCGCCTGCGCGACGTGCGTGACGACAAGCTGCAGTCGGAGCGCGTCCGCGAGCTCCGACGCGATCCGCAACGCATTCCGCGATTCGGGCGAGCCGTCGACGCCGCAGATGATCGAACTGTGCATGTGTGCCTCCTTCGCTCGGTCTGACGTGATCAGCGTGCAGGCGCACGAGCGGTCACGCCATCGGGCGGCGACCCCATTCGAGATGCGGTCCTCGCTCCATCGCGGCGAACGGCCCGCGCAGCGATGCTGACGAAAACGAAGGAGGACTCATGACCGGCGGAACGATCGTCTGCGGCGTCACGGACTCGGCGGACGGGCAGGGTGCGGCTGAGCTCGCGCGCGCGCTCGGCACGCGGCTCGACCTGCGCCTCGTGCTCGTCCATGTCGTGGACGGTGTGCCGCGCGGAACGGAGGGCAGCCTCACAGCGCGACAGCGGCAAGACGGCGCGGAGCGGGTGCTCGACTCGACCGCGCGAGAGCTCGGAAGCGGCACGGAGACACGAATGGTGCTCGGCGATCGCGCCGAGTCGCTCGCCCAGGTCGCGGCCGAAGAAGGCGCAGATCTGATCGTCCTCGGCTCGCGGGCGGCGGGGATCGCGAACCGCAAGCTGCGCTGCACGCTCGCACGCGAGCTCGAGGTCGAGACGCCCGTCCCCGTGCTCGTGGCGCCGCCGTCGACCCGGATGCGAAGCGACCACCGCCTCTCCGCGGCAGCCGTGGCACGCTAGAGCATCCCGATCCGACCCCCCATGCGCTTCTCACGGCTGCCGCTCGTCTGGCGGGTCTTCGCGATCAACGCTGCGCTGCTCGTGATCGCGACGCTGCTGCTGACGGTGACACCCGTCACGGTGCATGCGGAGATCGCGGTCGTCGAGGCGATCGACCTCGCACTCGCGCTCCTGATCATGCTCGCGGCGAACTTCGTGCTGCTCCGGCACACGGTCGGCCCGATCGACCGGCTGGTCGAGCGAATGCGCAGCGTCGACCTGCTCCGCCCCGGGCAGCGGTTCGTCGAGCGCGGCGGCGCGGAGGTCACCGAGCTGACGCAGACGTTCAACGAGATGCTCGACCGGCTCGAGACCGAGCGTCGCGAGAGCGGGCGGCGCGCGCTGCGCGCACAGGAGGCGGAGCGGCGGCGCATCGCGAGCGGCCTGCACGACGAGGTCGGACAGGTGCTGACAGGCGTGCTGCTCCAGCTCGACGACGAGGAGACGAAGACGGCGGTCCGCCAGGCGCTCGAGGAGGTGCGGCGAATCGCGCGCGAGCTGCGCCCGGAGATGCTCGAGCATCTCGGGCTCGTGAGCGCGCTCACCGAGCTGTCGCGGAAGTTCGCCGACAGCAGCGGGATCGCGGTCGAGCGGCGCTTCGCCGACGAGCTGCCGCCGCTCTCGGACGAAGCCGAGCTCGCGGTGTACCGCGTCGCACAGGAGAGCCTGACGAACGTGGCCCGGCACGCCGACGCAACGCACGTGACGCTCGCGCTCGAGCCGGGGGCGAGCAGCGTGGTCCTCTCCGTCGCCGACGACGGTCGCGGCATGCCGGAGGTCGCGGCGGCGAACGGTCACGGCGGCCTTCGCGGCATGCGCGAGCGCGCGCTCCTCGTCGGCGGGGCGCTCGCCGTCAAGCGGAGCCGCGAGGGCGGCGTGGAGGTGCGGCTCGAGGTTCCGGCAGGAGCCCTCTGATGCCGATTCCGCTCGTCACGCGGATTCTCGTGGCCGACGATCATCCGATCGTGCGCTCCGGCCTCCGCAAGGTGCTCGACGCGGAGCCGGACATGACGGTCGTCGCCGAGGCCGAGGACGGCGCCGAAGCGGTGAAGAGCGCGCTCGCCGAGGACGTGCATCTCGCGATCCTCGACGTGTCGATGCCGAAGGCGACCGGCATCCAGGCGGCTGCCGAGTTGCACAAACGCAAGCCGGAGCTGCGACTGCTGATGCTCTCGATGTACGACAGCGAGCAATTTCTGTTCGAGTCGCTGAAGGCGGGCGCGTCCGGCTACGTGCTCAAGTCGGACGCCGACCACGACATCGTCGACGCCGTCCGGCGGACGATGCGCGGGCAGTCGTTCCTCTATCCGTCGGCGGTCTCGACGCTCGCGAAGGACTTCGTCGCGCGCGGCCGTCCGGACGAAGAGCAGTTCGACATCCTCACCCCGCGCGAGCTGCAGGTGCTGAAGCTGATTGCAGAGGCGCACACGTCGAAGGAGATCGCGCAGGAGCTCGTGATCAGCGTCAAGACGGTCGAGCGCCACCGCCAGAACATCCTCGACAAGCTCGGCATGAGCGACCGCGTCGAGCTGACGCGGTACGCGATCCGCCGCGGGTTGATCCAGCCCTAGCGGGCGGGCCTCAGCGCGTCTTCGCGAAGCGGTGCACGGCCTGCAGGAGCTCCTCCGCCTTCGCGGTCGCCTCGGCCTCGTCGCCGGAGGCGAGCGCGCCGGCGACGCAGTGCCTCACGTGGTCGTCGAGGATCCGGAAGCCCAGGCTCTCGAGCGCGGTCGAGACGGCGCCGAGCTGCGTGAGGATGTCGATGCAGTAGCGATCCTCGGCGACCATTCGCTCGATCCCGCGGACTTGGCCCTCGATCCGGTGCAGGCGCTTGATCAGGGCGTCCTTCTGCTCGTGGTACCCGTGCACGTGCTGCTCGGTCGTGGTCATGCGGCGACTCCTTCTCGTACGCTGCGGAACCGCCGCAGGCGCAGGCTGTTGCTGACGACGAAGACGCTCGACGCGGCCATTGCCGCTGCCGCGACGATCGGATTCAGGAGCCCGGCGACGGCGAGCGGGATTGCGGCGACGTTGTAGGCGAACGCCCAGAAGAGATTGCCCTTGATCGTCGCGAGGGTGCGCCGCGCGAGACGGATCGCGTCGACGGCGGCGCGGAGATCGCCCGAGACGAGCGTGAGGTCGGACGCCTCGATCGCGACGTCGGTTCCCGTGCCGATCGCGAGGCCGAGGTCTGCCTGCGCGAGCGCGGGCGCGTCGTTCACGCCGTCGCCGACCATCGCGACGCTCGCACCGTCCGCCTGCAGGCGCGCGATCGCCGCCGCCTTCGCCGACGGCAGCACCTCGGCGTGCACGCGCTCGATCCCGACCTCCGCCGCGATCGCCCGCGCCGCGCGCTCGTTGTCGCCGGTGAGCAGCACCGGCTCGAGGCCGAGCTCCTTCAGCTCGGCGATCGCGCGCTGCGAGCTCGGCTTCACCGAGTCCGCGAGAGCGAGCAGGCCGTGCAGCTCACCGTCCCACGCGGCGCAGACGACGGTGCGGCCTTCGGCCTCCGCGTGCTCGAGCCAGGCGCGCGCGTCGTCGGTCAACGCGATCGCCCACTCGGCGAGGAATGCGGGACGGCCGACGAGCACCGCGCGTCCGTCGACGAGCGCCTCGACTCCGAGACCTGCGTGGTTGCGGAACTCGGCGACCGGCGGCGCCTCGGCCGCCGCCGCCGCGATCGCGCGTGCGAGCGGGTGCTCGGACGCCGACTCGGCGGCGCCGGCGAGCCGCAGCAGCTCGGCGCGGGTCGTCCCGAGCGGAAGCACGTCGACGAGGCGCACGCGCCCCTCGGTGACCGTGCCGGTCTTGTCGAGCACGATCGTCGACACCTGCCGCGTGTGCTCGAGCACCTCCGGCCCCTTGATCAAGATCCCGAGCTGCGCGCCGCGCCCGGTGCCGACGAGGAGCGCCGTCGGCGTCGCGAGCCCCATGGCGCACGGGCAGGCGATGATGAGCACCGCCACGGCGGCGGTGAACGCGGCCGACAGGCTCGCGCCGGCAAGGAGCCAGCCGGCGAGTGTGCCGAGTGAGACGAGGATGACGATCGGGACGAAGATCGCCGAGACGCGGTCGGCGAGGCGCTGGACGGACGCCTTCCCGGCCTGCGCCTGCTCCACGAGCCGCGCGATCTGCGCGAGCGCCGTCTCCGCGCCGACGCGCGTCGCACGCACGACGAGACGTCCCGAGCTGTTGATCGTCGCGCCGGCGACCTCTGCGCCGGGGCCGACCTCGATCGGCACCGACTCGCCCGTCAGCAGCGACTGGTCGACCGCGGAATAGCCGTCGACGACGACGCCGTCGGTCGCGATCTTCTCGCCGGGCCGGACGACGAACACGTCGCCGACGGCGAGCTCGTCGACCGGCACGAGCACCTCCGTGCCGTCGCGGAGCACGCGCGCCTCCTTCGCTCCGAGCTTCGCGAGCGCGCGGATGGCCGCCCCGGAGCGTCGCCGCGCGCGTGCCTCGAAGAAGCGTCCGAGCAGGATGAGAGCCGTGATCACCGCCGCGACCTCGAAGTAGCCGTCTGCGTCGAGGCCGCCGATGACGACGACCGCCGACCACGTCCACGCTGCAAGCGTGCCGAGCGAGACGAGCGTGTCCATCGTCGCCGCGGCATGGCGCGCGTTCAGGAGCGCGGCGCGGTGGAACTCCGCGCCCGACCAGAAGACGACGGGCGTGGCGAGTGCGAGCGAGACCCACTCCCAGCCCGTGAAGCGCAGCTGCGGGACCATCGCGAGCAGCACGAGCGGCGCCGCGAGCACGAGCGCGACGAGGAGCCGCACCGGCGTCCCGGCGTCGTCGTCTGCGGCAGGCGCGTCGGTGTGCGCGTGATACCCGAGCTTCTCGACCGCCTCGACGAATCGCGCCGGCTCGACGCGCACGGGGTCATAGGTCACAGCCGCGGTCGCCGTCGCGAAGTTGACCGTCGCCTCGGCGCCGTCGAGCTTGTTGAGCGCACGCTCGATCCGTGCGGCGCAGGTCGCGCACGTCATGCCCTCGAGCGCGAGCGTCGTCTTGGTCGTCATCGCTCGACGTCGTAGCCGGCGTCGTCGATCGCGGCGATCACCGCGTCGTCGTCGAGCGGATCCGCGACGACCGTGACGGTCTTCGCTGCGATGTCGACGTCGACGGACTGCACGCCGGCGACCGTCCGCACCTCGCTCTCGATCGCGTGCGCGCAATGGCCGCACGAGATCCCGGGCACGAGGTAGGTCGCATGACTCTCCATACCCTGGGAGGGTATCACGTCCGTGAAGGAATCCCCACACCCGCTCGTCCAAGCTCGTGCTAGGACGGAAACGGTCGTCTATCAGGGGGGGGTCTCGCATGCTTCGCCTACTCGCCGTCACCGCCGCCGCGCTCGCGGCGCTCGTGCTCGGCCTACCGGCCGGCGCGACCGCGCCGCCCGTCGGTCCGCTGCCGAAAGGGCCGGTCTCGACGATTCGCGCGCAGGCCGGATCGCTCGTCGCCGTCGCGCTTCCCCATCGCACCGGCGGCCTCGTCTGGCGTCTCGCGCGCGGCGTGAGCCCGAAGGTGCTCGTCGAGGTCTCGGAAGCGAACGTCGGCAAGGACGTCGTGGTCGTCTATCGGGCCAACGGAGCGGGGCGCGCGACGCTCGCCTACGGTCTGACGCGCGGCGAGCGCACCGGTGCGCGCGCGTCGCTCACGTTCGTCGTCACGGTCGTGCGGGGCCGCAGCTGACGTGGACGAGCTCGACGCCGTCACGGTCGCACGCGCGCGCCGCGGCGACGAGCGCGCGTTCGCGGCCCTGGTCCGGCACTACGACGCCGGGCTCCGCGCGCTCGCGTTCCGCCTGCTCGGCGACCGCGCCCGCATGGACGACGCGCTCCAGGAGACATACGTCAAGGCGTACCGCGCCCTGCCGCAGTTCCGGGGCGACTCAGCCGTCGGAACATGGCTGTACCGGATCGCGTACAACGCCTGCCTCGACGAGCTGAAGCGCACGCGCGCGGTGGTCGAGCTCGAGGCTGTTCGCGAGCGCGCACACGATGCCGATCCAGCTGAGGCGATGTCGCTCCGGCAGACGCTCGGGCGAGCGCTTGCCGAGCTCGCG
>Ga0070741_10019532_pt1 | contig 10806 bp, 8 predicted proteins | sample Coa_R1_4_FD_66440 | JGI IMG/M metagenome (GOLD analysis project Ga0070741, IMG submission 66440) | Surface soil microbial communities from Centralia Pennsylvania, which are recovering from an underground coalmine fire - Coalmine... | ecosystem: Environmental > Terrestrial > Soil > Unclassified ...
CTCAAGCGGCGTGCAGTCGATTTCAACATTAACTTTCATGCGCGCTCCCAATGCTTTCGACTGCCCAGCTTACACTATCGCCGCGACGGCCACGGGAGCAAGCCGTCCGAGCGGCGGCGGCGAATATGCTTAACCAAAGCGGCCGGTGGCGAACGGACGGGGATCGGCAAACGGCGTCGTGCCCGTCATCATCTCCGCCAGCAACCGGCCGGACACGGGACCGAGCGTCAGCCCGTGGTGCTGATGGCCGAAATCGAACCAGAGCCCCGGATGGCGCGGCGCCTGGCCGATCACCGGCAGCATGTCCGGCAGGCACGGCCTTGCACCCATCCAGGGTTTGGCTTCGACGGCCTCGCCCAAGGGAAACAGCATGCGCGCCCTCGGCAAGGCTTGCTCCACCTGAGTGGGTCTTGGCGGCGCATCCCGCCGGGCGAACTCGGCGCCGGTACACAGACGGATGCCCTGGTTCATCGGCGCGATCAGGTAGCCAAGATCAGAGTCCAGCACCGGGTGGTTGAGCACCGCGTTGCCATTGGCCTTCAGATGCAGGTGATAGCCACGTTTGACGCCAAGCGGAAACGAATAACCAAGCGGACGGAAGACCAGATCGGACCACGGGCCGAGCGCCACCACGACCTCGCGCGCGGATGCCCCATTGACGCGCCAGCCGCCCCCTTCTTGGGTCAGCGTTCGCGCGTCCGCGACGACGAAGCGTCCACCTTTGCGGAAAAACAGCGCCGCATAGGCCTTGGCGAGCGCGCCGGGATCGGCGATGAATCCAGGGGTCGGAAAATGGACGGCGCCGGCAAAGTCGCCGGTCAGATGCGGTTCGCGCGCGGCGATCGATTTGGCGTCGAGAACCTCGCTGGGCACACCAAACTGGCCTGCCCGCTCGGCATCGCGCGCCGCATTGGCGAGGCTTCTCTCCGATCGAAACAGCTTGAGCCACCCGCTGCGGCGCAAGAGCTCAGGAACGCCGGCTTCCGCGATCAACGCTTCATGCTCGATGAGGCTCTGCCGGATCAGCGGCAACACCGACATCGCGCTCTGCTTCGCTTTATCGGGCGAAGACGCGAGATAGTAGCGCAGAATCCAGGGCAGGAAATCGGCCAGATCCGACATGCGGTAGCGCACCGCCGGCGAGCGGTTCAGCGCATATTGCACGATCTGGCTGACGTCACGCGGGAACATATAGGGAAAGACCGAAGCACATTCGATCACGCCCGCATTGCCATAGCTGGTCTCCTCGCCAGCATACTCACGGCGGTCGACCAGAATGACGTCGCGCCCGAGCTTTTGCAGGTGCAGCGCCGCGCTGACGCCGACCATGCCGGCCCCCAGCACCAGAACGTCCGCCTTCGGTTCCGCCATCGATCATCCCTCTTATTCGGCGCGATCCAGAAAGCAGCCGGCGTTAAACTTAGGTCGGACACAATGCCCGCAGGCCATAGCAGCCAGAGCAAACCGCCTTTGCGTGGCGGGCAAACTCTGGCAACATGGACCGGGCATCTTTATTGCATGCGCGAAATGTACACCAGCGTGGAGAGCGTTCACCAATGCCGTTACGTCAGATCTTGCTTGCAACGGCCACACTTTCGATTGTCGCCTTTGCCGCCGTGCCGGCCTCAAGCCAGACCATACGCTACGCCAACCAGGGCGAGCTCAAATCGCTCGATCCCTATACGCTCAAGGAAACCACGACCATCGCCCACCACGCCCATGTCTATGAGGGGCTGGTCACGCGCGACAAGGACCTGAAGATCGCCCCGGCGCTGGCTGAAAGCTGGGAAATTCTCGAGCCGACGCACTGGCGTTTTCACCTGCGCAAGGGCGTCAAATTCCACAACGGCGACCCCTTCACCGCCGATGACGTGATCTTTTCCGCCGAGCGGGTCCGCGCCAAGGGCTCGAACTTCCTCACCAACGTTCCCGCCGATGCGAAGTTCATCAAGGTCGACGACTACACGGTCGACGTCAAACTCGACGCGCCCAATCCCATTCTGACCTCGCAATGGGACGGCTGGTTCATCATGGACAAGAAATGGTGCGAGGAAAACAATTCCGTCGCGCCGACACCGGCTTCAGCGACCACGCCGAGCTATGCCTCGCTGCACGAGAACGGCACCGGCCCTTTCATCATCGAAAGCCATCAGCCCGGCGTGAAGACCGTGTTCAAGGTCAATCCGAACTGGTGGGGCAAGCCGGAACATAACATCAAGGAAATCGTCTTCACGCCGATTGCGTCCGCCTCGACGCGTGTCGCGGCACTTTTGTCGGGCGAAGTCGACGTGATCGAACCGGTGCCGACGCAGGATATTGCCCGCGTCAATGCCGGCGGCAATGCAACCGTCCTGACCGGACCCGAGGTGCGCACCATCTTCCTCGGCATGGATCAGGAACGTCCCGAGTTGCTCTATTCCAACATCAAGGGCAAGAACCCTTTCAAGGACATCCGCGTCCGCGAGGCCTTCTACAAGGCGATCGACGTCGACCTGATCAAGACGCGCGTGATGCGCGGGCTCTCGACGCCGTCAGCGCTGATGGTCGCGCCGCAGCTGTTCCCGCTGTCGAAGGATTTCGTGCGGCCCAAGGCCGATCCGGAAGCCGCCAAGAAACTGATGGTGGAAGCCGGCTATCCCGATGGATTCGAAGTCACGATGGACTGTCCCAACGACCGTTACATCAACGATGCCGATATCTGCCAGGCCGTGGTCGGCATGCTTGCGCGCATCGGCGTCAAGGTGAACCTGCTGGCGCAACCCAAGGCGCAGTATTTTGGCAAGGTGCTCAAGCCCGGCGGCTACCAGACCTCGTTCTATCTCCTGGGCTGGACGCCGGCCTCGATGGATTCCCACAACGTGCTCTACGACATCATGGGCTGCCACGATCCCAAGCAGCCGACGCGCGGCGAGGCCAATCTCGGCGGCTATTGCAACAAGGACCTCGATGCACTCACCGACAAGATCCTGGTCGAGCCCGATACGGCCAAGCGCGACCAGATGATCAAGCAGGCCTTCGAGCTCGGCATCAAGGACTACGGCTATGTCCCGCTGCATCAGCAGTCTCTGGCCTGGGGCGTTTCGAAAAAGGTGAAAATCACCCAGCGCGCCGACAATCAGGTCCTGTTCTACTGGGCCACAAAGCAGGAATAGCGTTTGACGACATGTGACGTCCCGGAAGTTATCTTCCGGGATTTGTCGTTTCAGGCGTTACCACCGAGCAACCGACACAACGAAGTGAAGGAAAGAAATGCTGGCTTTCACGCTTCGCCGGGCCATTCAGGCGATCGGGGTCATGATCGCCGTCGGGATCATCTCGTTCTCGATGTTCCGCTTTGTCGGCGATCCCGTGAGCCAGATCGTTTCGATCGATACGTCCGCAGCCGAGCGCATGGAAATCCGGAAATCGCTCGGCTTAGATGATCCCGTCGCCGTGCAGTTCCTGCGCTATTTTGCCAATGCCGCGCAATTCAAGTTCGGCGTCTCCTACCAGTTCCGCCTGCCTGTCGCCGATCTTCTGAAAGAGAGGATGCCGGCGACGCTGGAGCTCGCCACCTGTGCGACGATCCTGGCGCTGGTGTTCGGCATCCTGATGGGGGTCTATTCGGCGCTGCGGCGCGACAGCTTCCTTGCAAAACTGTTCCAGGCGATCTCGCTGATCGGCATTTCGCTGCCGACCTTCCTGATCGGCATTCTCCTGATCTATCTGTTTTCCGTGACGCTGGGCTGGCTCCCCTCCTTCGGCCGCGGCGAAGTCGTCAAGCTCGGCTGGTGGACCACGGGCCTTCTGACGGTTTCAGGCCTCAAAGCCCTGATCATGCCGTCGATCACGCTCGGCCTGTTCCAGATGACGCTGATCATGCGGCTGGTGCGTGCCGAAATGTTAGAGGTGCTGCGCACGGACTACATCCGCTTCGCCCGCGCGCGCGGGCTAACGACACGCGCCATCCATTTCGGCCATGCGCTGAAGAATACGCTCGTGCCCGTTATCACGGTGGCGGGCCTGCAATTTGGCTCGGTTATTGCATTTGCGATCATCACCGAAACCGTCTTTCAGTGGCCCGGCATGGGGCTTCTCTTCGTGCAGGCCGTGCAGAATGTCGATATCCCGATCATGGCGGCGTATCTGCTGATGGTGTCGCTGATCTTCGTCACCATCAACCTCGTGGTGGATGTGCTCTATACGGTGGTCGATCCGCGCCTGCGCGCCACCGTCGGCCGCCCCGCGTAAGAGAACTGATATGACCGACGCCGCCCTTCCCCACAAAGCCGTATCGAACCCGCCGACAGCGGGTCTCATCCGCCGGGCACTCGACAGCGACATCTTCTATTCGTTCCGCCGCTCAAAACTGACGATGGTTGCCGCAGTGGTCACCCTGCTGTTCTTCTTGCTGGCAATCGCGGCTCCCTTGATCGCGGTGCAGAATCCGTTCGATCCCAGCCAGCTTCAGCTCATGAATTCGCGCATCGCGCCGCTCTGGATGGCGGACGGCCAGAGCCCGTTCCTGCTCGGCACGGATGAGCAGGGCCGCGATGTTCTTTCGGCCATTCTTTATGGTCTGCGCATCTCGCTTGTTGTCGGCATTCTGGGCGTGGTGTTTTCCGGCGTGCTCGGCATCGCGCTTGGGCTGATCGCTGGCTATTTCGGCGGCGTCATCGACACCGTGATCATGCGCATCGCCGACGTGCAGCTCACCTTCCCCGCCATCCTGATCGCGCTTCTCATCAACGGGATCGCCATTTCCCTGTTCGGCAACCGGCTGGACGCCATGAGCATGCTTGTCGTGCTGGTGCTCGCGATCGGCCTGAGCTTCTGGGTGCAGTATGCGCGCACCGTGCGTGGCTCGGTCATGGTGGAAAAGAACAAGGACTATGTTGCGGCCGCGCAATTGATCGGCCTGCCCGCGCCCGTCATCATGCTGCGCCATGTCCTTCCCAATGCGATGGGTCCGATTCTCGTGATCGCGACCATCAACCTCGCGCTCGCCATCATCACCGAGGCGACCTTGTCGTTTCTCGGCACCGGCATGCCCGACACCATGCCTTCACTCGGCACCCTGATCCGCATCGGCAACAACTATCTGTTCGCCGGCGAATGGTGGATCGTGGCCTTCCCGGGCATCGCGCTTGCGGCACTGGTTCTATCCGTGAACTTGCTCGGCGACTGGCTGCGCGACGCCCTCAACCCGAAACTCCGATGAGCGAACCCGTTCTTTCCGTGCGTAACCTGCGGGTCGAATTCGCCACCCGCCACCAGACGCTGCGCGCGATCGATGGCATTTCCTTCGATATCGCCAAGGGCGAGGTGTTAGGTGTGGTCGGCGAATCCGGCGCCGGCAAATCCGTGACCGGACTTGCCGTGATCGGCCTGATCGACCCGCCCGGTCGGATCGCCGGCGGCGAAATCCATCTCTCGGGCCTTAGGATCGACAATCTGCCTCCCGAAGAGATGCGCCGCATCCGGGGCAAGCGGATCGGGATGATTTTTCAGGACCCGCTGACGAGCCTCAATCCGCTTTATCGGATCGGCGATCAGCTGGTCGAGACCATCCGCACCCATACCAATCTGTCGGAGCAGGCTGCGCGACGGCGCGCTATCGATCTGCTCGCCGAGGTCGGCATCCCCGCCCCCGAAAAGCGCATCGATTCCTATCCGCACGAATTTTCCGGCGGCATGCGCCAGCGCGTCGTCATTGCGCTGGCAATCTGCGCCGAGCCGGAACTGATCATCGCCGACGAGCCGACCACGGCCCTCGACGTCTCGGTGCAGGCCCAGATCATCGCCTTGATCAAGCGCCTCGGGCGTGACCACGGCACCGCGGTGATGCTGGTGACCCACGACATGGGCGTGATCGCCGAAACATCCGATCGCGTCGCGGTGATGTATTCCGGCCGTATCGCCGAAATCGGCCCGGTGCACGACGTCGTGCAAAATCCGCTGCACCCCTACGCCAAGGGCCTGATGGGCGCGATCCCGACGCTTGCCAGCGACACGCCGCGTCTGGTCCAGATTCCCGGCAGCATGCCGCGGCTGTCGGCGATCCCGCCGGGCTGCCCGTTCAATCCACGCTGCGCGTTCGCATTCGATCGCTGCCGCAGCGAGCGGCCGGAACCGATCGCTCACGGCACACAGGCGGTCGCCTGTCATCTCTACGATGCCGCACCGGCGGAGACGGCGGCATGACGGAAAAGCCATTTGTCGAAGCAAAAAACTTAAGACGCGTCTTCGATGTCTCAAAGCCGTGGCTCAATCGCGTGCTCGAGGGCGGACATCTCGAATTCCTGAAGGCGGTTGACGACGTCAGCTTCGACATCGCCAAAGGCGAGACCTTTGCGCTGGTCGGTGAATCCGGTTCGGGCAAAACTACGGTGGCGCGCATGGTGGTCGGGTTGTTGCCGCCGACCTCAGGCGACGTTGTCATCGACGGCGTCTCGATGACCGATCCGCGCCAGGCGCAAGCGCGGCAGCAATTGCGCCGCCGCATCCAGATGATTTTCCAGGACCCCTATGCGAGCCTCAATCCACGGCTTCGGGTCGATGCCATCATAGCAGAACCCATCCGCGCTTTCGATTTGATCAAGAGCGAACCCGACATTCGCGCGCGAGTCGGCGAATTGCTTGGCCTCGTTGGCCTGCATGCCGATGACGGCTGGAAATTTCCGCATGAATTTTCCGGCGGCCAGCGCCAGCGCATTGCGATTGCGCGCGCACTCGCTTCCGAAGCCGAGTTCATCGTGTGCGACGAGCCGACTTCGGCGCTCGACGTTTCGGTGCAGGCGCAGATCCTCAACCTGATGCGCGACCTGCAGGACAAGTTCGGCCTCACCTACCTCTTCATCAGCCATAATCTCGCCGTGGTGCGGCATATGGCGAAGCGCATCGGCGTGATGTATCTCGGCCGCGTCGTCGAGATCGCGGAATCGCGCGAATTATTTGCGATGCCGAAAATGCCCTACACCAAAATGCTGCTTGGCGCGGTACCCGACCTCGCCATGTCCGGCCGCCAGCGCATTCCCGTCAAAGGCGAGATCCCGAACCCGATCAACCCGCCTGCGGGCTGCGCCTTCAACCCGCGCTGCCCCCTGGCCTTCGATCTGTGCCGACGCGAGGCGCCCAAACTGGTCAACGGGGTGGCCTGCCACGCCGTGAATAGCCCCGCGAAAGCAGAAGTCGGCGTATGATGACAACATCTCAGGCCGAAGACCGCTAGTGGAGTGGATTTGACATTCGCTACCCCATCTGGCCGGGGGCTCGTCAAGCGAATGTCAAATCCAAAACTCCACTAGAAACTGATATTTGCTAGTGGTCCTTTAATTCTAACATTCGCAAAAGTGCCGGCCGAAAAAGGGATGCGAATGTTAGAATTGGACCACTAGTTGGCAGCGCGCTCCGGCTGTGGTCAATTGCAGCCCCACAAATTCAATAAAAGCAAAAAATCACGGATCCCCATGGGCCACATCAATCCCAATCCCTTCACCACCCGCCCCGAAATCGAGGGCATGTTCGGCGTGGTGACTTCCACCCACTGGATTGCGTCAGCGGTCGGCATGGCTATCCTGGAAAAAGGCGGCAACGCCTTCGACGCCGGCGTCGCGACCGCCTTCACGCTTCAGGTGGTCGAGCCGCATCTGAACGGCCCCGGCGGGGATGTGCCGATCATCGTTCATGACGTCAAACGCGGGCGCACGGAGGTGATCTGTGGCCAGGGCCCCGCGCCGGCCCGTGCGACCATCGCGCATTACAAGAGCGAAGGGCTGGAAATGGTGCCCGGCACCGGGCTGCTTGCGGCCTGCATTCCCGGCACCTTCGAATCCTGGATGCTGCTGCTGCGCGACTACGGCACCATGAGCCTGCGCGATGTGCTGGAACCGGCAATTGCCTATGCCCGCGACGGCTATCCGTTCCTTGAACGCGCGGCCGCAACAATTCAAATCGTCGAGCAACTGTTCCGCAAATACTGGCAGACATCGGCTGCGGTCTATCTGCCGAACAACGAGGTGCCGAAGCCCGGCGCGATCTTCACCAATCCGAAGCTCGCCGAGACCTATACCCGCATCCTCAAAGAAGCCGAGAGTGCTGGCGGCAACCGCGAGGCGCAAATCGAGGCCGCGCGCAAAGCCTGGTCGAAGGGTTTTGTGGCGGAAGCGATCGACAAATTCTGCCGCACCCAGGAGGTGATGGATGTGAGCGGCTCGCCACATCGCGGCGTGCTCTCCGCCGACGATATGGCGCGCTGGCAGCCTTCCATCGAAGCGCCGCTGACCTACGACTACCGCAACTACACGGTCTGCAAGGCCGGCGTCTGGAGCCAGGGCCCGGTGATGCTACAGCAGCTTGCGCTGCTGAAAGGCTTTCAGCTCGACGGTCTCGATCCCGCGGGGCCTGACTTCATCCACACCCAGATCGAATGCGCCAAGCTCGCTTATGCCGACCGCGAGAAATTCTACGGCGATCCGAAATTCACGGAAGTGCCGATCGCGACGCTGTTGTCCGACGCCTACAACAACGAGCGGCGCAAGCTGATTTCGGACAAGGCCTCGCTCGACTTCATTCCGGGCTCGGTGGAAGGTTTTGGCGGCGTGGTGAAGCTGCGCCGTCAGGAAGGAAGCCGCGAAGCGGTCGGCGCCATGGGCGCCGGCGAACCCACGGTCGGGCGGATGGGCGAGGTCAACGGCGACACCGTTCACTTCGATATCATCGACAAGGCCGGCAACATGATCTCCGCCACGCCGTCCGGCGGCTGGCTGCAATCTTCGCCCGTGATCCCCGAACTCGGCTTCTGCCTCGGCAGCCGCGCGCAGATGTTCTGGCTCGAGGAAGGCCACCCCGCCTCGCTCGCGCCGGGCAAGCGCCCGCGCACAACGCTCTCACCAACCATGGCGCTGCGTGACGGCGAGCCGTATCTCTCGTGGGGCTCGCCCGGCGGCGACCAGCAAGATCAATGGATCACGCAATTCTTCCTTCGGCACGTCCATGCCAATATGAACTTGCAGGAAGCGATCGACGCGCCGGCCTGGCACTCCGAGCATTTCCCGATCTCGTTCTGGCCGCGCACCTCGCGGCCCGGTGTGATGGTGGTCGAGAACCGCGTGCCAAAGGCGACGGTCGAAAACCTGCGCGGACGTGGTCACATCGTCGAGATCGGTCCGGACTGGTCCGAGGGCCGTCTGACCGCCGCTTCCAAAATCGGTCGCCGCCGCCGTGCCGCCGCCAACGCCCGCGGCATGCAGGGCTACGCCGCCGGACGTTAAAACCCATGACTTGGTCGATCATTGCGAAAGACAATGCCACCGGCCAGATCGGAATAGCGGTTGCCACGAAATTCTTCGCGGTCGGCGCGCGCGTCCCTTACATCGCGCCCAAAATCGGCGGGATCGCCACGCAGGCGCTGACCAATCCTTACTACGGCATCGACGGCCTCAGGCTGCTTCGCGAGGGACACGCGCCTCGCGAGATCATCGAAACGCTCATTGCATCTGACGCCGGACATGAAAGCCGGCAGATCCACATCATGGACGCCAGGGGACGGATTGCCGCGCACACCGGCAAGGACTGTGTCGACTGGTGCGGACATCTCCAAGGTGACGGGTTTTCGCTTGCAGGTAACATGCTGGCCGCCGCGCGAGTTCTGGACGATACGGCGAAGGCCTATGTTGCCAACATCGGCATGCCTTTTGCACAGCGCCTGATCGCTGCCATGCGCGCGGGCGAACTGGCGGGCGGCGACAAGCGCGGCAGGCAATCAGCCGCGCTTTTGATTTACGGCGAAGAGGAATGGTCCGATCTTGACTTGCGTGTTGACGATCATAGCGATCCGCTCGCTGAACTCGAACGGCTGGAATCCGTGAGCCGCGAGCGCTGGGTGCATTTTCGAAAATACCTGCCGAGCCGCAAATACCCGGCCGGGATCACCGATCGCGCCGTCATTGACGCTGGCATTGCCAAAGCCGTCGAAAGCCAGCAATGACCGATGCGCCGCTGATCGAGATCAGGGATTTGCGCGTCACCTTTCGCGGCGATGACGGCCGCACCACGCATGCGGTCGACACTGTCGATCTTGCCGTCGCGCGCGGCGCGACGCTTGGCCTCGTCGGAGAATCCGGCTGCGGCAAGAGCGTCACATCGCTCGCGGTCATGGGGCTGTTGCCGAAGCAATCCGCCGAGGTGACAGGATCGATCCGCTTCGACGGCTTCGATCTTCTCGATGTGCGCGATCAGGTCAGGCGCGACCTGCGCGGCAATCGCCTCGCGATGATCTTTCAGGAGCCGATGACCTCGCTCAATCCGAGCCTCACCATCGGCGATCAGATCATGGAGTCCATTCTCCGCCATCGCGGCGGAAGCCGCAGCGCCGCGCGCAAGCGCACGATCGAACTGTTGCGCCGGGTGCATATTCCCTCGCCCGAGCGGCGGATCGACGAATACCCACACAAGCTGTCGGGCGGCATGCGCCAGCGCGTGATGATCGCGATGGCGCTGGCCTGCGATCCGCGCCTCTTGATCGCCGACGAGCCGACCACCGCGCTCGACGTCACTTTGCAGGCCCAGATTCTCGACCTGATGCGGGAGCTGAAGGCAGATAGCGGCGCCGCGATCATCCTGATCACCCATGATCTCGGCGTCGTCGCCGAGGTCTGCGACGAGGTCGCGGTGATGTATGCCGGCGAGATCGTCGAGCGCGCCGCCGTCGACGAGCTGTTTGCCTCGCCGCAGCACCCTTATACGGTCGGCCTGCTCGGCTCGATCCCGCGGCTCGATCGCCGTGCCGATCATCTCGCCACCATCGAGGGCATGGTGCCGAACATG
>Ga0070741_10019533_pt1 | contig 10806 bp, 9 predicted proteins | sample Coa_R1_4_FD_66440 | JGI IMG/M metagenome (GOLD analysis project Ga0070741, IMG submission 66440) | Surface soil microbial communities from Centralia Pennsylvania, which are recovering from an underground coalmine fire - Coalmine... | ecosystem: Environmental > Terrestrial > Soil > Unclassified ...
CGATTGCTGCCACGATTTTTCACGCCCGGACATCCACACGAATCGTAGGGCGGACCCCTGTCTACGGTGCCCCCGGTCGGCGGCGGAATCCGCGGCGCCCCCTCTGATCCGCGGAGGCCCCTCTGGTCCGCGGAGGCCCCTCTGGTCCGCGGCCGCCCCCTGGCCGGCGATCCTAGTGCGGGCAATCTTGTTATCGAACGAATGGCGGGTCCATGGGACCGCCGCGGGTCGGGGGTCCGCCCCACTGCCTTTCTGAAGCTTGCGGCATTTGGCGGGATTGCGCGCTCCACATCTACTACCGCTGCACTTCGATCATGTGGAGGGTCACGTCGGTATCGGCTGTTACTGCGATGCCATCCTCGAGTGACGCGCTCTGCAGCGGAAACGTTGCGGTCTGCCAGCGGCCGGTGTCCTTCAGTCCTCGCGAGAATGTCTTCCCGCAGCAAGTCACTTGGAGAGACCCGCGTCCGCGATCCAGATAGACGACATTGAGAGTCGCCTGTCGCCCGCGCAAGCTGCGCGCAAACTCCGGATCCAGCGCAAACCGGGCCTGCGCAGCTTTTTTCAGCAGGCGAGCCCACGCTCCAAACCGCTGATCATCGGGCCCGGCCCCGTGCACCGCCTCCATCTCCCCCGCTCGCCGCGACATCAGAAACGAGTAATCGCCCTTCAGCGTATCGCCTTCCCGGAGCGCCACCCAGGCGCCGGGCGCTTCCGCGGGCGAAGCGTGATAGCCGGCGTACCGCGCGGCGAAATCGAACGCGGCCCGATACTCGGGCTGCTGCCACTGCCGCAGGTCGGCCCCGTAGATCGCGATGAACGACACACCCCAATTCAAGTCCCCGAGCAGCCGCCAATAGTTGTACTGCGCCGGCGGACACCAGCGTGGATCGGTCTGGCCGCCATGCCGCCCCAGCGCGTCAGCCCACGACTCCGCGTAGCACAGCGTCTGCCCGCTCCGGCAGTAACGCAGAAACACCTCGTATTGCCCGACCCCATGCGGCCGCGGCTCGATTTCGCTCGACGTATGAAACAGGGCCAGCCGCCCGGTCTCGAGCATTCGCAGCAGCGCCGGATCGCCACCCTCGCCCGCGAAGAAATTGTTGCGCACGAACACCCGGATCTCCGGCGTAAACTCGCGCACGAAGGTATCGACCACCTGACGCTTATAGTTCTCCGCGATCTCCGCTGTCCACGGCCGAGCTGCCTGGACGCCCGGCGCCAAACTCCAGGGCCCCGGATCGCGATCCTGCGCCGGCACTGCCGTGTGCTCGGTCCCGAGCGCGTTAAAGTTCAGCCGCACGCCGAGCACGCCGGCGCGATAAGGCGCGTGTTTCAGGTGATCGGCATAAGCGTGCAGCATTGCCAGGTACGCCTTCACGTACGCCGGATGCCAGTAAGCGAGTGTTCCGCGCTTGTCCCGCACCTGCACCGAGAGCTTCTTCCCGGTATACGGAACCTTGCTGAACAGCCACTCCGGATGCGAATTTCCGTTGATCTGGACGGTCGAAGCGCGCCCGAGTCTGGCCAGCGCTTCGAACTGCCCGTCGATGCTGCTGAAATCGTAGTGTCCCTCGGCCGGCTCGACATCCTGCCACTGCGCCAGCACCTGGCCGCCTGTGATGAAAGGCAGTTCGAGCAGCTTCGAATCCTGCCCCGTCCAGATGGCGTAGAGTCCGCGATTGGGATCGGGCTGAACGGCGAACGCCGCCGATGCGAGCAGCACGGTAATCAGCAGCCGGGGGCAGAACCCGGGAGTGACGAATCCGCCCCTAACCGGAGGCGATGGAACCAGCGATATGCGCCGTACTATGGACAGATCCGTCTGTCCCCCGTTTTCGCCACAGGCTGCCAGGTGCTTCATTTAAGACCTCGTCCACTGAATAGCATATGTGCTACGCTTTGTGGCCATGAGGACAATCGGGATGCTGCTGGCGTTGGCGATCGCGCCGGCGTTCGCCGCCCAAATCAAAACGATCGCGGGGACGGGCAAGCCCGGTACCGCCGAGAACGGCGCGAAGGCCGTGGACTCGCCGTTGAACAATCCGTACGGTCTCACCATAGGTCCCGACGGCGCGCTGTACGTCTGCGAGGTCGACAATCACCGCGTCGTGCGCATCGATCGTAAGACAGGCCGCATCACGGTCGTGGCCGGCACCGGTACGAAGGGATACTCGGGCGACGGCGGTCCCGCGCTCGCCGCGCAGCTCAACCAGCCTTATGAGATCCTCTTCGACAGGACCGGCAACATGTTCTTCGTCGAGATGCAGAATCACGTTGTGCGCCGGGTCGACAAGCGCACCAGGATCATCACCACCGTCGCTGGAACCGGCAAACCGGGGTTCAGCGGAGACGGCGGTCCGGCTAACCGGGCCGAACTGAGCCAACCGCACAGCATCGCGCTCGATCCGCAGGGGCGTCTGCTGATCTGCGATATTGCCAACCGCCGCATCCGGCGCGTCGACCTGAAGACCGGTATCATCGAAACCTACGCCGGCACGGGCGAACGCAAGAATCCCGCCGACGGCGCGGCGCTCGAAGGCGCTCCTCTGAATGGCCCCCGCGCCATCGCCGTCGACTCGAAAGGCGACCTGCTGGTGGTGCTGCGCGAAGGCAATGCGATCTACCGCATCGATGCGAAGGCCAAGACGATCCACCTGGTTGCCGGCACCGGCGAGAAGGGCAACACGGGCGACGGCGGTCCGGCAACGCGGGCGAAACTGAACGGACCCAAGGGGATCTCGGCCGCTCCCGACGGTACCTTCTACATCGCCGATACCGAGAACCACACCATCCGGCGCATCGACCCGAAATCAGGCACGATTACCACCGTAGCCGGTACCGGCCAGCGCGGCGACGGCCCCGACGGCGATCCCCTCGGCTGCAAGCTCTCGCGCCCCCACGGGATTCACGTCGGCCGCGACGGCACGGTTTACATCGGCGATAGCGAATCGCACCGCATCCGGGTTTTGAAATGAAAACGCCGCCGCGCGCGTCTACGGCGATAGGGGCTATAATCCGACCATGGCCGCGCTCATAGAACCGGCCCGCCACCCGGACATCGTGGATCTGCGCGAGCTACGAGCCGACGATCTCGAGCCTCTGCTCACGGAGGAAATCCGGACCTGGGATAACACTCTCGACTGGGACTTCGCCAAGTCCGCCGACCTGGTGCGCCGTTTCGTCGACCTGCGTGCGCTGAGCGGCTGCGCCCTCATGCAGGGACGGCAGGTGATCGGCTACTCCTACTTCGTGCTGGAGGACCACAAGGGCCTCATCGGCGATCTCTATGTGCGCCGGCAGTCGCGCACGCCGGAGGACGAAACGCGCCTGCTGGGCGCGGTGCTTGACGAGATGATGGGCACGCCTCACCTGGCGCGGATCGAGTCTCAGTTGATGATGGTGGACAGCCTGCCGGCCCGCGTCCTGCCGGGAGCGCGCTTCGCCAACTCGTACGTGCGCGATTTCATGGTGGCCGACCTGGCGCAGGCGGACATCCCGCAAGGGCGCGTGCGGTATCGCGTGTACGTCGAGAAGTGGGCCGAGCATTTCCAGGAGCCGGCGGCGCAACTCATCGCGTCGGCGTACCTGGGGCACGTCGACAGCTATATCAACGATCAATATCGCTCGACCTTGGGCGCGCGCAGGTTTCTCTTCAACATTGTGCAGTATCCGGGCTGCGGCACATTCTTCCGCCCGGCTTCGTTCGCGGCGTTCGATCCCGATGGCCGGCTATGCGGGCTGTGCCTGACGAGCATGGTGGCGGAATACATCGGCCACATTACGCAGATCTGCGTGGGCAATTGGGTGCGTGGCGCAGGCGTCGGCTACGAACTGTTGCGGCAGTCGCTGGTCGGCCTGCGCGAGGCCGGCTGCCGCAAAGTCAGCCTGACGGTGACGAACTCGAATCACGACGCCATCCGGCTCTACCAGCGCACGGGCTTCACAACCCGGCGCCAGTTTTCAGCCTACGTCTGGGAAGGATTTTAAGGGCGTGGGCATGGACTGGGAGCGGCACGGCGTCAGGATTGTAAGAGCAGGCGAACTCGATTCCAACACGCCGCAGACGCCAGGCATGACGCGGGCGGCGGCGATCACGCACGCGCGCACCGGGGCAACGAAGCTCTGGGCGGGGACCGTGGTGGTCCAGCCGGACGCGAAGACCGGTCCGCATCATCACGGCGAACTGGAGACCGTGCTGTACGTGGTAAAGGGTCGCGCGCGGATGCGCTGGGGCGACCGCCTGGAGTTCACCGCCGAGGCCGACGCGGGAGATTTCATCTATGTACCGCCGTTCGTGCCGCACCAGGAGATCAACGCGCTGCCGGACCAGCCCTGCGAGGCGGTGGTAGTCCGCAGCGGCCAGGATCCGGTGGTAGTAAATCTGGAGATGGAGTCGCCCGAGCCGGCCAGCCCCGGCAGGCCGGGAGCGCCGTTTCATCCGTCCCGCGTGGAATAGCGCCGGGCCGGCGAGATGCCGCCAATCAGCCGGCCGCGACGCGACACTGGCAGCCGGGCCTTGGGGGCCGCACAGTACGTCCGGCGTCGTCTGCGAGAAGGAGTTGGATTTCCTGATCCAGCCGCGGTTGGAAGTCCTTGGATCGCCGGAGCATGAAATCGCGGTCGAGCACTTGTTCGATCATCACACGCCTCCCGTCAAGAGCCGGGCGCACTCGTGTGCCAGGGCCATGATCGTCCACTGTGGATTCACTCCCGCGCTGGCCGGAAAGATGCTGCCGTCGCAAATTCGCAAGTTGCTGAATCCGCGCAGCCGGAACTCGCGGTCCACCACGCCGATTCGCGGATCCTCGCTCATGGCGTTCCCGCCCTGGGGGTGGCCGCTGCCCAATTTCAAAAGATAAGCCTTTGCGGGGTCCTTCTCGATCTGCTGCATGTCCCTATCGAACTGGGCAAGGTCCTTGGCAGTTTGCAGCTTCCGTCCGTTGCCGAACCCGACCAGGGCAGACTCGACGTTTCCAGCCAGGAATGCCTGCGCCAGCACACCGAGTCCGCGGCGCAGCTTGCCGATTTCGCTGCTGGAGACCGGCAGCTCGATCATAGGCGCTTTCAGCAGATCGAGACTGATCCGGCCGGACGGTTCCGTCCCGACCAGCGGGGAGGCGGCCACAGTCCGCGAGTAAGCCATCATCCGTTCGAAGTGCGCCTGCTGAAAGCCCGGCATGCCGATGGAATTGGCGCCCGGCGGGTTGAACCATGTTTCGATCACAAAGCCGTTGTCCGGCGGCGCGAAATAATAGTGGGCGATCTGTAATCCGGGCCGTTGATTTACCTGCTCACGGCAGAACGCAAAAATGGGTGAGCCCAAATTGGCCGAGAAACGGCGTCCGACCGGAATCCCGTTCCCACCGATGTGACTCTCCAAATCCTTCGACCGCAGCAACACCACCGAGCTGCCGATGGGTCCACAGGAAAGGATGAATTCGTTCCCCTTTACAGTCACTTGCTTCCCGCCGCGCAACCGCACATCCAGGCTCTGCACGCGGCGGCTGCCCTGCGGCGAGGAGTTGTCCAGCCGCACAGACTGCACTTCGGCATGATCTACGATGACGCACCCCGCCGCGGCAGCCTGTCTCAAATACACCTGGACACCGTTGCGCTTTCGCTCCGAGCCGCAGCCCACATTGCAAAGGCCGGTGCTCTGGCAATCTTCAATGTTGACGAGACACTCGTATAATCCGGGCTCCGGCGGGTCTTCAAGGGGTTGTTTCTTCGGCGGACCCAAGCTGGCGGTGAGAAACTTCCACGCCGGATTCAGGCGCGGGTCCGAACCCATCGCCTCGGAGACAGGTTTGATACCGAGATCCTGCGCAACCCGTGTATAGGCGCTGGCCAGATCTCCGGTCGCGATCGGAAAGCCGCTGTTCTGCCATTCCGTCAGCCGCTGGGCCGGCAGACGGAAGCAGACCGCGTTATTGATGATTCCGCCTCCGCCGACGCACGAACCTTGGAGCACCGTGAAACCAGGGCCTTCCATCCCGGCGAGCGGCGCCGCCGCGTTTGCCTGCTGCAATCCCGAAGCCTTGTAGAGGCGCGCGGTCCACAGCACTTCGTCGGAGTCGATCGTCCGCTCCGGTACATACGGGCCGGACTCGAGCAGCAGCACCGACTTTGCCGTCGCAGACAGGCGCTGTGCCAGCAGTGTCCCGGCCGGACCCGAGCCGGCGATTACGAAATCGAAGACGCGGTCGGGAGGCTCCGACACGACAGGCAGGTCCGGCGTGTTCCGCGGCTTGTGCGCCGGCCGCGTGTAGCCGACGAGATGGTCGGCCTTTGGGTGCGAATAGTAAGGAAATACGATTAACGTGTGCAGGAGTTGCAGCACGTCACGAACCGGCGAGCGATCCGTGTTGTTCAGCTGCAAGGTCACGAGCATCCGGAGCAGCGTCAGGTCGGTTTGGTCCGGCGGGAGAAAGATGCCGATGGCCTGCAGCCATCCGGCGATGGTGCTCAGCATTGTGGAAGATGCGTTGGCGAGGAACCGGTCCAGCGCCGACATGATGTCGTCGAACCGCGGACCGGCGGCCGGGAGGTCCTTCGGGAGGAGCAGGCGTGCCAGCAGTGTCAGGGTCCGCCGCTGTTCGGGAGTGAGCTGCGCGGTGTCCTGGAAGAGCAGCGGGAGGTTCGGATAAACCTGGCGCAACTGGCCATTCATAAAGCCGAGGAACGCCTGCCTGGCAGCCTCCTCCTCGCTCTTCGATTGCGCACCGGTGATCTGGCAGGATTTTATCTGCCGCAAGAGATCGACGATGTTGGCCTTGACGGTCCCGGTACCGGTGCTGCCGTCATCCGGCTGCACGGTCAATTGGATGGTAGTGAGATCGGTGACCGCATCCAGGCCGTTGTCGTTGTGGAGGTTCTTGATGCCGCGCGCGCCAATCACGTGACCGGCGGAGCCGGCGAAGGAGAAGTCGTAGTCGATGAACTTCTGGCTCGCCGTGGATTCCGAGTCGCGAAAGAAAGTGACCTTCCCGCCCGGAAGTACCGGCACATTGGTCAGGTTTGGTTTCCAGGAAACAGCGCCGCTCTCGATCTGTGCGATGTGTGCGCTGGAGTCGAGAAAATCCTGGAGTCGCGGAATTGAAATTTGAAGCGCAAGCCGGAACCACGTGCCGTCCGTTTTTGCGGTGCTCTCCGCCACACTAAGGTCCGAGATCTGGTTAGCAACATATCCCGACGCAGTCTCGGAAAAACGGACCCCAACCGGTCCGAAGTCAGACGCCATTCCGTCCTCCAAACAGCCTCCCCCACGGTGGCTCCCGGGTGCGGGAATGCGCCGCCGAACCTTGCGAAGGCATTTAGAACTATACTACGCCGGGATATTGACGATTCGTCCCGACGTCCGGCCTCGATATGCTTCGCCTAAACCTCGGCCAGTGCGCCGGCACTTTCTCCTATCGTGAAGGCGTGAAGAAGCAGGCGAATTCAGTACATGACTCAGGAGTTTCTTTTGGATGGGCTTACGCACGCCGCCGTGGGACAACTCCAGCGTGCGGACTTCAGGGACGTTGTGGGCTGGACGCCGGAACCCGGGATTCGACGAGATTATCGCGGCGCAGCGCCAGATAGACCGGGAAAAGTGGAATTGAGGGTCGCTCTTGACGCGAATCGACTGACGGCCCCGGGTTTTCTCGGAAGCACACGACAGCACCAGAATGAAGCGCTGTTAACCGCCACTCGTTTGCAAGCCGAAGATCTTGGTACTGCTTCCGACTCGGGAAACGGCGGAACCATTATGCCGGGCTGTTTGCGCAGCTTAAACGTGCGGCTACTGCAATCCCGGATAACGACCTTTGGATCGCCGCATCGCCGCCGGAGCACGATGTTGTGCTGATTACGCGAGACACTCATTTCAACCTCATCCCACAACCTGTGCGTATGGGGAATTGATCCTGCACGCCTGCGCCACGCCCCACGTCATGCTTACCAAGAGGAGAGACATGCACAGCAAAATCGCCGTCCTTGCACTGGCCGTTTCCGTCGCCTCGTCAACGTACGCACAGACACCCGGCGCCGCTATGGATCGTGTGTACAATCTGACAAACACGCAGACGCCGCAGCAGATGAACGAGATCGCCACTGTCGTCCGCAGCGTCGGCGATATTCGTCAGGTCTACGCCGTCGTCCCGCAAAAAGTCCTGACCGTGCACGGAACGATCGGCCAGATCGCCGTGGCGGACTGGCTCGTCGGCGCATTGAACCGGGCGGCGCCGGAATCCGGGACGCACGAATACCACGTGCCCGGCTCGGCCGACGACGTGGTGCGCGTCTTCTATCTCAACCATGCGCGCACTCCGCAGGAGACGCAGAAGATCGTCACCGCGATCCGGTCGCTCACCGAGATTCAGCGCATCTTCATCTATAACAGCCTGAGTGCGGTGGCCGCGCGCGGCACGGCCGCCCAGATCGCCTTCGCGGAGTGGCTGGTGAATGAACTGAATCAGCCGGCACAAACGCGCCAGCCGGGTACGCACGAACATACGATGACCGGCTACACCAATCAGGTGGCGCGCGTCTTTTATCTTTCGAACGTCGACTCTACGTACGAATTGCAGCAGGTTGTCACCGCCGTGCGCACGACAACTGAGATGCAGCGGATCTTCATCAACAATGCGCGTAAGGCCATCGCGGCGCGCGGCACCGCCGAGCAGATCGCGTCGGCCGAGCGGCTTATTTCCCAACTCGACCGCGCGCGATGAGTTGCCGGATCGCCGACTCCACCATCAATTCGCCGCTGCCCGGTCCGACGCGCGCGCTCACCACTTCGTACGCACCCTGCGGATACGCCTTGCGATCGGGCACGTAGCCGAGCGAATCGTTGGCGAGCTCGGCCAGTATCGTGAACGGGAACGGCGATCCGCTCTTGAGCGCCCGGCCGTGCTCGACGAAGATCTCGCCGGGCATTCCCACCCAGGCCAGATCATTGCCGAGCGTGATCGCCTGCACCTCGGCTTCGAACGGTTTGCCGTCGCGCTGGGCGAGTTCCACCACCTTGAACGCCTGCACCTGTTGCAAAAACGGGTCGGCGTTCGGCTTTCCGAACCGCGCCACGATCTGCTTCGACCGCTCCAGCTCAGCCGGATCGTAGGTCGCGAGCGGCAGCTTCACCATCTCGGCCGATACCCGCGGGGGCCCCGCCTCAATCGGCCGCAGATCCGGCCAAGCTTTGAAGACGTCCGCTGCCAGGATGGTGCCGATGCGCGCCGCTTCGCCGTGCCCCTTCTGCGGCTCGCGGTTGTGGACATCGATGTGGTTGATATTACCCGCCGCGCCGATGGTGAACACGGTCAGCACGTCGTCACCCTTGACTTCCGCGATCCGGCGGCCGAGCGCGTAGGCGTAATCGGCCGAAAATTCCATGCCGCCGACCGTGTCCAGGTGGCAGGCAAAGTTGACGTAGAGCGCCAGCGGCTTACCCGCCACGCTCTCAAACAGCACAATCGCGACGTCGGGATCGATCGTTCCCACCGGGGCGACGATGTTCGGATTGTTCTTGCCCGGATTCCAGCCCACCGTGCCGTCTTTCATGTAATAGCGTCGGATAAAGCTGATGGATTCCTCGTGCGCCCGCGCCACGCGCACGCGTGCCGGCTGCAGGTCCGCCTCGGCCAGGCGCACGCTTTCGGCGATGCGGCGCGGCAGCTCCGCGTAATATCCATCGACGATCTTCTGCGTTTTCGGGCCGATGCCCTTGAGGCGCGATCCCATCTCGGGACCGGTGTGGCTGTGCGTGGCGCTGATCATCACGCGATCGCCGGGGATTGCGGTCGTCTTCGTGATCTCGGCGCGCGCCGCGTCCACGAACCGGCGCGGGATGCCGGCCATGTCGAGCGCCACCATCGCCGCATTCACGCCGTCTTTCTCGAGAACCACTGTTTTGGCGTAGAGATCGTCATGCACGCCTTCGTTGAGGCGGACATAGTAATATCCCGCCATCGGCATGCCGGCGGGCGGAGTAATCTTAACCGCCGCGCGTCCGACCCGCAGATCGCCCGCGAAGGCGGGGAACAGCGTCGCCGCGGCCAGAGCCAGTCTCCAGTTCATTCCCTCCGATTGTATAGCGGCTCAGGAGGCGAGCCAGACCGTCGCGCAACCCGCGCGCCAGATCGCTTTGTGAAGGGGAGAGGGAACACGGTCGCCGAGGCCAAGCTCGGGCTCGAGCCACAACGCCGCGCGCCCGACGGTCAGATCGCCTGCGAAGCGAGGGAACACGGTAGCTGCGGGGAAGCTCGGCTCGCGCCTGATGCCGCGCGCGCCGGATCGCTTGTGAAGGCAGGGAAGATGGTCGCCACGGCCGAGCTCAGGGCGCGAGCCAGACCGTCAGGTCTACATTCGACGGCTGCAGCGCCTCCGCATGGACGCTCGGCGCGTTGGCCAGGTCCATCACTTCCGCGTCGATTTCGCTCACGTCGAATGTAGCCAGAATCCGGTAATCCGCCGGCGGCAGGCTGTCGAAATTATAGCGGCCGTCCGTGTTCGTGATCGTTTGTAGCGAGCCGCCGAGCGATCGTCGTGCGTGATCGGCAGTCGGCCACAAAAACACAGGGACCCCCGGCGTGGGCTTGCTGTCCGCGTTCACGGTTCCGCTGATCTTGGCCGCGCGATCCGACACTTTGATTCGGATCCGCGAAGTATAACGCTGCTGGATGAAAGCCTCAAACCAGTCGGTGACCGGCTGCGTGCTCCACGACCGGCGGGATGGGTTGTACATCTCTGCGATCGATTCAATGTACTGGCCGGATGCAGCGTGTCCGTGCAACTCCCAGTGCCCCGGGTCGAGCCTCGCAT
>Ga0070741_10019534_pt1 | contig 10805 bp, 11 predicted proteins | sample Coa_R1_4_FD_66440 | JGI IMG/M metagenome (GOLD analysis project Ga0070741, IMG submission 66440) | Surface soil microbial communities from Centralia Pennsylvania, which are recovering from an underground coalmine fire - Coalmine... | ecosystem: Environmental > Terrestrial > Soil > Unclassified ...
ATGCGTGCCGCCCGACGGCTGCACCAGCACCACCAGCCCGACCAGGCCGGCGGCGATGCCGAGGAGCGTCCAGCGGCTCACCGGCTGCTTGAAGAAGACACGGTCCATCCAGGCCATGTGCAGCGGCACCAGCGCCACCAGGATGGCGGCGATGCCCGAGGGCACGTGCTGCTCCGCCCAGATCACCCCGCCGTTGCCGGCGAGCAGGAGCGCGGCGCCGACGATGATCGTCGTCCGCCACTCCCGCCAGGTGGGCAGCGGGGCGCCGCGGCGGCGCAGGAAGCCCCAGGCGAGCATCAGCACTCCGGCGACGATGAATCGCGTGAAGCCCATGAGCAGGGCGGGGACGGTCTCCTCGGCGAAGCGGATGCCCAGGTAGGTCGAGCCCCAGAGGGTGTACACGGCCACCAGAGCCACGCCGACGGCCAGCGGCCGGGCGGTGCGCTCCGGGCTCATGCGCTGTTCTCGACAGGGGTGGCAGCATCCTCGAAGCGCCGGCCGGCGAAGCGCGGGTCGCAGGCTGCCTGCCGCACCGAGACGGGGACCGCCAGGCGCGGAGTTTCTGCCACGACCGGCCCGATCCCGAGGGCCACGGGGAGCACGCCGGCCCAGACGGGCAGGTCGAGGTCGTCCTCGTCGTCGACGGGGGGCCCCGTGCGGAGCTTGGCCGAGGCGTCGCTGAGGTCCAGTGCCAGGACCCGCGTCGCCTTGAGCTCGCCGGCGCTGGGCTCGCGGACCTCGGCGGCGCGCCCCCGCAGCACGTGCTCGGCGAAGGCGAGCAGCGCACGGCGCTTCTCGTCGAGGTCCACCACCTCGGTGGCGCGGCCGAAGGCGACCACCGAGCGGTAGTTGAGGGAGTGGTGGAAGAGCGAGCGGGCCAGCACCAGGCCGTCGAGCAGGGTCACGGCGACGCAGACGTCGACGCCGCCGCCGACGGTCCGCAGCATCCGCGACGCGGGAGCCCCGTGCAGGTACAGCACCCTGCCGGCACGCGCGTGCGCCGTGGGGATGACCACGGGACCCGCCCCGTCCGCCGCCGCGAAGGCGACGTGGCAGACGAGCGCCTCGTCGAGGATGGCCGCGATCACCGGCCAGTCGTGGCTGCCCCGCTCCGGAAGGCGGCGCAGCCGGGTCCGCTCGCTCACCTCATCGGCTCCCGACTATGTTACAGTACAATGTGATGACTGAACTGGTACAAAGGTACCACATCGCCGGGTCGACGGCAGCCGACATCGCCACCTCCATCGAAACCCGCATCCGCACGGGGGAGTTGCAGCCGGGTGCGCGGCTGCCCACCGTCCGCGCGCTTGCCGCTGAGCTCGGCGTGAGCCCGGTCACGGTGGCCGCCGCCTACCGCCGCCTCACCGAGCGCGGACTGCTCAGCGCCGCCGGCCGTCGCGGGACCACCGTCTGCCCCGGCCCTCTGCTCCCCAGCCGCCTCGACGTCCCCCGCCTGCCGGCGGGCGTGCGCAACCTCGCCGACGGCAACCCCGATCCCGCCCTCCTCCCCGACCTGACCGCTGCCGCGCGCCGGCTCCACCTGGCCCACCGCCTGTATGGCGACGACCCCAACCTCCCCGACCTCCTCGACCTCGCCGCCGCCGAGCTGCGCCGCGACGGGCTCGACGCGTCGGCCATCGCCGTCGTGGGCGGAGCGATGGACGGCATCGAGCGGACGCTGCTGGCACACCTCCGCGCCGGTGACCGGGTCGCGGTCGAGGACCCCTGCTATCCGGCGGTCCGCGACCTCGTCGCCGCCATGGGAATGGCCGCCGACCCCGTCAGCGTCGACGACTTCGGCCCCCGGCCCGACGACCTGGAGCGCGCCCTGACCGGCGGGGTCGCCGCGCTGGTGCTGACCCCGCGCGCCCACAACCCCACCGGCGCCGCCCTCGACGAGACGCGCGCGGCCGAGCTCCGCGAGCTCCTCGACGCCCATCCCGGCGTCCTGCTCGTCGAGGACGACCATGCCGGCGTCATCGCTGGTGCCGAGGCGCTGTCGCTGTCGCCCGGGCACCAGGGGCCCTGGGCGGTCGTCCGCTCCGCCGCCAAGTCGCTCGGCCCGGACCTCCGCCTGGCCATCCTGGCCGGTGACCCGCTGACCGTCGCCCGGGTGGAGGGGCGGCAGCGGCTCGGCCCCGGATGGGTGTCGCACGTCCTCCAGGAGCTGGTGGTCACCCTGCTCCGCGACCCCGCCACCGCCGACCTCGTCCGCCGTGCGGAGATGACCTACTCGCAGCGCCGCACCGGCCTGGTCGCCGCCCTGGCCCGGCGCGGGCTGCCGGGCCGGGGCCGCTCCGGGCTCAACGTCTGGATCCCCGTCGCCGAGGAGGCGGCCACCGTGCAGCACCTCCTCTCCCGCGGCTGGGGCGTGCGCGGCGGGGAGCGCTACCGGTTCCGCGCCGCTCCCGCCATCCGGGTCACCACCGCCGACCTGCAGCCCGACGAGGCGGACCGCTTCGCCACCGACCTCGCCGAGCTGCTGCGCGGCGCCCGGCGCACGGGCCCGGCATAGGAGCGTCCTCCTCCCGGATCATGGGGGGCATGTCCGAGAGCAGGTCGCCGCGCATCGTGCTCGTCCGCCACGGCGAGACGGAGTGGAGCCGCGACGGCCGGCACACCGGGCGGGCCGACATCCCCCTCACCGACCGCGGGCGCGAGGAGGCCCGGACGCTCCGCGCGGCGCTGGCGGGCTTCCGCTTCGCCAGGGTCCTGGTGAGCCCGCTCCAGCGCGCCCGCGAGACCTGCGCGCTGGCCGGGCTCGGCGAGCATGCGGAGCCCTGCCCGGACCTCATGGAGTGGGACTACGGCGACGACGAGGGGCTCACCTACGCCGAGATCCGCGAGCGCCGGCCGGAGTGGGTGCTCTGGCGGGACGGATGCCCGGGGGGCGAGACGCCGGACGACGTCGCCGCCCGGGCCGATGCGGTCCTCGCCGGCGTCCGCGAGACGGATGGCGACGTCGCCCTCTTCTCCCACGGGCACCTGCTGCGCGTGCTCGGCTCGCGCTGGATCGAGCAGCCCGCCGCGTTCGGCGCCCACCTCATGCTCGACACGGCAGCCGTGTCCGTGCTCAGCGCCGAGCGCGGCATCACCGCCCTGGAGCGTTGGAACGACGCCGGCCACCTGGCTGCGGAGCAGCGGCCGGCCTAGTCCTGGCGGCGGGCGATGGCGCCGGCCAGCTCCGCCTTGGTCATCCGCGAGTGCCCGCGGCTGCCGAGCCGCTGGAAGCGACCGAGCAGCTCCTGCCTGGTGTGGCCGAGCACGTCGACGCCGTCGGACGCTTCGACGCTAGCATGCGTGCACCGCAGGTCTGGGACGGCCCCGTTCGTCTGCGGTTCCAAGGAGGGTTCGCAGATGAAGGTCGGAGATCGCGTCGACGACTTCGAGGCCACAGACCAGCACGGCGCCACGCGGCGCCTCTCCGAGCTGCTCGACGCCGGGCCCGTGGTCCTCTATTTCTATCCCAAGGCGTTCACCCCGGGGTGCACCCGGGAGGCGTGCCACTTCCGTGACGTCAACGCCGAGCTGCGCGCCGCGGGCGGCCAGGCGGTCGGCGTCAGCGCCGACGCGGTCGACCGCCAGCAGGCCTTCGACGAGAAGCACTCGCTGGGCTTCCCCCTGCTCTCCGACCCCGAGCGCCGCCTGGCCAGGATCTTCGGCGTGAAGCGGCCAGGGCCCATCTTCAACAAGCGCGCGACGTTCGTGATCGACACCGACCGCCGCATCCTCGCGGTGATCAGCAGCGAGCTCAACATGACCGTCCACGCCGACCGGGCCATCGAGGCCCTGCGCGCGCGCGGCGGCGAGGCGCAGCTTCGTGGCGCCCCGCAGCCGCTCGGCGAGACGGCGCCCGCCGCCGGGAAGGTGAGGGTCGAGTAGCCGTCAGCTGTTGAAGGCGTCGAGCGCGTTGGCGGCCGTGCAGTCGGTGCCGGCGGGGAGCGTCTTGGACTGCGGGTTGCCGTTCGGCGGGTTGCCCGTCAGCGCGCCGATCTCGCAGTTGCCGCTGGCGTCGGCGACCACCACCATGAAGAGGTCGCCGCTGCTGGTCTGGGTCGCGTAGAGGACGATCTTCGTCGGCGTCGCCGGAGGCAGGCCGCTGGTGTCACCGGTCTGCACCGCGACCTCGACGCTCGCGGGAAGCTGGTTGCCCACGGCGCGCTGGACGCCCCAGGCGTCGTCGACGCTGCCGCTGCCGCTGGTGATGGTGCCCTCGGCGACCTGCAGCACTCCGTCGCGCACCTTGGTGGCGTCGACCACCTCCTTGGTGCCGGTGTCGCTCGACGAGGACGACGCCGAGCTGTCCGACGAGGACGCCTGCAGGCTGCTGAGGTCGAGCGGCTTGGCCGGCGCGGTGATGCTGAAGTGACTCCCGTACTCGCTGATGTCGATGGTGCCGTGTGAGCCGCCGTCGAAGTGGAGCGGGTAGGGCTTGCCGGTCAGCGCGACGTCCATCTCGCCGTCCTTGCTGGTCACGGCGATGGCCTGCTGGCCGTCGACGGTCTTGGTGCTGCCCTTGGTGTAGGGGCCGCCCGAGCTGCCCAGCTGGTCGGCGAGCTGGCTCGCGTCGCCGAGGGCCGTGACCGAGCTGGCGTTGCTCTCCAGCTGGCTGTTGCCGGTGACGGTGACCCACTGGTCGCCGAGGGTGTCGGCCAGCGAGGGAGCCGCCTTCTGCCACAGCGCCTTGCTGCGGAAGTAGAGCTTGCCGCCCACGTTGACGAAGTCGAAGGTCACCCCGTCCTGGGTGATGCTGCCGCTGGTGGTGTTCTTGTCATCGACCTTCATGTCGAAGGCGACCTTGCCGGAGTCCGACACCACGTTGCCGACCAGGTGGAACGCGGTGGCCGAGCCGAGCGCCGCCTTGGCGTCGCTGACGATCTGGTCGGCGCTCTTGCCGTCCTCGCCGTTGCCGGAGCTGCCGCAGGCGACGACGAGGCTGGAGAGCGCGAGTGCGGCGACGGCCGCCAGACGGCGTGTGGATGTCACGGTGAATCGACTCCGAGTGATGCTGGGGGGCTGGTGGGTCAGTGGGAGCTCTGGCTGCGGTCGATGCAGAGGTTGCCCGTGCCGTCGGTGACGTCGAACTCGTCGCTTCCTGAGGGGCACGTCTGGTAGGACTGGTGCAGCACCGCGGTGACCTTGCCGTCGTAGGTGGCGCTGCAGCTGGCCAGGCGCACCTGGCTGCTGGTGAGCGTGACGCAGTCGCCGGTCGAGAAGGTCCCGTCGGTGCTGGAGCCGCCACGGGTGGTGACGAAGCCGGCGATGGCTCCCGCGACCACGATGACCGCGATGACGATGGTCAGCAGCGAGCGCGTGGCCAGGATCCCGCGGCGCACGCCCGCTCGTCCTGCGGGCACGCCCAAGGGTGTGCCGACCGGCGTCTGGGCGCTCCACTCCGCGGCGGGCGGCGTGGGGGGCGGTGGTGTCGCGGGCGCGGGGGGAGCGGGCTGCTCGCTCATCGGGTCCTCGGTGATGATGCTAGGTGCCTACCAAACGGCAGGAGTGCCGGGGCGCACCATACCCGCTGAACGGCCGGCTATGGGCCGGATTTCACACATGTTTACGAGAGTGCGGCGCGCGGCGCACGGCCGGCGGACCTGCGGCCGGCTCGACTCCCCCGGCCGCGACTGACCACGCCGTCAGTGCGGTTGCCGCGATCGACGCGAAAACTGCGCTGGTCAGGCGACCTGGCGGCGCACCCTCGCCCGGTTGGGCGCGACCGCGGCGGGCGCGGGGGACAGCAGCAGCAGGTCGATGAGGTCGTCGTGGAGGTCGCCGAGCTGGTCGCGCTCCGGGTGGCACGCGTTCAGCAGCGTGCCCTGCCAGCGCAACATGGCGGCGTGGAGCCGCACCGTGTCGGGAACGGCCAGCACCCAGCCGGGCACCGGGGTGCCCACCGCCGCCTGCACCTGCCCCAGCCAGTCGAGCACGTCGGGTGAGGAGGTCAGCGCCCCCCCGGCGAGGTTGAAGCGCTCCAGCTCGTCGAGGAGGAGGTCGAGGGCGCGCACCGGCCGGCGAGGGTCGGGCTCGAGGCGACGGCGAGTGAGGTCGGAGGCGGCCTCGCGCACGGCGCGGGACGCCTGGGCCATCGGGGTGTCGGCGGATTCGCCGCTGGGGGCGAGCTCGGGGAGCCGGTCCATGACAGGTCAGTGTGCGGCTCGCCGGTCCCTCCCACCAGGGCCGAACGTCGGGATCCGCCTGGGACCGAGGACCCTGTCGGGCCCGGCGGGCGTCGGGGGACCGGGCTCGTGGCGCCGACCGCCGTGGCGCGGCCGCGCCGGGGCGCCGACCACCGTGGTGCGGCCCGCGCGGGTCGGGCCTCACCCCCTGAGGCCGCATGTTCCGGCCATCTCTGTCTGCAACGAACTCTGTGCATCGCGACCGCGGTCTTTGGTGCATCTGTGGTTTTGACCGGTCGGTCAGACAGTGTTCGGATGACATACCTGCAAGATCGTTCAGGTCGTATCGTTCAAGGGCCAGGAAGAGATGAGGACGAGGTCGTGAGCCAGGACGCCGCCCCACCGCCAGACGGCTGCGACCACCTCCTCGCCGAGCACTACCTCCCGGTGATGCGACTCTGCCTGAGCCGCCTGGGCGATCCCGCCGACGCCGAGGACGCCACCCAGGAGGTCTTCCGCCGCGCGGTGCAGCACTCCGGCAGCCTGCGCGACGACCCACTCCCCTGGCTGATCGCGGTGGCCCGCAACGTGTGCAACGACGAGCTCCGCCGCCGCCGGCGTCGCGCCGATGTCGACCCGGCCGACATCCCCTCCCCCAGCGCCCACACCACTCCGGAGGGCGAGGTGGTCGGCCGCATGGCGGTGGTGGAGCTGCTCGGCCGCCTCACCCCCGGCGAGCGCCGGGCCCTCGCCGCACGTCTCGGCGTCGCCGGCCACGGCACCGCGTCGAGCACCACCCGCGTCCTCATCGCACGCGCCCGCCAGAAGCTGCGCCACTACCTGGAGGAGTCGCAGTCCGCCATCGGCACCGCGACGGTCTCCACCAGCGAGGCACTGCACCAGCTCCGCACCCGCTTCTTCGGGCGCGCCCTCCTCGGCCCCGGGCGCGCCGCCGTGGTCATCCCGGCCGTGCTCATCATCACCGCCGTCGGCGGCCCCGGTCGGGCCGGCGGCTCCTTCGACATCGGGCCGCCGCAGCTGCGCTTCCCGTCGCCGGGGGCCGGCGTGGCGGACGCGGTCGAGGCGCAGCGGCTGCGCGGCGGTGAGGGCGGGGTGGAGAGAACGCTGTCCAACCTCGTGACGCCATCGCTGGGCAACGCGTCGCTGAACACGCCGGCGCCGATCGTCCTGCCGCCACCGGCCGGACCGATCTGGTACACGTCGCTCCCCGCGAACGACTACCGCGAGGTCCTCACGTCGGACATCGAGCCATCACCCGACTACGCGACGGACCACACCGTCCTGATGGTCGGCGAGAGCCACACCTGCCTCGTGACGCTGTGCACGCAGATCTACCGAAGCACCGATGGCGGGACCACGTGGACGGTCGTCAACACCGAGGCCGCAGGGGGAACGCAGCTCCTCCTGCCCGGGGACGCCTTCCCCGCTCATCGGTTCTACCTCGTCGGACCGCCGGGATTGGAGGTGACCAGGGATGGCGGGACCAGCTTCGTCTCCGCCGTGCCCAACCTGAACGGGCACGCTCTGGCGCCTCCCCCATCGTCCGAGTACGACGCCCTGTACAGCAACAACGTCGCCTTGTGGGGGATCAGCCACGAGGGCACGCCGACCGTCCTCTCGTCGTTCGGGACAGGCGAGGAGGCGACCGGTTCGCCTCTTCTCCTGCAGACCGCCGGCGGGTATGCCGTCCTGCAGCCCGTCGGCCCGGCCGTCCCATCGGCGACGTCGATGCTGGAGCGCTGCACGCCGCGGTGCGGTGCGCCGGAGCCCCTGCCCATCAACCTCGACGGCCCGACACTCCTCGCCTCTCCGAACGTCGCGATCGACCACACCGTGTACGCGGTCGGACTGACGCACTACCTTCTCGTCTCCCACGACGACGGCCAGAGCTTCCAGGTGGTCGGGCCCACCGCGGCCGTGGACATGGCGGTCACCATCGGACCGCACGGTCGGCGCCTGGTCGCCTCCATGGGCACCGCCGGGACGCTCGAGTACAGCGACGACGACGGCTACACCTGGCATACGGCCACTGTGCCAAGCACCCAGCTCTTCGAGGCTCACAGCATCACCCAGCTCCGGCCCGGACGGTTGATCGCCTCGATGCAGAGGAACGACGACTTCGGCTGGTACTACTTCGTGTGCTCGTCGGACGGCGGCGCGTGGGGCCTGTGCAGCCCTGACGCCGGCTGACGCGCCGTCCTGCGCCACGGCACGGCCACCCCGTAAACGGTTCGGCGACTCAGCGCGTATTCGTCGTGACAGGACCGGCGGATGCGGTTGAAGCCGGGCCCGAGGACACGAGGAGGCTCTGCGGTGGCTCGACTCTGCTGCCTCGGGACATGTGTGGAGAGCGCGCATGGCATCTGGGGCACGGCGATGCCTGGCCGCGGCCATGATGGCCTGCGCCGGCTGCTGCGAATCGTGCCTCCCTGCGCTCGCGACCACGGGGGACGCCACAGGCGTCTGCACCGGCAGCGCCACGCTGACCTTCGCAACGGCTCTCTCCAAGGTGCCGCTGCCGGGCTTGGACGGGGTGACGCTCGGGACACCGACGCCCCTGACGTGCACCGGCGTGATCGACCAGACGGCCACCCTCACGTTCAGCGGCAGCGCTCTTCCCGGCGCCGCCTGCACCGGCCCACTCGCCGTCACCGGTTCGGGAGGCATCGCCTTCTCGGTTTCCCCAGGCGTCAGCAGTGTGACGTGGGGCGCCACAGGAACGCCGTATGCCGAGGCGTGGCAGTTCGCCTCCGCGGGCGGTCCGCTGTTCGCCACCGGCACCGTGGTGTCCCTGGCCCCCACCGACGCGATCTCCTGCGCCACCTCGGGAACCTCGACGCTCACCCTCACCGCCACCATCGCCGTCGTCGCCTGACAGCGGCGCCCACGGAGCACCCCGCATGACAACGGACGCATCGCACGGCCCCAACGCCCCTCGGGCATTGGCCGCCTACCTGCGCCTCCTCGCCGCCTGCCTCGAGGACGAGGCGGCGCTGATCGAGGCGGGCGGCGCGCGATGTGAGGCGGTGCTGCGCCGCTTCCGCGAGGGCGTGCTGGCGCTCAGCCTGCAGGACGCGCCCCTCGACGCGCTGATTGCCGGGAGCGACGACGGCCCGCCGGCGGCCATCGTCGTGCAGGGCACACCGGCGCGGGCGGCGCGCCAGGCTCCCGCCAGGCGCCGCCGCTAGGCCGGTCGCGCCAGGGCCACCTGCCGCGCCGCCGAGAGCGCGCGGTCGAGCCGGCAGCGGAAGGCCTTCACTGACATGCCCAACCTCGCGGCGCTGACCGCGTCGGGAAGGCGCTGCACGTAGCGCATGCCCAAGAGGCGCCGCTGGCTGTCGGAGAGGCGGCTGAGGATCGCTTCCACGTCGAGCCGCGTCTCCACCAGATCCCAGGGATCCCCGTCGCGGCGGAGCGTGTCGTCGCCCAGCATGCGGGCCTTGGCGCCGGCCGAGCGGTCGCGCTCCAGCAGGCGGCTTGCCGCCCAGCGGGCGTTGCGCTGGACGACGTGATCGGGGTGGTCGGCGAGGAGGTGTTCGTCGCCGCGGCGGAGGCGCTGCAGGACCTGGATGAACCCGTCGTGCACGGCGTCCTCGGCGAGGGCGTGGTCGCCGAGGCGGCGGGCGCAGCGGCGCACGGCGTCGGCGCCGTAGCGGTGGTAGAGAGTGTCGATCGCGTCGGTCGCGGTGGGCACGAGCTCGACCGGGGCGCCCGGGTGCGTGCCGTCGGGGGCGATGCAGATCACGCCACGTATACGTGCGCGCCCGCGTCAGCGTTTACGCGACCAGTCGATCTCGTGCCTGGCAACGGAGGGAGGACCGGCGACGGCCGGTCCTCCGACGGTTGGAAGGGTCCTGCCTGAAGGCGGTTGGGGCGCCGGAAGCGGTCCCCGCCTGGACCGCCCCGGCGCCGTCCCACCGGCGGGTGGGACTGGGCTCGCCGATGCGACGGGCCGCCTGAGCACCGTCCCACCGTCGCGCCCGCCCGGCGCCCGCTGTCTACCCGTTAACAGAGCGGCGAGAGGTGGAAAGTCCTCGCCGTGTGGTGACGACGTGGCGATGGCGGGTGGCGCGGCCCGTGTCGTACCGTCGCCGGCCGTGGACGACGCCGAGCGCCCGGGCAGCCTGCGCGAGCTGCTCGCGGTCTTCGGCGGCGTGGGGGTGCGCGGCTTCGGCGGCCCCGCCGTGCACGTCAGCCTGCTGCGTCGCGAGGTGGTGCAGCGCCGCGGCTGGCTGGAGGACCGCGACTTCCTCTCCCTCTTCGCCGCCTGCAACCTCATCCCCGGTCCCGGCTCGACGCAGCTGGCCCTGCTGCTGGGCCGGCGTCGCGCCGGGCTCCGCGGCATGCTGGTTGCCGGCGCCTGCTTCATCCTCCCCGCGGTGCTGCTGATGCTCGGCCTCGCCGAGCTGTACAAGCGCAGCCCGGACAGCGCGGAGATGCGCTCGGCGCTGCACGGCGTCGAGGCGGCGGTGGTGGCGGTCGTGGCGATGGCGGCGCTCGAGCTGGGACGCGGCGCGGTGCGCAGCCCGCGGCAGGGTGCGGTGGCGGCGCTGGGACTCACCCTGGGGTTGTTGCACGTCAATCCCATCGCCGCGCTGGGGGCGGGGATCCTGCTGGCCCTCGCCCTCCACGAGACGCTTGCGCAGCAGCGCAATCCTGCGGTGC
>Ga0070741_10019535_pt1 | contig 10805 bp, 9 predicted proteins | sample Coa_R1_4_FD_66440 | JGI IMG/M metagenome (GOLD analysis project Ga0070741, IMG submission 66440) | Surface soil microbial communities from Centralia Pennsylvania, which are recovering from an underground coalmine fire - Coalmine... | ecosystem: Environmental > Terrestrial > Soil > Unclassified ...
ATCGGCGAGCGCGGCGTCAACCTCTCGGGCGGACAGCGCCAGCGGGTGGCGCTGGCGCGCGCGCTCGTCGGCGGCGCGCGCGTGCTCGTGCTCGACGACCCCATGTCCGCGGTGGACACGGAGACCGAGCACCACCTCGTGGAGAGCCTGCGGCCGGCCGTGGCCGGACGCACCGTGCTCGTCGCCTCGCAGCGCCTCTCCACCATCCTCGTCGCCGACCGGGCGGTCGTGCTCGACGGCGGCCGCATCGTCGAGGTCGGGCCGCCTGCCGAGCTGCTCGCCGCGGGCGGTGTCTTCAGCCGGCTCTTCGGAGACGAGGCCGTTGCCGCGTAGAGCCCGCACCGGCCTCTCCCGCCTGTGGCGCTACACCGAGGGCCGCCACGGGCGCATCGCCTTCGTGATGCTGCTCGCGGCGCTGTCCGCCGCCGCGCCGGTGGCGGGCTGGCACCTGGTCGGCGACGCGGTCGACCACGGCATCCGCGCGCACGACGAGGGCCGGCTGGCCCGCGACGTGGCGGCCTACGTCGGCGTCAACGCGGCGGCGTGGCTGCTCGGGACGACGACCTGGCTGTGGCTCGCCGGGATCGGTCAGCAGGTCGTCTACGAGGTGCGCCGCGACCTCTTCGACCACCTCACGTCGCTCTCGCTGCGCTACTTCTCCGAGCAGAAGGCGGGCTGGATCATCGCGCGGCTGACGAGCGACGTGGACGCGCTCTCCGACGTGCTCAACCAGGGGCTGACGACGCTCGTGGTGAACACGCTCACCCTCGTCGCCGCCATCGGCGGCCTGTTCCTGCTCGACTGGCGGCTCGGCCTCGTCGCGCTCGTGGTGACGCCGCCCGGCGTCGTCGTCACGCGCTGGTTCCAGGTCACCTCGCACGGCGCCTTCTCGGACGTGCGCACCCGCATCGCCGCCGTGACGGCGCAGCTCGCGGAGTCCGTCGCGGGCATGGCCGTCGTGCAGGCGTTCAACCGCGAGCGGTCCTTCCAGTCCGAGTTCGACGCGCTCAACGAGGCGAACCGGCGCGCGAACGTCCACGCCCAGAAGCTGTCCTCGGTGTTCTTCCCCGCCATCGAGCTGCTCGGCACGGTGGCGACCGTGGCCGTGCTCTACGCCGGCTCGCGGCTGATCGACGGCGGCTCGCTGCAGATCGGCACCCTGATCGCGGCGGTCGGGCTGCTGCAGCTCGTCTTCCAGCCGCTGCAGGAGCTGTCCGAGCTGTACGGCCAGGTGCAGTCGGCGGCCGCCGCGATGGAGAAGATCTCGACGATCCTCGACGCGGAGCAGGACATCGTCGACCGTCCCGGCGCGAAGCCGATCGGTCGCGTCGAGGGGTGGCTCCAGCTCGACCGCGTCACGTTCGCCTACGGCGACGAGCCGGTCGTCCACGGCCTCGAGATCGACGTGCCGCCCGGCGGCTGCATCGCGCTCGTGGGCGAGTCCGGCGGCGGCAAGTCCACCACCGCCAAGCTGATCGCGCGCTTCTACGACCCGGACGAGGGCGCCGTGCGCGTGGACGGCGTCGACCTGCGCGACGTGCAGCTGCGCAGCTACCGCCGCCAGCTCGGCGTCGTGCTGCAGGACCCCTTCCTGTTCAGTGGCACGATCGCCGACAACATCCGCTTCGCCAAGCCGGACGCGAGCGACGAGGAGGTCCGCGACGCGGCGGCCGCGATCGGCGTCGACCGCGTCGCCGCCCGTTTCCAGGACGGGCTCGACCACGTCGTGCGCGAGGGCGGCGCCGGGCTCTCGGCGGGCGAGCGCCAGCTGATCTCGATCGCGCGGGCGCTCCTGGCCGACCCGCGCATCCTGATCCTGGACGAGGCGACGTCGAACATCGACCGGCCGAGCGAGATCCTGATCGAGCAGGCCTTCGACCGGCTGCTCGCCGGCCGTACGTCGGTGATCATCGCCCACCGCCTGGCGACGGTGCGGCGCGCAGACGAGATCCTCGTCGTCGAGCGCGGGCGCATCGTCCAGCGGGGCAGCGAGCGCGAGCTGCTCGCGCAGGCGGGCCCGTTCCGGCGTCTCGCGCAGACACTCGCGGGCGCCCGTCCGGGCGCGGCGCGCGCCCGGACGCCCGCCTGAGCCCGCGCGCGCCGCTCAGCCGAGCTGCCAGGCGTCGTCGCGGATGATCGGCGTCGCGTGCCCGTCCCGGTCGAGCCCGTCGACGTCCACGTCGGGCCCGCCGACCATGAAGTCGACGTGCATCGCCGACACGTTGACGCCGCGCGCGAGCAGCTCCTCCCGCCGCAGCCCGTCCACGTCCGCGACCGCCATCGGCAGCCCGTTGCCGAGCGCGAGGTGGCAGGCGGCGTTCTCGTCGAAGAGCGTGTCGCGGAAGACGAGGCCGGTGCGGCGCACGGCCGAGGCGCCGTCGACCAGGGCGATCTCGCCCAGGCAGCGGGCCTGCTCGTCGGTCTCGAGCTGGCGCAGCACGAGCTCGCGCCCCTCGTCGGCGCGCACGTCGACGACCCGGCCCGATGCGAACGTCAGCTCCAGGCCCCTGACGAGCGCCCCGACCGTCGGCAGCGCCACCGGGTAGGTCGAGCGCACGCTGCCGTCGGCGCGCCGCCAGTCCGGACAGGTGAACACCTCCTCGGTGGGCAGGTTCGGAACGTGCTCGATCCCCGTCTCCGTGACGAACGTCGCGCAGCGCCAGAACGAGCCCGGCGCGAGCCCGACGACGAGGTCCGTGCCCGGGCCGGTGAAGCGGACCGCGTCGAACCGTCGCCGGTCGAGCGCCGCCGCCCGCGCCTCCAGCCTCGCCAGGTGCTGCCGCCAGGCAGCAACCGGATCCGGCTCGTCGAGGCGGGTCGCGGCCGCGACCGCATCCCACAGCCGCTCCACGTCGGGCTCGCCGAGGACCTCCCGCGCCCAGCCCGCGTTGGGCGCGGAGGCGATCGCCCAGTTGAGGCGGCGCTCGGAGACGAGCGGGATCCAGGCGCGCCGCAGCTCGCGCTGCTCCGAGCGTGCGACGAGCTCCCCGGCGAGGCCGGCGAAGAGGTCCGGCTCGGGGTTCCCGGTGAGCGAGATCACCGCCGGCCGGCTCTCCGCCCAGCTCTCGAGCCAGGCGACCTCGTGCGGCGGCGACCAGCCGAGCTCCTCGGGCGGCCCCAGCTCGAGCGCCGCGCGCCGCAGGTGCGCGTCGGCGTACCACGCGTGCACGTGCCGGGCGCCCGCCCGGAACGCGGCGCGCACGACCTCGCGAGCGATGGGCGCGTGCTCGACCGCGGCCCTGACGACGACGTCCTGCCCGGGCTGCACGTTCGCGCCGACCCTGACGACGAGGTCGGCGTAGCGCTCGAGGCGCCCGTCGCCCGTCACCGGAGCCGTCGCCGTCCGCCGGAGCGGCTCAGTCGCCCCAGTCGAAGTCGCGCGAGCGCGACCAGAGGCCGTCCTCGAGCGCGGCCCCCTCGTGCTCCAGGGTCGCGTCCTCGCCCGGCCAGGGCAGCGCCGAGGAGTGCAGCTCGACTGCGGGCTCGGTCCCGTCCAGCGTCTCCTCGATCCGGGCCTGCTCCTCGGACTTGAACAGCGGATGGTTCTCGAACGGGTCGCCGTTGATGTAGCGCTCGATCGGCATCGCCCCGTCGAGCTCGGCGTTGCGCGCCTTCAGCGCGAGGTGCTCCTGGATGACCTTGGCGAAGATCGACGTGGTCTCGACTGGCACTGGCTCTCCCTCGGACACGTGGGTTCAGCGGCTGTCCCTCGACACGGCGAGCCTTCCCGTCGCCAGTCCAGCACGCCGCGAAGGCCCCGCAGAAGTGTAGCCGACCGGGATTTGCCTGCAAGCGGGAGCAATCGTGCTGCGAGCGTAGCGGCGGCATAGGATGCCGTCCGTGGCGTCGCGCCTGCTCAGCCGCTCCCCCGTCGGTCTCGCGCTCGTCGCCTGGCGCGTATGGAAGCGCCTGCCGCCGAGCACACGGCGCTCGCTCTACCGTGCCGCCCGGTCGCACGGGCTGCGGCTCGCCGGCCGCCACGGCCCCCGCCTGGCGTCGCGGATCGTGCGCCTGCGCGGCCGGACGCGCTGACTGGCGCCCCTACGGCGCCGGGGGAACGCCGAGCGCCTCGCGCGCGATCCGGTCCTGCTCGCGCAGGTGCGCCGTCGGGTAGCCCTCGCTCGGGCTGGCGCGCCACGGCCGGCCCACGTAGCGGACGGGCGCCTGCCCCGCGACCTCCTCGAGCCGGTGGCGGATGCTGCGCCAGGCGCCCATGTTCTGCGGCTCCTCCTGCGCCCAGACGACCTCCTGCAGCGCCGGGTACGAGCGCACGAGCGCAGTGGCCGCCTCGAGCGGGAACGGGTACAGCTGCTCGAGCCGGGCGACGGCGACGCGCGGTGCCGAGGCGCGCTCTTCGTGGCCGACGACGTCGTAGTAGAGCTTGCCCGAGCAGAGGACGAGCCGCGTGACGTCGTCGTGGGACGCCTCCGGGTCGTCGAGCAGCGGCCTGAAGGCGCCCTCGGCGAGGTCGGCGAGCGCGGAGGACGCCTGCCGCAGCCGCAGCAGCCCCTTGGGCGTCATCACCACGAGCGGACGGGCGGTGGCGTCGAGCGCCTGCCGGCGCACGAGGTGGAAGAACTGCGCGGACGTCGTGCAGTTGGCGACGCGGATGTTCTCCTGCGCGGCGAGCTGCAGGAACCGCTCCAGGCGCGCGGACGAGTGCTCGGGGCCGTTCCCCTCGTAGCCGTGCGGCAAGAGCAGCGTCAGCCGCGACGTCTGCCCCCACTTGGAGCGCCCGGCGACGATGAACTGGTCGATCACGATCTGGGCGCCGTTGACGAAGTCGCCGAACTGCGCCTCCCAGAGCACGAGCGCGTCGGGCGCGGCGATCGAGTAGCCGTACTCGAAGCCGAGCGCGGCGTACTCGGAGAGCGGCGAGTTGTACACCTCGAACGAGGCGGCCGCCCCGGGCAGGTGCTGGATCGGCGCGTACGTCTCCCCGCTCGTCGGGTCGTGCAGGACGAGGTGCCGGTGCGAGAAGGTGCCGCGCTCGGTGTCCTGGCCGGTGAGGCGGATCGGGATGCCCTCCTCCAGCAGCGAGCCGTACGCGAGCGCCTCGGCCTGGCCCCAGTCGATGCCGCCCCGCTCGAGCGTCTCGCGCCGGCGCTCGAGCTGACGCGCGAGCTTCGGGTGCACCGTGAACCCGTCCGGCACGGCGAGCAGCTGCTCGTTCAGCGTGCGCAGCCGGTCGGCAGCCACCGCGGTCACGACGGCGTCGCCGGTCTCGTGGCCGGGTCGCGACGGCGCCGGCTCGTCCGGCGCCGGGCTCGGCTCGCTCGGCGTCGCGGCGATCGCCGCCTTGAGGCGCTCGTGCGCAGCGCGGAGCTGCTCGAACGCCTCCGCTGCGAGCGCGTCGACCTCGGCCTGCGCGACCACGCCCGCCTCGACGAGCCGCGCCGCGTACCGCTCGCGCACGGTCGGCTGGGACTGGATGCGCTCCACCATCAGCGGCTGCGTGTACGCCGGCTCGTCCTGCTCGTTGTGCCCGAAGCGCCGGTAGCCGACGACGTCCACGACGACGTCGTGCCCGAACTCCGCCCGGTAGGCGAGCGCGAGCCGCACGGCGCTGATCGCCGCCTCCGGGTCGTCGGCGTTGACGTGGACGATCGGGATGTCGAAGCCCTTGGCCAGGTCGCTCGAGTAGCGGGTCGAGCGGCTCTCCGCCGGGTCGGAGGTGAAGCCGACCTGGTTGTTGGCGATCAGGTGCAGCGTGCCGCCGGTGGAGTAGCCCGCCAGGTTGGACAGGTTGAGCGTCTCGGCGACGACCCCCTGGCCGGGGAAGGCGGCGTCGCCGTGGATCAGCACCGGCAGGGCGACGGTGGGGTCGTGCAGGCCGGCGCCGGACGAGCGGTCGGTCTGCTCGGCGCGCGCGCGGCCCTCGACGACCGGGTCGACCGCCTCCAGGTGGCTCGGGTTCGGCGCCAGCGTGACCTCGATCTCGCCCGCCGCCGTCGTCCGCGTGCCGGCCGCGGCGAGGTGGTACTTGACGTCGCCGGTGCCGCCCTCGGGATCGGCGACGACTGCGTGCAGCGTCCGCTCGCCCTCGAACTCGCGCAGGATCGACTCGTACGGCCGCCCGATCGTGTGCGCGAGCGCGTTCAGGCGCCCGCGGTGGGCCATGCCGATCACGACCTCGTGGGCGCCGTCCGCCGCCGCGAGCTCGATCGCCTCGTCCAGCATCGGGATGAGCACGTCGATGCCCTCGATCGAGAACTGCTTCTGCCCGAGGAACGACTTGCGCAGGTACTGCTCGAGCGCCTCGACCTGGGTGAGCCGGCGCAGCAGGCGCAGCTGCTGCTCGCGCGCGAGCGGCTGCCGGAAGCGTCCCGACTCGATCGCCTGGCGCAGCCACACCCGCTCTGCGTGGTCGGAGATGTGCTCGATCTCGTACGCGATCGTGCCGCAGTAGACCTCCCGCAGACGCGGCAGCGCCTCCAGCAGGGTCTCCCCCGGAACGAAGAGCCGGAGCAGCCGCGCCGGGATGCGCGCCTGCAGCTCCGGGGTCAGCGGCGGGATCAGGCTCGCCTCGTCGAGCGCGGGATCACCCGGCGGCTCCGACCCGAGCGGGTCGAGCCGCGCGGCCAGGTGGCCGTGCATCCGGTAGGCCTTGACGAGCGCCATCGCCGCCGCGACGCCGCCGAGCAGCGTCTCGTCCGCGACCGGCGCGGGCGCCGGTGCCGGAGCGGGCGCGGGTGCGACCGGGGGCGGCGGAGCGGGAGGCGCGACGGGCGCGCTCCCGTTGCCGGCACGCCCGTCGCCGTGCGCCTCGAGCAGCCTGCGCAGGCCGGGCAGCACGTCGAGCGCGCCCTCGTCGCGCTCGAAGATGGCGCGCCACTCGGCCGGGACGCTCGCCGGGCTGTCGAGGTAGTCCTCGAGCAACTGGGCCACGTAGCCCGCGTTCAGCCCGTGCGGCTGCTCGCTCATCCTCACCTCTTTGTAGCAGGGGCGCTCCCGGCCGGAGATCGGCCGGCGCGCCCGCGAGCCCGAGTCAGAGGATCGGGTGGTTCGTGACGACGGCGAGCGTCATCCCGAGCGTCCAGCCGACCATCGCCGCCACCGCCGCCCAGAAGGCCAGGCGCTGGAAGCGCACGCTCATGCGCCCGGCGAGCAGCGCCACGAGCACCGCGATCGGCGCGAGCCTGGCGGGGCGGTCGGCGAGCGCGATCCCGGACAGGGCGATCGAGCAGGTGGCGAGGATGCCGGCGATCGCGTCGGTCAGCGTGAACCGCTGCTCGCGGTCGGGCAGCGCGCTCACCGCCGCACCCCGACGCGGGAAGGAGGCCGCCGCGACGGCCGCCGCTCGGGACCGCGCGGAGGACGCCTGCGGGGCCGCGAGGCGCGTGTCCACGCCGGGCCGCTCGGCTCGGCCGCCGCCACGCCCGCGAGCGCGGCGGGCTGCTCGTGGCGGGGCTCGGCGCGGATCGCCCACCAGACGACGGCGCAGAGGTACAGCACCGGAATCTTGAGCACCACGAGCAGGAAGACGATCGGCCAGGTCATCCGGGGCAGTCTAACCCCGTCGAGCGGCGGTGTCAGCGCGCCGTCGCGAGGCGCCGAGCCTGGCCCGGGGGAGGCCCCGTCCGGCCGGCGGCGTATCCTCACATGCTCCTCACACGCCGTGGGTAGGTTGGCGCGTGTCCGCGACCCCTCGAGGAGGAGGATTCGACTCGTGAAGCCGCTGCTGCGCCTGCTCGTCGTGCTGTCGCTCGCCCTGCTCAGCTGGATTCCCGCAGCCACCGCCGCCGACCGGATGTGGATGGGGTTCCACGACGACCCCGTCTTCCGCTGGAACGACGGTCGCACGGACGAGCTGGACAGGGCGGTCGCCGAGCACGCGACGATCATCCGCACGCTCGTCACCTGGGCGAACGTGGCGCCGACCAAGCCCGACCGGCCCACCGACCCGTTCGATCCGGCGTACAAGCTGGACGACGTCGACGAGCTCGTCCGGAACGCGCAGCAACGCGGGATGGAGGTGCTGATCACGCTCTGGGGGACGCCGAAGTGGGCGAACGGGGGCAAGACCCCCAACTACCTGCCCACCAGGACGACCGACTTCCGCCAGTTCGCGCAGGCGATCGCCGCGCGCTACTCGGGCCGCTACGCGGGCTACCCGTTCGTCCGCTTCTTCGGCATCTGGAACGAGTCCAACCTCGGCCAGTTCCTGTCGCCGCAGTTCTCGAGCGCCGGCAAGATCGTCGGCCCTGCCGCCTACGCCAGGCTCGCTGCGGCCGCGTACGCCGGCATCAAGGCCGGGAACCGGCGCGCGCTCGTGGCGATCGGCGAGACGTCGTCGCACGGGCGCGACAAGCCGCTCACCGGCAACTCGGACACGATCTCGCCCGGCATGTTCGCGCAGCTCGTCGCGAAAGCGAACCCGCGCCTCAGGTTCGACGCCTACGCGCACCACCCCTACCCGTACCCGGTCTTCCAGAAGCCGGGCCAGCGCGTGAAGTGGCCCAACGTCTCCCTCACGTCGCTGCCCCGCTTCGAGAAGTCGCTCGACTCGTGGTTCCACCGGCGCAACATCCCGATCTGGATCACCGAGTACGGGCACGAGACGAAGCCCGGCGAGCCGCTCGGCGTGACCGAGCGGCAGCAGGCCGCCTACCTGCCCCAGGCGGTCGCGCTCGCGCGCAAGGACCCGCGCGTGCAGATGTTCATCTGGTTCGTCTTCCGGGACTCGTCCGGCAGCACCTGGCAGAGCGGCCTCTACCGCCAGAGCGGAGCCGCCAAGCCGATCCTCGCCCGCTGGCGGCAGATCGCAGGACCGCTCGACGCGCGCGACCCGAGCATCAGGGTGCGCGGCGGCACCCGCAACCCGCTCGTCAGCCTGCCCGTACGGGAGATCTGCACCACGAACGCGCCCGACTCGGAGGTCGGGGTGACGTACCGGGTCTACCAGGGCACGAAGTTCGTCAAGGTGGCGCAGACGGCGGTCTCGCTCGGAGACGACTGCGCCATCTCCCTGCGGCCGGCCTACACGATCGCCAAGCGGCTGACGTACCGCGTCGTGTTCGAGCTGAACACGAGCAACGGCGTCTTCGTCACCCGCACGGCGACGATCACCGGCGTGTAGCGCGTCGGCTCCGCCTGGCGCGCCGCGCCTACACGGCGCGCCAGGCGAGCACCTGCATGCCCTCCCACCAGTGCGGCCGGCCGCGATCCTTCCCCTCGACGGTCAGGACGCGGCGGGCGCGCGGCTGGCCGGCGAGGTAGTCGCGGATCGCGCTCTCGACGCGCTCCCAGTCGGTGTCGTCCACGACGAGGAGCGCGCCGTCGACGAGGTACGGCTCCGCGATCTGCAGGCCGCGCAGCTGCGACTCGTAGTCGTGCGCGGCGTCGTAGTACCAGACCCCGATGCGCCTGCCCTCCAGCGCGCCCGCGGGGACGAGCTCGAACACGTCGCCCTCCAGCACGGCCGGACGCCCGGCGACGCCGAAGCGGGCGAGGTTCTCCTCCAGCCGCTCGCGCGAGCCGTCCCCCATGACGAAGCTGTCGATCGCGACCGCCTCGAGCCCGGGGTTGGCGACGAGCGCCGAGATCAGGCTCGCGCCCTTGAACGTCCCGACCTCGACGTAGCACTCGCCCGGGCCGACGAGCGACGCCGCCGCGGCGACGAGCGCGAGCGTGTTCGGGGTGGCGAGCCCGCCGACGGCCTCGAGCACCTCGGCGAAGCGGGGGTCGCGGGGCAGCTCCGACTCTGGGAAGTCGTCGAAGGCCGCACGTAGCGCGGGCAGGAGCTCGTCGGGGTTCACGGACGGAGCTTCGCACATGGTTGCCGTGTGGCACCCGTGACGCGCTTCGCGAAGGGTCGTGCGCACCACCAACGAGGAGGAGGCGATGGCCGGCCCGACGACCGTGCGGGAGCCGCCCCGGCGTCGGCGCGGCGCCGACGCCGCGAGCGCGTGGACGAACGTCCTCGCCGAGGTTCCCCTCTTCCGCGACCTCGGCCGCCGGAACCTCGCGAAGGTCGCGCGCATCGGCCGACCGCCCGACGGATGGCCGTCGCGGTCGGTCGCCCTCGCAGCCGCAACCGGTCCCGCCTGCGCCGAACGGACCACGCCGCGGGCCCAGCCAGCCAGGCGCTCTTCGCACACGAGCCGTTCCGCGCTGAGCGCTTCGATGGAGCCGACGGGACTCGAACCCGTGGCCTTCTGGCTGCCAGCCAGACGCTCTCCCAGCTGAGCTACGGCCCCTCGAGTGGTCTCAGTCTAGCGACGCCGCACGGCGGATCGGGTGGGAGCAGCCCGGACTCGCTCAGGCCGACAGGAACGGCGCGAGCCGTGCTTCGAGGGCGGGGAGCGGCTGCGCGCCGAGGATCCGTTCCCGCACCTCCCCGTCCTGCAGGACGACGAGCAGCGGGATGCTCGAGGCGTCGAAGCGGCGGGCGAGCGCCGGGTTCTCGTCCACGTTCACCTTCACCACCTTGATGCGGCCCGCGTGCCGTGCGGCAAGCCGCTCGAGCACCGGCGCCACCGCACGGCACGGCCCGCACCAGGGCGCCCACAGGTCGACGAGCACCGGCACCGGCGCGCGCGCCTCGGCGTCGAACCCGCCGTCGCCGCTCTCGACGAGCCAGGGTACGTACGCGCGGCAGCCGGGGCAGCGGGGGAGGCCGGGCGCCGCCTCGCGCACGCGGACGCGCTTCCCGCAGGACGGGCACGCGACGACGCTCACGAGGCTACCCCGCCGCTGCGAGCTCGACCGAGGGCACGTCGCTCCACAGGTCCTCCAGCCGGTAGTACGCGCGCGTCTCCGGCGTGAAGATGTGGAGGACGACGTCGAGGTAGTCGTCCACGATC
>Ga0070741_10019536_pt1 | contig 10805 bp, 10 predicted proteins | sample Coa_R1_4_FD_66440 | JGI IMG/M metagenome (GOLD analysis project Ga0070741, IMG submission 66440) | Surface soil microbial communities from Centralia Pennsylvania, which are recovering from an underground coalmine fire - Coalmine... | ecosystem: Environmental > Terrestrial > Soil > Unclassified ...
CTTCGTCGCCGGCGACACCGTGGTCAAGCTGCTCGGCCGCTCGTTTCCGGCGACCGAGCTCCCGTTCGCCCGCAGCGTCATCATCGTCGCGGTGCTCGCCGCCATCATGTTCGTCACCGGACGGCCGCCGCGGCTCAAGGTGATGCTGGCGCGCCGCCGATGCTGGCGGGCGCCTGCCCACAACATGGCCGATTGCTATTTTCAGCGCGGCAGCGCTATTTTTTGTCGTTCGGGTGCTGACTTTGCCTGAGGCCTAAAAAAACAATCAGGGGGGAAGAATGTCCGACCAAACGGTCGTGCCCGTCTCGCACCTGCTCGATGAACGCGGCTTGAGCTCATTTCATTACAACCTCATCTTCTGGACTGTGCTGCTGTCCTTGATTGACGGCTACGATATCGCCGCGATCGCCTTTGCTGCGCCACACCTGGTGCGTGAGTGGGGCCTCAAGCCCGGCGCGCTCGGCCCCGTGTTCAGCGCGAGCCTCATCGGCATCCTGTTCGGCTCGGCGCTGTTCGGCTGGGTCGGTGATCGTTACGGCCGCAAAGCCGCATTGATCTCGTCCAATCTCTTGTTCGGTGTCTTCACGCTTGCAGCGGCGTGGTCCACCAATCTCGACCACTTGTTCTGGATGCGCCTGCTCGCCGGTCTCGGCATCGGCGGCGTCATCCCGAACATCGTCGCGATCAACGCCGAATCCGCGCCGCGGCCCTCGCGCGCGACGCTCGCCCTGATCGCCGTCGGCTTCGTGCCGCTGGGCGGCGCCATCCCCGGCATTGTCGCCGCGACCCTCGTGCCGACGCATGGCTGGCCAATCCTGTTCACGCTCGGCGGCATCGTCCCGATCGTGCTGGCCCTGATCGCCGTCTTCATCCTGCCGGAATCCATCAAGTTCATGGCGCTGCATGAGAGCCAACGCGGCAACATGGAAAAGACCATCAGGGCGCTGGATCCGAGCTACGCCCTGCCGGCGAATGCCAAATTCGTCATCGAAGACGAGCAGCAGTTTCCCGGCTTCAACCCCGCTTATCTCTTCAAGCAAGGTCTGTGGCTCATCACCCCGCTGCTGTGGCTGCTGTTTGCGCTCAATCTGATGGGCTACTTCTTTCTGCTGTCCTGGACGCCGACGCTGATGGCGGTGCTGAAGCTGCCGCCATCGGTCGGCGCAATGGCCGGCGCGATGATTCAGGTCGGCGGCACCGTCGGCTCACTCGCGCTCTCGCGCTGGTTCCAGCGGCAGCGGTTTCTGGCCATCGCGATCGTGTTCGTCATTGCCGTGCCCGTGGTGGCGTCGATCGGCTATGCCGGCCTGACCTCCACGCTGGCGCTCGGCCTCGCGACATTCTTCGCCGGCTTCTGCGTCCTCGGCATTCAGACCGGCATCAACGTCGTCGGCGCGCTGGTCTATCCGACCTCCTTGCGCGCGAACGGCTCCGGCTGGGAGCTTGGGATCGGGCGCATCGGCTCGATCGTCGGGCCGCTCCTCGGCGCGCTATTCGTCGGCATGTCGGTGGAAAAGCTGTACATCTGGTCGGCGCTGCCATTCGCCGCCGGCGCGGTGGTCTGCTTTGCGATCTACCGGCTCAACGCGCAACGGCTGGCGGAGCATCCGGAGCTGCGGCAGGCGCAGTAGGACGGGTTCGCCGGCTCAGAGTGGATTCCGCTGGAATGGAAGCGCATGATCCCGTGGATCGGCCACACATTCTGCCGTCATGCCCGCGCTTGTCACCCGCAAGTCGGATATATCCGACTTGCGGCTTTCAAGTTCATGCGGAAGTCGGGCAAGCCCGACTTCCGATGGCATCCACGTCTTCCTTCCGCAACGATCCAGTAAGCAAGACGTGGATGGCCGGGACAAGCCCGGCCATGACGGAGAAGGAAGCGTGCACTAAAACGGCTCCTCATCGCGCAGCGCCGGGAGGACTTTCTCGCCGAAGAGCCGGATCGAGCGCATCACGTCGGCGGCCGGCAGATCGGCGAAATTGAACTCGCCGAGGAACACGTTGAACAGACCAGCCTTGGCCGTCGCGCGCAGCTTCGCCGCCACGGTGTCCGCCGAACCGATGAAGACAAGATCGTTGCGCCGCAGATACTCCGCATCGAACAGGTTCGCCATGATTTCGGACGCGCCCGGCTCACCCCGGCCGATGAACTTCTTGGCGTGTGTGCGCACGCGGTCCTCGAAGCTCTCGCCGGCCTGCGGCGGCGGCAGAAAGCCCTCGTAGGCGCGCGCCGCGCGGGCAAGCGCGACGTCCATCGCCTTCTCGTCCGTCTCATCGACATAGACGAGCGTGCAATAGGCGATCCTCGGCTTGCGCGGCCAGCCGGCCTTCGCCCAATGCTCCAGGAAGACGCGATAGCGCGGTGCGGCGTCGGCGCGCGGGTAGATCAGAAAATATCCGGGGTTGATGCCCTTCTGCGCGCAGAACTCCAGCGTCCGCGGATCGCGGCTCATCATCCACAAGGGCGGATGCGGCTTCTGCATCGGCAGCACCGAGAGCCGCGCGTTGTCGGTGTGGAAATTCTCGCCATGCCACGAGAACGGCTGCACCTCGCCGTAAGCCGCGCGCAGATAATCGACGAATTCGAGCGTCGGGGTTTTGCGCAGATCGTAGTCGAGGCCGAAGGGCCGGAAGTAATCGGCGTTGATGCCGGGAACCAGCCCGCATTCCATGCGCCCGCCGAGCATCTGATCGACGATCGCAATCTCTTCCGCGAGCCGCAGCGGGTGGTAGAGCGGCACGACGTAGCCCATCGGGCCGATGCGCATGCGTCTCGTGCGCGCGCCGGCGCCGACCGCATACAAGCTGGGTGAAGAGATCCAGCTCTCGTCAGGGCGGAAGTGGTGCTCGACGCAGAAGCTGTAATCGAAGCCTAGCTCGTCGCACAATTGCAATTCCGCCCACAGCTCTTCGTAGCGCTGGTGCGGCGTCATTCCAGGCTTGCACCAGACGTGGGAGAAATGGGCGAATTTCATGCGCGCTGCTCTGAAGATTTCGCGAGTGACCGCGCGTCTGCGCACCGTCGGCCGGCGACTGCCGCCCCGGGCGGCGGTTTGCCCGCTCTCCTGTGGCGCAGCCTCCGACGGTCACGCGGCCGGATAGCTCAGTTTTTCCGGGCGCTGCTCCTTGAGGAAGTCATCCAAATTCCAGCGCTGGACCTGCGCGAACACCTCGCCGAATTCTTCCGCCGGCAGCGGCTCGTCGATATAGCGTTCGCCGCGTCCGAATTTGCTGAAATCCCAAGGATGCGCGTCGCGGAAATCCGCCGGCACCGACTCTTTCCAAAGCGGAAGATATTTGGGCAGGTCCGCTTCCAGGGCGGCTTCCGCGCGCTTGAGAGCGCGCATGTACCCATGCACGACTTCGGGCGGCGAGTTCGATGGCACCCACCATAACGTCTTGAACGTGTCTTCGATGATTTTGCGCAAGCCGAGCTGCTCGGCCATGGCGATCTGTGGCGGAAGCAGGCTCGCGGCTTCGACTTCGCCATCGAGCAAGGCCCGCAGCCGCGCTCCGAACCCGCCGGTATTCACCGTCTTGATATTCTCCAGCGGAAGAAACTTCTCGAGCCGGTAAGGCACGTTGAAATGGCTGCCCGCGCGCATGCCGACTGAGACCGGCACGTCTTTCAAATCTTCCGGCTTGTGGATTTTGGAGTCTGGTCGCACGAAGATCGCCCAAGGCGAGAGGCCGTAGCCCTCGGTGACGACGCGGCCCATCCCGGCGCTCGCATTGCAGATCGTGCCCCAAAGGCAAGCGCCCTGGACAACGTCTTCGTTGCGCTTCGTATAGGGCTGGTCCTGCGGCCGCTCCAGATAGTTCAGGCCCTGCCAGCTCGACTGGGTGCCGCGAAATGTCTGCCAATCGAATTCGACATCCAGTCCCTCTGCCGCGAAGAACCCTTCCTGCATCGCCACAAAATCGTTCAGGCCCATTCCTTTCGGAGCGACTTTCACTTTGCGCAGAGCGACAGACATAGGCACCTCCTTGCTAGCCACGATTTTGCTCACGCCGCAGGCGAGTGCTCTTTTGTATGTGGCCGGCCCGCCTGGCGCAACATGCGGGCGAGCTTCGCTCCGGCGGTCGCAAGACTCAAGCTCGGTCCGCTGCCGGAGTGTTCATTGAACGCGACCACCATGGTCGTCAGCGGGGCAGCCCCTGCTCGCTCGCGAGCCGCTCCAACACACAAACCATTCGCTTGAGTGCCTCGGCCCACACCTTCTCATCCCGCGCATAACAGACGCGGAAATGTCCGGCGCCACGTGGGCCGAACTGATAGCCCGGGCTGACGAGGACGGAAGCATCGCGCAGCAGTGCGTGGGAAACCACCGGATCAGGCAGACGCAGCGCCGAGACATCCGGCCAGGCGTACGCCGTCCCCGCCTGCGGCTCCCATGTGAGCCAGTGCAATTGTCGAAAATGCTCGGCGGTCATCGCGCGCAACGCGGTGAAATCCTGCAAGCGCGTGGCGAGCCAGCCCTGATCGTCCCTGATCCATGATCGCAACACGTGCTGCGCATAGGCGGGCGCGCGCAAACACGAGAGCGACAGAACGTCCTCGATGCGTTCGATCACCTCCGGCGGAGCGACGGCGACGCCCAGCCGATATCCGCTCAGCGATTCCGTCTTGCTCGGTCCGAGCAGCGTCACCGTGCGCTCGGCCATCCCCGGCTGCGCGACGAGATGCGGAAATGTTCGGCCATCACGAATGAGCCGCGAATAGAGCTCGTCGACGACGACCCTTGCGTCATATCGCTGCGCCAATTGCGCGATCGTCGCGATGGTCTGCGCTGAATACACGGCTCCGGTCGGGTTGTTGGGATGCGAGAACAGCAGCAGGCGCACGCCATTCCGCGCAAACTCCTGCTCCAGGACGTCGAGATCGGGGGCCGGACCGTCACCAATGTTCTGCCGCAGTGGAATGTGCGCGACCTGCGCGTCGAAGAACCGCAGGATCCGCTCGCTGAACAGATAGTCCGGATCGACGACGGCAACCCGCTCGCCGGCTTCAACCAGCGCCGCCAGCGTCGCGAACAATCCGCCTTGCGTCCCCGCCACCAGAATGACGTTGCGCTCGGGATCGATCGGAACGCCGAGAAACCCGCTCAAGGTGCCGGCCACGGCGTCCAGCACCTCCGCATGCCCGCGGTAGGACGTGTAGGCCAGGCTGCCATCGCTCGCCGCGCGGCAGAACGCCTCCAAGGCCCATGGCGGCGGCGGGAAACGTTCGGTGTCGAAATGTGTCGTGTCGAGATAGCCCCGCGGGGCGATGGCCAGAAGGTCACGATCGGCTTGCCGCGCGCTCGACCCTGCAATCGCGCTGCGCTCCGGCAGGCTCGCCCGTTGCACGCGGGAAGGCACGCCAGTGCAAGGCTGGTGAAGCATTGATCGACACTCTTGGATTTGATGAAGCTTGTCGCGGTTGCTCGAAACGGACGCCTGGTCAGCCAGCAGAGGCTTCCACAGCGCTCGTCGCCCGCTTGTGCCGGTCCACCAGCTCGGCGAGGGAGGCGACGGTCAGATCCGGCTCGGCTTCCGCCGCGATGGTTGCACCGGAGCCTTTCTTGCCGTGGCGGCGATTGACCCATACGCAATCGAGCCCGAGCTTGCGGGCCGGCTGGATGTCGTGGTGCTTGCTCTGCGCGACATGCAGAACTTGATCGCGGCTGATGCCCATCTGCGCGAGCCGCGCGAACGCCGCATCGAAGTGTGCGAGGTTCGGCTTGTAGGCGCCGACATCCTCCGCGGTCACCGTCAGCAGGAACGGCACCTCGAGCCGCTTGAGCGTGCGCGCGAGAGAGGCATTATCGACATTGGAGAGGATGGCGAATTTGTAGAAACGGCTGAGATAGCGCAGGCTCTCGACCGTGTCGGCGAATGGCGGCCAGTTGCCGACCTCCGCGGCAAACAGCTCGCCGCGCGCCGCGCTGTGCTCGAAGCCGAATGTTTCCTCGATATCGCGCCAGGTGCGCCGCAAGACGTCGGGATAGATGAGCGCCGGCTGCGTCTGCTGATGCTTGGCCTGCCGCAACGCGAATGCGCTGAGCACGAGGTCGTCAGGAACCGATGGTCCGATCTGCCCCTGCCAGGAGCGCAAGAGATTGCTGATGCCCGCTTCCCAATCGATCAGCGTGCCGTAGCAATCGAAGGTGAGCACCTTGTAACGCGCGAAATCCATGTCTTCGCTTCCCTGACGTTCTCAAGCTTTTTGCAGTTGCAGCTGATCGCGAACGCGCTCCGCCGCCTCGCCGATCTGGTCGACGATGAGTTTGGTTGCGACCTCGATCTCTCCGCCGCGCACCGCGTCGATGATGGTGATGTGGCTGTCGACCCAGCCCGCGCTCAGGCCGACCTTGCTCCACACCGGCAACAGATAGCGGTTGATGCAGGTATAGAGCCCGGCGAGCTGCGCCAGGATGCGCGGCCGCTCCGCGCGCTCGTAGAGCGAACGGTGAAACTCCCAATGCAGCTCCGCGCGGCGGTAGAGGTCGCCGGTGGTTGCCGCCTGCTCCAGGATGTCGCGCGAACGCGCCAGGTCCGCGGACGTGAGCCGCGGCGCCGAGAGCCGGAAGACGTGCGGCTCGAGCAGCGAACGCAGCTCGGCGATCTCGCGGAAATCCGCATCCGAGATTGCCGTCACCGTCACGCCGCGGTTCGGCTGCAGCAGCGCCAGGCCCTCGGCGACGAGCCGCTGAAAGGCTTCGCGCACCGGCACGACGCTGACGCCGAAGCGCGCGGCGACGTCGTTCTGCTTGAGCTGCACGCCGCCGCCGATGGCGCCGGTCAGGATCGCCCGCCGCAAAGCATCGGCGATGAGCTCCGGCGTGGAGCGCCGCAGCGCCGCGGTGCCGTCGTTCAATCCTTGGTCCCAGCTCGACATGCTTGACAACGACCTCCTGTGCCGTGTTTAGATTATCTATAATCGATAATCGATCAGGACGCAAGCAAGAGCCTGACGCTTATTCGGTGGCGTTTTGGGGGCTTTCGAGCCCTTTTCAGGGAGGAAACAATGTCGGGACTGGAGAATGGATCGGGCGCCAATGGCCGGGGCTTCGGACGATCGGCGCTCGCTGCGACCGTCGGCACGACGGTCGAATGGTACGACTTTCAGATCTACGGCCTCGCCGCCGCGCTGATCTTCAACAAGCAGTTCTTCCCGAGCTTCGATCCGCTCGCGGGCACGCTCCTCTCCTTCGCGACATTCGCCATCGGCTTTCTGGCGCGGCCGATCGGTGGCGTGATCTTCGGCCATTTCGGCGACAAGCTCGGGCGCAAGGTCGCGCTGGTCACGACCTTTATGCTCACCGGCATCGCCACCTTCCTCATCGGCGTGCTGCCCGGATATGCGGCGATCGGCGTCGCGGCTCCGGTCGTGCTGGTGCTGCTGCGGCTCATTCAGGGCATCGGGCTCGGCGGCGAATGGGGCGGCGCCGTGCTGGTGATGACCGAGGGCGGCTCGCAAACGCGGCGCGGACTTCTCGGCAGCCTGCCGCAAATGGGCTCGCCCGGCGGTCTCGTCATTGCGACCATCGTCTTCGCGGCGACGACGGCCTCGCTCAGCGCCGAGCAGTTCAACGCCTGGGGCTGGCGCATTCCGTTCCTGCTCAGCGCCGTGCTCGTGGTGATCGGCACCATCGCGCGCCTGTCGATGCCGGAGACGCCGGCATTCGAGCGTGCCCGCAAGACACAACAGCTCACGCACTCGCCGCTCGCGACCGTGCTGCGCACGCAATGGCGCGAAGTGCTGCTGGCCGCCGGCCTGTTCCTGGTCACCAGCGGCGGCTTCTACGTCTACGTGACCTTCATGGTGTCCTATGGAACGACCGATCTCGGCCTGCCGCGCCAGCTGATGCTCAACGGTGTGCTCGCCTTCGCGGTCTGCGAGCTCATCATCATCCCGTTGATGTGCGCCTGGTCCGATCGCATCGGCCGCAAGCCGGTGTTCGTTCTGGCCGCCGTGTTCACCATCCTCTTTGCGTTTCCGCTCTTCATGTTCGTCAACACGAAAACGCCGGGCATGATCTATCTGGGAATGGGCATCGGCGGCGCGGCGAACGGTGTGCTCTTCGGCATCATGGGCTCGTTCGGTCCGGAGCTGTTCAAGACCAACGTGCGCTATACCGGAGCCTCACTCGGCTATCAGCTTTCGGCAGCGATCGGCGGCGGTCTGACGCCGATCATCGCGACGCTTCTGGTGCAGGCCGCCGGCGGCGCCTATTGGCCGGCGCCTGCTTATCTCGCGGGCCTTGCCGCTGTCAGCCTGTTGACCGTGGCGCTGACGCCGGAAACGCGCGAGCGCTCGTTGATCACGTCAGAAGACATGAGCCCTCCGGAGCGATCGAGCGTGCCGCCGGCAACCGCGTCGGCGCAGTCGGCCGGTTGAACCGGGATCAGCGATTTCCTCCCCGCGACTTCGGCCCGGTGCTCGCACCGGGCCGTTTTATCTCACATCGGGACACAGCCATTCCCCAGCACGCCTTGTGAAACACCGCGGATATCTCTACGCGGGACGGCGACGCTCGACTCAAGCCCCTTGCCGCAATTCCGCTGCCGGAGTGACCCTTGAACGCGACCACCGCCCCCGCTGCGCCTGCGGGGCACAACCTTCGTCGCGGCCTCTGGTCGATCAACATCAGCATGGTCGGCTTCGTCGCCGGCGACACCGTGGTCAAGCTGCTCGGCCGCTCGTTCCCGGCGACCGAGCTCCTGTTCGTGCGCAGCGTCATCATCGTCGCGGTGCTCGCGACCATCATGTTCGTCAGCGGGCGGCTGCCGCGGCTGACGGCGCTGCGCTCGCCGCCGATGCTGGCGCGCTGCTCTTTCGACGCCGTCAATATCCTCGCCTCGGCGATCGCGGTCATCCACATGCAGCTCGCGGAGTTCTACGCGATCCTGCTCACCTCGCCGCTGCTCATGACCATGCTCGCCGTGATCTTCTTCCGCGAGCCGGTCGGCGTGCGGCGCTGGCTCGCCATTGCCGGCGGATTTTTCGGCGTGGTGCTCGTGGTCAAGCCCGATCCCGCGGCGCTCGATGAGTGGGCGCTGGTCGCGCTCGCCGCTGCGCTCGCCGCGGCCTTTCGCGAGATCCTCACCTCCAAGATCGACCGGCGCACGCCGAGCATCGATGTCACCTTCTATTCCGCGCTGTTCACCGGCGCCGGAACCTGGCTCCTCGGCGTCCGCGAGCCGTGGCCGGCCCTGGCGCAGCCGCAATACCTGATGCTGCTCCTCTATGCCGCGACCTGGCTCACCGGCGCCTTCCTCCTGGTGCAGGCGTGCCGGCTGGCGCCATTGTCGCTGGTCGCGGCGTTTCGCTACACGCTGCTGATCTGGGGCGCGGTCGCCGGCTATGTCGTGTTCGGCGACGTGCCCGACCTCTGGAGCCTCGCCGGCGCCGCGATCATCGCCGCCTGCGGGCTCTATACACTCCACCGCGAGATGGTGCGCCGGCATGCGATCGTGGCGGATGCGGTGGGGCTGAGTTGAGCGGTATGCCGCCGGCTCAGCTTTACGCCTAGAAGGCGCGCGGCTCGAACTTTGTCGTCAGGACAAACGACCCCTCGCCGCCAGGGATTTGGGTCTTCAGGTCGGGGAAGAAGAGATTGCGATTTGCAATTTCGCGTCCCGCCTGGGTGCCAATCAGGTCGTAGACAATCGCCTTCAACGTGCACGGTCCGACATTGACGTCTTCGGTTCTGATGTAGCGCGTCCCGCCGTGCTTCTCTTCGTGACCCACCGGTCGTCCATCGTCACTGGTATCGACCGCCGTCATGAAGCTCAGGTCCTTCGTTCGATCCAATTCGCCGAGCTTGACGCCCTGGATGGTGCTGCTGATGGTCCGCAGCACTCCGCCCGGGATCCGAATCTGGGTCTCGACGGAAAAGCCGTTTGTCGCGAGCACTTTCGCGCGAAGCGTCGGTTTCGGAGAGGTGGCCGGCCCCCAGCTCATGATCTCGGTCGACCCGGTCAATGCCGGGTTGCGATAGACCTGTTTCTCGAACCAGAACTGGTTCTGGTTCTTCGGTTGAAAGGTCAGCTGGAAGGGGATGGGCTTGGTCTTCAATGCCGCGCAGTCGATGGACTGGGCGTGCGCGATCCCGATTTGCGCGCAAATGGCGAAGATAAAAATACCTGCTTTCATCGTCTTCCTGGCCGTGCGCGCGTCCTCTTCAGGTCAGCTCTCCCAGGTCTTGATGCCGAGCGCGGGCGCAGCAAAGTCCACCCATAAGAGATAGCCGCCCAAGGCCGCAAATACGGCTCCCAGGAACAAGAAGTCAAAAAAGATACCAGACAGCAACTCCGTCGCTAGGACATACAGCCCGCCGAACAGCATGGCCGAGGCCAAGAAGAAGACTATGAGCTTTCGCATGCCGCGTTGCAGGTCCGGGTGCCAAACTGAGAGATGCTACCGGAGAGTTTAGAGCGCTGGAAGCGACGGTTGCGAAAGTTGAGGCTCGCGCCGGGCTGAACGATCACAGCGCTGGCGCCTGCGCCCTGTGAATATCGTGAGGAAGCTGTTGGCATCATGTTGGCAACCGCGGGAAGCACTTTCGTTCTCGCGCCGGCGACCTATACCAGGGTTTATCCCGCTCCATTACCAAGGGGCGTCTGATCAAGCGTCTACAGTCGCGGGGCGGGATGCGATGGCCGGATGACGGGTGCGAGCAGACGAACACCCAATCCACCCGGCGGCGAAGTCGCGATGCTCCCGGTGCACAGAACCCGTGCATCACGAGAGGTGTGGTCCCCCCGGTTTAGGTCGAGCTACCGGCCGGACCGGGGAAGTACTCTCATCAGCGGTGGAT
>Ga0070741_10019537_pt1 | contig 10805 bp, 11 predicted proteins | sample Coa_R1_4_FD_66440 | JGI IMG/M metagenome (GOLD analysis project Ga0070741, IMG submission 66440) | Surface soil microbial communities from Centralia Pennsylvania, which are recovering from an underground coalmine fire - Coalmine... | ecosystem: Environmental > Terrestrial > Soil > Unclassified ...
AAACGGATCTTAGGGTGATCCCTGTCGAAGTCGTGGACACCGACATTCTCAACATCAAACCGGATTTGGCCCCCCGCGTCCAGGCGGGCTTTGACCAGGTCCTTGATTACTTCATGTTGCGCATACACTGTGATCGAGCGGCCGCCGGTCAGCTCGGTCATGTTGATGTGGTGCCTGCGGCCGCCGAAGCTCAGGTAGATCCCGTGATGCAGCAGGCCCTGGAGCTTCAAGCGGTCGCCGACACCGGCTTCGACCATCAGGTCGACGGTGGTCTGCTCGAGCACCCCGGCGCGCACGCGGCCTTCGATGTACTCGCGGCTGCGTGCCTCCAGGACAACCGATTCGATTCCTTCCAGGTGGAGGAGATGAGAGAGCATCAAGCCGGCGGGTCCGGCGCCCACAATTCCGACTTGAGTGCGCATCATCGCGCGTTTAATGAATCACGCCGATCAGCCGCCAGTACCCGACGCTTACGACCAGCGCGACGAGACAGAAAATCGCGTACGCATTGGCAAGCCGCACGCGATGGCCGGCCAGAAACGCCTGGTTACCCGTGAGTCCTTCGGCCATGGCCAGCCAGAAATTCTGATACGCGACCCAGAACGGGGCAGACGCGAGAATAATCGGCGCCATCAGGACCAGCGGCGGGATGCCCGCAGCCATGGTGAGCGATACGGTCGACAGGAACAGCACCGTAACGGCAATAAAGCTCGACGGATCGATAAAACGGAGCGCGTACATAGCGATTGCCATCGCGATGCACAGAATCACCACGCTGAATTCGATCTGCCTCACCATCGGAACGATATACCCGGCGATCCAGTCGGTCACCTTGTAATCCTGAATGATATTGGCGAGGCTGAAAATACCGCCGATAAACAGCAGGAGGGTCCACGAAACACCGGTTCCGATATCCTCATCGCGCAGAATGCCGGCCATGTAAAAGATGGCCATGGCGACCATACCGATCAGAAACGCCGGAAGATGATGATATCTGTCCGTGGTCCAGAACACGATTGAAAATAAAACTACCAGCCCAGTGACCGCCTCGGGGCCCTTAAACGAACCGAGCGCACGCAGGCGGTCGCGGGCGAACGTGGGAGAAGCGTTGAGGGGAGCCTCAGGCCGCAGGAGGAACTGGTTTCCGACCAGGATCAGTGCACACAAAACCAGCGTGGGGAACGTGAGCACCTGCGCGTACCCGAGCCAGGTAATCGGCAGCTTCTTCGCCTCAAACGCGGCGACAACCACCGGACCCGTTAACGAACCATACAGGAAGGCGATCCCAGGCACCACGGCCATTTCGACCGTTGTGAGGATAATCAGCGCGGAGCCGCGGCTCTTCGGCGGGAGCCCTAGAGATTGCACCAAGGCCCAAGCGACCGGAGTCATGATGGCGGTCCGTACGGTCATCGACGGGATGCCTAAGGCCAATACGAAACCGATGATGAAAAACGAGGTGAGAATTCCCCCGTACGTACCCGGAAACATCGAGAGAATGTAGTACGAGAGGCGCTCGGCCAGCCCCGTCTTCTTCATCGCAAAGCCGTAGAACAGGACGGTGAGCAGCGTCCAGAAAGCGCCGCCGCCAAAGCCACTAAACACACGCGGCACCGGCACGCCGATCACGATCAGTAGCGCCATGAGCAAGACCGAGGCGACCCCGCTATTCATAACCTGCGCCGCCCACAAGACGACCGTGAAGGCGGTGACGGCAAGCACCAGTTGGGCGATGTGCGAAAGGCCATGCGGCGTCGGAAGCGCGGCGATGATAGCGCCAATTCCGACGGCGACGATCAGCCACACCCATCTGGAATTACTGACGGCCTGGGTCTTAGGGGGAGCCGAAGAAGAGACAGCAACACTCATGGTTTTCTGTCCTGCGAACCCCCAAAATATGACAGATCGTTCTCCGGACTGTCAAGCGAAGGCGCGGCGAGGCCGGTGCTATGCTGAAGAAAGTCGCTGTGTTTCCTTCAGTCCACCTCGGCCGAGCCGCAGCTGTTGTAACGGCGGGCCTATTGATTTTCGGCTCCCTGTACGCGATTCAGCCGTTTCGCGAATACCCCGGCGTGGAGTATGAAAATTACCCCCTGCCTTCCGACTATCAGGAAAAGACGGAGTGGGTATTCGCGCGATTGATGTATCCTCCAGTGAACCGCTACTACGGTGGTTTTCAACTTCTAGGAGACTGGCGGGAAGGCGGCTCGAACTGGACGATGGATTACCCGCGCTCGGATCGCCATTTTTCGGCGGCCCTCCGGCGGCTGACGCGGGTGCACGCACGTTCGGTCGAACAGCCCGTGAATCTCGATCTGGGCGACGTGTACGACACGCCATGGCTGTACGGGGTCGAAGTCGGCCATTGGGATCTCACCGATGCCCAGGTGAAAACCATGCGCGAATTCCTGCTGCGCGGCGGATTCTTCATGTGCGACGATTTTCACGGAACGATCGAGTGGGACGTGTTCACCGCGAGCATGCAAAAGATTTTTCCCGATCGGCCGATCGTCGAGATTCCGTCAACTGACCAGATCTTTCACACGATTTATGACCTGGATGATCGATACCAGGTCCCGGGCGCCCAGTTTCTGGAGACGGGTCAGATATGGGAAAAGGACGGGAAAATTCCGCACTGGCGCGGCATTTATGACGACAAAGGTCGCCTGATGGTGGCCATGTGTTTTGATATGGACTTGGGTGATTCGTGGGAGCACGCCGACAACCCGAAATATCCGGAGAAGTTCTCGGCGCTCGGCATTCGCATCGGCGTCAATTACGTCACCTACGCGATGACGCACTGAGAGGAATTCGAAAAACGTGAACTGGAGCGCCACCGCCGCCACCGCCTTAGCCCTCGCGGTGATTTTCGGCGCATTCGGAGCGCACGGTCTGCGAGACCGGCTGGATGCGTACTCGAGCAGCGTCTATGAGAAGGCCGTTCTATACCACTTCTTTCACGCGCTCGGGCTTCTGTTCGTGTCGATGATGCCGAAGCTCGGATACCTGAGCATCCGCCAAAGCGGATGGATTTGCGCTCTTCTACTGGCGGGCATCGTACTCTTCTCCGGAAGTCTGTACGTCCTGGCGTTGACGCGCATTCCCACTTTGGGCATCATCACTCCCTTCGGCGGCCTGTCCTTTATTGCGGCGTGGCTCGGGTTGGCGTGGATGCTGTTACGCAATTAAGCTGGCCGGCGCCGAAGCTTAAAATTCCTCAATCAAACCGGGCCGGAAAGTCCTCTGTCTACAGCACAACGTGTCGACATGTAACGAAAAAGCGGCGGAAGTGCGTCCATGACATTGAGTAACGTTGGATTGCAGGTTAAGATATTGGAAGCTTCGGCTCGGAACATCTCAAATAGCCGAGGCGTGAATGAGAGGAGAACGGAATGCGTCATCTGAAGCTGTTAGCGCCGGCGGCGGTCCTGCTGGGTGGATTTCTGGTGTGTACGTCCTCTGTATATGGCACGCCCGACTACGCCAAGAAAGAAAAGAAGGCCTGCACGTACTGCCATACCAAAATGAGCAGTGACAAAGCCGAGATGGCCAAGAGCTTGAACGACACCGGCAATTGTTACAAGACGAACGACCACTCGCTGGCGAAGTGCGCTTCCAAGTAGGTATCTGATCCGGGCGCGGCCGTACCGACCCGCTTCGCCCCAGTTCCGTGCCCTGTATTGATATTCTGGAACACGGAACTAGGAGGGTTTCATGAGAGCGAGAGGAATACTTACGGTCGTGCTGGGTGTCGCGGCTGCAACGACCGCGCTGTGCCAGATTCCGCCGCCCGCGGGAAAACGCACGGGACCAGGCGTGCAGGCAGCCGCGGACGAAAAAGAACCGGAAGTGCTGAAGGCGTGCAAGACGCCGCCTCCAGCGCGTGCCGGTCGCGGTCCTGCGCGCGGCGGCGTGCGCGCTCCGGTGGAAGCCGGCCCCCGGCAATATACAGTGACAGAAATTCCCGGCGTGATCGCGGCGGGAGTTCAATGGAAAGAAATCTGGCAGGTCGACGGCAACAATGCCGACGGCATCATCGCCACCAAAGATGGCGGCCTGCTGATCGCGCAAAACGACAATAGCGACGTCATCAAGCTCGATACAGACGGCAAGACCTCCGTCGCGTTCACGGGCACCAATACGGGCGGCTCGCTGGCGATGAATTCCAAAGGAACACTGTTCGTCGCCAACCGCGGATTGAATCCGTCAATCGAGGAACTCGCGCCCAAGCGCAAGACCCTGGCCAACCGCTACAATGACGACCCGATGGATTGCATCGGCACCGTTCTGAACGATATGGCGGCCGATAGTAAGGGCGGCGTCTACTTCACCATGGGCGGGCTGTTTCACGCGGACTCCAAAGGCAAGGTCACGCGGTACGGCGAAAATCTCTTTACCAATGGGATCGTGCTTACCGCCGATGAAAAACACGTGTACGTCACTAACGGTCCGACCGTCGCTGGATTCGACGTTCAAAAAGACGGCTCGCTTACCAACCAGCACGAGTTTGCCAAACTCGGCGGCAACGGCGACGGCAGCACGTTCGATTCGGAGGGGCGGTTGTACGTGACCACCAGCGCACCGGGCGTGCAGGTGATCGGGCCGGATGGCAAGGATCTGGGTACGATCCCGACGCCTCGCGGCGTGATCAGCGTCGCCTTCAGCGGCCCGGACCGCAAGACGCTGTATGCGGTTTCGCGGGACAACGCGCAGAATAAAGATTGGATTATCGCCATTCCGATGATGGCGCAGGGACCGAAGGGCCGCGGCAAGTAGCCGCTCACGCCGGACGGCTGTAGACTCTCGACAGGATCTCTTCGATCACAGCCGTCTTGGCGTCGGCGTAATTCTGCGTGTATTTCCAGTTCTGCTGAGCTAACTCGCGCTTGTTGTGAGCGTACAATTCACGATCGCTCGCACTCGATCGCAATCGATCGCGAAACGCCAGCATGCGATCGATTTCCGGGCAGCCTCTCGAGAAGACGTGTAAATTCAAATCGTTCTCCGGGCCTCTAAACATCCGATGCTCGTGCCATTCGGGCTCGCGGATGCGAAGCCGATACCCGGCCTGCTCCAAGCGCTGCGCGTAACTGGCCTCGTCGACCGAGTTTGCGACCACGAGCAGGATATCGATAATGGGCTTGGCCGCAAGGCCGGGGACGGCGGTGGAGCCGACGTGTTCGATCTGGAGCGCGACGGATCCCAGTGCGGATCGAATCTTTTCCGCTTCACGCTCGAACCGGAGCGGCCACACCGGGTCATAGTCCACGACTCGGATGGGACCTGAGACCGGGGTCAATTCGCCGATCGTGTGCTCCCGCAGGTAGTCTTCGCTCAGTGGTTCTTTGGGCTCCATGTCCTTCCACGTCCAGTATCTTCGATCCTATTCAGGTCCGTTACTGCTTGAAATCGACTTTGTCCGGTAGTAGGCTTGGATTGGGCGATTGTAGCTGCAAAAGGGGGTGAATCATGACCACCTACGTTGTCGTTGCGATTCTCACGGTGGCGGTGCTTGGGATCGTCTTCCGCCGGGCCTACAAAACCTTCGTGACATTTCGAGGCATGCGGGTCTTAACGTGTCCCGACAGCGGGCAGACGGCCGGAGTCGAACTCAAGTCATGTCGTGCTTCGCTGACCGGATTGTTTGGAAAACCGGTCTTACGGGTTCAGGAGTGTTCGCGGTGGCCGAAGCGCGCCGGATGTGACGAGGGTTGTATCCGGGAGGTCGAAGCGGCGCCGGCCAATCATCGGGTGCCCGTCATGCTTACTGAGTGGTGCCACGAGCATGCCTGTGTTTGCTGCGGAGCTCCGATTCGAAAGGTCCACGTCGGGCCGCACGAGCCGCACCTGATGAGTCCGGAGCTGAGAATCATCGAGTGGCGCCAGGTGCCGCCGCAAAACCTGCCGCAGGTTCTGGATACGTGCGGGCCGGTGTGCGAGAATTGCCTGCTCGCCGAGACACACACGTGGTAAATCGATCCCGCCGCGTATCCTGATTGTTCCTCTGAACCCGCTTGGCTCTGGATCCATCCGGAAGAAGCCGCTACTTCAGCACGAACTCGCCTTCCAGGCCACGAACCGCGTCAGGCGCAATCCAGACCTGGTAGCGGCCCGGTTCGGTGACGAGTTTCATCTGTTGGTTGTGGAACGCCAGGTCGGCCGTGCCGATCGAAAACGTCACGTTCTGTTTTTCGCCCGGTTTGAGGCGAACCCGTTGAAAGCCTTTTAGCAACCGGACCGGCTGGACCACGCTGGCGGCTACCGGATGAACGTAAAACTGAACAATCTCTGTCCCCTCTCGCGAACCGCGGTTGGCGACGTCGGCCGAGACCTTTATCGCGCCACCCATGCGGACCGCGGGTGTGGCGACTTGCAGATTCGAGTATTCGAAATCGGTATAGGAGAGGCCGTAGCCGAACGGGTATTCGGGCGTGAAATCGACGTCGATGTACTTGGACGTGTAGCCAGTCGGCTCCGCCGGATTGCCCATAGGAATCCCCAGCTCATTGACGGAAGCCGGCCGGCCGGTGTTGAGGTGCGCGTAATAGATGGGCGCCTGGCCGACCGTGCGAGGAAAAGTGACGGTCAGCTTGCCAGACGGCACGGCGCGGCCGAACAGCAGGTCGGCGATCGCGGGGCCGCCCATCGTACCGGGATGAAACGCCCACAGGACCGCCTTCATTTGGGCGGCGCTGTCGTGAAAAGTGAGAGGGCGGCCCGCCAGGATCACGGCGACGAGTGGCTTGCCGGATTTCGCAACTTCGGAAACCAGCTGCTCCTGAGCCCCGGGTAGATTCAGAAATGCGCGGGAACGGGCTTCCCCGGAGAGGATCTGTTCCTCGCCGAGAAACAGAAGCACCACGTCGGCGCGGCGCGCGGCATCCACGGCGGCGGCGAATTCGTCGCGACTGGTATCACGGCTGGTCTTTAGCCCGGCGGCATAGATGACCCGTGAATCGCCGAGGGATTTCCGTAACGCAGCCAGCGGGGTTTGGACCTCCTGCGCGTGCCCATCCATCACCCAGGTGCCCATCTGGTCGACAGGACTATCGGCCAGAGGCCCGATCACCGCCACCGACCGGATGGAATCGGCGAGTGGAAGGACATGGTCTTCGTTCTTGAGCAGGACAGCGCTTTCGGTCGCGATTTGTTGCGCGACGGCTCGCGATTCGGGCGTGACATGGGCTTCGGTTGGGGCCGAGCCGCCGTCGTCGAACAGCCCGAGGCGAAATTTCAACCTTAGGATGTTCCGGACGGAGTCATCCACCATTTTCATTTCGACTTCGTGGCTCGCCAGGAGCGATTTCAGGTGGTCGTAATACGCGGTGCTCACCATTTCCATATCCACGCCGGCACGCAGGGATTCGCGGGCGGCGTCGCGGGCATTGGCAACATAGCCGTGCGGGATCATGTTGGTGACGGCTTCATAATCGCTCACCACCGTTCCATTGAATTTCCACTCGTCGCGCAGAATCTGGCGGAACAGAAATCGATCGCCTGTTGCCGGAACGCCGTTGAGCGTATTGAAGGCAGTCATGATAGTTGCGGCGCCCGCACTGATCGCGGCATGGAAGGGCGGCAGGTACACATCGCGAAGCAGGCCTTCGGGGATCCAGGCGCTGTTGTAATCGCGGCCGGCTTCAGCCGCGCCATAGCCGGCAAAATGCTTGACGGAGGCGGCGACGGAAGCCGGATCGTCAAGCTTTGTCCCTTGAAACCCGCGGACCATCGCCGCCGCGACGGCCGAACCGAGGTACGGGTCCTCGCCCGGGCTTTCGGCAATGCGACCCCAGCGCGGATCGCGCGCGATATCCACCATCGGAGCGAAAGTCCAGCGAATGCCTTCCGTGCTGGCCTCGCGGGCGGCGACGCGCGCCGCCTGCTCGATCAGGTCCGGATCCCAACTGGCGGCCTGGCCGAGCGGGATCGGAAAGACGGTGTGATAGCCGTGAATCACATCGCGGCCGAAGAGGAGCGGGATACTCAGGCGGGTTTCGTGGCGCGCGATGCGCTGCGCTTCCGCGCGGTCGGCGGGGCTGCCTGCATTCAGAAACGAGCCCCAGCGGCCTTGCCGGATTTGCTGCTTGATTTCATCAGAAAGGGGCGTCGCCAGAGAAGTAGATTGCGACATCTGCCCGATTTTTTCATCGAGCGTCATGCGCGCGAGCAGCGCATTGACGCGTTGCTCGATCTCCGCCTCCGGCGGCGCCCCGAATGCCGCCGCGGCAAAAATGAATACGGCCAGAAAACCCGCGCTGCAGGTCATAGCCCAGTGTAGACCGGCCGTTGGACGTCAGGCGACGTGCTGGCCGCCTGCGCGAGCCTTGGTCACACAGCTGGCGTGACCGCAATCACAAAAGATTTCGGTTGTGTCTTTCGCCGCTTCACAATACGGGCTGCAATATTTGCTATCGCCTGCAGTAGGGCACGTACAGTTCGGATGAGCGCACTTCTCGGTTTCAGCCATGGAGTTTCTCCTCGTATTGAGGAGGCATTTCACGGGCCAACCGCAGACACCATCGGCACAATTGGTGACTCAAATGACAATCAAAGGAGCGGTCCCGCATCGGCAAGCGTCGTGTAGCCCGGGTCGGCCCAGGGGATGAAGCCGGGAGAGTCCTCCGACCACCAAACCAGGACACGGCCGGACAACGAATCATCGGAAGCAAGCCGCACCACGGCGGCCGCCACCTCGTCCAATCGCAGCAGTCGAGAGGGAGCGCCGTGCTGCTTGCGCTCTTCGGGTGTGAGCGGATCCCAGAAAGCGCGCACCTGCTCGGAGGCGATCCACCCCGGCGCGAGGCAATTGACCCGGATATTTTCGTTTGCGCTCAGCCAGCCCAGCATGGTCGTCATGCGCAGGACTCCGGCTTTAGCGGTCTCATACGGAGGCCAACCTCCGCTGCGGCCGTGCCAAAGAGCGGAAATCGAGCTGATGTTGACGATGGCGCCCCCTCCGTAACGGCGCATCGCGTCGATCGCCAGGCGTGTGCCGAACAGGGTGCCGCACAGGTCGGTCTGGATGGGATCCATCCAGTGCTCGAGCGGTGTGTCTGGCCGGAAGGGCGCGGAGGCATTGTTGACCAGGATATTCAGACTGCCAAAGCGATCTTCCGCAAAGGCCAGCAACGACCGGATCTGCTCCTCGGAACGAACGTCAGCCGGATAAAATGCGGCGTGCCCGTTTTGTTCTTGGATGAGCCCGACCGTTTCGCGGCCGCCTGCTTCGTTGACGTCCGAAACAACGACCGACGCCCCATCACGAGCGAGCCGGCGGGAAATGGCCCGTCCGCAGCCGTCAGCGCCGGCGCCCGTCACGACGGCTACTTTACCTGCGATCTCCATGGAGCCATACTCTAGCAGCATTTTGCCTGGTAATAAGCAGGATTCTGATTGGCAATAGCAGGATTCTGATTGGCACTCCGGGGCTGCCGGGCATACAATGTCATCTCTCCATGTAACTGGGGAGAAACGGGGACGAGATGAAGGCGAACACGATTTTTGCCTTGGGCGTGATGCTTGCGGCAGTGGGAAGCCGGCCCGCGGCCGCTCAGGCGGATATTTTTGGAAACTGGGCGCCGCTGTATCACGAGGATTTTCCCGAACGCATTCCGGGGCCGGAACTCGGGGATTACATGGGGATTCCAATCAACGACGCCGCGCGTCTGCGGGGCGACAGCTATGATGCCGACCGCATTTCGGTCGTCACGGAATACCAATGCCGGCCTCATGGCGCCGATTACTCGATGCGCGGTCTGGCGAATATGCGGGTGGATGAAATTCGCGATCCGGAAACGCAACGGACGATCGCGATTCACGTGCGCATGAATTTTCAGGACATGGAGCGGACCATCTACCTCGACGGGCGGCCTCACCCCTCCGATCTCGCGCCGCATACGTTTCACGGATTCTCCACCGGGACGTGGCAGGACAACATGCTCAGCGTCTACACGACACACCTCAAGGAGAGCTATTTGCGGCGCAACGGTCTGCCGCGCAGCGATAAGGCGACCTTCACCGACCACTGGGTGCGGCACGGAAACTACCTCACAGTCACCACCGTGATCACAGACCCGGTGTTTCTCACCGAGCCGCTGGTGCGGAGCCAGACGTGGCAATTTGATCCCGGCCAGAGATTGAGCACGGATATCTGCGAGTATGTCCCGGAGATCCCGCTCAAGGACGGCACGGTACCGAACCACTTGCCGGACACAAACCCCTATCTTCACGAAGTGGCCAACTGGTATGGCTTGCCCTTCGCGGGCACGCGCGGAGGGGCGGAGACTTTGTACCCGGAGTACCGGTCGAAGATGGGCAAGCCCGAGAGTTCGCCGCCGGCGTGTACGCGGTATTGCAAGTGTGGCCAGGACGGTGGCGGATGCAATTTACGATAGCGGCGGGAGCTCTTATGCGCATTGCAGCGGGGATGTTCCTGGCGGCGACGGTTTGGGCGCAGCAGGCGCAAAATTTCGATAACGTGCAAATGCGCGTGCTGCCGGTCCAGGGCAATATTTACCTCATGGCAGGAGCCGGCGGCAATATCACGGTGCAGGTGGGCAAAGACGGCGTGCTTCTGGTCGACACCGAGTACGCACCGCTGGCGCCGAAGATCATGGCAGAGATTCGGAAGCTTTCGAACGGGCCGGTCCGGTACATCATCAACACGCACGTTCATCCGGACCATGTGGGCGGTAATGAGGCGCTCACGAAATTGATCGCCGCGCGGCCCGATCAGCCGTTGAAGATCATCGCGCACGAGAACGTGCTGAATCGCATGACCAAACCAGTAACCGGAAGCGAGACCC
>Ga0070741_10019538_pt1 | contig 10805 bp, 18 predicted proteins | sample Coa_R1_4_FD_66440 | JGI IMG/M metagenome (GOLD analysis project Ga0070741, IMG submission 66440) | Surface soil microbial communities from Centralia Pennsylvania, which are recovering from an underground coalmine fire - Coalmine... | ecosystem: Environmental > Terrestrial > Soil > Unclassified ...
GACTCTATTGCGCGGAGTTTATCGCTTGCGCACCTCTATCTGTCCATTTCTAATTCTTACTTCGAGGCACGGTTGTGGATGCACCGCCGGTCCGTTGATCACCCGGCCGTCGTACAGCGCAAACCGCGAATCGTGATAAGGACACACGATGCTGTCGCCAATCAGCTTGCCTTCCGATAATGGTCCGTTGAAATGAGAACAGGTCTCCGCCAGAGCAAAAATCTTCTCTCCCTTACGAACCAGGAGAATCGGAGTTCCGTGATACTCAGTGCGAGTCGGTATCGATTCCTTCAACTCTGTCTCCGGCATGACGGCCGTGAACTCCGCGGGAAACTCTTGCCCAGACGTTCGATCAACGCCGACTCGGTAGCCATAAACCATCTTGCCGCCGAGATGCGCCGCTATGGTCATAACACCATAACCCAGTGCTGACAGCAGTTGCCCCTGCTTGCGTGATCTCTTCTTGCGCAAAATCAGAGACGTAGCGAACAGTGCGGTGCCCGCAAGATTCAGCATGCCGTGAATCAATCCAGTTCGCCTCGCCGGAGGATCGACGTCTGACCAATCGACAATGCCTGCCACCGCCGCACCCGCCGCTCCCGCTAACCCAACGGCTAGCGATGCATCCGCAACGACCGCAAATTCACGACGTCCGGCAACCAAATCCAGTCCATCAAAGACAAGCGCCACAGTCCACGCGCCAATGGGAACATCCGTGAGAATGACGTGAAGTGGCTCTCCAATCCAGGTACCGTTCAAAAAATTTCTAACCTTTTGTGCGCTCGGGCTCCCGCCGGCGTACAGACGTTTATCGAGTGCTTTTTGCAGTTTCTCTTCAAATGCCTGCTTTGGTGGCCGCTGTACATCGGGCTCGACTGCGGAGGATGGGGCTGAAATTCTCGTCGCCATAGGGGGTCCTCTGATCCAGGTTCTTGGATGAGCTACTATCCAGCCCCGTTGTGCCCGCCTCCCAGCGCTCGGAACGAATGCAATAAATTGCACAATTGACCTAGAAATTGTGCTAGCGTGACCGCCGCCAAAAGGAAGACACGTTACTCAGGAGGAGGCACCAGCCATGAGAGCCTCCCGTTCGAAGCTGTTTCTGCAGTTTCCCGTTGCTGCCAAAAGCAATCTGATTGTTTCCGTGTGCTTGCCCTGCCGCAGAATTGTTGCTGCTGCCCCGCTGGGCGTGCTCACCAAAATTGAACAGGAGCACATGGACACATCGAATCGACATGTCGGGTTGTTCTCCGGCAACAGAAAGACGAAATCGCGAGGCGATTGATGCGGTCGCGTTCGTCAGATCGTAGGATGTCGCTTAATGGCTGTGCACTGACGTGGCCCCGCGTATCAGCATCGCGGTTCCCCAGCTTTCTTCCCATGGTAGACACGATCACTTCGAGCATGTCCGTCTCATCGTGGAGTGCAGTGCAGTTGATCGCCGACAATCTTCTCTGATCGCCTTGAGGCAGATGACCTGTCGCCGGATTACGTCGCGTATCAACACTCCATACCGTTGATAGTCAGCCACCAAAAGGCGTTGCCCGATTGGCGCGCGGTACGTCAGAAGAGCCTCAGCCGAGGAAGTGCAACCGGTAGACCCGCAACCGTAGGAGGTTCCGCGCAAATCGGACCGCGAAAAGACTACCGTCAGCGATATCGGTACGAGTATATAATCCGTCTCACTTCCCACAGGTTGAGGTATGGCAAGCACTCAACGGGTGCTCTGTGTTTCTTGGGAGCCGAGTCTGGCAATTACGCGGCGAATGCTGCTATTCCAAGCTGGCTATCAGGTGATCTCTGCCCTCGGAGCACATGAAGCACGGTCGTCATGCAAGGGTGATGCCGACCTGATGGTGCTCGGGCATTCCGTTCCGCAGGATGAGAAGCGGCTCTTGATTGAGTGCTTCCGACAGCACTCTACTGCGCCGGTTCTGTCCCTTTTGCGTCCCGGTCAACGAAAGCTGCCAGAGGCGACGTTCGGTGTCGAGGTCACGGGGCCAGAGGATGTCATCAGGGCCGTACTGGAAATTCTGCCCCGTTCCGCATAACTATTCCAGAGAATGCCGCTGCTAATAGAAGTCACGGTGCCGCCCGACGCTTTTTCCGTCTCTGGCGAGAGCCTCGCGGAGCTTCGCAAGCAGCGCATCGGGTTCGTCAGCGCTCGGCAACTGCTCGTCTGCTTCCTCGTCCACGGGAGTGGTGCCGTGCGGATACAGTTCCAAGATTGGCGTCTGCCCGCAGTGTTTGCGCAGTGTTACCATCACCCGCCGTTTTTCTTCTTTCGGGAGGGCATACCCAATAATCACCAGATCGAAGGAACGGTGAACTTCGCAGGCCGCTTCGACCTGCAAGATATTTTAAGCGGCCACAACTTCATATCCCGCTTTTTCCAGAATGGCAGAACGAGATTTGAGAAGGGATTCGTTCATCGCCACATGAAGAATTTTGCGTCGCTGCTCAGGCATGGATGGCCTGCGGGTAACATCGGATCAGAACGGCCAAAGAGGGTAGCTTACCCCGAAGCGCCTGCTCCGGCAATCGGCAGCGCGGGAGTAAAGGGTGCAGCGCCCGTATTCGACTACGGCGATGGCGCGGAAGCCGTCGTACTTGAGTTCGAGCGTAGAAGCAACCGGAGCGCCTAACCTGAACGGCACGATGGCCGAGCTTTTCTGACCTTCTGGCGACGCGGCGTATCGTTTGCGCATCCAGAGACGAAGAGGCTGTTTGCAATGGCTTCCGACCTTCCCGCACATTTTCATCTTGGGAAATCAGGCAAGCTGTGGACGTTGCTTTGCCTGCGTTGCGGCCTGCTAATCGGAGCTGCTCCCGATCCAGAAATTCTAGTCACGGCCTCTGAACGGCACGAATGTAACCCGAAAAAGAAGCCGGTTGCGTCCGAGGCACCCGACCGTAAAGAGCGGAGTGCATAGCCGCAGCTTTCGATTTTTGCTCTAGTTGCACCATCCATGTGGCAACCGAGTTGAATACCACCGCGTCCCAAAAACGTCACGATTGGTGTCACGGGGAGAAACGCGATGGGACCGCCTGAGTCTTGTCCTGTCTGCGGCAGTCAGAAGATTCGGCCTGTTTTAGTGAAACACGCTGAAGCTGGGGCCAATGCTGACACACATGCTCTGAGCTTTCGCTGCGAACGTGGTCACAGTTTTCTGATCGACAGCGCAGAAGAGCCGAAAAAACAAAGATTCAGCCGTGAAGTTTATGGTCCATTCATGGTCCAATAATTATTTCTGAGGACTCCGAAACTGGCTTTCAGCGCCACCCGTATCGCCAGTTTTCAATGGGTTACCATAAAATTGTTAGCTGTCACGGCAGAGGTCGCGAGTTCGAGTCTCGCCGTCCCCGCCACTTCCTTTCTTTAGGCATTGTAGCCCTCGTTTGGGACATTCTCGCGCCAAAGCCGCATCGATCGCATTTAGGTTGATGGTCCTTTGCTCTCGCTCGGGGAGGGCGCGAAGCCGAAGCGTTCACGTAGATGCTGCCGGAAGCGCTCCCTTTCCTCGGGAGTGACATGAGACCAGCGCTCGTCCATGCGGCGGCGGAAAGCCGAGCGGCCTCCCCGAAATCCAAAGTGGCCGAACAGAATTCGGCATAGGGCGAGGATGCCGATGGCTTGCCAGAAGGTAATCTGGCGCCAGCCAAAGAGCGCCGGCAACAGCCAATTCCACAGCAGCAGCACGATGGTGCCGCCCATGGCGATGAACACGATCATGCCGAGAATCGCCAGTGGAGCAATGAAAAAAAGTTTCTTTCTCATGGTCAGTTCCTCATGTTTTCGTAAATTCGTCGTAAACACGTTGCAGGCGCTCCCGCAGATTCAGCACCGCATAATGTTTGCGTGAAAGAAGCGTGTTCGCACTCACTCCGGTGCTGGTGCTGATCTCCTTGAAGCTGCGGCCTTCAAATTCGTGCGCCACAAAAACGTCTCGCTGCTCGGAAGGCAATTCCGCGATGGCCAGCTCGAGTTCATCGAGCAGCAGGTGACGCGTGTACAGCGCTTCCGGACCGGCATCCGGCGAGGGCAGCAGGTCTTCGAGCTGCATCGGTTCACCGTTCTCATCGACGATGGCGATGTCGCCAAAGCTCTCCGGCTTCTTCTTTCGGAAAAGATCGGTGATCCGATTCCGCGCTACCCGAAACAGCCAGGCCGTGATGTGCTCGATGGGCATCAGCAGGCGGTTGGCCTCGACCAGTTCGTAAAAGACATCCTGGAGAATGTCCTCGGCGTCACGGGGGTCGGGCACGCGCCGGCGAATGAACTTGCTGAGCCGGGACTGCTCCCGCTTGACGACGTCGGAGATCCGCTCATCTTGCCCTGTCATCAGCGAACTTTTTTCCAACGACCGGACCATCTACAACCTAAGACGAACCAGAAAGAGAAATATTTTAAAAATCGGTCCAAACAGGCGCAAAAGACTGGGTGATCGGGGGAACGACCTTCTACGTGTGACCCTCATCACTACCAAATGTGACGTGTGATGCTGCCGTTCAGCGGGCGCAGCAAGCACACTGGAAAGTCAAATTGAGGACCGCGCCATGGAATGCGACTTGGTTTTAGAAAATGAAGTGCTCACCGCTTGTGCCCTCTGTCCAACCGAAGAGTGCAGTTCACTCGTGATTTCCTGCGAAGCGTCCGAGGAATCGAATGACTACGAATTCGTGTGCTCCCGGTGCGGAACTGAATTTTCGCTTCCTGGGGATCAACTTGTCTTCCAATCCGTGATGCTGGACAACCTACGAAATAAGTTTGCGGCGTAATCAGGCCGCGGTCACGCGCTTGTCCTGTTGCCGGGACGCGGGCATCTCTATTGCCGCAAAGAAAAAACCCCGTCGTCTCCTCGACGGGGCCGACAAGTTGTTAACTACTTTCCTGGAAGATAGCTCAGTTCAGGGTGGAACTGGATGATCTCGGTCGTTTCCTTCTCCACCGAGTGATCAATGCGTTCAACAACGGAGTCCGCCTCCTGTTGACCAAAGGCATCTTTGAGCATGTCGCGGAAGGGTTTCACATCGGGCTTGTCTTCGAAATCAGCCCAAGTGTTACGGGGCAGAACAAGCACGTAAGTTCCCGCCCTTCCTCCGTTGGCGAGGATGTACCACTCATAGTTCACCGGCCACTTGGTTTTTTGCGTGGCGTCGAAGATTCGTCCGATGGCCGAGCGAAAATCTGATCCTTTTCCATAATGCACGTAGAAAGTCACAACCTCGGCAAATTTGGAAGGGGTGTTTCCAGGGGCAGGATTACTGACCTTGGGCAGATATTCGTAGTAACGGCCAATCACCGAATCAACGTAGTTGCCAACGACCTTATTGAACTCCGCCACATCGGCTTCGTCGGAAACCGGAGGCTTGTCAAAATCGGCCCAGTGCTGACCCAGGCGGCCGACGACGTATGTTCCGGTATTGTCGCCACTGAGGATTTCCCAGACAAACAAGGGCAGGGGGTCGTTCTGCTGCTTATGCCAGGCGGCCTTCTGCTTACGTCCGGCCTCGTACTGCGGCACCATGCCGTTCTTGGGTTTTTGAAATTCCAGAGCGGCGATGGTTCCCGGTGTTTGCTGGGCGAATACAGAGCAGGTCAAAATCAAAAAGGCCCCAAAGGCTGACACCAGATGCATGCGCTTCATCGTGTCCTCTCAATCGAATGGTATTAGGGGAGTGGCCCGCGATTGTACACCACGACATTTTTATCAATGCATTTTTGTATCTCTTTGAGACGGAAGCCAAAAAACTTCGTAGCAAAAAGTGGGAGAAGCGTGTATGCTCCGAAAAATGTCGTAAGTTGTATAGATCACCCGTTGCACCTTAACACTTGGATTAGCCCCTCTCCAAGGCATCCGTTGTGGGCAGGATTGCCTGGCATCCAGCTTGCAGATGTGACGGATCTAACGGATCGAAAACATTCACTGAGGAGAGCATTATGACCGAGCTACTTCGTCGCATTTGGTCGGAGGACGAAGGCCAAGACATCGCTGAGTACGCCGTGATGTTGGCCGTCATCCTGGTGATCGTTGTCGGGACCATCCGGTTGATTGGTACCAACGCCAACAACGTATTTTCAAACGTAGCGAGTTCGATGGGCAAATAGCTGCCGTGCCCCCATCCTGACGAGGGCTGTCACGCGGCTGACGCCAGGGCAGCCCTCGATCTTTCCCTGCCCTACCTCGTAGCACTAGTCTGTGTTCCACGGTATCCGGACATCGCTCCGAATCAGTGTCCGCGCTCGGCTATTGTTCACATCACATGCGTGCGTACGGAACTAATCGGCTGAGCTGACGTATATACTCTTGCGAATTCCTTCTCAAGGCATACATGACAACCAGTGTGTTTCGGATTTGTGGCGCCGTTCTCCTCGTTATGCTGGTGACAAATTTCGCCGGAGGGCAGCAGGTGCCAGCTGCAGGCCGACAGCTGCACACCGCGATATCTTCGCCGCTCACCATTCCCCCTGAGGCTCAACCGTCGCCGAATTTCAGTATCGACGCCGCCACCAAAGCCTATATGGCGGAGATCCCCGCTGAAGCAAAGACACGCTCGGATGCTTATTTCGAAGGCGGCTACTGGCTGATACTTTGGGATTTTTTGTACGGCGTGGGCATTGCCCTGGTGCTGCTGAACCTGCGCTGGTCAGCGGGCATGCGAAATTTTGCCCAACGCATCACGCGCTTCAAACCGGTTCACACGTTCGTGTACTGGGCGGAATATCTGGTACTGACCTTCATTCTCGCATTTCCTCTTACCGTGTACGAAGGGTGGTGGCGCGAACGAAAATATGGCTTGGCGACACAAACGTTCGGACCTTGGATGAACGACCAGTTGAAGGCGCTGCTGGTGAATCTTGTGCTGGGCGGGATTATTTCCATCCTGCTATTCGGTGTTGTTCGTCGACTGCGGCGCACCTGGTGGATCTGGGGAGCGATTGTGAGCATGGTGTTTCTGGTGGCAGTGGTGATGATCGCGCCGGTTTACATCGTACCCATCTTTAACAAGGTCAAGCCGCTCGAAGACCCGAAGGTCACCCGGCCCATTCTGAGCATGGCCCACGCCAACGGAATCGCCGCCGATAGGGTGTACGAGATTGACGCATCACGACAGACGACACGCATGAGCGCCAACGTCAGCGGCTTCGGAAAGACCATGCGGATCACGATGAATGACAATCTGCTGCGGCGCGGCTCACCCGAAGAAATTCAGGCGGTGATGGGCCATGAGATGGGGCACTACGTCCTGCATCACATTGCCAAGGACGTTCTTTATTTCGGCGTGGTGATTGTGATCCTGTTTCTTTTCTTGCGGTGGTCACTCGATTGGTCTCTCAACCGCTGGGGCGAGAAGTGGCAGATCCACGATGTTGGAGACACGGCGGTGCTGCCCCTGGTGGTGCTGCTCGGATCGATCTTCTTTTTCGTATCTACACCGTTCATCAATACACATATCCGTACTTCCGAATATGAAGCGGATATGTATGGACTGAATGCGAGCCGCCAACCCGACGGATTTGCCCAGGCGGCAATTCATCTGGCTGAGTATCGAAAGATGAATCCTGGGCCGGTCGAAGAATGGATATTTTTTGACCACCCCAGCGGCCGGAACCGGATCTATGCCGCCATGCGCTGGAAAGCGGAGAACCTCAAATTGATGTCTCTACCCGAACAGGTAACCCCCTGAAGTGAGCGTGCGATCTCGTGGACGCGAGCATACGAGGCAACCATGGTGACCATCCCGGCAACTAAGGTTCGGTGTAAGAATCGAGCTGGACCTCAGGATTCCGCTTGCAGAGCGGAGCCTCACAAGGCAGGATTGGTTATATGGCACGGGGACTCCAATGGTTGGCTGCTCTCGCCGCTGGCTTGGCGATATTGGTGATCTTCGTGCATCCAGCGACGGCCGTCGCACCGGCGCAGGCAAAGCAGGTGTCCGTGCTCCTGTTCGCGGTAGCGATCAGCGTAGTCGTGTCTTTCACGATGCATTCCTTCTCTTTCACTGGACAGCCCGTCGGGACCGAAATTGGGCTCCTGGCGGACCGTTCAGAGCGCCTATCTCTGTTCTGTTCCCGCCTGATCTAGAAACGACCTCCCTGGAATCAATGCAGATGGTTCTCGTACGGGCTGGTACGAGACCGCTACCCATCAACCTGATGTTCCTGCATGAGATCGGAGAGGCGATATGTACAGTGCAGCGGCGAAGTGTCCCAGAATTCGTTACGATGATCACATTTCCCTACAGTGGGTTTGGCGAGATGCGCCGTGCCGCTGGCGGGACAAAATTCGCCTGAAGTTCCGCTACGTTCCTTTCCAAGAACTTGAGCCTTCCGGCAGCCTGAAAAATCCGCACATTGTCGGGCGCTGGTTAACGAAGTTGCAACAGGGGCAGCGACTTCCACCCCTGATCGTCAGTCCAACCGAGCAAGGGACGTTTTACCTGCGGGACGGCAATCACCGGTACGAGGCGTTACGAACGTATCTCGGAGAAGGCGCGGCCCGATTCCCGATCAGAGTGGCTATCGCCGCCGCCAAGCGCGGATTCAAATTCCACTATCGGTGGTTTGGCGAATATGGGACGTATGTGCTGGAACCGGCAACTAAGAGTGGATGCCAGGTGAGCCGTGGGGCGCAGACTCTCATCGGCCGCAGTCGGGACGGACTGGAACCGCTTCTCGGCCGAACGGTGGTGCTGGTGGCACATGCGGACGATGAGGCAGCCTGCGCGGCTTTACTGCAGCGAATCCGGGAGCCAGTCGTCATCTTTGCAACGGATGGCGCGCCAGCTAACCCGCTGTTCTGGGCAAATTGCACGTCCCGGGAACAATATGCGGCCGTGCGGCGACAAGAAGCTGTGCGCGCACTTCGCGGCATAGGCGTCCATACTGTGGAATTCCTTTGTGATTTCTCCCGCGGTGAAGCCTTTCATGACCAAATGTTGCATCGTGAACTGTCGAGAGCACTCGTGCTGCTGTACGAAGCAATCGCATGCTATAAACCAGACGCTCTCCTAACCACCGCGTATGAAGGGGGCCACCCCGACCACGACTGTTGTGCTTTTCTTGGACACCGACTAGGCAAGAAGCTTTCCATTCCGGTTTGGGAAATGCCGACCTATCACCGCTCACAAACGGGACGGCTGGTGCACCAACGGTTTCTAAAGCGCAGCGGAAGGGAAATCGTTCTACGCGCGACGAGAGCGGAGCTGCAAGGTCGTGAGTTCATGATTCGGACCTACAGCTCGCAGGCTGACCTCGCTGATTTCGTGCGCGCCCGCGTGGAATACTTTCGGCCGCAGCCTGACTACGACTTCCTGCGGCCGCCGCATCCCTCTCCGTTGAACTATGAAATCTGGCGATGGCCGATGACCGGAGCTGACATATGCCGTGCATTAGCGGCGGAATTGGCATCCGGGGGGCGCGGCTGGGCAAGGCGGGCGACTTGGAGTATCGGCGGCGGCGATTCACAAGCGTCAGGTGGATTTCGGTCTGGAAGTGCGGCTGCCGCAAAGGTGTGAGAAATCAGGCTGGCCCCCATTCGAGGTCCGCCTTGCGGAAAACAAAATTGAAAAAGGAGCAAAAGGATGGCAACGAGCATGATTGATCTGAACAGCGCGAGTGTAGGTACCTTGACGCAACTTCCTGGGATCGCGAAAAATATGGCGTACCGGATCGTGAATTACCGCGACAAGCACGGTCCTTTCAGCAGCTGGGAAGAACTGGAGCGGATTAAAGAATTTCCGACAGAACGTCTCGAAGAAATAAAGCTTCGCGCGGTACTGGGTCCAACAGGCGACCGAAGAGCGGTCACTCGGGACACGGAAGGGATGCAAGCCCGCTACAGAGCAGGACGGCAGATCGGCCTACGCGCACCACGATTTTAAATTTAGGAGGGCGCCCAGTCAGTGGGACAGTTTCCATTGCTAGTAGCTGCCGCCATGGCGACCTCGCAGGGTGGCGCGGAATAGATCGCGAAAGTATATTGATTTAGAACGTAAAGATGGCACAACGAAGGGTTCAGTACCAGCCGCCCCGGTATCGTGGCAAGCCTTCGCAACCCTGCTTGATTAGCTGCACGAGCTTGACGCTGGGTTCCACCAACTCGAATCCGTAACGGAAGAGGTCTTTGTTGCGAACTACGGCTCTGACCGTGATGCGTCCGGTGCCGGGAAGATGAAATGTGGCGTCCACGACCTCACCTACCTGTAGAGCATCCGTCAGCATGGTGGAGAAACCGCCTTCACTGATTTCCATCATGAGCCCGGGGATGGTTTGAACATAATTCGAGACCTGGCGGGCAATATCCAGCGGTTGCGACAGCAGGAACCGGTCAAACCGTCTCTTGGTAAGGGCCTGGGGCATTGGATTTTAATACGATCCATAATTTTATCGGCACACGATCCATCACAACAAATCCGGAGGTAATCAGGAGAAATCCTTACATGATTGTCCGATTGGGCCAGTCGATCTGCCAGAAGGTTCTGAAGGTGGGGGACGTGAGGGGGTGAATTACCAAATGGGGCTCTCTATGTCGGGTCTGCTACAATTGCGCGCTTTACCTGTGATTCCGGCGGAGTCTCTGCACAGTGGAGGTGCCTATGAGAGGGAGATTGCGAGCCGCAGTCTGGTTGTTGATGCTTCCGGCGCTCGTGGTTTTCATGGGTGCGTATTACCAGGGATGCCAGTCCCAGCCGCACCCGCACCCGACCATCACGATTCAACCATCCGTGGATGCCATCAACGCTCCGCCGCAAGTGAGCGCACACATCGTGCCGCTACCGCAACATCCCATCACCGAAGTAAT
>Ga0070741_10019539_pt1 | contig 10803 bp, 8 predicted proteins | sample Coa_R1_4_FD_66440 | JGI IMG/M metagenome (GOLD analysis project Ga0070741, IMG submission 66440) | Surface soil microbial communities from Centralia Pennsylvania, which are recovering from an underground coalmine fire - Coalmine... | ecosystem: Environmental > Terrestrial > Soil > Unclassified ...
AACCGGCGCCGTTTTTTGACGCAAGGAATTGCTCTGGCAGCGATAGCAGGGCTCGATCCCCTTCCAGGCATGCTTCACGGCGCGACGACGATTGCCACTGGCAAGCCTGTTGAACTGCTACTCGTCGCGGGGACGAGGGGCAACTCCTTTTGTTTTGCCGAACGAACAGTGGCGCAGCATTCTGCCCCTGTGTATATTTTCGTTTCGAAATCGCCTGCATTACCACTTGCCGTATGGTCAATGACCCCGACTCGCAAGTGCGAGAGCTATGGGCGGGAATTTAGCGGTCCCCATGGAGCGCCGACCTCGTAATGCGGCCCAGACCGGAAGCCATTCAGAGCGTCATCGACACGCCCTTTGATGTCTGCGTGATTGGCGGCGGCGCCACTGGCTCGGGATGCGCTCTCGACGCGGCGCTACGGGGACTGAAAACCGTTCTTCTGGAAGGAGCCGATTTTGGCTCCGGCGCTTCCAGCGCGTCGACCAAAATGATCCACGGCGGCTTGCGTTATCTACAGCAAGGCTTTGCCGAGTTGGATTTTAAACAATTCCGCCTTGTCAGGACGGCTCTCAGGGAACGGCGCATCATGATGGCCAATGCACCCCATCTGTCGCGAAATCTCCGGATCGCTGTCCCCTGCTTCAATATTTGGGATCTGTTCTATTGCCGGACCGGGCTGAGAATATATGACTGGCTTTCAGGCAAGAGCAGGCTTTCCGGCAGCAGTTTCGCCGATCGCCGTACATCACTGTCGAAGATGCGTTGGCTGCGCGCGGATGGTCTGCGCGGTACCGTTTCCTATTCGGATGGGCAGTTCGACGATGCTCGTTACAGCCTTGCCTTGGTTCAAAGCGCCGCCCAGTCGGGCGCTGAGGTTCTAAACCATGCGTTTGTGACGGACTTCGAAAAGAATCGGAGCGGAAGGCTCGTCGCCGCGAACGTATTCGACCGGCTCTCCGGACGCAGTTTCAAGGTGAACGCACAGATCTTCGTAAACGCAACAGGAGCCATGTCGGATCGTATCCGCCAGTTGGCAAATCCGGAGGCGGAGCCAAGGCTGCAACCCAGCAAGGGAGTTCATATCCTTCTTCCTCTGCCCCTCGATTTCGGTGTAGAAGCGCTTTTGATCCCACACACCGAAGACGGCAGGCTGGTTTTCGCAATCCCCTGGATGAATCGTTTACTCGTCGGCACCACCGACACCGCCGCCAACCCCAAAGACGAGATGGTTGTGACTCGCAGCGAGGCCGAATATCTTCTGCGGCATTTGAACCAATACATGAATCGCCCATTTGACCTCCACGAGGTGGTAAGCGTAATGGCCGGCTTGCGTCCCCTGCTGGCGGCGGGGAAACGTTCGGAAACAAAACAAATCAGCCGCGATTATGAAATCGAAACGCTGCCTGACACCGGCTTGATCAGCATCATGGGAGGAAAGTGGACCGTGTACCGCGCCATGGCTGAAGACACCATCAATACAGTGGAGAAACAGTTAGCGGGGCGAGTAGCGCAATGCGGAACCCGAACTTTTCGCTTGTGGGGGGCTGCAGACGAGCCCGCTCGTTTCGTAAACGAACTGATGAACGCTTATCCGATATCGTTAGCGCTTGCCGAACACCTGGCCGGCAAGTACGGCCTTTTAGCGCCCGGTGTGCTCGAACTTTCGCGGGAGAATAGCGAGCTTCTTTCTCCGATCACAGACGGAGCCCTACCGATTCAGGCCGAGGTGGTTTACTCGATCCGCCAGGAAATGGCCGCTTCAGTGGAGGACATTCTTGCACGGCGGCTGGGATTGCAGTTCTTCGATTGGAATATGTCTTTGAAGGCCGCTCCGGCGGTTGCCGCGATTCTCGCACGAGAATTGGGATGGAACCAGGCAACAGAGCGGGATGCGCTCGACGAATACGTCGCCTTCATTGGGAACTTGCAGGAAGACATCGGTCTTTTCGATGCAGCAGAGGAGCGAAAGGCAATATGAGCTTGACCGAGAGGTATCTCGGCGCTATCGACCAGGGAACCACCAGTACGCGCTTCATGGTGTTCAATCGCGCGGGCCGCTGCGTGTCGATCGCGCAAAGGGAGCACCAGCAGTTCTATCCAGAGCCAGGGTGGGTGGAACACGACCCGCAAGAAATCCTGGAGCGGACTCGGCAAGTCATCGCCGAGGCGCTCCAGCAGGCGGATCTGAAAGCGACGGACCTGGCGGCGGTTGGAATCGCGAATCAGCGCGAGACCACGGTTCTTTGGGATCGCAGAACGGGCCATCCGGTGATGAATGCGATCGTATGGCAGGACGTTCGAGTGGACGACATGGTGTCCACTTTGATTGCTTCGGGCGGTATCGATCAATTCCGGCAGTCGACCGGGCTTCCTGTTTCCACTTATTTCAGTGGGTTGAAGATCCGTTGGATATTGGATCACATTCCGGGCGTGAGAAAACGCGCCGAGGCTGGCGAGATATTGTTCGGCAACATAGATACGTTCCTGGCCTGGCATCTGACGGGTGGCCCGCGGAGCGGGATTCACGTCACCGATATAACCAACGCGAGCCGGACTCAGCTTATGAACCTGCGAACTCTGGCCTGGGATCCCGACATGCTGGACCGCTTTGATATACCGCCTGCAATCCTGCCGCGCATCGTTCCCAGCAGCATGAATTACGCCGCTATTAAGGAGGGTGCACTCGAAGGGGCACCTCTGGCCGGAATTCTTGGCGACCAGCAAGCCGCCCTGGTAGGACAAGCGTGCTTCGATGCCGGGCAAGCGAAGAACACGTATGGCACCGGTTGTTTTCTCTTAATGAACACGGGAGAAGCGCCTGTCGAATCCAAACATGGTCTGGTGAGTACCGTAGCCTATCAGCTGGGCAATTCCAAGGCATGTTACGCGCTGGAAGGAAGCATTGCCATCGCAGGTGCGCTAGTGCAGTGGCTCCGAGATAATCTGGGGCTGATCCAGACCAGCGATCAGGTCGAGGCACTAGCCCAAACGGTGGACGACAACGGCGACGTCTATTTTGTGCCGGCGTTTTCCGGTCTTTATGCGCCCTATTGGAAGGAATCAGCTCGCGGGGTAGTCGTCGGGCTGACTAGATACGCCACCAAGGGACACATTGCCCGTGCGGCCCTGGAAGCGACCGCTTTTCAGACCAAAGACGTCGTTGACGCCATGGAACGGGATGCTGGAATTCCTCTTCGTCTGCTGCGCGCCGATGGCGGCATGACCGTCAACAAGCTTCTGATGCAATTTCAAGCCGACATCCTGAGCCGGCCAGTAGTCACGCCTGCTACCAAGGAAACTACTGCCCTTGGCGCGGCCTATGCGGCCGGGCTAGCGATGGGATTTTATCGTGACGTTAGCGATCTAAAACGCAACTGGATCGCGGACTGTGAGTGGCAACCGAACCTCGAAGGTGCGTACCGGGACGTATTGCTTCAAAACTGGAAAAAAGCGGTGACCCGTTCCTTTGACTGGACGGTCCCCTCCGTGGAGTGATCGCCATGCAGGAAATCATGTTGGGCGAGTTCATTGGCACGCTGATCCTGGTCTTGTTGGGGAACGGGGTGGTTGCAGGCGTACTTCTAAAGGGATCGAAATCGGAAGGCGCCGGGTGGATTGTGATCACCGCGGGTTGGGCATTCGCGGTAATGGCAGGCGTCTTCACGGCGGCAGCGTGCGGCAGCAACGCCGCACACCTCAATCCGGCGATTACCTTGGCCTTCGCTCTTTCGTCAGGCGATTGGGCGAAAGTTGCTCCTATGATCGCCGCCCAGCTACTCGGCGCGTTTGCGGGCGCGGTCCTGGTCTGGATACATTTTTATCCGCATTGGGCCAAGACTCTCGATCGGGAGGCCAAACGCGCGTGCTTTTGCACCAGTCCCGCAATTCGGAACACGCCCGCGAATCTCGTTAGCGAGATAATCGCCACCTTCGTGCTGGTTTTTGTGGTGGCGGCAATCTCGTCGAAGCGGGCAAGCGCGATCGGCGTTCCAACAAGGGGACTGGGACCGTACTTGGTGGGGAGTCTCGTATGGGGGATTGGTATGTCGTTGGGCGGAACAACCGGATACGCGATCAATCCGGCCAGGGACATGGGGCCCCGGCTCGCGCATGCCGTGTTGCCGATTTCCGGCAAAGGCAGTTCGGACTGGAGCTACGCCTTGATTCCCATTCTGGGACCCATCCTGGGCGGATTATTCGCCGGCGGTCTTATTCGCCTTCTGCACGTATAGGCGCTGCTGGACTGAGCGGCGGGACCAAGAATGTGTAGGCTAACGAATCCAGAGGGCCGGATCGCTGACCGATACCGCGTCAATGCCAGCGTCAATCAAGCTCTCCACTTCCTTCAGGCCGTTGACCAGCCCCCCCGCGACAACGCGCAAAGTTGCGTGGACCTGCCTGAATTTCGAAGCCACTCGCGGTGCGGCCACGGCCGGCAGGATCTCCACCGCATCCGGCCGGAACTGGCCGATGGTCCGCAGCCCGGCGTCCACAGCCGCGGAATCCAAAGCGAATGTCCGTTGTACGGTGATCAGCCCTTGTTTCTGAGACGCTCGCAGCACCTCATAGTGGGTGGACACGATTCCGGCCGCTCCGCACTTGGCCAAATACTCTGCGTTTATGGCATCGCGAGAAAAACCAGTTAAAAGGTCCAGATTTACCAGTGGAAGCTTGCCTCGATCCAGCATGGCCTTCACAAGCTCTCGAATGTTCAGCGGATTACCGAACAGCAGGTAAACTGCTTCCGTGGGTGCGGACAGAACTGCCGGCACCGCTTCTAAATTGCGCAGCGCAGCGATAATGTGACGTTTCTCCAGCACTTCCATCCATTGCGGGTTTTGTGCCATCTTGGTCGCGAGTGGGGAATAGATTTTCTGCAATGCCGGGTTACGGGCGGGGGCCGTAGTGTGGAATCGGTTTGCCGATCTCGTAGGCACCGAGATCAGGCGCGCGGCCGGTGTAGTCGTCGTTTATGTTCGGCAGCACGACTCCTGCATCTACAGCCGCAGACCCGGGACGAAGCTCGAAATTGAACCCCGATGGGTCATAAAGCCGCTGCGGGTCGGTGAGGTCTGGCTTACTGACCTTCATGAAGACGTCGTAGTCCAGAAGGACACTATGTTTTTCCTGCCCTGTGGCTTCGCGGTATTCGTCGAGAGTTTTAAATCGGCGGGTCACAGGACTGTTGGCGAAATCAGCCTGGACCTGGAAGGGTGGCGAATTCCATTCGAACGAATCGTTCACTCCAGGATTGGGGCGGAAGCCATTGTAATCGGAAGTGGTGTAATTGGTGAATGTCGTGATCGCAAAGACGGGATCCATCGCGCCTTCGGCCAGGATGAGGTTATTGCGGAAAGTTTCGTTCGACGCCGGTCCGGCCCGCCCCTCCCCGATAATGGTGTTGTTATAGGTAAGGATTCCCGCTGATTCTTCGATATATTTCAGAGATCCTGTCGGCGCGTTGTAGATCAGATTCTGATAAAAGTAAACCGGGCCGCCGAACACCGGCTGAACGCTCAGCGCGCCGGACGCGGAGTTAAAACAACGATTTCTGAATACCCGGATATTTCGCGCTCCGCCGTCAGTTTCAAAGCAATTGTCGCCCATGTTGAAGATATCGTTGTTGTAAAAGTCGATGTCCATGGGGAGGCGATCGGCGATATCGTTTGGCGCGCCATCCGGCGTGCCGTACGTGGCGATATCAATGCCGTCGTGCCAGTTCGCGACGTAATTGTGGGCGACGACATGGCCTTGACCGTACACTTTGACCGCATATTCCGACAACAACAGCTCGGGAAAGCCGGGAAACTTTGACCACAGCGCACCCGCCCAGCCCATCATCTTATTGGGGTCGTGACGGCCGATCATTATGTTATCGGCAATGTAAAAGTTCTTTGAGCCCGACCAGTCAGCCTGGACCACCCGCCCCACGTCGTAGATGCGTGAATGCTTTAGGGTGAAGCCGCTGGCCCCCGCAATGTTCTTGATTCCGGCCAAGAAGGCGACATTCGCATTTCGGATGGTGATGCCCTCGAAATAGTTGTAATTAGCGGCCATGACATTGAAGAATGTCTGACATCCCGCGCCATCGAAGATCACTTCACCGTCGCCGGCCGCTTTGATGACGATGGGCTTGTCCGGAGTCCCACTCTGTGTGAGGTAATAAGTGCCGTCGAAGAGATTTCCTAGCGCCAGATAGCCAGGCCGCGGCGCTCCGTTCATGTAGTGGAAACGATCGCCGACGTATAGACCGGCGTGCACCAGGATCACGTCACCAGGCTGAACCCGCGGCGGGTAAGCATTCTCGTAGTCGAAATGAGCACTGCCCATGTAATAAGCTGCCATCAGTCCCGTGAAGGACGGCTCCTGGCGCGACCCTTCATACCCGACGGGATAAACGTGATATGTGTGTCCCCCGGCGACTGCCGCGGGCTCTTTTCGTGTCCTGACTTTAACCGTTTTTTCCGTGGGCCCGGCGATACCGTCTGGATCCGCCAGCACAAAACGGCACTCGTACTCGGTATCCGGCTCCAGATTGAGGATGCTTCCGGCAAACATATTCGGCGCGGTGTACTTGAACAATGGAAACCGTGGTCCGGCTCCAGTCCCGCCTGGTGCACCAGGCAGAGCCGGGGGTGGATCGCCTATGAGCTCGTGCTTTTCCCGCATGAGCGGCAGTGCGTCGTGCCATTGGGATTCACCGGTTCTACGGAACGTCACGTTCACGTGTGCGTTTCGATTGTCGTCGCCCGTGATGCGCCATTCGAAGCCGAGCGAGACCAACGTGGCCGGCTCGACCGTAAACTCGCCGGCGATGGTGTTGTTCTGTGCGCTGGAAGCGGGGCCACAAAGAAGCGGGAGGATTGCGATCGCGGCCCTACAGGTAAGCCGGTGATGATTCCTCATAAAACGTGCTCCGATACTGAAGTTGTCGGTGGAGTCGGTCCTAAAGACATGGTTATTTACGTACCGCTTTCAGAGTAACGGTAGAGGTGCAGGAATGACCTTACAATCACGTCCCTCACTTACGGACGATATTGTCCATGAACAGTTCGCAAGCTTCGCGCCGCAACCCTTCTCGCGCTACTGGGCCGTTCGCCGTCAGGTCCATATACGCTCGTGCTGAAGGATCGAACTTCGGCCACCGGGGCAGCGAACCGCCGTTCGGGTTCCCCGTCCTCGCGAAGTTGGTCCAGTATTGCTGTATTTGGCTGGACACCGTTTCATCCGTAGCATCGAAGCGAGGCGCCTTCGGCGACTGGGCGGCGATCGAAAGGGTGCCGAACACGTACGGGAGTTCGCTCCCATGCGCTGCTCCCACGTTCTCCCTGCCAGGAGGCACACGCGAAAATTGAAATTGATAAGACGTATTTCCGGCGCGCGAATGCCACACCAATTCGGCGACCGTCCCGCATCGGAATTGCGCGTCGGTGGCCCACTTGGCCATTGCGTCCCCGTATACCGGATCGGGTGCGGCGGGTGCATTCTCACCCTCGATGTCATAAGTCCGCAGAGCTCGCGCAGCCAGTGGCCCGAACTGAGCCGTAATGCCCTCGCGCAATCCCTGTGTTGGAAAAAACGGCCGCATCAGTTCGCGGGCGTTCGTTCCCAGAAGCAGATCGATACGATGTTCCTGCCCCGCTTCAAATACCGCAAAAGGCGCTTTGGGCAGCACCCAGCCGTCGACCACGACGCCCAACAGCGGACCGAGAAACGACAATCCCTGTCCGGTCGCCCCCTGAAGATCCGCGGCTGGAAGGGCGCGCAGCGCCTTCAGCGAATCCGCATGCAGGCTCTGGGCCACGGTGATTCCTTTCTTCTCGCCTTCAGCCAGCGATGGCGGTGCAACCACGGGTCCGCTCTCCCCGATGAGGCGGGCGAACAGGCCCTTCGTCGAAGGCGACGTCATCAGCACATTAATATCGAGCGCGCCCGCCGATTCGCCGAAAAGCGTCACATTCCGGGGGTCACCGCCGAATTTTGCGATGTTCTCGTGAACCCATTTCAGCGCCGCGATCTGATCCAGCAGACCGTAATTGCCGGATGCGTGGTGGGTGGATTCCGCGGTCAGCTCAGGATGCGCGAAGAATCCAAAAACTCCGAGACGGTAATTGGCGCTAACCAGTACCACGCCGTGTTGGGCAAACTGCGCGCCGTCGAAAATGGCCTCGCCCGAGGAACCCGCAAAATTGCCGCCGCCGTGAATCCACAGCATGACGGGCCTGCGCGATTTCACCGGCCATTCAGGAGTCCAGACATTGAGATACAAACAGTCTTCGCTGACATCTTTCCCGCTCTGCATACATCTGGAACCGAAGGCGGTTGCATCGCGAATGCCAATCCACGGCTTCACAGGGTTCGGTTCGCGCCAGCGCAAGTCGCCGACGGGCGGCGCCGCAAAAGGAATGCCCTTGAAAACCGCGCCACCGGCGCTCAGAATAGCGCCCTTGATTTCGCCACCAGTGACCACCGTGGAGGGCGGCTGTTGAGCCAAGATCGCCGGAGCGAAAACCGCGAGTATCGCAATGCTATACAGCCGAATGTTTCGCTGCATTGGCAGACTTAGCCTCACTTCCCGACGGCGTGGCACACGTGAGCCACGCGGCCGATTTCAATCAAATGTATCGTTTTCGCCGTAGATGCAGGATGTATATCAAAGCACGTACGCAACACCAAACTTGTACGTCCGGCGGTGCCACACAGGGAGAAGACAAGCAGACAGCCCGGAAGGTATATTCAAGAGCATCACTGTGCCTGAAATTTGTTTATGATCGTCCGAGCAGCTGCGCGATTTCATGTCGTTCGGCCGTGTATGTAAGGCCGCAAGCGCTGGACCCGCAGGATAGTTGCTTGGCGACTGGACTCAAATCCGTATCGACTTAAGGAGCGATGTACTGATGAAAACGCGAGCCGCGCTCTTAATCCTGGGCGTCAGCGCCTTCTGTTCTAGTTTTTTCGGACAAGAAGCCGCTAGGATGGTTCCCGCTCAACCCCATCTTTTCCACATTTGGTCGGACACGAACGGTGACACTCATATTCAGGAGATCAAGCTAACCAATAACAAACGGGCCATGATTTCTGGTCTCACGATGAACTTTTCGGGTACTCCTGCGGGACCAAATGCGAAGAAGCTCCACAACGCTCCAGCGCGGCAGTTTGCGATAACTGTGTCAGGCAAGATTGATGTCGAAGCGTCCGATGGATCGAGAGCTCATTTGGACGTTGGCGATATGGCCTTCCTGGAAGATACTAACGGGAAGGGTCACAAAACCTTCGAGGAAGGCGCCAGCAGTGTTTTTCTCCGCGTGCCTGAGCAGTTCGATGTGAACGCCTGGGCACGTGGGAACTAGTGGTTTTTATGCGCAGGCGTAAAATTCAGGCCGCACCGCGCGGACACGGCATTATCGCCCGCCGCCTCAGCGCTTGCAGTACTTGCGCAAGGAAGACATTTTTACTGTGCGCGACATCTTAGATGTTCCGGCACTTGTCACGACCGGGTGAGCGGAGGATAATCACTTCCAATGAAGCTCGCAATTCCGGTTTCACTGGCACTGATCTCTTTTGCGACTATTGCGATGTTGGGTCAGACGAAGTCTGGGACCAAGGCGGCTGGGCCCCGCACACCAGATGGGCATCCCGACCTGCAGGGCGTTTATGACTTAAGCACGATGACGCCACTGGAGCGACTGCCTGGAGATCCACCCTTTTTCACCAAAGAGCAGGCCGAGGCTCTACAAAAGAAAGAAATCGCGCGACGGGCCAAAGACAATCAGCCTGAATCGGCGGATCGTCCAGTTCCGCCGGTGGGCGGCGATCGCACTGCACCCAAATCTTTTTTCGAGGTTCTCGAAAGGGCTGGTGGCGGCGCGGTGGGCGGCTACAATCGGTTCTGGCTGCAGCAAGGCGCGGCCTACACCGTAGTGGATGGACAAATTCGAACGTCGTTAGTGATCGATCCTCCCGACGGGCGCGTGCCTCCTTACAACGCTCTGGCGCGGAAACGCCTGGCAGCAGCGCGAGCGACACCGACATCCGACGCGCGGGAGAGCCAGGATCCGACAGCCGAGCCGCCGGGCTCTTTCGACAATCCGGAGCAGCGGCCGCTGGGCGAGCGCTGTCTGCTTGGTTTCGGGTCGACGTCCGGGCCACCGGCGTTGCCCGATTACTTCTATAACGACCTGCATCAAATCGTGCAGACTCCGGACTCGATCTTGATCCTCACCGAAATGGTGCACGATGCTCGCATCGTGCGGATGAATGCGCAGCATTTGCCACACAACATCCGGCGCTGGATGGGCGATTCGATCGGCCATTGGGAAGGGGATACGCTAGTCATCGATACGACGAATTTCACAGACAAAACGCGCTTTCGGGGATCGACTGAAAACCTGCATGTCACCGAGCGGTTGACCCGCGTGGACGACAAGACGCTGCTATATCGCTTTACCGCGGAAGATCCCGAGACATGGGATCGGCCTTGGACGGGCGAGTATACCTGGCCCGCAACCACGAAGCCGATCTACGAGTACGCCTGCCACGAAGGCAACTATGCGCTGCCCGATATTCTGCGGGGCGCCCGGCGGCATGACGCTGAGGCAGCGGCGAAAAGTTCAAAGTAGGCGAATTACCGGCGATCGTTCACGACTTTAAGAGGTAGATGATCGTGGTCTCGGTGTCGGCGGGGTCGGGCATAGGATCGCCGTAGATCTCCCAGGACCGACCGGCAGACTCGCGCCGGTTCGCCTCTATCCATTGTCGAACTGCATCGTGAGCCTGGTTCATGCGATGGTAAGGGCCGCGGT
>Ga0070741_10019540_pt1 | contig 10803 bp, 11 predicted proteins | sample Coa_R1_4_FD_66440 | JGI IMG/M metagenome (GOLD analysis project Ga0070741, IMG submission 66440) | Surface soil microbial communities from Centralia Pennsylvania, which are recovering from an underground coalmine fire - Coalmine... | ecosystem: Environmental > Terrestrial > Soil > Unclassified ...
CTTCCCTGGCAAATGACGAATTGCGCACCTTGGCGGAATTGGGCGCGCTCAACTGTTTTACCGAACATCGCCGCGCGGCCATGTGGAAGGTGGAAGAAGCGCTGCACGACGATCTGCTGGATCGTCTGGGTAGCGCACGCGTCTCGCGTGCTGGCGAGTGCGTCCCGCGATCGCAGACTTCCCTTGTGTCAGGCAACCACTCAGGATCTGATTTTGAGGAAAGTGCGTTTCGGCGCGACGCCGAAAGTCCGAGCCGGACCGGCGTCTGCACGCGAGACGGGTGCGCTACCCAGAAATCACCGCTTGCGCCAATGACCTTACCCGAGCGTGTGAAGGCGGATTACGAGACAATGAACCTGACTACCGGCCCACATCCGATGAAACTGTTGCGCGGAAGTTTGCCAAATATTTGGCGAGCAATCGACCTTCCACACGCACGACACGGTTCGACCATCCAAATCGCCGGCAATGTCATTTGCCGCCAGCGTCCCGGCACGGCGAAAGGATTCGTTTTTATCAGCCTGGAAGACGAGACCGGCGTTTCCAATGCAATTGTGGAGCCAGACCTATTTGAACACTTGCGGCTGGTAATTACAGAGGAAGCTTTTCTACTCATTGAAGGCGAAGTGCAGAATTCCGACGGCGTGGTCTTAATCAAAGCGCGCGAGATCAGACCGCTCGCGCACGAACAGCTCATGGGGAGCGAATCGCACGATTTTCGGTAATTCATTGCTGCTTCGCTGTGCAAAGCGAGCCGACCACAGGGCGGCGGCTACAGCTATTCTCCCGCGTGATGCGGCTCGGGCGTTTTCGGTTCCGTCGGTTTTTCGGCTGGTTTTTCTTCAGACTCGATCCATTCGGTGTGGAAAACGCCGGGCTTATCGATTCGCTCGTAAGTGTGCGCGCCGAAGAAATCACGTTGTGCCTGCAGTAGGTTTGCCGGTAATCGGGCGGACCGATAACTATCAAAGTAAGCCAGCGACGCAGAAAATGCGGGAACAGCGACGCCATGTTTGATGGCTGTTGACACCGCCACGCGCCAGTTGCGTTGCGCCTTTTTGATGATTCTCGTGAAATACTTGTCGAGCAGCAGATTGTGCAGCGCGGCATTACGACGATATGCCTCGACAATACGATTGAGAAATTTTGCGCGAATGATGCAGCCGCCCCGCCAGATGGTGGCGATGTCGCTAAGGTTGAGGTTCCAATTGTATGTTGTGCTTCCAGAGCGCAGAAGATCCATTCCCTGCGTATAAGAAACAATTTTCGATGCGTAAAGCGCATCGCGTATTGCATCGATCAATCGCGGCCGATTGCCTTTGAATTTTAGTGCTCTCGGTCGGGGCAGAATTTTGGACGCGGCCATCCGCTGTTCTTTCTCCGCAGAGACCACGCGCGCTTCAACCGCGGCGTTAATCGTAGAAATAACGACCGATTGCTTGATGGCAGCCTGAAGCGTCCAAATGCCGGTTCCCTTTTGTCCGGCTTTGTCCAGAATCATGTCGACAAGCGGGTTGCCAGTGTCCGGATCAATTTTTCGAAAAATTTCTGAGGTGATTTGGATCAAATAGCTGTCGAGCTCGCCCTTATTCCATTCTGCAAAGACATCCGCGAGCTCCGGCGCCTGCATTTCCAGGACATTCTTCATGATCGCATACGCTTCGCAGATTAATTGAATGTCGCCGTACTCGATGCCGTTGTGGACCATCTTGACGTAATGACCGGCTCCGTCCGGCCCCATGTAACGGCAACACGGCTCGCCATCCACCTGTGCAGCAATCTTGCGAAAAATGGGAGCAATGATCTCCCATGACTCCCGGGATCCCCCGGGCATCAGCGAAGGCCCTTTGAGCGCGCCTTCCTCTCCTCCGGAAACGCCCATACCTACAAAGTGAATTCCTTTAGCCTCTAATTCCTTGCCGCGCCGTTGCGTGTCGGTGAAGAGAGAGTTTCCTCCGTCGATCAGCACGTCGCCTCGCTCGAGTAATGGTGCGACTTCGCCAATAACAATGTCCACCGGCTTGCCGGCCTTGATCATCATCATCGCGATTCTCGGTTTTTTAAGCGCGGCGATAAATTCCTCCATCGTGCGGGTCGGCTGAATGTTTTTTCCCTTCGCGCGTCCGGCAGCAAATTTTTCCGTGACCTCCGTGGTGCGATTGAACACCGCAACAGAAAAGCCCTTCGATTCCAGATTTAGAGCGAGGTTTTCGCCCATCACCGCGAGGCCGATCAGTCCAATATCACATTGATTCGTATTCATTTTAGTATCTTCTTTTTCCAATGGCTTGAAACAAGGGGGCGACTCAGTGTAACGAGCACTTGAACCTTATGGCAAATCCGGTTTGTGAAGTTTTAGTGACAGACGCACAACTCAGTGCGCGGGAGAAGTGCGCGGATCCCGCTACAGGTGCGAGAGTTGATTTTCAGGGGATCGTTCGCGCCTTCGAGGATGAGCGCGAAATCGAGGGAATCGATTACGAAACGCATCGGGAAATGGCCGAACATCAGCTGAAGCAAATTGCCGAGCAGGCCGCAATCCAATTCGAACTTCGATCGGTTATTATTCATCACCGGATCGGATTCGTCGCTGTCGGGGAGCCTTCGCTCCTTATGCGCGTGTGCAGTGGACATCGCGAAGCTGCATTTCAAGCGAGCCGATGGATTGTGGATCAATTGAAGAAAAAAGTCCCGATTTGGAAACGGCCCCGGTTCAAGAGCGACGCCCTGGGCCGCGCTTCGCGGAGCCAGGCGGCTACAGTATGAACTGGGCGAATCGGATCACGATGAGTCGGCTGGCACTGACTCTGCTTTTTGTCGTGGCGCTTAATTCCTCCTGGCAATACGCACGCACGACCGCGCTGGTCATCTTCCTCATCGCGGGCCTCACAGATTTTATCGATGGAGAAATCGCCCGGCGTTACGGGGTGGTAACAAACTTTGGCAAATTGATGGATCCGCTGGTGGATAAGATCATGATGGCCGCCGCTTTTATTTCGCTGGTTCCTCTTAAAGCGGTGCCAGCGTGGGCAGCCACCACAGTGGTAGCGCGAGATTTTTTAATCACGGGTTTACGCCTGATGGCGAGCGCAAAGGGCAGGATTCTGCCAGCAGAACGGCTGGGCAAACAGAAAACTTCGTGGCAGATCATTACTATTGTTTTCTTTCTGGCGCTCCTTTCGATGCCGGAACTGCAAGTCGTCAGCGAGAAATCGACATGGTGGGTCCGTGCTTGGACCGAAGCCGGTCCGGTTCTCGTGTGGATTACCGTGGCGTTGACGATTTACTCTGCCCTCGGCTTCACGTGGCGGAACCGGGAGCTAATTGCGCCAGGCGAATAGCGGCAAATAAGATTGAAAGACTGGATCGTCGGGATTCCTTACGGACTCAGATAGCTCGTAATCTACTCGTTTGTAGTATGTTACGTCACAGTTCGCGGAACCGACGCCTAATTGTCCGAACGATTTACAGCTTCGGCTTTTTTGAAGCGCAATTTGCTGAAAATTGCTGTAATCATAATCTGCTTTCGAACAGATAGTTATGAGACTTATTGAATTGGGGCGCCCTATGTTGGCACGGCATTTGCAGCACTTCCGACGATTACGCTTTTTCAGGTTGCTCATGGGATCAAACGCAGTTTCTAAACCCAAATTTTTACTGCTCTGCATAGCCTTGTGCGGGGCAATCCTTGCATCGAGCCAGGATGCCAAGGCGCTTAGCATTGGCGACTCCCACGAGTTGGGGTTCTTCTGGCCTGGCATCCAAAGCAAGACAGACAATCAAGACAAGGCTCTCTACGTGAATCACCTGGTTGGCATGGCCCTTGGAACCATTGAGGTCGCTCGGGGTGAGGTCTATTTTCGGTCAAACCATAGTTTTGTATCCTTGCCGGCTGCCAGCCAGGCGCACAACGGCGGTGGCAGAGCGATCAACCTTGGAACTGGTGGGGTATACAGATACCTGGTCGCGACCTACAGGGGTTACGGGACCGAGGTCTGGTATCTCGGTAATCTGAATGGAATAATAGGCATTCCTTTTCTAGCCTCCGGGCACCAGCTCATTGGATGGACGCTTTTTGCCGCGGCGAGTACCGGGGTCCCAGACGGTGGCATTACAGTAATGTTACTCGGTGTGGCTCTCGGCGTGCTCGCCCTGGCGCGACGCTTCCTGGTGCGTTAACGGTCAGACTTAATTGAAGAACTGCAAAAGACCATATGCCCGCCTGTAGCATCGTAGTGAAAGCGATACACGAGCACTATTCAGCTGCCATTGTGGTCACATGCAAAGACACCGTGCTAAAACACTAATTGGAATATTCGGAATCGCTGGAGCCGTAGCGATCCTGCTCGGTTTCCCTGCTGAAAGGAGTGACTCGGCAACACGAACCATCAAGCTTCCGGGTCCCTATCCATATGAAACACCTGTCCAAGTTCCAGCGCCGCCGCCCGTTTCGGACTCATCGCCCTTGCCGTCGCCTGCTCCTTTTCCCTACCGTGAGTCGGCCCCGGCTGCTGAGGATCACGATTCACGAACAGCAAATGCCCGCCGGCCGCTCACAGCTAAAGCCGTGCGCAAGGCAGCATTCAAATACAATGGAGTGCCAAAATTTTGTGGATTTCTGGCGGCACTCCCCGCCAACGTCAGCGTATTCGATCCAAAACTTGGAACAACACGCGTCCTTGTAAAAGGAGACCATGTAGTACAGAAAAATGTAGCGTGGCTCCGTAACCACAAGAGAGCCGCCGCAGACAAATAAAGCGGAACCCGATGAAATGAGCGGGCAACGGGAATCGAACCCGCATGGCCAGCTTGGAAGGCTGGAACTTTACCATTAAGCTATGCCCGCGTGCGAGTAGTGAAAATAGTGGCCGGTGAGGAGTAACTAGTCAAAAGCGATTCACACGTTCCGGCGCGCCATCCTTGCGGCGAGCGGGTCCTTTATAATTATTTTTCAAAGGCGGCGGCGATCAATGTGGCGTTGTGACCCCCGAAACCGAATGAGTTGTTGAGAGCGACGCGCACTTTCTTTTCGCGCGCCACGTTCGGAGTATAATCCAGGTCGCATTCTTTATCAGGGTTTTCCAAATTGATGGTTGGCGGCACGACCGAATCGCGGATAGCAAGCGCACACGCGGCCATTTCAATCCCGCCGGCTCCGCCTAACAAGTGACCGGTCATGGACTTGGTAGAGCTGATGACGACCTTGTCCGCATGGTTTCCAAACACTTGTTTGATCGCGCGCGTCTCGCAAATGTCGCCGATATCAGTCGAGGTAGCGTGGGCGTTGATGTAATCGACCTGGTCCGGCGATAGACGCGCGTGGTCCAGTGCCATTTGCATCGCACGAGCCGCTCCTTCACCATCTGGCGGCGGCGCTGTCATGTGGTAGGCGTCAGCAGAAACGCCGTATCCGGTTAGTTCACAGTAAATCTTCGCACCGCGCGCTTTGGCATGTTCCAGTTCCTCCACCACAACGATTCCCGCGCCTTCGCTCATCACAAAACCGTCGCGATCACGATCGAACGGTCGGGAAGCACGCTGGGGTTCGTCGTTACGGGTGCTCAGCGCTTTCATCGCTGAAAATCCCGCAACGCCAATTTCGACGATGGATGCCTCCGAACCGCCGGCCAGGAAAATATCGGCATCACCAAATTTGATGATTCGCCACGATTCGCCGATGGCATTGTTTGACGTCGCGCAGGCGGTAACGATGCATAAATTGGGGCCGCGCAGGTCGAACTCCATCGAGATGACGCCGCTCGCCATGTTGCTGATCAACATCGGTATTGTGAACGGCGAATTACGTCCGGGGCCTCTGGTCAACAAGATACGCAACTGGTCCTGCAGCGTTTTTAATCCGCCAATTCCGGTACTGACGATCACGCCGAAACGGTCTCTCTGTTTCAGATTCGCAACATCAATGCCACTATCCTCGAGGGCCAATTTTGCTGCCGCCATTGCGAGCTGCGAAAATCGGTCGGTGCGGCGGACATCCTTTGGGTTTTTGAAGAATGGCTTCGGATCGAAATCGCGGACCTGCCCTCCGATTTTGCAATCGTACCCGGTGATATCAAAGGCGTCGATGGTGCGAATGCCGCTGACGCCGTTCTTGAGATTGGACCAGAACGTCTCCACGTCGTTGCCGACCGGCGTCACGACGCCCAGACCAGTGATAACTACTCTGCGATCGTTGTTCATTTAGCGATTTAACGATTTAGCGATTCAAAGCTGGTGGAAATGGACTAACGACGCGACGAGAGGTCAATCGTTAAATCATTAAATCACCGAATCGCTAAATAATTTAGCTCGTTCCCATTCCAACGCTTTGAACGGTTTGAAAGAGCTTTCCTTCGGTCTTGATGGAAGGCGCGATAATAATCTCCGTTTGCTGAAATTCGGCAATATTTCGAGCACCCACGTTACCCATGCAGGTCGTCACCGCACCGACCAGATTCTGGCTGCCATCGTCAACTTCTGCCGGGCCAAAAAGGATTTGCTTCAGCGAACCGGTGGCGCCTACCCTAATGCGTGTCCCTCTCGGGAGATTGGCGTGGGGCGTGGCCATCCCCCAATGGTATCCGCGGCCGGGCGCTTCGTGCGCTTTGGCAAATGCGCTGCCCACCATCACAGCATCCGCGCCGCAGGCGAGTGCCTTGCAAACGTCGCCGCCTCTGCTCATTCCACCATCAGTGATGATCGGCACATAGCGCGATGTTTTTTTGAAGTAAGCATCGCGCGCTGCGGCGCAATCGACGGTCGCAGTCACCTGCGGAACACCCAGCCCAAGCACTCCACGTGAGGTGCACGCTGCTCCCGGCCCCACACCGACCAAAACTGCAGCCGGCCCACACTCCATTATTTCGAAGGTCACATCATAACCGACAGTGTTTCCTACGATCACAGGAATGCGCATCTCCCGGCAGAACTTCTCCAGATCAAGCGACTTGTACTCCGACGATATGTGTCGCACAGTTGAAACCGTGCTTTGCACGACGAAAACATCCGCGCCGGCTTCCTGGGCGATCTTGCCGAATTCGGCTGCGCGTTGAGGAATGGAACTGACCGCGGCTAATACACCGCCATCTTTGATCTGGCGGACGCGCGCCGCGATTAAATCTTCCTGAATGGGTTCCTGGTAAATTCGTTGCAGCAGCGCGGTGATCTCGGATTTATCCGCGTCAACGATTTTTTGCAGCACTTCCTGCGGATTTTTGTAGCGCGTTTGCACTCCCTCAAGATTCAAAACGGCGAGCCCGCCCAATTTGTTCATGGCGACGGCGAAGCGAACATCGACAACTCCGTCCATGGCACTGGCAAGGATGGGAATTTTCATTTCGAGTGGCTCCGCTTCTTTGCGCGGCAAACGGAAGGTGATATCGACTTCGTTTGGGTTGATCGTCACACGCCCGGGTACTAGCGCAATTTCATCAAACCCGTAGGTCACCCGCGCTTTGCGATTCCTGCCTATCCACATTCCCATGCTAAATTTGCTCCATTCTAAATCGTTCGTTTAAACTTCCACAGCGCGGGCACCGGGGAAGCAGGGCGTCCGTTCGATCTTCAAATTCGAACGCGCAAATCACGCAGCGCAGCCGATACTGCAAAGCCCGTCGCTCCCGCCGCCGGCGATTCCATTCTCCCATTATCCAAAGGAGAAAAACCGCCGCAAGAAAAAGCAGCAAATAAATCGTAACCAGTGCGGCGAGACTAACGCGAATCACGGCGTGGCACTACCTGGCTTGTTTGCGTGTGGCCGCGTAACGTCGCTGCCCCACTCGATTGTCGCGATTCCCCAGGTCAAGGGCGCTTCAGATTTTCTATCTCCAGGAGCGCGCCGAGGGAAACGGCAACGCGCGAGATAAAGGCGCGCCTGTTCGTCCAACTCCGGATCGCCTGAAGAATTCATGGGAAAACAGTGCCTGATTTCCCCGAGTCTGCTTACGGCCACGCGAAAACGAATTGCTTCAGGCGTTTCTCCAGTTGAAGCAACGAACGTGAGTGAGGGCAATGTCGCAACTCCCAGTGCGTGGAGCTCGCTTGAAAACGAAACAGATGTTGGGATCGGTTCGGCAGGAGGGGCGCTTTGTTGGCGCAGAAACGGTACCGGACCTGGCGGCTGAGAGTCGGGGGGGCGTGCATCGACTTCAAAGGGCGGAAGTTCTTTCAAAGTTGGCTGCATCTCGCGATAGGACGGAACATGCTGAACGTTCGGCAGAGCGCGGAGCCTTGCTTCCGGCGATCGATGAGTCGTGAATGCCACCGCAGGATCTTCCGCGTCGATCCAGCGAAGCAGGCTGCGGCCTTCTTCAGATGCAGGAGTAATCAAGGCCACACGGGCCGGCGGCGGCAGAAGCGTGACGGTCGGCGGATAGACTACTTGAAAAATGTAGAAGCAAACCGCGTGTGCCAGTAAGGAAAGCGCTACAAAGCCCAGGAGCGCTGCTTTTTTTGTCCGAGGTGAATCCCAACTAAAAAGTAAAGCTTCGGGCTCGGGACTGAGAGTGTTCATCGTGGCGCGGCGGCGGCAAGTGATACGGATGTGATGCCGTGCTCCAGAACAGCATTTGTTACTTCAGCAACCGTTTCGTAAGAAGTAGAACGGTCCGCCTTGATGATAATTGATTGGCCTTCGCGCTTGGCAGCCTCCAGCAAGGGCCCGAGTTGCTCCATGGTGACGCGCTGGTCGCGGAAATAAATGGCGGGAACTGCGCCACCTGTGATGCTGATGATCTGCTGGTTAGTTTGTGGGCCGAGCGTAAAACGAGAGAACGGCATGGAAACGGAAATCCCCTGTTGCAAAATAAAATTCGAACTCAGCAACAGAAAAAAAACCAAAAGAAAAGCGACGTTCACCAGCGCCACGAGCACAAGCCAGACGAAGTTGTAATTAACTGTGCGCTCGAGTTTCATGAACGTGGAAACCGTTAATAAGTTAAAAGGATTAAAAAGTTACAACGTTACACGTTTTAGGATCGCGCTCTTAACGAACCGTTAACTGCCTTTGTAACCTTTTACTTTTTCTATGCTGGATTATAAATCCGGACGTGCTTCGAGCTCGCGCGCGGTCTCATCGGCTGGTTGAAAGCTGATGATCCCGCTAATCGGACGGCTCTCGGTCAGCATGTGCACAATTTCGATCCCGGCCCGCTCCATGTCATGGAGCATGTTATTCACCCGCGAGGAAAGGTAACTGTAAGCGACGAAAGTGGGAGTAGCTACAACCAGACCCGCCGCGGCCGTCAGCAAACTCTTGTATACCCCGCTGGAAAGTTCAGTCACCGTGGCGTAGCCACCGCTTGACGCGATCGTCGCAAATGCATCGATCATGCCGGCGACTGTCCCTAGCAACCCGAGTAATGGCGCAAGGAAAGCTATTGTAGCGAGCACCGGGAGAAATCGTTCGAGCTTCGGCACTTCGAGTTGAGCGGCTTCCTGCACGATGTCGCGCAATTCTGCACGAGGTGCGTCATGCCGGATGATCGCCGCGTGAATCACGCGCGCTACCGGTCCCGGGGTCCCGGCCGATTCATGGAGCGCTTCTGCGAAATTGCGTCGCCGAATCAGATTCGACAGTCCCTTCAGGAATTCGCCCACGTGAATTGTTGCACGATGAAAGTAAAAGAGGCGTTCGGCAAAGACCGCGATCGAGATGATGCTACACACCAGAATGGGCCACATTAACAGCCCGCCTTTTTGGATGTAATCAATCATAGCGGTTTTTTAGTCTTCTTTACCGGCTGTGGCAAGCCAACAACGGGATCCGGATGCGAGTGGTCGCTCGGTGCAACGGTTGGCATTCGATGCTTTCCCAATGGCTTCTCCTATCGGGAGCCTTTTCCTTGGGGTTTAGGAGAAGCAGACGGGCGTGCCTTGGCAGCGTTCTTGCCACCCACTAACTTGCCGGAGGCGTCAAACACCGAATAGCCGGTTTGCTTGCCAGACCCATCGTAACTGTAAACTATTTTGTGCAAAAGCGTGCCGTCTTGTGCGCTTTGGGTCTCTTCCAGCATGCGGCCGGCGTCGTCATACTTGTAACGGCTCTTGAAACGTAAGCGGCCATCAGGCCCGGATATTTCGCCGCTGGAAAAACGTCCCGCGTCATCCAGTTCGTAACGAATAGTCTCACGAAGTTTACCATCTTGATCAGTGGTTGTGGCCACGGCCTTGTGCTCTGCATTATCGAATTTGTAGACCGTGCGTGAGCCGTCTGGGTGCATTGAAACGGTCACCCGCACAGCGTCACTCTGTATTTGTGCTGGAGACTGACATAATCCGATTTTGGTGCCACAGACGACAAACGCACACGCCATTGCCAGCCCTGCGTGGAAAAAATTCATGACCCGAGGAGCTTACGGTTGAGGCGGGCAGGCGCAAACGGCTTGAATTTTTTTATTGACCCCGCTGCAGGACGGTGGTTAAAAGTGGGGTCAAGTGGGGCAGAATGGATGATTTCTCCACTCGATACATGGACAACGATTCTCCACCCGAACGCTTCTATGCCGGACAGTTCCGGCATTCCATCGATGAGAAGAATCGAGTCACGATTCCTTCTCGCTGGCGTCGGGACAAGGCGGAGGAATTCATTCTTTTGCCGGAAGCAACTCATCAGTTTTTGCTCGTCATGTCGCCGAAGGAGTTTGCGCGAATGAGTTTGGCGGCAGAAACTAACCAGGGGGTTTCCGCGCGGGATCGCCGGATTTTTTTGCGCCATCTGCATTCCCGCGCGCAGCACGCGAGCGCGGACCGGCAGGGTCGTCTTGTTCTGCCTGAAGAGCTTTGCCGGAAGGTCGCACTGAAAGGTGA
>Ga0070741_10019541_pt1 | contig 10802 bp, 8 predicted proteins | sample Coa_R1_4_FD_66440 | JGI IMG/M metagenome (GOLD analysis project Ga0070741, IMG submission 66440) | Surface soil microbial communities from Centralia Pennsylvania, which are recovering from an underground coalmine fire - Coalmine... | ecosystem: Environmental > Terrestrial > Soil > Unclassified ...
CGCGCCGACGGGCACGACTTCGCGGCCGAGGCGGTGCGGAACGGTGCGGTCGCGCTCGTCGTGGAGCGGCGCGTCGACGTGGCCGTGCCGCAGGTGGTGGTGGAGGACGTGCGCGCGGCGATGGCGATCGCCGCGGACGTCTTCTTCGGCGAGCCGACGCGGCAGCTCGAGGTGGCGGGCGTTACCGGCACGAACGGCAAGACGACGACGGCGTTCCTGCTCCGCTCGATCCTCGAGCAGGCGGGGCGCCGCCCGGGCCTGGTCGGCACGGTCGAGTGGGTGGTCGGGGGCGAGCGGCGCGCCGCCCCCTTCACGACGCCCGAGGCGATCGACCTGCAGCGGCTGTTCCGCGAGATGCTGGACGCGGGCGACCGCAGCGTCGCGATCGAGGCGTCCTCGCACGGCTCGGCGCTGCGCCGCCTCGACCGCGTGCGCTTCGACGTGCTGGCGTTCACGAACCTGAGCCAGGACCACCTCGACCTGCACGGCACGCTGGAGGAGTACTTCCAGGCGAAACGGCGCCTGTTCACCGGCCCGACCCCGCCGCCCGCCGCGGTGAACGTGGGCTGCGAGGCTGGCCGGCGGCTCGCGGAGGAGCTCGCCGTCGCCCACCGTGCGCCACTCGTCACCTTCGGCGTGTCGACGGACGCCGACGTGCGCCCCGAGCAGCTCACGCTCTCGCCCTCGGGCAGCAGCTTCGTCGCCGCGGGCATCCCGATCGAGACGCGCCTGCGCGGCCGCTTCAACGTCGAGAACGTGCTCGCGGCGGTCGCCGCCAGCCTGCTGCTCGAGATCGACGACGACGCGATCGCCGCCGGCGTCGCGGCCGTGGAGGGCGTGCCCGGCCGGTTCGAGGCGGTCGACGTCGGGCAGCCGTTCGCCGTGATCGTCGACTACGCCCACACGCCGGACTCGCTCGACCGCGTGCTCGAGGCGGCGCGCGAGCTCGGCGGCGGCCGCCTGATCGTCGTCTTCGGTGCCGGCGGTGACCGCGACCGGGGCAAGCGGCCGCTGATGGGCCGCGTCGCCCGCAGCCGGGCCGACGTGGTGGTGGTCACCTCCGACAACCCACGCTCGGAAGAGCCGCTCGCGATCATCCAGGACGTGCTCCAGGGGACGGGCACCGACGTCGAGATCGACCCCGACCGCCGGTCCGCGATCTCGCGGGCCCTCGCGCTCGCGGCGCCGGGGGACGTCGTCGTCGTCGCGGGCAAGGGCCACGAGCAGGGGCAGGAGGTGGCCGGGGTGGTGCATCCGTTCGACGATCGCACGGTGGTGGCGGAGCTGCTGCAGGGCAGAGATGGCGACTGAGCGTCGCGGCGCCCCTGCCGCGCGAACGGCCGTCGCGGCGTCGAGCTGTGGACGAGCTGGCACGCAGTTGACGCGCACTCGTGCCACACTGGTGTGTGTTGTCACGATAGAATATGAGCTGGGTGGTGGGCCGGGGTGCCCCAGAGAGGGGCTGTCCCAAGCGGCCGCGGCCGCAGCGCGGCCGATCCCTCCACCAGCGCGTGCCCGGGCCGGGAGGGTGCCTGCGCGCCGCCCTCCCTGCGCTCGCCGGCAGAGGGGGTCGCCGTGATTCCGGTCGCGTGGGAGGAGCTCGAGCGGCTCGCGCTCGGCCGGCTCGTGCGCGGCCGCGACAACGGGTCGATCACGGGCATCCTCGCCGACTCGCGGCTCGTCGGCCCGGGAGACCTGTTCGTGGCGCTCAACACCGGTGTCAGCTACGTGGCGGACGCACGCGCGCGCGGCGCGGCGACGCTCGTGCCCGACGACCAGGACGCCGCGCTCGCGGAGCTCGCCTCGCTCGTCCGCTCGAGGAGCTCCGCGCGTGTGGTCGCGATCGTGGGCTCGACGGGCAAGACGACGACCAAGGACATGCTCGGCGCGCTGTGCGCCGCGGTCGTGCCCACCGTCTTCCCTGCGGAGAGCCTGAACAACGAGATCGGGCTGCCGCTGACGGTCTGCCGGCTCGAGCGCGACACCGAGGTGCTCGTCACCGAGATGGGCATGCGCGGGCTCGGCCAGATCGCGCAGCTGTGCGCAGTGGCGCGACCGCGGCTGGTGCTCGTGACGAGCATCGGCCCGGAGCACCTCGAGCTCGTCGGCTCGATCGAGAACGTCGCCAGGGCGAACGCCGAGGCGATCGGCGCGCTGCCGCCGGGCGGGATCGCCGTGGTGCCCGCCGACGCCCCGGAGCTCGAGCCCTACCTCGACCGGCCCGGGATCGAAGTGCGCCGCTTCGATCGTGCCGATGCGTCGATCGCGGGCGGCGTCGCCCGCGTGCGCGTTGCGGGCCGGACCCTGCAGCTGCGCGTGCCGTTCCTGCAGCGCCACTTCGCGGAGAACCTGCTCGCCGCGCTGACGGCCTACGACGCGCTGGGACTGCCGCTCGAGCGCGCGCAGGAGGGCGCGGCGCGGATCGAGCTCTCGCGCTGGCGGGGGGAACAGCTCGAGCTTCCGGGCGGCGGCTTCGTCGTCAACGACGCCTACAACGCCAACCCGACCTCGATGCGGGCCGCGCTGCTCGACCTGGCGGCGCGCGCCGGTGGTCGCCGCCGCGTCGCCGTGCTCGGCGAGATGGCCGAGCTGGGCGACCACGCCGACCGCTACCACCGCGACATCGGCGCGGTCGTGGCGGAGACGGTCGACGTGCTCGTCGCGGTGGGCGAGCGCGCACGCCTGTACATGGAGCCGGGCGTGCGGGAGATGCGCTGGGTGGCGACCGCGGACGGGCTGGAGGGCGTCGTCCGCCCGGGCGACGCGGTGCTCGTCAAGGCGTCCCGGGCGGTGGGGCTGGAAGGCCTGGCCGAGCGGATCGCGAACCACGCGAGGTCATGGTCCGTGTCCTGATCGCCGGCCTCGTCGCGATGGTGATCGCCGTCGTGATCGGGCCGACGTTCATCGAATGGCTGCGGCGCCGCAGCGTGGGACAGCAGATCCGGGCCGAGGGGCCGGCCGGCCACCACGTCAAGCAGGGCACGCCGACGATGGGCGGCCTGTTGATCCTGTTCGCAGCCGTGGCGCCGTTCCTCGTCCTGTCCGTGTACACGGTGCCCGGGCTGACGATGATGGGCACCGCGCTCGCCTGCGGGCTGATCGGGTTCCTCGACGACTACCTGAAGGTGCGGCGGCGGCGCTCGCTCGGGCTACCGGGCCGCTGGAAGATGACGCTCCTCGTCGCGGTTACGGTCGGGGTGGCGATCGCCGTCGACCACGTCCCGGGCGTCGACACGCAGATCTACTTCCCCATCGTCGACTGGCACGTCGACCTGCACTGGGCCTTCTACCCCTTCCTCTTCGTCGTCATCGCCGGAACGGTCAACGGCGTCAACCTCACGGACGGTCTCGACGGGCTGGCCGCGGGCACCTCGATCATCTCGCTGCTGACGTTCCTCTCCATCGCCGTGATCTCGTGGATCCGTTCCGGCGTCCCCGGTCACCGCAGCGACAGCTACCTCGACCTCGCCATCTTCGGCGCCGCGCTGATCGGCGGCGTGATCGGCTTCCTCTGGTTCAACGCCTTCCCGGCGGAGGTCTTCATGGGCGACACCGGCGCGATGGCGCTCGGGGGCGCGCTCGCCACGTTCGCGATCCTGACGAAGACGGAGGTGCTGCTCGTCTTCGTCGGCGGCATCTACGCGCTCGAGGCGCTGTCCGTGATCGTGCAGGTGATCTCCTTCAAGCGCACCGGCCGGCGCGTCTTCCTGATGGCGCCGATCCACCACCACTTCGAGATGAAGGCGTGGTCGGAGACGAAGATCATGGTGCGCTTCTGGATCGTCTGCGCCATCCTCTGCGCGATCGGGTTCGTCCTCTACTACCGCTACTACCTGCGCTTCCGGCTGTGATGCCGGGCCGCGTGCTCGTGCTCGGGCTCGCGCGCTCGGGTGAGGCGGCGGCGGCCGCGCTACGCGGTGCCGGCGTGAGCGTCGTCGCGCACGACCGGGACGTCTCGCTCGACCCCGAGCTCGTGGGAAGGCTCCGGGAGAGCGGCGTCGAAGTCCACCTCGGAGAGGAGGACGAGACGCTGGTCAGGGGAGTGGACGCGGTCGTCAAGAGCCCCGGAGTGCCGGGCTCGAACCCGCTCGTGCAGGCGGCTCGGGCAGCGCGGAAGCCGGTGTGGAGCGAGATCGAGCTCGGGGTCCGGCTGCTGCCCAACCCGCTCGTCGGCGTCACGGGTACGAATGGGAAGACGACGACCACGGCGCTCCTGGGCGAGATCTTCCGTGCCGCCGGTCGTCCCGTGGAGGTAGCCGGCAACATCGGCCGCCCGCTCACCTCCCTCGTCGGAAGCGCTGCGGCCGACGCGTGGGTGGTGTGCGAGCTGTCCTCGTTCCAGCTCGAGGATGTCGAGACGCTGCAGCCGAGGGTCGCCGTGCTGCTGAACCTCGAGCCCGACCACCTGGACCGTCACGGCTCGCTGGAGGCCTATCGCGACGCCAAGCTGCGCATCTTCGCGCGCCAGCAGCCGGACGACGCCGCCGTGGTGCCGCGCGGGTTCGGCGCGGTCCCGGGTCGCGGCCGGCGCGTCGAGTTCGCCGGCTCGGACCCGCTGCCGGCCGAGCCGCGCATCCCCGGCGCCCACAACCGCGAGAACGCCGCCGCCGCGACGGCAGCCGCCCGCGCCGCCGGGATCGCCGACGCCGCCATCGCCGCGGGCCTGCGCGCCTTTGCCGGCGTGCCGCACCGGATCGAGGACGTGGCCGTCGTCGCCGGCGTCCGCTACGTCAACGACTCGAAGGCGACGAACGTCGCCGCCGCGCTGCGCGCGATCGCGGCGATCGAGGCTCCGCTCCACGTCATCCTCGGCGGCCTGGGCAAGCACGAGAGCTTCGAGCCGCTCGCGGCTGCCCTGCGTCCCGGAGACCGCGCCTACCTGATCGGCGCCGCCGCCGACGAGCTGGCGGCGGCGCTCGAGGCCGCGGGTGTGCGGTTCGAGCGCTCGGGCGACCTGGCCTCCGCCGTGCGGAGCGCGGCAGCGGCGGCAACGGCCGGCGAGGTCGTGCTGCTCTCGCCAGCCTGTGCCAGCTTCGACCAGTTCGACAGCTTCGAGCATCGGGGCGACGTCTTCCGCGACCTCGTCGCGCGACTCGCGGAGAGGCGGGGATGAGACGGCCGCGCGCCGCGCGTGTGGCTCCCCACGCCGCTGCGGTGGCCCATCTGGACAGGGGGCTCTGGGGCACCCCGGCCCACCACCCACCTTCGATTCTCATCGGGCAACGCGCGCGCGTGGCGCGCGCGAGCGTGCCGAGTTCGTGCCAATCGCTCCCCGGGTGGTGGCGCCTTCACCCGCTCGCGCACCTCTGCGCCCGGCCGGGCTTCCGTGAGCAGGCGCCTGTGGGGAGACGCCGAGGGGGCGGAGCTTGACGCGCGCCCGCACCGAGCAGCGCGTGCTCGTGCTCGTCACGCTCGCACTGGTCGCCTTCGGCCTCGTCATGGTCTTCAGCGTCACGTCGGCACCTGCGGCCCTCGGCAACGGCGACCCGATGACGTACCTCGTCAAGCAGGCGCTGTACGCGTGCGCCGGTCTCGTGCTGCTCGCGCTGCTGTCGCGGTTCGACTACCACCGGCTGCGCCGTCTGGCGCCGCTGTTGCTCGTCTGCGCGCTCGGGCTGTGCGCCGCCGTGCTGCTCGTCGCGCCGCCGATCAACGGCGCGCGCCGCTGGTTCGTGCTCGGCCCGTTCGGGCTGCAGCCGTCGGAGCTGGCCAAGGTCGCCCTGTGCGTGTGGGCGGCCGCGCGACTGTCGCGGCGGCCGGCGCCGCGCACGCTGGCCGAGCTCGCGAAGCCGATCGGGCTCGTCACCTGCCTCTTCTGTGGGCTCGTGCTGCTCGAACCGGACCTGGGCACGACGATCGCGCTGGCGCTCACCGTCGGCGGCGTGCTCCTCGTCTCCGCGGTGCCGGGGCGGCTGATGCTGCTCGCGACCACGCTCGCGATCGGCCTCGGCAGCGCGGCCATCTGGGCGGAGCCCTACCGGCGCGCGCGCTTCTTCAGCTTCCTGCACCCGACCGCCGACCCGCAAGGCGCGGGCTACCAGATCCGGCAGGCGATGATCGCGATCGGCTCGGGCGGGATCACGGGCGACGGGCTCGGCCACGGCGTCGGCAAGATCAACTACCTGCCCGAGGCGCACACGGACATGATCGTGGCCACCATCGGCGAGGAGCTCGGGCTCGTCGGGCTGACGCTGCTCGTGGCAGCCTTCGTCTCCTTCGCCTGGGCCGGCTTCCGGGTCGCGCTGACGTGCCGCGACGCGTTCGGCAAGCGGCTCGCCGCTGGCCTCACGACGCTCGTGTGCGGCCAGGCGCTCGTCAACCTCGCCGCGGTGCTCGGCATCGCGCCGCTGACCGGGATCCCGCTGCCGTTCGTCTCCTACGGCGGCTCCTCGCTCGTCGCCCTCCTCGGCGCGGTCGGCGTTCTCCTTAACATCGCCGTCAATGAGCGCGTCGTCGAGGCTCGCGTGCGTGATCGCCGCCGGCGGGACGGCCGGGCACGTGCGCCCGGCGCTCGCGGTGGCGGAGGCGCTGCGCGCGCGCGGCGTGCACGTGACGTTCGCCGGGTCGGAGCGCGTCGAGTCGCGGCTGGTTCCTGAGGCGGGCTTCGAGCTCGACCGGTTCCCCGTGTCGGGCATCCCGCGCTCGCTCGGGGGCGATCTCGCGCGCGCGCTCGCGCGCGCCGGCGCGGCGCCGCTCGCGTGCTCGCGCATCCTGCGCCGCCGGCGACCGGACGTCGTGCTCGGCGCCGGCGGCTACGTCGCCGGGCCGATGGTGCTCGCCGCCTGGCTGCAGGGCGTGCCGGCGGCGCTCACCGAGGCGGACGCCCGCCTCGGGCTCGCCAACCGGCTGGCCGCGCCCTTCGCCCGCCGCGTCTTCCTCGCCTACCCGATCGAAGGGCTGAGCGGGCCGCGCTACCGCGTGGTCGGCCGGCCGATCCCGGCGGCGCACCTGGGCGCCTCGCGGGAGGCGGGACGGCGCCGCTTCGGCCTGCCGGGCGACGCGCCCGTGCTCGCGGTCTTCGGGGCGCTCGCGGGCGCCCGCTCCCTGAACGAGCTCGCCGTGTCCGCCTGGGGAGAGCGCGGCCCGGCCGTCCTGCACGTCTCCGGCGAGCGCGACTACCCGTCGCTGCGGCCGCGCGTGCACCGGCCCGGCTACGTGCTCGTGCCGCAGACCGAGCACTTCGGGGAGGTGCTCGCGGCCGCCGACCTGGCCGTCTCACGGGCGGGCGGCACGGTCTGGGAGCTGGCGGCGGCGGGCACCCCCGCGATCCTCGTTCCCTACCCGCACGCGACCGGTGACCACCAGACGCTCAACGCGCGTCACTTCGAGCGCGGCGGCGGCGCGATCGTCGTGCCCGACTCCGAGCTGGCCCGCGTCCCCCCGCTCGTCGACGAGCTGCTCGCCGACCCCGCACGCCTCGCCACGATGCGGCAGGCGATGCTCGCGCTCGCGCGGCCCGAGGCGGCGGAGACGATCGCCGAGGAGGTGCTCGCGCTTGCTCGCCGCTGACGCCGCCCCGCTCGCCGGCCGGCGGCTGTACTTCGTCGGGATCGGCGGCGCCGGCCTCTCCGCCTACGCCAACATCGCGCGCGCCTGGGGCGCCGAGGTGCGCGGCTGGGACGCGCGCGAGACGATCTTCATGCAGACGCTCGCCGGCGTCGAGATCGACGTCGGCGGCGACCCGCGGCCGCCGCAGGGCTGGGAGGCGATCGTCTCCAGCGCCCACGTGCAGCGGCTGCCGGGGACGCCGCGCGGCGCCTTCCTCGCCGAGCTCGTCGCGGCACGACCGTCGCTCGTCGTCGCCGGCGCGCACGGCAAGACGACCACCGCGGCGATGATCGCCTTCGCGCTGCGCGAGACGGGCGGCGACCCCTCCTGGATCGTCGGCGGCGTCGTGCCGCAGCTGGGCGGCAACGCAGGCGCCGGCGACGGCTGGCTCGTCGTCGAGGGCGACGAGTCCGACCGCTCGCTCTTCGGGCTGCGCCCGCGCATCGCGGTCGTCACGAACGTCGAGCTCGACCACCACGCGACCTACGCCTCCGAGGCGGAGCTGCGCGAGGAGCTCGAGCGCTGGCTGGCCGGCGTGCCGCAGGTGGTGCGCTCCTGGGAGCTCGACCCGGTCGACCTCGAGCTCGCCGTGCCGGGCGGGCACAACCGGCAGAATGCGGCGGCGGCGCTGGCGGCGCTCGAGCTGGCCGGCGCGCCGCGCTCCCGCGCGGCCGAGGCGCTCGCACGGTTCACAGGAGTGGCACGGCGCTTCGAGCTCGTCGGCGAACGAGGGGGCGTGGCCGTCTACGACGACTACGGCCACAACCCCGCCGAGCTGAAGGCGACGCTGCGCACCGCCCGCGAGCGCACCCAGGGCCGGCTGATCGCCGTCTACCAGCCGCACGTGTACGAGCGCACCCGGCACCTCGCGCCGGAGCTGGCCGAGGCGCTCGCGCTCGCCGACGCTGCCGTCGTCACCGAGGTGACCGGAGCGCGCGACGAGCCGCGGGACGGGGTCTCCGGTCGCTGGGTGCTCGAGCGGCTGCCGGCGAGCGTTCGGGCCGGCTGGACGCCGACGCTCGACGACGCCGCGCGGCTGGTGCTCGCCTGGGCGCGCCCGGGCGACGTCGTCGTCACGTTCGGCGTGGGGGAGCCGTGGCGGGCTGCGCGCGCGATCGTCGAGGGACTGCCCGCATGACCATCGAGCCCGGCGTGCCGCTGTCGCGCTGGACGACGATCGGCACGGGCGGCCCGGCGCGCGCCTTCGCGCAGCCCGCGAGCGAGGACGAGCTGCGTCAGGCGCTCGCCTGGGCCACGGCGGAGGGCCTCCCGGTCGTCGTCGTCGGGCTCGGCTCCAACGTCCTCGCAGCGGACACGGGCGTCGACGCGCTCGTCGTGCGCCTGACCGGGGAGCTCGCCCAGGTGCACGTGCACGGCACCCGTCTCGTCGCCGGAGGCGGAGCCGCGAACGCGGTCTGTCTGCACCGCGCGCGGGCGGCCGGGCTCGGCGGCCTCGAGTTCGCCTGCGCGATCCCCGGGACGGCCGGCGGGGGCGTGCGCATGAACGCCGGCGCCTACGGCAGCGACTGCTCGCAGATCCTGGAGCGAGCGCTCGTCGTCACCGCCGACGGCGCCGGCTGGCTCACCGCCGCCGAGCTCGGGCTCGCGTACCGCCACTCCGACCTGCGGCCGGGCCAGGTGGTGGCGCGAGTCGAGTACCGCCTCGAGCCCCGGCCGCCCGAGGAGATCCGCGCCCGCGTGCGCGAGCTGGTCGCCCTGCGCAAGGCGACCCAGCCGACCAACCGGCGCACGTTCGGCTCGGTGTTCAAGAACCCGGCGGGGAACCTCGGCGCCGGCCAGCTGCTCGAGCGGTGCGGTCTCAAGGGCCACCGGGTGGGCGGCGCCGTGGTCTCGCCACGACACGCGAACTTCATCGAGAACGCGGGCGGCGCGACGAGCGCCGACTGCCTCGCGCTGATGGCCGAGGCGCGGCGACGGGCGCACGAGCAGTACGGCGTCGAGCTCGAGCACGAGGTCGTCCTCCTCGGCGGGCTCGAGCTGCCCGCGGCCGCGTAAGCGCAGGACTGTCCCGCACGGCGGCGAACACGCCGGGGTGGCCAGCGGCGGACGAGCCGAGCGCGGAGCGCGCCCGGGGCGCGCGGCGAGCGTCGTCGTCCCCTTCCCGCGCCCGCGAGCGCTCCGGCCCGACCCCGCCCGCCTGCTCCCCTCGGGGCGTTCGCTGCTCGCCGCCTTCGGGATGCTCGCGGTGGCGGCCGTCTCCTACGCCGTCGCGCGCGAGACGGCGGTGTTCGCGGTGCGCTCGGTCGAGGTCGACGGCGCTCCGCCGGCGGTCGCGCAGCAGGTGCGGCGCGCGCTGCGCGACGAGCTCGGCACGAGCCTCGTCCGCATCGACCTCGCGCGCGCGCGCGAGCGGGTCGCCGGCCTGCCGACGGTCGCCGCCGCCGCCTTCGACCGCGCCTTCCCGCACACGCTGCGGGTGCGCGTCGTCCCGGAGCGGCCCGTGGCGGTGCTGCGGCAGGGGGCCGACGCCTGGCTCGTCTCGGCGCGGGGGCGTGTGATGGCCGCCCTTGCGCGCGGATCGCACCTCGAGCTGCCGCGGCTGTGGCTACCGAAGGGCGCCCCCGTCGCGCTCGGCGGCACGGCACCGGTGGAGCTCGCGCCGATGCTCCAGGCCGTACGGCCGCTCGCGCGCGTCGGCCTGGGCGCGCGCGTCCGCTCCGTGCGGGCCTCCGCCGCCGAGCTCACGCTCGTGCTGCGCGGCGGCCTGGAGATCCGCCTCGGCGACGCGCGCGACGCACGGCTCAAGCTCGCCGTCGCCGCCCGCGTGCTGCCGCTCGTACCGGCGGGCGCGCGGTACCTGGACGTCAGCGTGCCCGGCCGCCCGGTCGCCGGCTCCGTCTGGACGCGCCCGCCCGCCGCGCCGCCTGCTGCAGCGGCGGCGCCGACGCAGGACCCTCGATTCTCAACTAGAGGTTGAGGGTGCGGGCTCGACTCGGGCTTGAGATTGCCGTTGACACTGCCGACAAGGAAGCCGTACCCTGCCGTCGTAGAGCACGTCCAACGACCCATAGCTCGACGAGAGCTTCACGCTGAGGCGGAACGAGGATGAGCAACCAGACGGGCAACTACCTGGCGGTGATCAAGGTCGTCGGCGTCGGCGGCGGCGGCACGAACGCGGTCAACCGCATGGTCGACGCGGGCCTCTCCGGCGTCGAGTTCATCGCCGTCAACACGGACGCCCAGGCGCTGCTCGAGAGCGACGCCGACCTCAAGATCCAGATCGGCTCGAAGGC
>Ga0070741_10019542_pt1 | contig 10802 bp, 5 predicted proteins | sample Coa_R1_4_FD_66440 | JGI IMG/M metagenome (GOLD analysis project Ga0070741, IMG submission 66440) | Surface soil microbial communities from Centralia Pennsylvania, which are recovering from an underground coalmine fire - Coalmine... | ecosystem: Environmental > Terrestrial > Soil > Unclassified ...
GGAATGTTTCACCGGGAAAGCAACAGGCGATTCGCGCGTCGTTGCACGAAGCGTTGCGGCGCGGCCACGCGTGTCTGCGCGCGGGGGATTCGGCGCTGGATGCGGTGTGCGCGGCCGTGACGGCGCTGGAGGATGCGCCGCAATTCAACGCCGGGCGCGGCGCGGTGTTCACGCATGAAGGAAGGAACGAACTGGATGCCGCGGTCATGGACGGCGCGACGCTGCGCGCCGGCGCGGTCGCCGGTGTGCGCGGCATCCGCAATCCCGTGCTGATGGCCCGCGCGGCGATGGAGCACTCGCCGCACGTGATGCTGATCGGCGAAGGCGCCGAGGCTTTAGCGCACGAACGTGGTATCGCATTCGCCGCGCCGGAATACTTCCGCACCGAAGAGCGCTGGCGCGAGTTGCAGAACGCTTTGGCGAATCAAGCGCGAGACGAGCCGCAGGATTACTTCGGCACGGTCGGCGCCGTGGCCCTGGACGTGCGCGGCCATCTCGCCGCGGCGACCTCCACCGGCGGCATGACCAACAAGCGCTGGGGCCGCGTCGGCGACGCGCCGATTATCGGCGCGGGCACTTACGCAAACGCGCGGTGCGCCGTGTCGTGCACGGGTCACGGCGAGTTCTACATCCGGACCTGCGCCGCACATGCGATCTGCATGCGCGTTGCCGAGATGCATCAGCTCGTGGCGGATGCTTCGAAGCAGGTGATCGACCGCGAGATTCCGCAACTGGGCGGCAGCGGCGGCGCGATCGTGTTGTGCGCTGACGGCAGTTTCGCGTTGCCTTTCAACACCGAAGGCATGTATCGCGGCTGGATCGATGGAGAGGGCCAGCCGCACACCCGCATCTGGCAAGACGAGTGATCACTGCGGCGCCTCCAGCAGCGGCGTGACGATCCGCTCCAGCCGCTCGCGAGTCCATACCGGATCCTTGTCTTTCCAGCCGTTGTCCGCGAGATCGCCTTTGCGATCGATCGTAAAGTTCACCGGCAGGTGCCAGATGCGCCCGTATCCGGGAACGTGCGGATCGCCGAGCAGGCCTGCCGGAAAACTCAAACGTTTGGCGACCGCGCGTACCTTGTCCAGCTTGTCGGGCGTGTCCAGGCTGAAACCCAGCACCACCAGTCCATCACGCGCGTGTTGCTGCGCGTAGCGCGACAGCAGCGGCAGTTCCTCGCGGCAGGGCGCGCACCAGGTTGCCCAGAAAGTGAGGATCACCACCTTGCCGCGCAGATCGCGCGTGTCGATGTGGCGTCCGTCGAGCGTCGTCAGCGTGATCGCCGGTGCCGGCGCGCCGACTACCAGATCGTTGCCCGCCCACGCGGTCTGCGCCAGCGCAAGCAGCATCAGTGAAATGGTGATGGCGCGCAGCATGTTCTAGAACGCCATGCTCAGGCCGAGCGTGGCGGCCCAGCGCGGAAACAGCTGATAGCCTTCCAGGTGACTGTACAGCGGCACCTGCACGAACCCGTAGGCTTGCAGATCGCGGCTCAGGCTGACGCTGATACCCGGACTCAAGTAAGCGACCGTGCCGGCGGTATTGGCGCGGTCCGCCAGCGCGCCCTGGTCGGCGCTTTTGCGCAGCAGATTCAATTGCAATTGCGGAACCCAATTGGCATGCGCCTCGTAGCGCAGGCCGAGATTGAGAGAAAACTGATTGCCCGGGCGAAAGTCCACGCCCGGCGTATCCATGCGATGCGAAATCGCCGCCTGGAATTGCCCGTTGGCGAAGGCATCGAAATCCTGGGCAATCGGCTGATACCAATACGCGCCGACAATCGCATCGGTGCTGCCGGTGCCCGCCTGCAGGCTGGCATCCAGCGCGTTGCCTTGCAGCGGTCCGCTGCCGAAGAACACCGGATGTCCCGCGATCGCGCCGTCGTCGTTCTCGCCGCCGTAGCGGCCGGTCGGCAGTTTCACACCGGCGATCACGCCGAAATTGCGCGTGGGCAGGAAACCCTGATAGCCGGCCAGCAGTTTGATGTCGCCCGGACCGGACACGCGCGCGCTGCTGATGTTCTGCGGCGCAATGTCGTCCGGTTGAAACGGCGGTGAGAATTCGCCATAGGTCGTGTGATCTCGCTGCACATACGGCGCCAGCAGCGAAAAACTCCAGTCCGCATTCGGGTGCCAGGAAACCGCGAGGTTGACGTAGCGGTTGCGCGTGTCGCGTTCGATCTCGCTGGCATCGGCCGCCAGATCGGAAGGCCAGTCGATCACCTCCTGCGGCGAAGCGCTGCCGTTGCCGGTGCGCAACTCGTCTTGATCGAGATAGACGTATTCGAGATTGGCGCGCCAACCTTGCTGAGCGGAATAGCCGGTGGCCGCATCGGTGCTCAACGTGCAGCCGCAGGTCGCACACGCCAAGGCTTGCGGCGCCGCGAAGATGGAGGCGGCCAACACGGCCATAGCGCAGTGCTGTTTGTGAAAAGTGCGCACAAGGATGTGCGCTTTTTGATTTGCTCTACTCATCAGGGAAGATGAGACAAGTAACGTGCGCACAGGCATGTGCGCTTTTGCTCTTCTCATCATGGACGATGAGACTCCAGCGAAACAACGCATGCATCCGCCACTTGCAGGCCAATCGACATTCTAGCCTGCGCATTCGACGTGCAGACCGCGTGATGTGCAAAGACCGCCGGCAGGCGCGATTTATTCCACTCTTGACTGATGCTTCATGCGTGCCTCAGCGTGCGTGCTGCTGACGCAACGCGCGGCGTTGCGCCTTGCGCTCGCGCCGCCGCTGCGCGGTGCGAGCGAACACCAGATACAGCGCGGGCGTGGATAACAGCGTCAACGATTGCGAGACGATCAACCCGCCCAGCATCGCGATGCCCAGCGGGCGGCGCAGTTCCGCGCCCGTGCCGAAGCCGATCACCAGCGGCACGGATGCGAGGATCGCCACCATCGTGGTCATCATGATTGGACGGAAGCGCACCAGGCACGCTTCACGGATCGCTTCGAGCGGTCCCAGCCCGCGCCGCTGCGCCACCAGCGCGAAGTCGATCATCATGATCGCGTTCTTCTTCACCAGCCCGATCAGCAGCACCAGCGCCATGATCGCGATGATCGACAGATCGGTGTTGGTCAGCAGCAGCGCCAGCAGCGCGCCCACACCCGCGGCCGGCAGCGTGGAAAGGATCGTGACGGGATGGATCAGGTTCTCGTACAGGATGCCCAGCACCAGATACACCGCGACGATCGCGCCGAGGATCAGCATGGGCATCGCCGAACTCTGCTCCTGGAAACGCCGGAACTGCTCGCCCATGCCGACCTTGATGTCGCCGGGCATGCGCATGTCCGACACCGTGCGCTGGATTTCCTGCATGGCCTGGCTCATGCTGATGCCGGGCGCGAGATTGAAGCTCAAGTCCATCGAGGTCATCTGGTCCACGTGCTCGACCTGGCTGGGCGCGATCGTGGATTGCTGGTGCGCGATCGCGCTGATCGGCACCATTTCGCCGCTCCTGGAACGGATGCGGATGGTGTTGAGCGCGGCGGGCGTGGCCGACTGGGAGGGCAGTGCGGTCAGCACGACTTCGTACTGGTTGGTATCCGAATAGATCGTCGATATCTGGCGCTGCCCGAACGCGTTGTACAGCGCGTCGTCCACGGCCGCCATGGATACGCCCAACCGTGCCGCCGCGGCGCGATCGATCACCATGTTCTGCCGCAGGCTGGAGCTGTCGAGATCGCTGCCGACATCGCGGAACAGCGGGTTCTTCTGCAATTGCACCTGCAACTGCGGCAGCCATTCCTGCAATTCCGCGGAATCGTCTCCCTGCAGCGACACCTGATACTGCGCGCCCTGACTGGTGCCTCCACCTCCGCCGGTGGGCAGGTCGGTGTGCGCGCGCAGACGTACGTTCAAGTCCGGGTATTGCGCGGCCTTGGCAGACAACCGCGCCAGCACTTCGTCGGTGGACTGGTTGCGGCCCTCGCCCAGCGGTTTCAACTGGATCGCGAACCAGCCGGTCGAACCGCTGCGTCCGCTGCCGATCGAAGCGCCGACGTATTGCACCGCCGGATCCGATTGCAGCATGTGCGAGATGGTGCTGGTGCGTGCCTCGAGATCGGCGAACGACATCGTCGCGCCGGCGGTGGCGCGGCCCCAGATCAAACCCGAGTCCTGCGGCGGGAACAGCGAACCCTTGACCTCATGGAACAGGAAGATCGTCAGGATCAACAGCAGCAACGGCGACCATGCCATCAGCCGCGCGTGCCGGCGCAGCGTCCAGTCGAGCGTGCTCGTGTAGACCGCCAGCATGCCTGCGTGGAAACGGTCGATGGCGCGACTCAGCCGCGAAGAATGACCGGGGTCCGCGGTGCGCTGGCTCAGGAACCGGCCGCACAGCGCGGGCGTCAGCGTCAGCGACACCAGCATCGAGACGAAGATCGCCGCGACCACGGTCACGGTGAATTCGCGGAAGAACATGCCGATCATGCCCTGCGCGAACAGGATCGGGGTGAACACCGCGATCAGCGACGCGGTGATCGCGACGATGGTGAAGCCGATTTCCCGGGCGCCGTTGAGCGCAGCTTCCAGCCGGCTCTGGCCTTGGTCCAGATGGCGGATGATGTTCTCGATCACCACGATTGCGTCGTCTACCACGAAGGTCAGCGCGATCACCAGCGCGAGCAACGAGAGATTGTCCAGCGTGTAACCCAGCGCATACATCACGATAAAGGCGCCGGCCAGCGACAGCGGCACCGCGGTGGCCGCGATCAGCGTCGGCGCCGTGCGGCGAAGGAACAGCGCCATAGTCAGCACCACCATCGCCAGGCTGATCAGCAGCGTGATCTGCACGTCCGTGACCGAATCGCGGATGGTCGGCGTGCCGTCGAAATAGGGCGTCAGGTGCGTGCCGGGCGGCAACAACGCGCTCAGGTTGCCGAGCTCCTGCTTGACGCTGGCCACGGTCGCGATCACGTTGGCGTCGGGACGCTTGAAGATCTGCAACTGGATCGAGCGCTTGCCGTTGAAATACGCCGCCTGGAAGGAATCCTGCGCACCCTGGTACACCTTCGCCACGTCGCGCAGGAAGATCGGCACGCCGTTGTGCTGCGCGATCACCAGGTCGGCGAAATCCTGCGCACTGTGCAGTTGGTCGTTGGCGGTGATCGCGGTGGTGATCCTGCCGTTGCTCAGGAAGCCCTGCGGCGAAGTCACGTTGGCGGCGGTGAGCGCGTTGCGGATGTCGTTGCTGGAAAGCCCCAGCGCATCCAGCTTGTGCAGATCCACGTCGACGCGCACCGCCGGCTGAGCGCTGCCCGAAACATCGACGTTCGCGACGCCGGATAGCTGGCTCAAGCGTGGCTGCAGCAGCGTGTTCGCCGTTTCGTACAGTTCCGACAGCGGCTGCGTGTCGGAAGTGAGCGCCAGTTGCAGCACCGGATCATCGTTGGGATTCGCCTTGCGCCATTGCGGCAGCGAAGGCAATCCCGCCGGCAGGTCGGGCGCCGCCGCATTGATCGCGGCATCGACCTGCTGCGCTGCCGAATCGAGGTCCACCCCCGCGTCGAAAATCATGAACACGAAGGTATTGCCTTCGGAACTCACCGAACGCATGGTGTCGATGCCCGGAATCTGGCCGAGATGCCGCTCCAGCGGCGCCGCCACGGTCGCCGCCATGGTGTTGGCATCGGCTCCGGGTTCGCTCGCTGAAACGAAGATCGCCGGAAACGAAATCTGCGGCAGCGCGCTGATTCCCAACAGCGTGTAACAGATCACCCCGCATACGAACACGCCGGCCGCCAGCAGCGACGTGCCGATCGGGCGTGTGACGAAGGGCGAGGAGAGGCTCATGTGCAAGCCCTTCCCTTCAAGGGCGAATCGGCGCGTTTGCGAACCGCAGGTTCGCGCGCGGATGAGCGCCCGAAGCAGGAAGCTGAGGGCGGGGTTGCGTGGCGAGCGCAGGAAGCGCGAGCCCGGCAACGGGTTGCGTGGGGATGATTTTGATTTTTACTCAATGGCAGTCGGCACCGTTCCCATCCCGGCCTTCCCCTTGAAGGAGAAGGAGAAGGAGAAGGAGAAGAGCGTGACTCGCCGTTGCAACGCCTCATCACACACCTTCATCCGACGCATGCACCAAGCTTCCATCGCCACGCCTTTCGTGCAGCCAATCCTGAAAGCGCTCCATGTACAGATAGATCACCGGCGTGGTGTAGAGCGTAACCAGTTGCGACAGCAGCAGGCCTCCGACGATCGCCACGCCCAGCGGGCGGCGCAGTTCCGAACCGATGCCGGTGCCGACGGCCAGCGGCAGGGCGCCGAACAGGGCGGCGAAGGTGGTCATCATGATCGGACGGAAGCGCAGGATGCAGGCGCGCCGGATCGCATCGTGCCGGCTCATGCCGCGGCGCTGGGCGGTAATCGCAAAGTCGATCATCATGATCGCGTTCTTCTTGACGATGCCGATCAGCAGCACGATGCCGACGATGCCGTCCACCGACAGCGGCATGCCGAACAGCATGAGCGCCAGCAGCGCGCCCACACCGGCCGGCGGCAGCGTCGAGAGGATCGTCAAGGGATGGATGTAGCTCTCGTACAGCACGCCCAGCACGATGTAGATCACCACGATCGCGGCGATCAGCAGCAGCACCTCGTTACTCAGCGACGAGGAGAATTCCGCGGCCGAGCCGATGAATTCGGCGCGGATCTGCGGCGGCAGCTTCGCCTGGGCCACGGTGCGGTTGATCGCATTCACCGCTTGCGACAGCGAATAACCGGCCGCGACGTTGAAGGAGATGATCACCGCCGGCAACTGGTTCTGGTGCGCGACGACCAGCGGCGCGCTGGTGACGGTCGCAGTCGCCAGCGTGGAAAGCGGCACGGTGTTGCCGCTGCCGATCGGAATTCCGGTGTTGGACTGGCCGATGCCGGTGGCGGTGGAGGAGTTGGCCGATTTCACCATGCCCAGTGAAGTCGCATTGCTGCCGGTCAGCGCGCCGGACGAGCCGTTGCTGCGTACCGTCAGCATGTTCATCAGATCGGCGCGGTTGCGATATTGCGGCGCCACTTCCATCACCACGCGGTACTGGTTCAATTGCGTGAAGATGGTCGAGATCTGACGCTGGCCGTAGGCGTCATACAAGGTGTCGTCGATAGTCTGCACCGGTACGCCCAGCCGGCTGGCCGCGTTGCGATCGATGTCGAGATTCAGCGCACGTCCGTTCATCGCGAGGTTGTCGCTGACGTCGGCGAGTTCCGGAAGCTGCCGCACCGCCGCCAACAGCTCCTGCGCGTAACCCGAAAGCTCATTCGCATCGACTTCCGACAGCGCGAACTGGTATTGCGTCGGTGCGACGGTGGTATCGAGCGTGATGTCCTGCACCGGCTTCAAAAACAGCTCCACGCCCGGAATGTCGGCCGCGTCGCGTTGCAAACTCGCCAGCACCGAATCGAGACTGCCGCGCTGGCCGCGCGGTTTCAGCACGATGCTGATCTGGCCCTGGTTGAGCGTGGGATTGATCGCGCCGGCACCGATGAACGACGCCACGCCGGCGACGGCCGGATTCGCACGCAGCGCCGCCGCCACCGCTTGCGTGTTCGCTTCCATCTGCGGAAAGGCGATGTCGTTGTCGGCCTGCACCACGCCGGTAATCAGACCGGTGTCCTGCTCCGGCAACAGGTCTTTCGGGATCGCGATGTACAACAGGACGGTGGCCACGACCGACAACGTGGCTACTGCCATCGTCGTCTGACGATGCTCGAGCACCCAATCCAGCGTGCGCTCGTAGCCGTCCAGCATCTTCGCGTAGAAACCGCGGCGGTTCTGCGCGGCTTCCTCGTCGCCCGTCGGCAGCGAACCGGGTTTCAGGAGATACGCGCACATCATCGGCGTCAGCGTCAGCGACACGCCCATCGAGATCGCGACCGCTATCGTCAGCACCCAAGAGAACTCGTGGAACAGCCGGCCGGTGACGCCCGGCATCAGCAGCAGCGGCAGGAACACCGCGATCAACGACACCGTCAGCGACAGCACGGTGAAACCGATTTCGCGCGCGCCGATTTCCGCGGCTTCCTTGCCCTCCTTGCCCTGTTCGATGTAGCGCACGATGTTCTCGATCATCACGATCGCGTCGTCCACCACGAACCCCGTCGCCACAGTCAGCGCCATCAGCGAGAGGTTGTCCAGCGAGAAACCGACGAATGCCATCACCGCGAACGTGCCGAGCAGCGACAGCGGCACTGCTACCGCAGGAATCACCGTGGCCCAAAGCCTTCGCAGGAAGGCGAAGATCACCGCCACCACCAGCACGACCGCGAGCAGCAGCGTGAACTCCACGTCTCGCACCGAAGCGCGGATGGTGACCGTGCGGTCGGCGAAAACCGTCAGGCGCACGTCCGCGGGCAGCGCCGCGCGCAAGGAAGGCAGCGTGCGCTGGATCTGATCGACCGTGTTGATGATGTTGGCGCCCGGCTGGCGGCGGATGTCCAGCAGCACGGCCGGCTTGCCGTTGGCCCAGGCCGCGAGCTGATCGTTCTCCACGCCTTCGACGACGCTCGCGACTTCGGAGAGCTTCACCGGCGCGCCGTTCTTGTAGGCGATGATGGTGTTGGCGTAGTCGGCCGCGCTCTGCAACTGATCGTTGGTGCCGATCTGGTAGGTCTGCGTGGCGCCGTTCAACGAACCTTTCGCGGCATTGACGTTGGCCTGCGTCAGCGCGCTGCGGACGTCCTCCATCGTGAGGCCGAGATTGGCGAGCTTGCCCGGATCGACCTGCACGCGCACCGCCGGCCGCACGTTGCCCGCGATCGATACCAATCCCACGCCGGGAATCTGCGAGAGCTTCTGCGACAGAATCGAGTCGGCGAAATCGTTGACGTCGCGCAGCGGGCGGCTGTTCGAGGTCAGCGCCAGAGTCAGGATCGGCGCATCGGCCGGATTGACGCGGTTGTAAACCGGCGGGTAGGGCAGGCTGCCCGGCAGACGCGCCGTGCGCAGCGCGGATTGCACGTCCTGCGCGGCGACATCGAGATCGGTATCCATCCCGAATTGCAGCGTGATCGTCGACAGGCCCGAGGCGCTGTTGGAACTCATCATCGTGAGTCCCGATATCTGCCCGAGCTGCTGCTCCAGCGGCGTGGTCACCAGCACCGCCATCGTATTGGCGCTGGCGCCGGGATATTGCGTCGTCACGACCAGGCTGGGCGCTTCGATTTCCGGCAACGCGGAAACCGGCAGCGATCGATAGCCGATGATGCCCAGCAGCAGCACCGCCGCCATCAGCAGCGAGGTGGCGATCGGACGGCGGATGAAGATCGAAGAGAAGCTCATGCCAGTGAATAGTGAGTGTTGAGTAGCGAGCGGTGAACTGAGCAGGCGGGGCGGCGCAATCGACGACTACTCACGACTCACATCTCACCACCGACGTCATCCGCCTCTTGGTCCACCGCGCCCGCCACCCTGGTGCGCGGCGGCCTTGATCTGCGCGCTGGTCGGTGGTGCCGGTACTTCTCCGGGCTTCAGCGGCAGAACCGCGCTGCCTTGCTTCAGGCGGAACTGACCCGCGGTCACGACCAGATCGCCGGCCTTGAGGCCGGAAGTGATGATCACGCCGGTGTCGCCCGCTTCGCCGCCTTGCACAACGGGCTGCATCGTCACGTACTTCGCCGGCTGGTTCGCATTTTGATTCTGTCCGGTTTGGCCGCGCTTGTGCCGCCCCCCGCGCGCGCTGCCGCTTGAAGCAGCGGTAGACGCATTTTGATCGCTGGCGCCGGCGGGCTGCTTGTCGGTCACCAGCCAGACGAAATCGCCGCTGGGTCCCCGCTGCACCGCGGCGGTCGGCACCACCAGCACGTCCGAGGCGACGCTCACTTCGAGCCGTGTGCTGGCGTACTGGCCCGGGAAGAGCCGGTTGTCGGCATTGGGGAATTCGGCTTTCAACTTGAATGCACCGGAGTCGGGATCGATCTGGTTGTCGATCACCTTCAGCACGCCGTCGCTCTCCACCACATCCCCGTTGGCATCCAGGATCGCCACGTTCAAGGGCGCTTTCGCCTGCGCCGCGCGCACCTCGTCGAGATAGGTCCCCGCCAGGGTGAAGATCACATTGATCGGATGCATCTGCGTGATCACCACGATCGTGCTGGAAGTGCTGAGCACATTGCCCGGATCGACCTGGCGGATGCCGGCCAAACCGTCGATGGGAGAGCGCACCTTGGTGTAGTCCAGTTGCACCTGGGAATCGCGGATCGCGGCTTCGTCCGCTGCCACCGCAGCGGTCATCTGACGTACCGTGTTGGCTTGGGTGATGCGGTCGATCTCGGCGACGTACTGCTTGTATTGCGGACTCTCGCTGCGCTTCAGATTCGCCTGCGCGGTGGCGAGCTGCGCCTGATCCTGCCCTTTCTTGGCAACTGCCTGATCGTATTGCGCCTGATAGGTGCTGGGGTCGATCTCCGCCAGCACGTCGCCCTTCTTCACGGGCTGGCCTTCGGTGAAATCGAGCTTCAACAGTTTTCCGCCGACCTGCGGCAGCACGGTCACGGTGTTCAACGCCTGCACCGTGCCCTGGCTGGTGAGATAGATCGGCACGTTCCCGGTGACGACCGGCACCACCGTGACGGGCACCGGCGCGTTCTCCTGATTGAAGTCGTCCGAAGGCGCGCGGTGCAGCAGCCGCCAGGCCAGCACGACGATGATGATCGCCACGATCGCAATCACTATCCATTTGCCGCGCGACATCTGCATTTGCGTCGACGAATCCTGGGAACGAAGCGCGCATGCTACCGGCACGGCTTGAACAACACCGCACCGGATACGGCGCGACAAGTAAAGTAGCGTAAAGCGTTCG
>Ga0070741_10019543_pt1 | contig 10801 bp, 9 predicted proteins | sample Coa_R1_4_FD_66440 | JGI IMG/M metagenome (GOLD analysis project Ga0070741, IMG submission 66440) | Surface soil microbial communities from Centralia Pennsylvania, which are recovering from an underground coalmine fire - Coalmine... | ecosystem: Environmental > Terrestrial > Soil > Unclassified ...
GAGCGGCCGCGCGGTCTCGAGCAGGCTCCGCAGGGCATCGTCGGTGTGGGCATAGTCGACGACGACCGTCACCTCGTCGTGCGGCGTCGACACGACCTGGAAGCGGCCCGGCACGCCCTCGAGCGCCTGAATGCCCCGCTCGACCGCCTCGGGCGGGGCGTCGAGCGCCAGCGCGGCGGCGGCCGCCGCAAGGATGTTGGAGACGTTGGCCCGCCCGACGAGCGGCGACCGCGCATGCAGCCGCGCGCGAGGCGTCCGGATTTCGAACGAGAGGCCGTCGAGCGAGCACGCCAAAGGGCCCGGGGACACGTCGGCCGGCTGGTTCACGGCATAGGTGACGGCCCGCGGCACCGAGGCGGCGAGCGCCGGGCCCCGCGGATCGTCCAGGTTCACGACGGCCGGCGCGCCGGGCGGCAGCATCTCGAACAGCCGCCGCTTCGCGCGGAAGTAGTCGTCCATGTCCGCGTGGAAATCGAGATGGTCCCGCGTCAGGTTGGTGAAGATCCCGGCCGCGAACCGGATCTCGTCGGCACGCCGAAGGGCGAGCGCGTGCGACGACACCTCCATCGCGCAGGCGGAGCAGCCCGCCGACACCATCTCGCGGAGCAGCGCCTGAAGCTCGGGCGCCTCGGGGGTCGTGTGCGTCGCCTCGCGCGCGCGGCGCCCCACGCGGTAGACGACGGTACCGAGGATCCCGCAGGGCCGTCCGGCCGCCTCCAGGATCGAGGCGACCAGATAGGCCGTGGTCGTCTTGCCGTTGGTTCCCGTGATGCCGACGACCTGGAGCTCCGCGCTCGGATGCCTGAAGTAGGCCGCCGCCAGCACGGCCAGCGCGAGGCGCGCGTCGCTCACCACGATCCAGGGCGCCTCGATCGCAGCGGGCGGGGGTGCTTCCGCAACGACCAGCGCGGCGCCCCGCTCGATCGCCTGGCGCGCGAACGCGGTCCCGTCGGCATGGCGGCCCTTGACCGCCACGAAGACGTTGCCAGGCTCGACCCGCCGCGAGTCGTAGGCGATACCGGTGACGAAGCCGGCGCCGGCGCGCCCGCCCCGATCCTCCCGCACGAGCCCGCGCGCGGCGAGCGCGCCGCGCAGATCCGCCCAGGTCATGGCGCGAGCGCACCGGACCGCGCGCGCCCCGGCAGGCGCGCGAGGACGAGGGTGCAGACGCCGACGTCGTCGATCGGCGAGCCGGCAGGAGGCATCTGCGAGACAACGAATCCGTCGCCCGTGAGCCGGGCGCCGATGCCGGCGCGGGCCAGGCGCCGCACCGCCTCGCGGGCGCTCAACCCCTCCAGATCGGGCACGGTGCCCGGCGGCGAATCCGGCGCGGCATCGGCCGCCGCTGGCGCGGCCGCCGGCACCGGCGCCGCCGGCTCCCGGTGCGCGACGAGCACCGGTGGATCGGGCTCGAGGGTCCGCGGCACGCCCAGGTACCGCAGCGCCGATTCGCCGATTCGCTTGAAGATCGGCGCCGCGACCGATCCGCCGTGGGTGCCGTTCGGCCCATGCGGCGAGTCGACGACGACGATCATCGCCAGCACCGGATCGCGCGACGGCAAGAAGCCGACGAACGAGGCGTTGTAGTCGCTGTGCGAGTAGCGGCCGCCCACGAGCTTGGCCGCCGTTCCGGTCTTCCCGGCAATCGTGTAGCCGGGAATCTGCGCCCGTCTGGCCGTGCCGCGGGCGACCACCTGCTCCATGATGGCCGTCAGGGCGGCGGCCGTGTCCGGGCCGATCGTGCGCCGAACGACTTTCGGCTCGACCGCGTAGCGCCGGTTGTTCTGGTACACCGCGCGAACCACGCGCGGCTCCAGGTACAGACCGCCGTTGGCCACCGACGCCACCGCGGCGACCATCTGGAGCGGCGTCACCCCGACCTGATAGCCCATCGACACCGACGCGAGCGCGCTGTCGGTCCACTTCGCCGGGCTCCACACGATGCCGGGATTCTCGCCCGGAAAATCGGGCGACACCGGACGGCCGAACCCGTACGCCGCGACGAACCGGCTGAGCCGCTCGGTGCCGACCTTGAAGCCGATGCGAATCGCGCCGATGTTGCTCGACTTCACAATCACGTCCGTCAACGACAGCACCCCGTAGTTGCGGCGGCCGTCCTCGGTGATCGGCGGCCGGCCCGGCAGCGTGATCTGGCCGGGGTTCGTGTCGATGAGCGCATCGATCGGGAGCACCTTCTCCTCAATCGCGGCCGACGCGGTCACGACCTTGAACGTCGATCCCGGCTCGTAGAGATCCTGCACCGCCCGGTTGCGGCGCGCCGACTCGTCCGCGTCGCGGTAGCTGTTCGGGTTGAAGGTCGGCACGCTGGCCATCGCCAGGATCTCGCCCGTGTGCGGGTTGAGGATGATCGCCGTCCCGCCCGCGGCGCGGTTCTCCGCGACGCCCGCGGCCAGCTCGCGCTCGGCGACGTGCTGGAGGTAGGCATCGATCGTCAGCTCGATGGTCGCGCCGGAGGTCGGCGGCTTCTCGAACCGGCTGAACGCGTGGCGTTTGGCGTCGGTCTGCACGAGCACACGGCCGCTCTGGCCGCGGATCTTCGAATCGTACGCCGCCTCGAGGCCGCCGAGGCCCGCGTTGTCGAGCCCGACGTAGCCCAGCACGTGCGCGGCCAGCTCCTTGTTCGGATAGAAGCGGCGGCTCTCCTTCATGAACCCGACGCCCTCGAGGCCGAGCGCCTCGACGCGGCGCCGCTGCTCGGGCGAGATCTGGCGGCGCACGTAGGTGAAGGCGCCCCGGCGCGCCAGCCGCGCCGCGAGCGCCTGCCGCTCCTTGTCTGTGCAGTCGCCGAGCGCGCGGCACAGGTCGGCCGCCGCCGTGCCGGCGTCGGCGATGTCCGAGGGGACGGCGTACACCGTGTCGACATCGACGCTCGTCGCCAGGAGGTGTCCGCTACGATCGACGATGTCGCCGCGCTTGGCGGGCAGCTCGCGAATCCGGTTCTGCTGGCTGTCGGCCCGGGCCAGCAGCTCGGCGCGCTTGACGATCTGCAGGTACGCCAGCCGGAGCTCGATTGCCGCCACCCACAGGCCGACCCCGCCGGCCACGACCGCAACGCGCCGCCTCAGCACGGCGCGCCAGTCGGGCGGCGCCGACCGGGGTCCGGCCGGTGCCGCGCCCACCCGGCCCCTGCCCTTCGCCCATCGCCTCCAGAAGGGCCAATGCGAGCGGCGTACGAACAGACGCTGCCAGGAGGTCATCGCCGCGCCACGACCGACCTGGCCGGCGGATCGGCCGGCGCCACCCGCTCGACGACGAACGCCTCGTCGCTCGACGGGGTCACCAGACGGAGGTCCTTGAGGGCGAGCGCCTCGATCCGCTTGGGCGACCGAAGCGTCTCGATTTCGAGCCGGTACTGACGCGCAATCTCCTCCTGCCGCGCCTTCTCGCGCTGCAGCTCCTCGAGTCTGTATCCGTGGCGGAGCAGCTCGAAGTGCTGCCATGCCGAGAAGAGCACGATCGACACGAGCAGCGCCGCCACCCCACCCAACGTCCAGAGCTCGCGCTGCCGCGCCTCGTCCACCTCGCGGACGATCGGATTGTTCCGGACGTCCTTCTTGACCGCATATTCGAACGCTTCCATCGTCAACCCCCGCCGCCGGCTCCGTCCCCCGGGGCCGAGAGGCTCGCCGCCCATGCAGGATGCCGGCCGCTCTCCCCCGGTCGGATCGAGACTCGGGCGATCAGGCGGCAATCCGCTCGGCCGCTCGCAGCTTTGCGCTGCGCGCGCGCGGATTGGCCCGCACCTCGGCCTCGCCCGGCGTCTCTGGATGCTTCGTCAGCACGGCCATCAGGCCCCGCGCCTCGAGCGCACGGAAGGTGCGCTTGACGATCCGGTCCTCGAGCGAGTGGAACGCAACGACGACCAGCCGCGCGCCCGCCCGCAGGCGGCCGGCCGCCGTCTCGAGGAATCGATCGAGACCCTCCAGCTCGCGGTTCACCCAGATCCGCAGCGCCTGGAACGTCCGAGTCGCCGGATCGATCCGCGCAAAGGCGCGCGGCGGGATCGCCCGGCGCACGACGGCGGCGAGCCGGGCCGTCGTGTCGATCGGCGCCTCGCGCCGCGCGGCGGCGAGCGCCCGGGCGATCCGCCGCGCATACCGCTCCTCGCCAAATCGATGGATGACGTCGGCCAGCTCCTGCTCCGTCGCGCGCGCCAGCAGGTCCGCTGCCGTCTCGCCGCTCGTCGGATCCATCCGCATGTCGAGCGGCTCGTCGCGCCTGAAGCTGAAGCCGCGGCCCGGCTCGTCGAGCTGCATCGACGAGACGCCCAGATCGGCGAGCGCGCCGTCGACGAGCGGCAGGTCCAGCCGATCGAGCACGACGCCGAGCTCCCGGAAATCGGCATGCACGAGCTCGACGCGGTCCGCCCACGCTGCCAGCGCGCCGCGCGCCTCATCTAGGGCGCGCGGATCCCGATCGAGGGCAACCAAGCGTGCGGCCCCCGCCGCAAGGAGCGCCCGAGCGTGCCCGCCGGCGCCCACGGTGCAGTCCACGAACACGCCGCCGCGCTCCGGCCGGAGGTACCGCACGACCTCGGCGGCCAGCACAGGCTGATGGGCGAGGCCGGTCATCGGGGTCGGTGCCCGGGCGCCTCGAGGGCGCCCCGAGGATTAGATGCCGTATTCGGCCAGCGCGCGCGCATCCGCATCCGAGTACGGCTCGTTCTTGAGCCGGCTCTCGAGCCGATCGTGGTTCCACACATCGAGCCGGTTGTAGTTGCCGAGGACATCGACCTCGCCGCTCATGAGCGCCGACTGCCGCAGCCGCATCGGGATGAGCACGCGGCCCTGCGCATCGATCTCCGCCGTCTGGCCGAAGTAGTTGACGCGGTCCAGGAAGCGCAGCTTCGCCGGATGCGTCGACGGCATCGCGCCGAGCTTCTCTTCGATCTCGAGCCACACCGGCATCGGATAGATCTGCACCGCCTCGCCCGTGACGCTCGTCACGAACAGCTCGCGGCCGTATTTCCCCTCGAGCAGCGAACGGAAGCCGTTGGGGATCTTGAGGCGGCCCTTGTCGTCCACGCGGGCGGGTGCGTTGCCCCTAAACACGACACCATCGCCCTCTAGAAACCACTTTCATCCACAATTTTCCACGCCGATCCTAGAGAACCCAAGGGCCGAAGTCAACCGCAAAACTTCACAAATCAGCGAGTTGCGCACAACCTTCGTCGGATTCTTGCCCCTCTGCACCAGGCGACCCCAATCTGTTGGGGTATGCTGAACCCCGCATGCTCCACGCCGCCCTCATCGGGTTCAGCTCCGCAGGCAAGACCACGCTGTTCGAACTGATGACGAGCGCCCGGGAGACCCGCGCGGCGCACGGCCGGGGGGAGGCCGCGATCGGGGTGTCGAAGGTCCCCGACGCGCGGCTCGACCGCCTGACGGCGATGTACAACCCGCGCAAGCGGGTGCCGGCCGTCGTCGAGTTCGCCGATCTGCCCGCCGCCACCGGTGCCGGCGTCGCCCGGATGCTCGTCGACGTCGCCGCTTACAAGAACGCCGACGCGCTCGTACACGTTGTGCGCGCGTTTGAGGACCCGGCCGTCCCGCACCCGCTGGGATCAGTGGGTCCGGCCCGCGACGCCCGCATGATGGAGGACGAGCTCATGCTGGCTGATCTGGGCGTCGCCGAGCGCCGCCTCGAGCGGCTCGCCCGGGACCTGAAGAAGTCGCGGTCGCCCGAGCTCGAGCGCGAACGCGACCTGGTCGAGGCGTGCCGCCGCGCACTCGAGGCGGGAACGCCGCTGCGGGCGCTGTCGCTGTCGGCCGACGACCTGAAGCGGCTGCGCGGATTTCAGTTCCTTTCGGCCAAGCCGCTCCTGCTCGTCGTCAACGTCGACGAGGCCGCGCTCGGGCGGTCCGGCGGCGCAGCCGGCCTGGCTGGGGCCGTCGAGCGCGCCGGCCTCGGCGGCTTCCTCTCGAGCGCCCGGACGGCGGCTGTGGCCGTCTGCGCCAAGATCGAGCTCGAGATCTCGCGCCTCGATCCGGCCGACGCCTCGGCCTTCCTCGCCGACCTCGGGCTCGCCGAATCGGGGCTCGATCGGATCATCCGCGCCACGTACGATCTGCTCGGGTACATCTCGTTCTTCACGGTCGGGGAGGACGAGTGCCGCGCCTGGTCGATCCCGCGGGGCACGACGGCGCAGGCCGCGGCCGGCGAGATTCACTCGGACATCGCGCGCGGCTTCATCCGCGCCGAGGTCGTCGCGTACGAGGCCCTCGCGGCGCGGGGCTCGATGGCGGTGTGCCGCGAGCACGGCGAGGTGCGGCTCGAGGGCAAGGACTACGTGGTCCGCGACGGCGACGTCATCAATTTCCGGTTCGCGACGTGATCGGCAGCGCGACCTGCGGCGTGGAGCGGCGCGATCGATGACCCGGGTCGTCGTCTGCGCGGCGCAGGTCCCGTTTGTCCACGGGGGAGCCGAGCTCCTCGTGGACCGGCTCGTCGAGCAGTTGCGCCTCCATGGGTGCCGGGCCGAGCGCGTCTCGATCCCGTTCAAGTGGTACCCGAAGGAGCAGCTGCTCGCGCACGCCTCGGCCTGGCGGCTCGTCGACCTCTCGGAGAGCAACGGAGAGCCGATCGACGCCGTCATCGCGACCAAGTTTCCGACCTACTTCGTGAAGCACCCCTGCAAGGTGACCTGGCTGCTCCATCAGTACCGCGCGATCTACGACTTGTGCGGCACCCCGTACAGCGAGTTCGGCCACACGGAGGCCGACGTGCGCCTGCGGGATCGGCTGATCGCGCTCGATCGGCAGGTGTTGGGGGAGTCGGCGCGCCTGTTCACGATCTCGCGGACCACGGCCGAAAGGCTCGCACGCTACAACGGGTTGGCGGCCGAGCCGCTGTACCATCCGCCGCCGCTCGCCGACGTGCTGTCGGCGGGTCCCTACGGCGACTACGTGCTGTCAGTCGGCCGCCTCGAAACGGTCAAGCGGGTGGACCTCATCCTGGGCGCGCTCGCCAGCGCGCCGGGCGTGCGGCTGGTCGTCGTGGGCGAGGGGCCCCTCCGGCCGCAGCTCGAGGCGGCGGCCGGGCGCGCCGGGGTGGCCGATCGCGTGTCCTGGGCCGGGCGAGTGGATCGCGCCGCGCTCGCGGCGCTGTACGCCGGCGCGCTCGCCGTCGTCTTTCCGCCCTACGACGAAGACTACGGCTACGTCACGCTCGAGGCGTTCCTCGCGCGGAAGCCGGTCGTGACGACGACGGACGCCGGCGGACCGCTTGAATTCGTCGACGACGGGGTGACGGGGCTGGTCGTCGCCCCGGAGCCGCCCGCGGTCGGCGACGCGATTGCCCGCCTCGCGGCCAATCGGCGGCTCGCGGCCGCGCTCGGCGAGGCCGGCTACGAGCGCGCCCGCCGCATCACCTGGAGCGGCGTGGTCGAGCGGCTGCTCGAGGCGGTCCGCTGATGCGCGGTCCGCGCGCGGCCGACCCGCGGCCGGCCTCGTCTCCATCGCCCTGGACTCTTCCGCGGGCGCGTGCCATACGCCCGCTCCCGCATCAGGCGTGACCGAATCGACCACGGTCGTCATCCCGGCGTGCAACGAGGCCGCGGCCATCGGGCCGCTCGTCGCCGCGCTCCGCCAGATCGCTGCCTGGCACGAGATCCTCGTCGTCGACGATGGATCGTCGGACGGCACGGCGGAGCGGGCGGCCGCGGCCGGCGCGCGCGTCCTCCGGCACCCGTACACGAAGGGCAACGGCGCCGCGGTGAAGACAGGAATCCGGCACGCCACCGGGCGATACGTGCTGGTGATGGACGGCGACGGGCAGCATCGACCGGCGGACGCGCCGCGCCTGGTCGCGCCGCTCGCCGACTACGAGCTGGTCGTCGGCGCGCGCTCCGCCGCCTCGCAGGCGAGCCTCGTCCGACGGATTGGCAACAGCCTGCTGAACGCGCTGGCCGGCTACGTCGCCGAGCGGCCGATTCCCGACCTGACCTCGGGGTTCCGGGCGGCGCGACGCGAGTGCCTCTCGGAGTTCCTCCACCTGCTGCCGAACGGCTTCTCGACGCCGACGACGACGACGCTGGCGTTCATCCGGGCGGGATACAGCGTCCGGTTCGAGCCGATCGAGGCCGGCGTGCGGCAGGGGCGCTCGAAGATCCGGCTGGCGCGCGACGGCGCGGCGTTCCTCCTGATCCTGTTCAGGATTCTCACCATCTTCAGCCCGCTGCGGATCTTCGTGCCGGTGAGCGCGGCGGCGTTCGTCCTCGGCGCCGGCTACGCCGCGTGGACGATCGCGACCGAGTCGCACGTAACCAACTCCTCGGTGCTGCTCATCACGATGAGCGTGGTCATCATGCTCATTGGCCTCGTGTCGGAGCAGATTGCGGCGCTGCGCTTCGAGGGGCGGCGATGAACGCGCTGGTCATCGTGCCGACCTACAACGAGCGCGCGAACCTGCCGGAGCTGGTCGAGGCGCTGATGCGGCACGCCGGCCTGGGCGTGCTGGTCGTCGACGACCAGTCGCCGGACGGCACGGGCGAGCTCGCCGACCAGCTGGCGCGCCGGCATGCCGGGCGGATCGAGGTGCTCCACCGCCGAGGGCGGCGCGGCCTCGGCCGGTCGTATCTCGACGGGTTCCGCGCCGCACTGGCCGGGCCGGCCGACGTGATCTGCCAGATGGACGCGGACCTCTCGCACGATCCGGCGCAGCTGCCGCTCCTCATCGGCGCGGCGGCCGACGCCGATCTCGTCATCGGATCGCGGTACGTGCCGGGCGGCGCGATTCGCAACTGGCCGCTGCACCGCCGCCTGCTCAGCCGGTTCGCCAATCAGTACGTCCGCACGGTCACGCGGCTGCGGGTCCGCGACTGCACCAGCGGCTATCGTTGCTGGCGGCGCGGGGCGCTGGCCGCGCTGCCGCTCGATCGCATCGCGTCGGACGGCTACTCCTTCCTGGTCGAAACGCTGTTCATGGCCGTGCAGCGGGGGGCGCGCGTGCGCGAGGTCCCGATTGCCTTCGTCGAGCGCCGGCACGGGCAGTCCAAGCTATCGGGCGCCGTCGTCGCCGAGTCGGTCCTGATGCCGTGGCGGCTGGCGGGGCGCCGGCGTGGCTGATGGCGGTTTCGCCCGCGTCCAGTGGATCGCGGTCGGCCCCCGTCGAGCGCCTCGGGAGGCGATCGGGCGATGTCGGGACAGGGAGTGCCCGGCCGCAAGGCGGGTCGTCAGAACGTCGCCAACCGGCCGACTGGCAGTCGGGAACTTCGTGCTAGGCTAAAGAACCCGTTTTCGCATGACCGAGACGGCCTCTTCCGCACCAAGGCCGGCAGGGCTGACGGTGTTCTTTCCGGCGTACAACGACAGCGGCACGATCGCCAGCATGGTGATCCGCGCCGTGAAGACCGCCTCTGCGCTGACGCCCGACTTCGAGGTCATCGTCGTCGACGACGGCAGCGGGGACGGGACGGCGGAGATTGCCGACGAGCTCGCGCGGACGTACCCCCAGGTCCGCGCCGTCCACCACCCGAAGAACCGCGACTACGGCGCAGCGCTCCGGACCGGCTTCCACTCGGCCACCAAGGAGCTGATCTTCTACACCGACGGCGACGCCCAGTACGACCCCGCCGAGCTGGCGACCCTCTGGGCGCACCTGACGCCCGAGGCGGACCTGGTCAACGGCTACAAGATCAGCCGCGCCGATCCGCTGCATCGGATCGTGATTGGGAGGCTCTACCACCGTATCGTGAGCCTGCTGTTCGGCCTCCGGCTCCGCGACGTCGACTGTGACTTCCGGCTGATGCGTCGCTCGATCTTCGATCGGATCAACCTCGAGAAGACAAGCGGCGTCGTCTGCGTGGAGATGATCAAGAAGATTCAGGACGCCGGGTTCCGCATCGTCGAGGTACCGGTGCACCACTATCACCGCGCGTTCGGCAAGTCGCAGTTCTTCAACTTCCGCCGGCTGCTCCGGACCGGACGCGATCTGCTGGCGCTGTGGATCGCGCTCGTCGTCCGCCGCGAGCACCTGCGGGAGGGCGTCATGCCCCTCGCGCGGAGCGCCGCCGATCCGAGCAACCGCATCTACCCCGGCCGCTCGTGAGCCTGCCTCCGCCTGTGAGCCCGGATTACCGCAGCTTCTACCGCGGCTGCCGCGTCATGATTACCGGCGGCCTCGGCTTTATCGGCAGCAACCTCGCTCGCCAGCTGGTGGACCTCGGCGCGCGCGTGCTCCTCGTCGACTCCCTGCTTCCCGATGCCGGGGGCAACCTGTTCAACATCGACGGGATCGAGGACCGTGTCGTGGTCAACATCGCGGACATCCGGCAGCAGAGCACGATGAACTACCTCGTGCGGGGCCGCGACGTAATCTTCAACCTGGCCGGCCAGGTGAGCCACCTCGACAGCATGCGCGACCCGTTCGGCGATCTCGAGATCAACTGCCGGAGCCAGCTGACGGTGCTCGAGGCGTGCCGCGCCTTCAACGCCGGCGTGAAGGTCGTCTACGCGGGCACCCGTCAGATCTACGGCCGACCCGATTCGCTGCCGGTCGACGAGTCGCACCTCGTGCGGCCCACCGACGTGAATGGCATCAACAAGGCCGCCGGCGAGCAGTACCACCTTGTCTACAACAACGTCTTCGGCGTCCGGGCGTGCTCGCTGCGGCTCACGAACGTCTACGGACCGCGCCAGCTGATCAGGCACAACCGGCAGGGCTTCATCGGTTGGTTCATCCGCCTCGCTCTCGAAGGGCGCGCGATCTCGATCTACGGCGACGGGTCGCAGCTGCGCGATTTCGTGTACGTCGACGACGCGGCTGACGCCTTTCTGCGCGC
>Ga0070741_10019544_pt1 | contig 10801 bp, 8 predicted proteins | sample Coa_R1_4_FD_66440 | JGI IMG/M metagenome (GOLD analysis project Ga0070741, IMG submission 66440) | Surface soil microbial communities from Centralia Pennsylvania, which are recovering from an underground coalmine fire - Coalmine... | ecosystem: Environmental > Terrestrial > Soil > Unclassified ...
TCGCTGCGGATCTGGTTGCAGGGCAATATCGTTGGACGAAGGATCACGGCCAATCGTGATACGCGCCTTCGTCAGGAGGACAATCCTCGGCTCACCATCTTCTGGCGGGATAATTTCTAAGTACGGTTTTGTAGGGTTCATCACCATCTCCTAAACGAAACACGCTGTATGGCGAACAATATAACGCTTTTGCGATGCACTCAGTCTACCTGAGAACAGAGGGGTCGCGTGATGGCAAGAGCCTGTCAAACAGATGGCAAGAGACAGTCTAATTTGGATCAAGCTATGTGCTTGTGTCTGGAGTGTAAGACGCTCAGAAACGGTGTGAAAAAGCGTGTGCTCGTAAGTGGCACACGCGGAGCAAATCAGTCGGTCAATCCGATCAGTGGTTGGGGGTTCAATACGCTCCTCGCGAAAACGAGCCAGCACGTTCGCTTTCAAATGATCAGGGTTCTGATCGGTTGAAAGATGCGTGGCGATTAACCAGGAGATCATCTTCTCGCTATCTGTAACGGTCGCTTCTCGAAATTTGAGATGCTCACGAATCTGGGTCCGATGGAGCTTGATCGTACGCCCGTCCCAATCATACTGCGTCAACAAATTGGCATCCACATGGAGTTGGCGCGCCACATAATCGGCCACGGCCTTCGGTATCTCATACTTTGCGGAGGGGAAACGTGCTTCATATTCAAAATATTTCGACAAGAGCGCACAGCCCAAGAGCGTTGCCCCTGTCTTGTTCTCCAGGACGTCCTTATCCTCATCAACCAGCGTAAAATGTTCGATGAGTTCCTCAATGTCCCACTGCCGTCTCATATCGCTATCCATCAATCCGTTCTCCAGCGAGGACTCCGAAGTCAAAGGTAGATGTCGCTGGTCGTTTTCGCCTCTCACCATAGCAGTCTCAAGGGGAACGAGCAAGTGAATGCAGAGAAAGCGGTACTTCCATACTAGATATGACACAAGAACTTAACTCGAACTTCTGTTAGTATGAAGGATACTTTCTTCTTTTTAGTACCAACAAGCAGGTATATCTCGTAGCAGATGGAATCTTCTGCAATGGGTTTTCTGCTGCGAATGTACCGGTACAAAAAATCCTGTTGTGTAAGGAACAAAGGCAGATGAGGGGAACAAAGTGCAAACGCATATGAAAGCTCTACCACGTTGCATTGCACTTCATGTCAGCGTCGCGCATTTCACCCCTATTAGAAATGCTTTGGCCGGAAACGGATTTTGAGCAGGCTGTCCTCAATTTCAACGCTGCCACCACCAAATTGCGTGCAGCACTCCGACCAACCAGAGGGCAGGAGAGCTTGTTGCTCACCGAGCAGGATGCCAGGCTGGATACCCATCCCGCATTTTTGAGGAGTATGCGTATACTCAGAAGACATGGGGTTCATATTCTCTATCGTCCTGATCTCTATCCTCCCAAAAACCAAGTATCCCCAGCAGTGATTTTAGAGACCGTCTATCAAGTGACGTCACGAGATAGTTCGGATGGTCACGAGCGAGGATAGACTGACTATCAGTTCTTATAGAACTCGGCAGGTGAATATGAGGTGGAACATGAACTCTGGATACACACTCTAGGAGGTGTCAAGGCCGACGCCTGCGCCTGCGCTAATAGAGGTGCGTTCCTTTGTTAGTTCGCGCTCAATGATGCTCTGCAAAGGCCCTATTGCAGCCCAGTGTTCGGGCAGAAGGTGAGAATAGAGTAGTCGAGCTGTCTCTTGAAATAAAAGAAGAGCGGCAATGCCTCGTTGCTCAAGAGAAGGTGCAGGCTCATCGTCAACGCCAACAGCGCTCCTATGATATCGTGTCCAGGTTGATTGCTGCCCAGCGATTTCCTGTACTTGAGAGAAGTAGGTATTCCCACTGCGAATAAGGACTCCACGTTGCACAGCAAACGCTTCAGTCACTGCCGGGAGAAGATTCAGGGTAAGAACATCTGCAAGCAGCAACCTATCATGCAAACGAAATGCCCTCAAGAGTTTCAAAATGATCTCGGTTTGAGCCATCATGATCTGCCCAGCATAGATATTCGCCTCTTGTTGTAAGGGTTCCCAGCGAAATGCTCTCGCTTCCTGTTGGAAGGTCCGAAATGCTCCATCTTTATCAAGCAGGATAATAGCTTCCCTGGGCACCAGGAACGGCAAAAATGGCTTCTTCAGGCCTGGTAAAGCGTTCACGATAAGCCGCACTAGGAATGGGTGGAGACGCTAATAGCATAGCCATCACGCCAAATATAATACTTTGGCTGATGATATCCTGCCGCTTCTTGAATGATCCGTGTCAGATCAACGTCACTATGAGGGGGAACCGCATCACCTCGCGCATAGCTGCCACGCAAGATGAGAGCCCTAACCGTCTCGTCATCTATCTCCGTCACCAGCCTGGAAAGAAATTTATCAGGAAGAAATGCAGAAGGAGAAGAGAGTTGCTCCGTCATGTCGTCACCTTACTCAATATGTTTCATCTCTCTTTTGCGGCAAGCTTCCGCAGGTCAGCGATGAACACTGTACTCATTCCACTGTGTGCTGTAAATGTCAGCATACCATGTTCAGAAACACATCGCTCCTTTGTTACTTAAAATGCAAAGAGAAGAGTAGAACAGATTAGGCACAGATAGGTGCCTCATTGAGAAAACCTAAGCACGCACCATTTCTGCTGCCAGAGATTTTCCTCCCTTATCGAGCTGTGCCAGCGCGTATGCGAGCGATTCACATCGTGTTTCAAAAGGACAAGCACTGACAGGCAGCAGCAATATGCTCAAAAACCTCAGCGAGGCATTGTAGCGCCATCTCTCTCCTCACGCACAAAAAAAGAAGCGCCAGCTTCCCAGCACAGGAGTTGAGAGCTGACGCATGGTTCCAGAGAACCATCTCATCTATCTTTGTGACACATCATGCCACAAACGGCTCAAAGACGCCGATGCCGCGCTGCGCCATGGGCACAAACACATGTCTCGATCCCGGATCGACCGCGACCGAGTGCGCAAACGGGACCGTGGGAATACTGGTGAGCCACCGGTCGGTCTGCGCATCAATGACTCCCACCACCGGATTGGCTGTGCCAACAGCGGTCGCGGTGAAGAAACGCTGATCCGTTGGGTTGTACCAGACCTCGTCCGTTTCGCCGACAATGGGGCTGATGACCGCTCGTAGCTGCCACGAGCTCGTGTCCAGCATGAGTAGATGCCCCACGGCACACCCCAACAGCACTTGATGGGGCCGTCCTATCGCCAATCCGTTCGGCTGACAGGCAAGGGCCAGGAGATGACGTTCCGCCAGGTGTGGTTGGCCCACACGGTCCACACTAATGACTACGATTTCTCCTTGTCGGTGCTGGCGCGTTTGTGGAACCGCGAGCAAAAACTTCCCTTGCTGGTAAACAGGTTGCTCTAGTCCTGCCGTCGCAAAAGGCAACACCAGCCTGCCCAGGAGACGATGCCCCCGTACATCAATGATAGAGACAAATGGTGGCACGTCAGTGCTATTGGTGGCCAGCACCACATGGCGGAGGGGATCGTAGGCCAATTTATCGACTCGCCCCGTTCCGCCGGTTGAAATCGCCCACACCCGAGACGATGCCAGATCAATCATTTTGAGCATGCCCTTCCCATCGCCTGCGAACAGATGCCCCTGCTGATCGCCAACGATGCCCGAGGGACCCAGGTGGCCGACATCACCCGCGGGTCCTGCCACACCGGTGAAGCCGTCAATGGTCGTGATCAGCCGATTGGTGCGGGTATCAATGACATCAATGCGCCGATTGGCGGCATCGGCCAGATAGTAGCGATGGTGCAGGCCATCCACCCAGCTCTGATCAAACGTCCAGGTATCCCCTTTGGGAGGAAGCTCTGGCCCTCGAATGGTCGCCATCAGCCGATAGGGATCAACCACGGCTGCGTGGGCAAACGCAGGCACCGTTGTGCCGACCAGGCTTACCAGGGCCAAAACCATCGTGATCACCAGAGCCCTGGAGCGCCCCAGGTGCAGAATGGTGGTGTTCGGATTCCTCATTTTTTGCTCCTTTGTATCATGTTCTCTGCGAAAAACGTGCATTACCGCATCAGCGGGAGTTGTTCTCCTTCTAGGAGAGGCATTCTGAGAGATCACCCCCTTTCACTGGCTTCCTACCGCCCAGCCCCTGCCCCACAGAAAGGTGACTGCATGCTCGCCAGTGATGCGCACTCGTCCTCCCACCCTCCGGTACCGCACGCAGACCGCTCTTGCTGTGCCAGATAAGGACGTGTTTCGCCGGACGGGAAACCACCAGTTCCAGCGGCCCAGCACCTGCATCGTCGCGGGCACCAGCACACAGCGAATGAGTGTCGCATCGACCAGCAGCGCGACGGTGATTCCCAGGCCCAGTTCTTTCGTCACCACCAGCGGCGTGGTCAGAAATGCGAGTGAGACGATCAGAAACAAGAGCGCGGCCTGCGTAATGATGCCGCCAGTCCGCTCCAGGCCAGAGGCAACCGCCGCCTGATTTTCTCCGAGCTCTCGCCACGCTTCGGCCATCCTGGCCAGCAAGAACACCTCATAGTCCATGGACACCCCAAACAGCAGACAAAAGAGGAGCACCGGCACAAATCGATCAATAGTGCCATCGGGAGTGAAATGTAGCAGCGTGTGCAGGTGCCCCTGCTGGAAACACCACACCAGCGCCCCATAAGCCACACTGACCGAGAGCATATTCATGAGCACGGCTTTGAGCGGCAAGACCAGCGACTGGAACAGCAGCAAGAGCAGGACAGCGGTGGTCAGCAGGATGAAGAGGAACGCCCAGACTGCATGGCCATAGAGGTCCTGATCAAAATCCAGCGTCTGCGCCTGGGCTCCTCCAACCAGAATCCGCAGCCCTGTCCCAGGTTGCCGGTTCAATGCACGTAGTGCGAGGATGAGATCCTGGCTGTGAACAGGAGTGTCAGGACGCAGTGTGATCAGCGTGATATCGCCCCTCGTCGTTGCCTGCACCAGTTGGGCAAGTCCCTGCACCCGCTGATATGCCCCTGAACGATAGAGGGCGAGTAAGCGCTGCGTCGTCAACGTCGAAGCTCCTGACCCCTGGGGAATGGAGAACAGACTCGTCACCTTGCTCACATGCGGCAATACCGCTATACGCGCGGAGAATGCTTGCAGTCGGGTCAACATGCTGCCTGTCAAGACGTTGGAACCATCAGAGGTCTGCGCAATGACCAGGATGGGTGACAGGGTCGCCTCAGGAAACTGCACGTCGAGCACTGACAGCGCCTGGCGGGCTTGCGAGGCTGGTGGTAACGCCGAGGCTCCTGGCAGTCCTGGGGAGAGCGAGAGCGCAGGCCAGCCCAGACCCAGCAGGATACTCGTCACCACCACCATCATCACGACGGGACGCCGCATGACGATCATGGCCCAGGTGCGCCAAAAGCATGTGCGTCTTCGTGGTAGTCGCAGCCATCCTGGCATCTGGAAGAGGCACATGATTCTGGCAAGACGCCATGCATTCACGCGTGGCCCCAGGATGCTCAACAGCGCAGGGAGCAAGGTGAGCGCTGCCAGAACCGCGGTGGCTGCCACCAGGATGCCTCCCAGTGCAAAGGAGGCCATGACCGGGATTCCCACCAGCAGGAGTCCCGAGAAGCCCACCATGACGACCAACCCACTACACAGCACCGATTCACCGGCAGTCGCCACCGTGACGCCGACGGCATCACGCACACCGCATCCTCGCGCCAGTTCTTCCCGAAAACGGCTGACGATGAGCAGGCTATAGTCAATAGAGAGGCCCAACCCAATCATGGAGGCCACATTCACCACAAAGATGTTGGTATCCACCCGACCGGCCACGATAGCGATGAGAGCCAATGTCACCGGAATGGTCACCGCTGCCAATACCAGCGGCATCAGTCCCGCCACCACGGAGCCGAAAACGAGCAAGAGTACCAGCAGAATCACCGGAAAGGCCAGACGCTCCGCCTGCTCGGTATCCGTTTGCGTCTCCACTTGCAGTTCGCTCGTGCTGGCTGCATCCCCCGTGAGCAACGCCCGCGCCGGATGATTCGCCCATCTCGCGAGCAGCGTGCGGAGCGCCGGAAGTTGCTGAACAAGCGTATCCTGGTCGGTTGTAAAGCCAACGGAGAGCAATGTCGTGCGACCATCCCGACCAACACCACCCTGCGCGACGCTCATGACCGTCGGAAAGCGCCGCATCTGCACAAGCACCTCAGCGACTTCTTGCTGATAGGAGGGCGCACTGACCGGCGTCGTCGCTGACTGCAAGACCACGACCAACTGAGAGGTGGGCTGATGCAAGGTGTGGGTCAGGATGCGCTCGACCTGTTGTGATTCACTGCCTGCAATGACATAGCCGCTATTATGCAGCAGGGTCGGCAGGTCGCGTGCAATGGGAAGACTAATGGTGAGCGCCACCAACCAGAGGGCCACGATCAGCCAACGAGCACGAGCCAGCAGGTGCCCACAGGCAAGGCCGAATGCCTGAGCCGGATGCGCACTCCGATGAGCATACCGTAACTGAAGACATCGCCTCCACCGGCGGACGCGTAATGCCTCCTGAAGTCGTCGGCGAGGCGCATGGGAGCCACCGCTGCGGGGAAATGGTGCCGCCACCTGTATCGAAGCGGACGCCACTACTGACCTGGCTGATGCATCCAGGACGAGAGGGAGCGCAGTGCTCCCCCGGGAAACATGCGGCAACGCCGGCGTTTCCAGAGTGCATGGCGCTTTCAGTGGCTCAAAGAAGGCGATCACTTTGGCCACATAGGCGGCGGGATGGAGCCAGTATCCCCGAAGATGCTCGCATCCAGGGATGAGCCAGACCTCCTTTGGCTCTGCAGCAGCCTCATACAAACGTCGCGCATCGGCGGGATCGACAATGGTATCACCAAGTCCATGGATCAGCAACAGCGGGCGCGGCGCGATCTGGCGAATCTCTCGAAGCGGTTCGACCTGGGAAAAACGGTAGCCCGCCCGCACCCATAACAGCCAATCCGTCACCTGAAAGAGGACCGCCATGAACCACCCGGGCAAGGGGACCCGTAGCGTTCTTCTCACCGCCCGTTCGACCGCACTCCATTGCGTGGCAAAGCTGCTATCGGCTACCAGCGCCTCGATCTGCGTCGTCCGGGCGGCTGCCAGAATGGTCGTCGCTGCCCCCATGGAATAGCCGATGGCGCCCACTCTGGTCGTCGGGTTTCTTCTCCACGCATAGGCCACCGCCCCGAACACGTCCTCCAGCTCCCGATAGCCGAGCGTGAGCAGACTCCCAACGGGGAGGCCATGCCCATAAAACTCGAAGGCGAGCACGGTGTGCCCCGCCTCCCAGAGATGTTTGCAGGTGATCAGGACGTCAGCTAGGGAGCGCCGATATCCCGGACAGACCAGGATGGTACTGCTGGCTCCAGCAGCGGGAATGTAGAGTCCACGCACCTGATGAGTCTCTCCCCGGCAGGGAAAGGAGACCTCCTCGGCTGCAAGCCCGAGCGTATACGGCGTGAGCAGCACAGCGTGATCACGCTTCTTGGGATGGGTGATCGTCCACACAATGAACCAGGCGAGCCCTACCACGGCAGTCACCACCACGACACTCAGAAGGCCGCCCGCAGTCAGAAGCATCCCTATCTTGGGAAATACGACCATGTGCCCGGTCAGCATGCTCGCCAGCAGCGAGACGGGCCGTTCACATACCTCTGCCATCTCCTCTTTCCTTTCCTTCGTTTCCAGCAGCACGCGCTCATCCTCGCTCCATCTCACGCTGGTTCCAGCGCTGCCGTCGCATCCGATTGCGTTCTTCTTTGGAGGGGAGTGCTGACCGGTGCCGCATGCGCTGCTGGCCTGCTGCTTCGTGCAGAGCTTGCCGGTCCAGGGTGGTCAGCCCTATCGACTGAGGCGACAGAGGGGCAGACGCCTGCACGCCTCTGATGAGCGGCTGCCCCTGCACCACCCGTTGCATGAGCGTGGTGCAGATACTCTCGCGGGCATGTTCCCAGAACGACTGGCGGCTGCGCTGAGCATCAAAGGCACAACACGCCAGCAGAAATGCCGCAAAGATCGCCCGGCTCGCGGGCTGCTCCAGTTCCCACTCCAGTCGTCCGCTCATCCCCAGGCCAAAGGCTCCATCGACCCGCTCGAAGGCGACAATCAAGCCGTCCTCCGCATGCGCGCAGGCACGCAATCCTGGCGCCAGGCGCTCGACCTGATACATTGGCAAGCCCGCCAGTTCCCACGGAGGCGGCTCGCCCTCGTGTTCATCCGTTGGGACGCCTGATGCTAGCAACGAGGCCAACATACTGGATGCGTACACTTGCAGGCTGGCTCGTGTCCAGGTGTCGGGTCGGGAGTTCCCCAGTGCATCACTGACCATCTGCCTGCTGCTCCCGCCTAGTGCCGTATTCCACCGGTGCGCCCCATCGGCAATGGCTAGGAGCGGCATCCCCAGAGAAGTCGCTAGTTGGGCCAGGGCGCTCAGCCAGCCTTCAGTTCCGGTCGCCGACATTGGAGTGTCCCGCGGGCTCGCCTCGCCTGGTTCTGCCACTCCTGCGGGCAACAACAGACCATCCATCGACTGCAGCAGGGGCCAGAGGGACTGGTAGACCTGCTGATGCGTGGGGAGCGGCCAGAGGGGAACCAGCAACAGCCGTGCCCCCATCCGCTCAAGTGCCCAGGCGCCGACCGCATCGGCCACCAACTGGGGTCCGTGTGCCCGTGCCCGTACTGGGAAGGGTATGCCCACGATGGGGGCGGACGCAGTTGGTTGTCTCTGCATCCAGCCATCGTGCAGCTTTTTGCCCAGCACTGCATCGTGCTCCATCGGTTCAGACATCCCAGACCCCTTCCATGAGGACATATGGTTCGCCATCATGCATCACCATCCTTTCTGTCAACGAGTCCTGTACTCATCTGCTGACACCTCCGCTCCATGAGCCTTCCATCCTGACGAAGGGACATACAGCAACGATTGCGCTGCCACATACTGCGCCACCGTCTGCTCCGTGATCATGCCTTCGCGCGAGAAAAAATAGAAGGTCTCCCAGCCGGGTGCCCGTCTTGCCGAGCCCTGCCTGCGGGACAGCAGCAGAACCACCGCACAGCCAAGGCCCACCGTCGGAAAGAGGGCCGCCAGCCCCCAGACGGTGGTATAGGCATGCACCGTTTGGACCTCAAAGACGTGCTCCATCTGCTGGCCCAGGACGACCAGCTCGCCCTTGAACGGCTGCCATGTGGGGTGATCATCCGTCATCTGCATCAGATCACGCGCACTCGGAGCGTGCTGCATCTGAGAAGGAAACAACTCCGTCACCACAGCCTGACGCAGGGCTCCAGGCAAACGATCATCCGCCTGCACCAGTGCCATCGCATCATAGCGGGCAGTGTGCAGCCGCTGAGGCAGTTGCCCGGAAAATACTCCCACCAGCAGCGCGACCCCTAGCACAATCCCGATCTGCCGGAAGGTCGTGAGCGTGCCACTGGCCGCTCCCAGGTGCTCCGCTGGCACCTCAGAGAGCTACCGCCGGAAAGCTGGCAAGGCAAACGCCAATGCCTGCCCCGAAGAGGGCTTCTCGCCACAACGTATCCAGCCACGTCGTCTGCATCGTCATCGGCCACAACAGCAGTAAGCCCAGGGCCATCAAGCCGAGCCCAAGCAGAGAGCGCAACCGCAGAGATAGCCTCCGTCCCATGAGGCTGAGCAGATGGGGAAAGAGAAAAGCTGTGAGGGTCACTGGAAGCGTCGCTTGCGCCGTCGCCAGCACCGTTGCTCCTCGGGCATTGAGGAAGTACAGCGAGAGCAAGAGCAAGCCCCCTTGTAAGGCCATGCTATAGAGCAGCGTCGCCAGATTGGCCAGACGAAAGCCTGTTGAGCCAAATAAGCGCAGATCCAGCAGCGGCGAAGGGTGTTGCCGTTCCAGCATCACAAAAAGGACCAGACCAAGTACCGCAGCCTCAAAAAGGGCCAGGATCGCAGGCGAGGTCCATCCCCATGAACTGCCTTCAATGATGGCCAGCACCAGACTCACCAGAGCCAGCAACAGGACCAGCAGCCCCCATCCATCCAGATGCGCATGGCTTGTACGTGCTTTCGTTTCAAGCACGAAGCAGCTCACTGAGATCAATCCCGCCAGACAACATGGCACGTTGGCAAAGAAAATGGAGCGCCACCCGAACAGCGGCACAAGCAGCCCTCCCACCAGCGGACCCGTCGCCGCCGCGATGGCATTGAGTGATCCAAAGAGGCCAAGAGCAAGACTGCGTTGTTCTTTCGGGAAGAGTACCTGCACCAGCGCGAACCCCAGCGCGCTCACGAAGGCCGCGCCCACCGCTTGCACCGCGCGAGCAATGAGCAGCCACCACAGTGAGAGCGAGAGCCCACAGAGGAGGGAACCCACCAGAAAGAGGAGCAACCCCAGCAACGTCAACCGTTTGCGTCCCCACAGATCAGCCAGCCGTCCCGCCGGAACCAGACAGATCGCAAACAGCAGGTTGTAGAGGTGTAAGACCCAACTGACCGTGGACAAGTCCGTCTGCCAGGACTGTTGCAGCATCGGCAGGGTCACGTTGACCATCGACGTATCCAGGATAGCCACGAAGGCCCCAAAGCCCAGCGAGAGCAACGCCAGCCAGGGATGGCTTGATCGAGCGCTCACGGTCGCCCGTGAGACAGCAGCAGGCATGGTCCCACGAAGGGGCGAAGCAAGTCGCTGGGAAATAGGCGACCGTGCTGCAATGTGTGGCCTCATAGCAGCCGTTCTTTTTGTGCTCAACGGTCGAGCATCCATCGCATACATCACGATCCCTTTCTTCTC
>Ga0070741_10019545_pt1 | contig 10801 bp, 4 predicted proteins | sample Coa_R1_4_FD_66440 | JGI IMG/M metagenome (GOLD analysis project Ga0070741, IMG submission 66440) | Surface soil microbial communities from Centralia Pennsylvania, which are recovering from an underground coalmine fire - Coalmine... | ecosystem: Environmental > Terrestrial > Soil > Unclassified ...
CTGTCCGGAATGGAGACAAGCGATGCCCGCTCATCCGCCGCTGATTGATAATAAGCAATCTGCCGACAATCCAAGTCTTCCTCGCCTTGAAACGATAGGTGTGATCGGTGCGGGAGTCATGGGTGTGGGACTAGCTCATGCGCTGGCACAGGGCGGGTTGCGCACCTTGCTGATTGATGTTTCCGACTCCGTTCTGCAGTCCGCTCTTGGACAGATCAGAAACAACATTCGTTTCCAGCGTTTATTTCAAAAGAACCAGGGCAGCGGGCCGGAAGAAATCCTGGGACGCATCAAGGTTTCTGCTGACTATGACGTTCTGCGGGATGCTGACTTTGTGGTGGAAAACGTTACGGAAAAACTGGCGATCAAGACAGAAGTGTATCCCCGCTTGGATGCGATTTGTCCTCCGCACTGCGTTTTTGCGGCCAATACTTCTGCTATTCCCATTACCCGGATCGGCGCCATGACCCGCCGCCCTGCGCAGGTGCTTGGTATGCATTTCATGAACCCTGTACCGATGAAAACTGCGGTTGAGGTGATTCGCGGCTATCACACCAGCGATGCCACTATTGCCACGGCAACCCGGTTGCTCGGGCTTATGGGCAAAAAAGCGATTCTGGTGAATGATTCGCCCGGATTTGTTTCCAACCGGGTCCTAATGCTGACTATTAATGAAGCGATTTTTCTGGTGCAGGAAAATGTTGCTGCGCCTGAAGTTGTGGACGAGATTTTCAAGAATTGCTTTGAGCACAAGATGGGTCCGCTGGAAACTGCCGACCTCATTGGATTGGACACGATCTTGTTTTCCATTGAAGTGCTGTATGACGAATTGAAAGACAGCAAGTTCCGCCCTTGTCCGCTGCTTAAGAAGATGGTGGATGCCGGCCTGCATGGCCGCAAGAGCGGACGCGGATTTTACAACTACGAAGCTTAAAGGAAAAGAGATTCATGGAGCAATCGAAAGAAAAATTGAGGGCTTTCCTGGCGCAACATATCAGCGGCCGGACGATTGCCGACGACGACCAGATTTTTGCGGCTGGATTTGTTAACTCCATGTTTGCCATGCAACTCGTATTGTTCCTGGAAAAGAACTTCAGGATCGCCATTGCGAATGAAGACCTGGAACTGGCGAATTTTCAGAGCATTAACGCCATGGCAGCGCTGGTAGAGAGAAAAACCTCTGGCTTGCAAAATGGGGCGAATTGACGATTGATCGTTTATGGAACTGACTTCTAAACAGCAACGGCTACGGACTGCGTTTCGCGAGTTTGCAGACGCGCAGATCGCACCTCACGCGAATGCCTGGGACCGGACAGAGCTCATGCCGGACGAGATTGTGCGGGCATTGGCCAAGAAGGGCTATCTCGGAGCGGTGCTGCCGGTGGATTATGGCGGCGCCGGCTTCAACATGGTTGAATTTGGGCTGCTCAATGAAGAGTTAGGGCGAGGCTGTTCATCCGTCCGCAGTTTGTTGACTGTGCATAGCATGGTTGCTTTGACGGTGTGGCGCTGGGGAACGACAGCGCAGAAGACCCAGTGGCTGGAAAAGCTGGGGCAGGGGCAGACTATTGCCGCATTTGCTCTCACTGAAGCCGAAGCCGGGAGTGATGCACGGGAAATCAGGACAGAAGCTGTGGCCAGCGGTGACGATTTCCTTCTCAGCGGACACAAGAAGTGGATTACTTTTGCGCAACTTGCAGATTTGTTTCTGGTGTTCGCCAAAAGTCAGCGGGGGCTATGTGCCTTTCTACTAGAACGAAATACGCCCGGACTTGTGATCTCGCCGGTGCATGGCATGTTGGGCACGCGCGCATCCATGATGGCTGAACTCCACCTGGAGCAATGCCGTGTGCCGAAACAAAATGTAGTCGGAGCTCCGGGGTTCGGCCTTTCTCATATTGCTTCTTCCGCTTTGGATTGCGGCCGTTACAGCGTGGCCTGCGGTTGTGTGGGCATTGCCCAGGCATGTCTGGACGCGTGCCTTCGATATACCGGCCAGCGAAAACAGTTTGGCGCTCTCTTACGCGACCACCAGTTGGTCCAGCGCATGATTGCGCGCATGGTGGCAGGCGTGAAGGCAGCCCGTTTGTTGTGCTACAACGCCGGACAACTCAAAGATGCGGGCGATCCGGCCTCAATGATTGAAACTTCAATTGCCAAATACTTCGCCTGCACGACCGCCGCAGAAATTGCCCGCGATGCTATTCAGATACACGGCGCAAACGGCTGCAGCAGCGATTATCCAGTGGAACGCTTTTATCGTGATGCCAAGATCATGGAGGTCATTGAAGGCAGCAATGAGATCCAGGAGATCACAATTGCCCGGAGCGCCTGCCAGGAAATTGCGGAGAGCGTAGCCACAGCCAAGTGAGACGTTTATTTTTATGACTGAACTCGGAATCCAAAATGAAATTTCAGGCAGCGCCGTTGCTCCCGCAAAACAGCGCAGGGTCAAGTGCGTGGTGTGGGACCTGGACAATACGCTGTGGAATGGAACTTTGCTTGAGGACGACAAAGTGCATCTGCGCGAGGGCGTTCGGGAAATTATCCATGCGCTCGATGCACGAGGCATTCTGCACTCCATCGCCAGCCGCAATCATTCTGAATCGGCCCTGGCGCGGCTGCGTGAACTGGAGTTGGAAGAATATTTTCTGTATCCACAGATTAATTGGGGCTCCAAGTCGGCTTCCATACGGAGCATTGCGGAAAGCCTGAACATCGGCCTGGATAGCATCTGTTTCATTGACGATCAGCCATTTGAACTTGCGGAAGTGCAGGCTGAATTACCGCAGGTCTTTTGCCTGGACCATACTCAATTGCTCCATCTGCCGCAGATGCCGGAGCTAAATCCTGAGAAGATCACGGCAGAATCGCGAATGCGGCGCCAGATGTACCTGGGCGAGATGCGGCGCAAGCAAACAGAAGAGGCATTTACAGGTGCGAAAGAGGAATTTTTGGCCACCCTTGGCATGGTGTTTACTATCGCTCCCGCGCGCGCCCAGGACTTGGGCCGGGCGGAAGAGCTTACCAACCGTACCAATCAACTCAATACCACGGGGCGCACCTTTTCCCAGGAAGAGTTGGAGAAGTTGCGCTGCTCTGATCGCCATCTTCTGCTCATGTCTGAGTTGACTGACAAGTTTGGCAGCTACGGAAAAATTGGCCTTGCCCTGGTGGAATGCGATCCTGAAGTGTGGACGATCAGACTGCTGCTTATGTCCTGCCGGGTGATGAGCCGGGGCGTGGGAACTATTATGCTGAACCACATTCTCAGGAAAGCGAAGGAAGCCGGCGTTCGTTTGGTTTCCGAATTTATTTCGAATGACCGAAATCGCATGATGTACGTCACCTATAAATTTGCCGGGTTTACAGAAATCGAGAACAGAGGAGGTATCCAGATTCTGGAACACAGTCTGGCATCGATTCCTCCAGTAGCAGATTACATTTCAGTGAGAGTTGAGACATAAACAGCTACAAGCCCGGAGCTCGCAACTAGCTAAAGATTTTGAGTGTGATGCGAACAGAAGGAATCTTGAATCTGTTTTTGTCACGTGTTGAGCAATTCCAAAGTAAGAGTCGACTCGTAAGAGTGGGAGATTTTGAAAATGAGCAACGAAGTGCACGACAGAGAGTCAACAGTCAATCAGGAACGGATTTCCAAGCTTACGCCGGCCCAGCGAGAAATGCTGGCGAAACGGCTGCGGGGTGAAGGGCCAAAAAGCCAGCCCAAATCGGTTATCAAGCGCCGTCCAACCCTGGACTATCCAATCACGGCCGAGCAGGAACATCTTTGGTTGCTGCATCACGTTGACCCGAATGTCTATTACTTCAACCATACCCATGCCTATCACTTGAAAGGCGATTTGAATATTGATGCGGTGGAGCGTGCCATTAATGAAATGGTGCGCCGCCATGAGAACTTCCGCACGTCGATCCCGGAAATTGACGGCAAGCCCAGGGCGGTAGTTGCTCCGCAGCTTCGGATTCCGCTGGAACGCATAGATGTTCCGGAGTTTCCTGTGGAAGACCGGCACAAGCGTTTGCAAGCATTGGTTACAGAGCATACTTGCCGGTCCTTTGACATCTCGAATGGTCCTTTGGTCCGGGCGATTCTTTTCCGCATCACTGAGCAGGAGCATGCAGTCATGCTCACTCTCCATCACCTCATCACAGATTTTGTTTCCTATGATTTGGTTGATACTGAGTTCTTTGCTATCTACGAAGCTTTTTCCCGCGGATTGCCATCCCCGCTTCCCGAACTGCCGGTCCAGTTCGGCGACTTTGCTTACTGGCTCGATCAATGGATGAAGACTGAAGAGGCTGCCAGGCAGACTGACTATTGGCTGCGTAAACTCACAGATCTGCCACGCCTTGATCTGGTGACAGACAAGCCGCGCCCACATACCCGGAGTTTTAGTGCCGTGCGTCTTACATGGATACTGCCGGATGCGTTGTGGGTGCAGTTCAAGCAACTGTGCATGGCTGAAAATGTCACACGATTTACTGCGTTTCTCGTCGTCTTTGCCATGCTTCTGCGGGAGTATAGCGGCAAAGAGGACATTCCCATTGCCACCCCGGTGAGCAGCCGCAAGCATCGGGAAACCCAGCCTTTGATTGGCTACTTTCTCAATACCATCGTGTATCGCCTGGATTTATCGGGCAATCCCAGTTTTCGTGAACTGTTGCAACGCACGCGTGTGACCACGCTGGAAGCAATGGCGAACTCTGATCTGCCTTTTGAGGTGTTGTTGAATAAGCTCCAGGTAGAGCGCGATCCAAGCCGGGCGCCGTTGCTGGATACCTCATATGCTTTTGGCAACGATCACAGGCTGCCGCAACTTGCGGCCGACACGGCAATAAAAGAATTTCAAGAATTTGATGCTTTTTACCAGTCAGCCTACCTGGACGTAAATCTCGGAGTGAACGATAACACCGATCACGGCGTTGTCGTTTATGACTACTTGACTGATCTCTTCCTGAATTCCACAGGAGAGCGGATGATGCAGCACTTCCAGCGTTTGTTTGAGCAGGCGACAGCCGATCCAGGAAAGCGGCTGAGCGATTTCCTGTTGCTCACTGACCATGAACAGCAACAGATTCTTGCCGATTGGAATAAAACTGCTGCTCCCTATCCTTCTACGCAGACAATTCAAAGCTGTTTTGCCGCGCAGGTTTCACGGGATGAAAGCGCCAATGCTCTTCGGTCGCCATACGAGAACCTGACCTACGGTGCGCTGAATCAACGGGCAAACCAGCTTGCCCATCGGCTCATCAGGGGCGGCGTGAAACCTGAGGGTGTAGTCGCCATCCTGATGGAACGGTCCACGGACATGATCGTTGCCATGCTTGCGGTGTTAAAGGCCGGCGGCGCATATCTTCCGTTGCATCCAGCATATCCACTTGAACGCATGCATTTGATTATGGAAGAGGCAGGCGCGTCTGCGCTGCTGCTTGACCGTACGACCGAAGACCGCGGACTTACCAGCGCCGAAGTTGTAGTTGTGGATAATGACCCTTATCTGATGGCGGAGGAGGATACCGATCCTGATATCGCGGTTGATCCCGACCGGCTTGCCTATGTCATGTACACTTCGGGATCCACAGGTACTCCTAAAGGTGTTGCTGTAACACACCGCAATGTTGTCAGCCTGGCATTTGACCGTAGCTGGCGAGAGGGAAGTCTGGAAAGAGTGTTGTTTCATTCTTCTCACGCCTTTGACGCTTCAACATTTGAGATATGGGCTCCATTGCTGCAAGGCAAACAGGTGATCATTGCACCTCCCGGCGAGTTGGAGGTTGCCGATTACAAGCATTTGGTCCAGGCAGAGAAGGTCACGGCTATGTTCCTCACCACCGCCCTTTTCAATGCTCTGGTTCAGGAGGCCCCGGAGTGCTTTTCCAGTGTTCCTGAGATATTGACCGGCGGTGAGGCTGCTTCCCCAATGGCTTTCCAGCGGGTACACCAACATTGCCCTGAGACCCTGGTGTGCCATGTCTACGGGCCAACGGAGACTACTACGTTTGCCACCCATTATGCGGTGTCAAACCCAGAGAAGTTGGCCGGCAACGTGCCCATTGGCAGTGCTTTTGACAACCACCAGATCTATGTTTTGGATTCCGCTCTCAAGCCGGTTCCTGTGAGCATTCCCGGTGAATTATTCATTGCCGGCGCTGGAGTGGCGCGCGGATATCTAAAACGGCCTGATCTTACGGCAGAGCGTTTCGTCCCGAATCCCTTTGGTGATTTTGGCGGACGCATGTATCGCACCGGAGATCGGGTGCGGTGGAGAGAAGACGGGCAGATAGAGTTCCTGGGACGGACCGACCAGCAGATCAAGCTTCGAGGCTTTCGCATTGAGCTTGCGGAAATTGAATCGGCTCTGGTGGGCTGCTCCGGCGTAGGTCAGGCAGTTGTGATTGTGAATGATGACCGGAAAGAGGGAAAGCGACTGGTCGCCTATGTGGTTCCCGCTTCGGGCCACAGCTTGAATGCCGCTGAGTTGCGCGAATCTCTATCGGGTACGCTGCCCAGCTACATGGTGCCTGTGTTTATTACGATCCTCCCGTCTTTGCCTTTGAACTCGAACGGCAAGCTCGACCGCAAGGCATTGCCGTCGCCTGAAGTCGTGGAGAGCAGTTCAGGACGTATGCCTCGCACGCAAGCGGAAGAAGTTCTCTGTTCACTCATGGTGCAGGTGCTCGGCGTTCCTCGCGCCACGCTGGACGATAATTTCTTTGCTCTGGGCGGTGACAGCATTTTGGCATTTCAGTTGGTCAGTCGTGCGCGGCAAGCAGGGGTGATCGTCAGCTTGCGTGATGTATTTGAGCAAGCAACGATTGAGTCACTCGCGGCGGTTTCCCAATCACAAAATGTGGCAGCAGCTGTACCCGATGACGGAGTAGGACCAATGCCGCCCACTCCAATGACGTGTTGGTTCCTGGAGTCTGGTGGCACGATGCATCGCTTCAGTCAATCAATTGTTTTGCAAGTCCCGGCCAATCTGGAGCGCAAGGACCTTGTACGTGTTTTGCAGACAATCATCGACCATCATGATGCTCTGCGCCTGCGTTTCACCGGCGCAGAGGGACCTAGAGAGGATTGGAGACTAGAGATTCAGACGCAAGATGCCGTGAGTGCGGAATCGTGCTTCCGCGTTGTAGATATCACTGGACTGGACAGTGACGCATGCAAACAGAAGATGGGGGAAGAAGCACAAGCTGCCGAGGAACGGCTTTCCGCTGAGAACGGAATCATGTTGCAGGCTGTGTGGTTTAATGCGGGCCGTACTTCGCCCGGCCGTTTGCTGCTGACGATCCATCATGTGGTCGTAGACGGAGTGTCTTGGCGAATCCTGGTACCAGACTTGATGGCTGCCTGGGCAGCAATCAGCTCTGGAAATGATCCGGTACTTGAACCATGCCCCTTCTCATACCGAGGCTGGGTTGAGCGATTGAGCCGTGAGGCCCTGAATCCAGAGCGAGTGAAGGAACTATCTTTCTGGACTGACAGGTTGAAGAATGCGCCGGAGCTTATTCCAGGCTGCCAACTGGTTCCCGGCCGCGATACCCTGAATAAGGCTCGCCAGATTGTTCTTACGTTGCCGCCCAAAGTGACTGCTCCTTTGTTGAACCAGGTTGCGAGCACATTCCATGCGCGAATCAATGACGTGCTGCTCACCGGACTTGTTCTGAGTATTCTGAAGTGGCAGCGTCAGCATCATTCCAGCAATAACACGTCAGTCTTGATTGATCTGGAAGGCCACGGGCGGGAAAGAATTTTTGATGGAGTTGATCTTTCGCGTACGGTGGGATTCTTTACCACTATGTTTCCTCTGCATCTTAACCCCGGTCCACTGGACCTTGAGGAAGCCTGGGCAGGAGGAAAGGCGCTGGGAAGTGCACTCAAGTCAATTAAGGAACAGCTTCGTGCAGTTCCTGACAACGGAATTGGTTACGGATTACTGCGTTATTTGAATCCTGAAACCGCGCCGGCCTTATCTGGGCTGACTAAGTCTCAAATAGATTTCAACTACCTGGGACGTTTTCCAGTAGCCGAAACCACAGATTGGTCACCTTCAGACGGTTTTACTGGAGGCCTTGACCCTGAAATGTCCTTCCATCATCCCTTGGAAATCGATTCCATGGTAGTGGAACGCGCTGCAGGGCCAGAGTTGACGGCCCTTTGGACGTGGTTGCCGGGAGCACTTTCAGAGCAGGACGTTCAGGGGATGGCAGAAGGCTGGTTCCACATGCTGGAGGCGCTCGTCCAGCTTAGCGAAAAGCCCGGAGTGGGAGGGCTCACGCCATCTGACGTGCCTTTGGTCGCTCTCTCCCAATCCGAAATTGACCAGATGGAAAGCGAATATGGAGAGATCGAGGACATATTGCCGCTCTCACCGGTGCAGGGGGGAATGCTCTTCCATGCTTTTTATGATGCCAGTGGACCAGATGTTTACAACGTCCAGATCGCTCTGAGGATGGAGGGGCAGCTCAATGAAAAATTACTTCAAGATTCAGCAAAGGCCTTGTTGTCTCGCCACAAGAACCTGGGCGTAGCTTTCAAATACAAAGATCTGGAACGACCAGTGCAAATCATACCAAAGGATGTTTCTGTGCCTTGGGACACCCTGGATCTTTCCATGCTTGAACGGGAGGAACGCGAACGGAGTTGGGCTGAATTTGTGCACCGCGACGGCGCGGTCCGCTTTGACCCAAGCGTCTCGCCGCTGTTTCGGTTTCATTTGATCCGTTGGTCTCCGAAAGAATTTCGCCTGTTGATTACCACTCATCACATCCTGATCGATGGATGGTCCACATTCTTGATGATTCACGAGTTACAGCAAATCTATAAACATCATGGCAACGCTGCTGCTTTGCCGCGAGTCACGGCGTTCCGAGATTACCTTGCGTGGCTTACCAACCGTGATCGCAGTGCAGCCGAAGCAGCCTGGCGGGAAGCGCTGGCCGGGTTGGAAGAAGGCACACGGATGAGCCCGCTAGCCTCTATAGGCGATCTAAAAATACCTGAACGAGTTGTTATTAGTCTCGACGAAGAGACCACGCAACGTCTCACAGCACAGGCGCGTGCCCGCAATTTGACTCTCAACACCATCGTCCAGGGCGCGTGGGCTGTTTTGCTGTCACGGCACACTGGCCAGGAAGATGTGGTGTTTGGCAGTACCGTTGCAGGACGCGCGCCGGAGATCGGAGGCGTTGAAAGCATGGTAGGGCTTCTGATCAACACTGTGCCTACGCGTGTAAGGCTGCGCTCCGCTGATTCATTCAATGATCTTGTCAACCGCTTGAATCAGGAACAATCCCGCTTACTTCCTCATCAATACCTAGGACTGGTGGAAATTCAGCGCCTGACCAAACTGAATGATTTATTTGACACTCTTGTAGTCTTTGAGAACTTCCCCAGAGGGGAGGAAGGGACTGCGGAGTCTGGCAGTCTGCGGTTCTCACTGTTGGACGTCAGTGATGCCGCACACTATCCTTTGACCTTGATCATTGGCCCCGGCCAGCGTCTGGATATGTTTTTTACCTATCATCCAGACCATTTCAGCTCCAATTTCGTGGAGACTCTGAGCCAGCGCTTTGTACGCCTTCTTACGGCTTTTGCCACCGCTCCTGATCAACCTGTAAATTTCATCGATTTACTCGATGAGCAGGAACGCGGGCAGATTGTGACGGAATTCAACCAGTCACACACAGAGTATCCACGCAACCGGACCATGATGGAATTGTTTGCGGAACAGGTCCAGCGCCGTGGGGAAGAAGTGGCCGTGATCTGCGATCAAGAGCGCATCAGCTATAGCGAACTGGATCGCCGCTCGAACCAACTGGCACGTTATTTAAGGAATCTGGGCATTGGTCCGGAAAAGCTGGTAGGCATCAGCGTTGAGCGTTCCATAGACATGGTGCTCGCGATGGTTGGCATCCTTAAAGCCGGAGGAGCGTACGTTCCAATCGATCCAGCATATCCAGCGGACCGATTCCGCTTTATGGCAGAGGATTCCGATATTGGAGTTTTGCTGACACAAAGACGGCTGGTTCAGCGTATCCCACAGCTGAAAGCGCCTGTGGTTTGCCTTGACCGTGATTGGGACGAGATCGCACAGCAAAGCAGCCAGAGTTTCCAAACCAAGGTTTTGCCGGAAAATCTTGCCTATGTCATTTATACGTCGGGTTCGACAGGGCAGCCTAAAGCTGCGGCAGTAAGCCATGGCAGCATGATCCGGCTGCTGCGTGATACCAACTACATCCAATTTCAGGGCGACGAGGTGGTGGCCCAGACTGTCAACATGTCCTTTGATCCATCCACATTTGAGATATGGGGAGCATTGTTGAATGGGTGCCGGCTGGTGATCATCACCAATGAGGTGCTGCTCGACGTAGAAAAGTTCGCGGCAGAGATCGTGGACAAGGGCGTGCAAGTTATGTTTTTGGCTACCGCATTGTTCAATGAAGTAGGACGCCTGAAACCCGCCATGTTTAATTCGGTGAAGCACCTGCTGATTGGCGGAGAAGCGATTTATCCGGTCACGGCGGCTGCAGTGCTTGAGCAGGGCGGGCCGGAGCGGCTTTTGAATGCTTATGGCCCTGCTGAGTGCACCACATTCAGCAGCTGGTATCACATAAGGGAAGTCGCACGGGACGCCCAAAGTGTGCCCATTGGCCAGCCGGTCGCAAATACGCAGCTCTATGTGCTGGACCGCAACATGAACCTTGAGCCTGTGGGAATCATGGGCCAGTTGTATATCGGTGGTGAAGGACTGGCGCGTGGTTATTGGAGAAGGCC
>Ga0070741_10019546_pt1 | contig 10801 bp, 10 predicted proteins | sample Coa_R1_4_FD_66440 | JGI IMG/M metagenome (GOLD analysis project Ga0070741, IMG submission 66440) | Surface soil microbial communities from Centralia Pennsylvania, which are recovering from an underground coalmine fire - Coalmine... | ecosystem: Environmental > Terrestrial > Soil > Unclassified ...
AGCAGCTATTACGTGCGGCTCAACGTCGGCAAGCACGGCATCGCGATCGACCTTGCCCATCCGCGTGCGCGCGACATCGTGCTCGACATGGCGAGGAAGGTCGATGTCGTGGTGGAGAATTTCTCGCCGGGCGTGATGCAGCGCTACGGCTTCGACGAGCCCAATCTGCGGGCGGTCCGGCCGGATTTGATCTACTGCGCGATCTCGGGCTTCGGTCAGACCGGTCCGCTCGCCTCGATGCAAGCGTATGCGCACCTGATCAATGCGATCTCCGGAATCATGGAGCTCGAACGCGGCGGCAGCACGCCGCCGAGGGTGTCCTACCTGCAGGCCGCCGACGTGCTTGCCGGTGCGCATGCGTTCGGAGCAATCTGTGCAGCACTGCTGCGTCGTGCGCGCAGCGGGCGCGGTGCGTTTATCGACGTGTCGATGCTCGAGTGCCTCATCGCCGCCGATGACATCACGTACAGCGGATTGCTCAATGGCGCCACGGTCGAGCGCCAGCCGCGCGCCGGCATGCTGGTTCACGGCGTTGGCGATGGGCACATCGCGTTGCAGACCGCCGGCGCACCGCATCTGTGGTCGCGCCTGGTTGGTGTCATGAACCGTCCCGAGCTGCTGTCGGATGCTCGCTTCGCCACGCCGCTCGATCGGCGTCGCAATTGGCCCGCGCTCGCGCAGGTTCTGCGCGAATGGCTCGATCGCTTCGATAGCGTCGGCCACGCCGTGGAGGTGTTGTCGGCTGCGCGCGTGCCCAGCGTGCCCATGCTCACCCCCGAGCAAGTGATCGAGCATCCGCACCTGCGCGCACGGCGCGCATTTCCGGAAGTCGAGCATCCGGCGCGCGGTTCGGTGCGCGTCACCGCCACGCCTTTTCATTTGGACGGCGCGCCGGTCGCCCCGGCGGGACCCGCGCCGCATCGCGTCGGCGAGCAGACCCACGAAGTACTGCACGATTGGTTGGGTTACTCGACGCAGCAGATCGATAGCTTGGTGCGCGACAAGGTGATCGAGCAGGCGGGCGAGTAGACGCGAGGCCGGTCGAATATTGACGACGGGTACCGTTTTCGAGCAAAGGGAGCTACGCCATGCGTTACCAGCTGTATTACTGGCCCGGCATTCCCGGCCGCGGAGAATTCGTTCGGTTGGCTCTCGAGGCGGGCGGCGCCAAATATGACGATGTCGCGCGCCTACCCAACCGCGAGGGCGGCGTTTCGGCGCTGATGCATTTCATGGAGGACGAACGTGTCAAGCGGCGGCCGTTCGCTCCACCGTATCTCAAGGCGGGTCGATTGCTCATCGGGCAGACCGCGAACATCCTGCTTTTCCTCGGCCCCCGCTTGGGTCTCGTGCCCGACGACGAAGCGAGCCGGTTGTGGGCGCATCAGCTCCAGCTGACGATCGCCGATCTCGTCACCGAGGTGCATGACACCCACCATCCGATCGCGAGCAGTTTGTATTACGAGGATCAGAAGCGCGAAGCCAAACGCCGCGCCAAGCATCTCGTGAGTGAGCGCTTGCCCAAGTACCTGGGCTACTTCGAAGGTGTGATCGCGGACAATGCGCGCGGCAAGGGCTTCATGATCGGCAATGCGTTGTCCTACGTGGATTTGTCGATGTTTCAGCTGCTCGCGGGGCTGCAGTACGCCTTTCCGAACAACGTGGCGAAGCTCGCTAAACGACTTCCCCGGCTCGCAGCACTGCAAGACCTCGTCGCGGAGCAACCGCGCATCGCAGCCTATCTCGCCTCCGATCGGCGACTGCCGTTCAACGAGCAAGGCATTTTTCGGCACTATCCGGAGTTGGATGTGTAGCTTCGGTCGAAGGTCGTCCCGGAACGCTCACCACCCCGGCCCTTCGGGCCACCCCTCCTCGTGCGAGGAGGGGAAGGGCTGGAAAGCTCACCACCCTGGCTCTTCGGGACGCTCCTCCTCGTGCGAGGAGGGGAAGGGCATCTGGGCTACCTGCCTTCGCCAGGGTTGCGCGGGACGTCGTTCCCGCCCGTCCCTGGCGGCGCACGAGTGACTAATCTAACGCGCGCGGCGCGCCCGCATCGATCATCGCTTCGCCATGAACGATGCGACTGACCCGTGCATAGAAAGCTGCGGCTTCGCACATGCGGCAAGGACGCGTCGTGGCATAGAGGACAGCGCCGGTGAGATCGAGCGTCGCGTGACGGCGGCATGCCGTGCGAATCGCCTCCATTTCGGCGTGCGCGGTTGGATCGTAATGTGCGTTCACGTGCGGAGCGCCCACCGCGAGCACGACGTTGTCGAGGGCGAGCACCGCTCCCACCGCTGGCTCTCCTCGACGTACAGCGCGCTCGCGCAGCTCGAGCGCGATTTGCATGAACGCCGCGGGCGAGGGAGAGGCCGGTTGCACCAGCTCATCGTCGTCGCCTTCGGTCGTAAGGGCGCACACGTCGCAGTCGCGCGCGAACGCCAGCACCGGCGTCAACAGCGTTGCGCTCGCGGTGAAGAGGAACGATCGCCGCCCAGGTGCGATCTTCTGCCGCGCACAGCGCGTCTTCGCATCGAGTTCATGCATCACTGCAGTATACGAAACTCCGTCCCGCCATTTCGTAAGAGTGATCCGCATGAGGCGAAGCGACGTTCTCGCCTCTCCCGCGGGTTTGCGCGTTGGTCGGGCACTGAGGCCAAGGAGCAGTCGAAGCGCGGGAAGACGGACAGCGCCGCGCATAGCAGCGTCCTCCACGTCTCGACACGCGGCGAATCCGACCGGCGTCGCCGCAGTGAGGTAGGCTGTTAGCGTTCATACGAGGACAACGACCATGAGCGAGATCATCCTGCATCACTATCCGGCCTCGCCGGTGTCCGAAAAGGTCCGTATAGCACTGGGGCTCAAACGGTTGTCGTGGCGATCGGTCGAGATCCCGCGCGTGCCGCCTAAGCCGGATGTCATGCCCTTGACCGGCGGCTACCGCCGCACGCCCTTCATGCAAATCGGCGCCGACATCTATTGCGACAGCCAGCTCATCTTGAGAGAGATCGAGCGGCGTCACCCCGACCCGCGCCTTCAGCTTCACGTGCGCGGACTTCAATGGATGATCAATCGCTGGATCGAAGGGGTGTTCGACAGCGCGGTGCGCGTGGCGATGAGCGCGAACGCCGATCAGCTCCCCGAGGACTTCGTGCGCGACCGCGCCCGCTTGTTCTTGGGTCCGCACGGCGACTTTCGCAAGTTGAAGGGCGAAGTGCCGCATTACGCTGCGCAGCTGCGTGCGCAATTGGGCTGGATCGACGAGCGCCTGGCCGACGGCTCGCGCTTCTTGCTCGGCGATCAGCCAAGTTTCGCCGACGCCGCCTGTTACAGCGTGGTTTGGTTCGTGCGCGGTCGCTGGGCCGAAGGGCCGGCGCTGCTCGCGCAGTTCCCTCATCTGGAAGGTTGGGAGCAACGCGTGAAGGCGATTGGGCACGGCATCAGCGTCTCGATGACGTCGAGCGAGGCACTCGACATCGCGCGCGCCGCGCAACCCGCGCAACCTGGCAAATCCGACGCACAGGATGCGCAGGGGCTGGCGTTAGGGCAGAAGGTAACGGCCACGCCGATGACCGATAGCGGCGAGGCGAGCGTGGCTGGCATCGTGCATCGTGTGTCGCGCGACTCGATCGGAATCGTTCGCGAAGATGCGCGTGTGGGTACAGTCTGTGTGCATTTTCCGCGTGTGGGCTATCGCGTCGAGCGCGTTTGATCGAGGCCGGAGCGTTTTCGTGCGCGGCCCCGAAAGCGCCGCGATTTGTACTACACACGCGAGCGCGACCGTAACAGCGCTCAGGTGCCGCGGCGACGCCAGGCCAAGATCGCGCCGGTCAGACCAAGGAGTGCAAGCGTCCCCGGCTCGGGTACGGGGTACAAGAAGTGGATGCCCGCGGAGTCGTCGTTCTGCAAGGTCGTCAACCGCGTCGGGCAGGTCGAGCACATCAGGATCTTGCCGTCCGCATCGGCCAGAGAGAGTGCAGGTCTTGCGGGGACGACCGGTAAGTCGTCTCGCACGTCGCCGGCAGTATTGATCGGCATGATATTGCTGACATCGTTATCGGTATCCCAGAAGGAGGTCGATGACGAACCTGGAAACGCGTCCACATCGCCTAGGCCTAGCGCATGCCCAAGCTCGTGAGTCAAAACGAAGGTGAACAGCGGAAGCGTCCACGTCGTGTCGCTGTTGAGCGCGATGTCGACAGCCAGAATCTTGGAACTGGGGAAAAGACCGCCGATCGACGCATAGCCGAACCCGTTGGTGAGGTGAACGTCGTCCCCGGTTCCGAAGTCCGGTGTAAGGCCATAGGCGCCGCCGGCCCCAAGCGATGTGGCGAGGATGTCGATTTCATTTCCGACCAAATTGTTGCCGCTCAGTGCGAAGCTGGTCCAGCTGCTCACTCCCGTGCCGACGTTAGCGCTCGTCTTGGTAAACGAGATGGGGCCGCCGCTCGGCTGCCATGCATTCGCCCACGTGGAGAACGCGCTGTTCACCGCGGCGCTAAAGGCATTCAACGACGGTTTCGCGTCGACCCAATTGCCGAACTTGGCGAAGAAGTCGGCAACGTTGTTAAGAGTCGTGGCGTGGTTGGCTGCGGTCGCGCTCCATTCTCCGAAGTTGTAGCTCAGTCCACCGCCGAGGCTCGTCGTGTCCCACCGGGCCCCATCGTCGATCGACGAGGCCGGAATCATTCCGGTAAATACGCCGTTCTGATCGACGCCATAAATCGGCGCGAGCGCGAATGCGAACGCCGCCGGCGGTGTGAAGAGCAGCGGTACAGCCGCTGGCGCGAATCCGAAAAGAAAGGCGATGCCCCGACGCAACCGGTTCAGTCCGCTGAGAATGGAGAAGGCGTTTCGTGGTTTCATTTGAGCCTCTAGCGTCTACGTAAGGCGTAGTTCTGATCGTTATCGTCGCGCAGCCGTAGCGCGCGTGGCCGCCAATGCGATCGCGGTCCATGATCTCGAATGGACTTCGTCGATCGTGGCGTCAACCGAGCAGCGCATGGCCGCCCCCAGTATTGCAGGGCAATTGCAGCGGACGTTGACGAAGATCAACCGATCACGCGTCGGGGATGAAGCGCAGTTGCCATTGAGCGCGCGAGCGCGCGCCGTTGCATACTAGGCGTGCGATGAGACGTCGATGGCATCGCAACCCAACGAAACCGGACGCGCTTGCGGTATTTCCGCCGCCGGCGCGCTTTCAAGGGAGGAGCGCGATGAAAACAGTACGGATGAGCGTGCTAGGTCTGTCACTCGCAGTCGCGGCTGGCGGAGCGTGGGCTGCCGAAGACACGCGCGCAGGCACGTGCGAGGACGCCAAGAGCCAGTACGATTATTTCTGCACGGATAAGGGCGATCCGAACGACATCATGGCCAACACCGAAATTGCCTGCAACAACGCCAAGAAGAACGTGGCCGCCGCGTGCGAAGGCAAGGCCGAGCCCGACGTGAAGTACGAGTTCAAGGACACCAAGAAGTAGACGAATCTGCGAGCAATGCCTAATACCCGAGCGGTCATGAATCCAAGCTTTCGACCCCTGCATCCGCTGTTCGTCGCCGAGGTCGGTCCGATCGATCTACGTGAGGTCCATGATCGCGCAACGCTGGATGCGCTGCGCGCGGGCATGGATCAATACGCGGTGCTGGTGTTTCGAGATCAGCCGTTCACCGATGCCGAACAGCTCGATTTCGCTCAACGCTTCGACGGCGTGTTGCACACGAAGACGGGCGCGGCCGCGTTAGGCAAGAGCCGGCTCGGCACGGAAGCGATCGCGGACATCTCGAACGTCGACGAGAGCGGTGAGATCCTGAAGTCGGACGATCGGCGTCGGATGTACGCGCTCGGCAACCGGCTGTGGCATACCGACGCTTCGTTCCAAGATCCACCGGGGCGCTATTCGATGCTCTCCGCGCGGGTCGTTCCGCCGGTCGGCGCCGACACCGAGTACGCCGATATGCGTAGCGCCTACGATGGGCTCGACGCCGAGATGCGTGCGCGACTCGAAGGCTTGCACGCGCATCATTCGATCGTCTACTCGCGGCAGATGCTGGGTTTCGAGTTCAGCAAGGAAGAAGAGGAGAAACTGCGCGGTGCCGTGCATCCGATCACGCGTACCAATCCCCGTACTGGGCGGCGTGCGCTTTATCTCGCCTCGCACGCCTCGCGCATCATCGAGTGGCCAGTGCCCGAAGGGCGTCTGTTGTTGCGCGACCTGATCGAACACGCCACGCAGCCGCGCTTCGTCTATCGCCATCCGTGGCAGCCGGGCGATTTGATCATCTGGGACAACCTGGCCACCATGCACCGCGCGACGCGCTTCGACGATGGGCGCTATCGGCGTGAACTGCGACGGGTCACGACGCTGGACGTGGTAGCAACCGTGGGATAAGACCGCTACGCCAGCCGCACTGGCCCTCGATGACCGTTCGTCTTATCGCTGCCCGCGATCACGTGCGTTACGTCGTTGAGCGCACGAAGCCGCGGGCCGCTGCGCTTGCCGCCGTAGGCGGCGATGGCTCGGGCACCTTGGCTGGCGGTCACCCTTGAAATCCACTCGAATAGGCTCACATTGACGCTGTGAAAAGCTTCCTCGCTGCGCGCGTCTCCTACTGGACGCCACGAGCAGCCGCCCATCTGCCGGCCAGACTATCGGCAAAAGGATCCTCCCCCCGCGATCCAGGTGCATGATGTGCCAGGAATGACCTTTGTCCCCTTTTGTTCATGACCGAAGACAAATCGAACGAGTTGGCCCTGGTTGCCGCGGATGACCTCGCGTTAACGGGCGTCGAAGACCCGGAATACGCCCTCGAATCTGGCGACGAAGCCCTGTACGCGTACCTGAAAGCGCAGCGCGCCGAGCTGTTTCGCTCGGCCAGCGTATTTCGGGTCCGCGTTGCGGGTGAGGCCGAGCTGGATGGCGAGAAGATTCCCTATCGCCTGGTGCCGCCGGATGGCACGCTGATGAAGGCGAATCGTTGGAAGAAGACCCGTGCGGCCGATCGCCTCGCTTTGGTCGAGGCACGCATCAACTCTGCCGCGTTGCGCGCGATGCAATGGCGCGTCGAAGACTTCCTGCGTCGCACGCAGCTGCTTGCTGGCGAGCTTGATCTCGATCCGCGCGACTTCTGGCCGGCGCTGATGACCGACGGCCACGAAGAAGTCTCTCGCTTCCAGACCATTGTCGAGCGCATGCAGGCGGCGCACGAGCGTTTGCACGAGGTGCGGAGTGCAGCCCGGGCGAAGGCTGCGATCAATTTGAGCGACTACCCCGAGAGCTTTCCGGCGGTGGCCTTGCCGCGCAAATTCGTCGCGCTGCTCGGGCCGACCAACTCAGGCAAAACGCATCGCGCGATCGAGGCGTTGAAGTGTGCGCAGTCAGGCGTTTATCTGGCACCGCTGCGCTTGCTCGCGAACGAGAATTACGAGCGGCTCGACGAGGCCGGCGTGCCGGTGAGCCTGATTACGGGAGAAGAGCGCAAGCTGCACCCGAACGCCACGCACTTCGCCAGCACGGTGGAGATGCTCGATCCCAATCGCGCAGTCGACGTCGCGGTCGTCGACGAAGTGCAGATGCTGGAGGACGCCGATCGCGGCAGCGCGTGGACGGCCGCCGTGTGCGGCGTGCCGGCGCAGACCGTCTATCTGCTCGGCAGTCCCACTGCCGAGCCGGCTTTACGCGCGTTGGCGCAGCGGTTGGCGGTGCCGCTCGAGATCGAACATCTCGAGCGCAAGGCGCCGCTCGAAGTCGAGTCGAAGCCTCTGGCCGGTTTGAATGCCTTGCGTCGCGGCGATGCGCTGATCGCATTTTCGCGCCGCGACGTGTTGTTCCTGGCGCGACAACTGTCCCAGATGGGCCGTTCGGTCGCGACGATCTACGGCGCGCTCTCGCCCGAAGCGCGACGCGCGCAGGCGCGTCGCTTCGAGTCGGGCGAGGTCGATATCGTGGTGGCGACCGACGCGATCGGCATGGGCCTCAATCTACCGATTCAGCGCATCGTGTTCAGCAGGGTCACCAAGTTCGACGGCTACGAGGAAGATTTCGTCCCACGCGCATTGCTGCATCAGATCTCCGGTCGTGCGGGTCGATTCGGCCTCCACGAAGCCGGCCGAGTGGCGGCGCTCGACGAGCGCGATCACCGCTACTTGCAGCGTGAGCTGCGCGTGCAGCCCGAGGCGCTCGAGGCGAGCCAATTCCAAGTGGCGCCTTCGCTCGAGCACCTGCGTGCCCTGCAAGAAGCGACCGGCGAGCACTCGCTGGAGAAGCTGCTGCAGCGCTTCGTGAAGAATCTCGATTTGCGCGACGATTTTTTCGTGCCGGCGAACCTGACCGATCAGCTTGCTCGTGCACCCATTCTCGATCGCACGCGACTATCGCTCGACGATCGCGTCGTGCTGTCGCTGGTGCCGATCAACACCGAGGTGGTCATGCTCGACAACGCTTGGCGTGGCTGGGTCTTCGCGATGTCGAAAGGGCAGGTGACGCGCTTTCGCGATGACGTGCAGCGCTTCGGTTTCGATCTGCAGCAGGCCGAGGACATGTGCCGGTTGTGCGCCGCCTATTCATGGCTGTCGTACCGGCGCCCCGACGCCTTTCCCGATGGCCAGGCTGCGCGCGATCTCGCCGTGAAGTTGTCGGCGCTGATCGACCAACTGCTCGCGCATCGACACGGCGCGCGCGGCAGTCGCGGCCGGGACGACGCCTATGCCGAGCGCCGCCGTCGCGATGATCGCGAGGGCATTCGCCCCAGGAAGCGGCTGCATCGGCGCGGGCACTAGATGACAGCGCACGAGATCCGCAGGCTCGATCTGGCCGAGCTGCGCGAAGCGGCGATCGAGCGCATGGTGCGGCTATTCTACGAGCGTGGCCTGGCCGATGCCGTGCTCGGACCGATCTTTCGTGAGCACATTCACGACTGGGAGCCGCACATTCGCGTCGTGTGCGACTTCTGGTCCGGCGTCATCGCGGGAACCGGGCGATACAAGGCCAATGCTTACGCGCCCCACATGAAGCTGCGCTTCGAGCCGGTGGCATTCGGCCACTGGCTCGCGACCTTCGAGAGCGCCGCCAACGATTGCCTGGAACCTGCGGACGCGCAGACCGCCATACGGGTCGCGCATCACATGGCGCAGAGCTTCAAAGCCGGGCTCTTTCCTTTCACCGACAAGCAAGGCCGACCTTCCAGGCTCCCCTAGCAGGCTGTTGAAAGACTCCTGCGCGGGCCTGACCCGGGCTTGCGCGCTGCTCGGAATCCTCATGTACTAGCCTGTACCTTTCGGTTGCTGCGCTCCGGGCGTGCCCGGCTCGGGCCCGCTCGCTACGGTTTCTCAACAGCCTGCCAGCCCGTGCTGCGCAGCGGGTATGTCGATTGCGAACACTCGCTGTCCGTTGGGAGAGGTGTTCGCATGGGGCAGGGTAGAGTGCTCGCGGTAGCGGCCGTCGTTGGTTTTGGCTGGGCGTTCATCGCAACCGCCGCGCGACAGTCGCGCCGCATCGACTTGAGCGACTGCGTCGTAGTGGTGACGGGTGGCGGTCGCGGCCTGGGCTTTGCCATCGCGCGCGAGTTCGTGCGGCGCGGCGCCGACGTCGCGATCTGCGGGCGCGATGCCGACGAAGTCGGCCGAGCAGCCGACGTCTTGCGCCAGCTTGGCGGCGATGTCATGGGGCTTGCGTGCGATGCGAGCAATCCGCTCGAGGTCGAAGAGTTCTTCGACCGGGTGATCGATCGCTTCGGTCGCATCGACGTGCTCGTCAACAACGCCGGGCAATGCTATGTGGGTCCGGCTGCCGAGCTCGAGTCTGGGCAAGTCGAAGACGCAATGCGGAACATCTTCTGGGTGCAGGTTTACCCGACCATCGCGGTGCTGCCGCACATGCGCGCGCGCAAGTTCGGTCGCATCGTCCACGTCTCGTCGATCGGCGGAAAGATACCGCTTGCACATATGGCAGCTTATGCGGCGGCGAAGCATGCGGTGACCGGCTGGTCCGAGTCGCTCGCGGTCGAGTTGGACAAAGAAGGCATCCTCGTGACGACCATTGCGCCGCCGCCGCTGCGCGATGGCGCCGCGCTGTACGGCCACTTCGGCGGTCGCAGCGAGCAGGAGTTTCGTTGGTTCACGACTGCATGCAATATGCCGTTGTTGTCGAGCACGGCGGAGCGAACCGCGAAGGCAGTTGTCGAGGCCGCTCAGCATGGCGATGCGGAGCGCGACGTCAGCTTTTTCTCTTGGTTCTCGGCACGTGCGCAAGGACTTGCACCGACTCTGATGTCCGGAGTGATGCGCATCATCAATCGCATGCTTCCCGAGCCCGCGGCTGCGCCGTACAAATCCGGCATGCGCCGCGGCGGAGAGATCCTCGAAAGCAGCTACGATGATTCGATCGCGGCGCTCGGTGCGCTAACCAGAAATCAAGCGCGGGCGTATCGACCGGCAGAAGTTTGACGTCAGGCATACAAACGCCGACCATCCCGGCCTTCGGGCCACCCTCCTCGACGAGGAGGCGAGAACAGCACTGCACGGACAAGACCCGAATGCAGGCCGCAGGCCGGAAGCCCCACCCATGCTACCCTGCGCGGCTTCGACTCCATCGTTTCCCGCAACGCATGAAGCGCTTCGCTCTTGTTGGTCTACTGCTCGTCAGCGCGCTGCCCGGTTTCAGCGCGCCGCCTTATCAACGCCCTGCCGGCTTCGCTGATTTGAGTGAACCGTTGATCGCAGCCGGGTACCGTGCCTTGTTCACGTGCTCGGCGCACTTCGTTGCCGGTCGTCCACTGGAGGACATCAAGAAAATCGAGTTAGTCG
>Ga0070741_10019547_pt1 | contig 10801 bp, 8 predicted proteins | sample Coa_R1_4_FD_66440 | JGI IMG/M metagenome (GOLD analysis project Ga0070741, IMG submission 66440) | Surface soil microbial communities from Centralia Pennsylvania, which are recovering from an underground coalmine fire - Coalmine... | ecosystem: Environmental > Terrestrial > Soil > Unclassified ...
CTCTCTGATCGGCGCGTTCATCTTCTTCCCGCTCCTCGGCTTCTCGATCAACGTGCTGTCGCTGCTCGGCCTGGTCCTGGCGATCGGGATCGTGGTCGACGATGCCATCGTCGTCGTCGAAGCGGTGATGCATCACATCGAGCACGGCCTGCCGCCGAAGGAAGCGACGATCAAGGCGATGGAAGAAGTCTCGGGGCCGGTCGTGGCAATCGGCCTGATTCTGACCGCCGTGTTCGTGCCGGTGGGCTTCATGGGCGGCATCACCGGTCGGCTCTATCAGCAGTTCGCAATCACGATCGCGTTGTCGGTCGTGCTCTCGGTGGTCAACGCGCTGACGCTGAGTCCGGCGCTGTCGGCGATGCTCTTGAGAGCGCCGAGCGGCAAGCGGTCGCTGCTGACGCCGTTCTACAACGGGTTCAACCGGGTGTTCGGCTTCACCACTGACAAATACGTCGGCTTCGCCGGCATTCTCGTGCGAAAGATGTTCCGGAGCGCGGTGTTCATCGCCGTTCTCATCTTCGTGATCGTGGTCCTGGTCCGCGACATTCCGGGCGGCTTCGTCCCGGAAGAAGATCAAGGATTTCTTCTCGTCAACACGCTCCTGCCCGACGCCGCGTCGCTCGAGCGGACCGACGCGGTCATGCGCAAGGCCGAGGCGATTCTGAAAGAGAACGACGCCGTCGATGGCTACAACACGATCAGCGGATTCAGTCTGCTGACCGGTGCCTACGCCTCGAACATGGGCTTTTTCTTCGTGCAGCTGAAGCCATGGGAAGAGCGCGGGCGCGCGCACACGGCGGCGATCGTCACCGAGGCCCTCAACCAGGCGTTCGCCCGCGGCATTCGAGAAGGAGCGGTCGTCGCGTTCGGTCCGCCGGCCATTCCGGGACTGGGCACCGGCGCCGGATTCACATTCGAGCTCCAGGACCGCAGTGGCGGGACGCCGGAATACCTTGCGCAGCAGGCGCAGCGGTTCATCGACGCGGCGAGAAAACGGCCGGAGGTCGCCCGCATCAGCACGTTGTACCGCGCGTCGGTTCCGCAGGTGTATGCCGACATCGATCGAAGCAAGGTGACCAAGTCGGGCGTGCAGCTGACCGACGTCAACACCACGCTCGGCGCGCTCCTCGGCAGCTCGTACGTGAACGACTTCAACAAGTTCGGGCGCGTCTACAAGGTCTACGTCCAGGCCGAGCCCGAGTTCCGCCGCGATCCGAAACAGCTCGGGCTGTTCTTCGTGCGGAACCAGTCGGGCGGCATGGTCCCGCTCGACACGATTGTCACGACGCGGCCGAGCGCCGGTCCGGAGTTCACCAATCGCTTCAACCTCTTTCGCGCCGCCGAAATCACCGGCGTGCCGGCGCCCGGCTTCTCGTCGGCGCAGGCGCTCGAGGCGCTCGACGAGACCGCGCGCGAGGTGCTGCCGCCGGATACGAGCTATGACTGGGCCGACATGTCGTATCAGGAGCGCAAGGCGCCCGGCGTCGCGGTGGTCTTTGCGCTGGCGGTGTTCCTCGTCTTCCTGATTCTGGCGGCGCAGTACGAAAGCTGGGGGCTGCCCTTCAGCGTGCTCCTCGGGACGCCGTTCGCGGCGTTCGGCGCGTACTTCGGACTGTGGGCCGCGCGGCATTTCTCCGAGAGCTACGTGAACAACGTCTTCGCGCAGATCGGATTGATCATGCTGATCGGCCTGGCCGCCAAGAACGCGATTCTCATCGTGGAGTTCGCCAAGGCGGAGCACGACAAAGGCACCGACGTCGTCGAATCCGCCCTGACGGCGGCGAAGCTGCGGTTCCGGCCCATCCTGATGACGGCGTTCGCCTTCATTCTCGGCGTCGTGCCGCTCTTGACGGCGTCGGGCGCCGGCGCCGAAGCGCGGAAGGTGATGGGCATGGCCGTCTTCGCCGGGATGCTCATCGCCACCATTCTCGGCGTCCTGCTGATTCCGATGTTGTTCGTCGCCGTGGAGCGGGTTCTCGGGGGCGCCAAGCGCCCGCAGCCGGCGGCGGTCCATCCGCCGGAGCTCGCGCCGCACGGAAGCCACTGACATGGGGCGCATGGGTCCGCCGTCGCGTCTCGCCTTTACTGCGGCGGTCCTGTCGCTGTCGGTCGGCGCGTGCGCGGCAGTCGGTCCGAACTACAACCGGCCGCAGGTTCCGGTGCCGGCGGAGTATCGGTTCGTCGACGGCGCCCAGGCGCAGTCGCTCGCCGACACGCCGTGGTGGCAGGTCTTCGACGATCCGGCGCTCCAGGCGCTGATTCGCGAAGCGCTCGGCAACAATCTCGACCTGCGCGTCGCGGCGGCGCGCGTCGAGGAGGCGCGCGCCCGCGCCGGCATCGCGAAGTCATACCTGTATCCGCAGGTGGACGGCGTGGCGAGCTACAGCGTCCGGCAGGCGTCCACGACGAATCAGGACAACACGCAGACCTCTCAGAACGCGGGCGACGACACCACGCACCAGAGCGCGATCTACGGCTTTCAGCTCTCGTGGGAGATCGATCTCTTCGGCCGACTGCGGCGCGAGCGAGAAGCGGCGGCGGCCCTCGCGCTCGCCAGCGAACAGGGACGACGCGGTGTGCTGGTCACGCTGGTCGGCGACGTCGCGACGAACTACTTTCTGCTCCGCGAGCTCGACCTGCAGCTCGAAATCGCGCGGCAGACGCTCAGGCTGAACGATGAGACGGTGAAGTATTTCCGCGATCGCCTCGAGGGGGGCGTGTCGAACCGGCTCGAGCTCGATCGGATCCAGGCGAACCGCGCGCAGACCGCCGCGTCGATCCCGAACATCGAGCAGCAAATCGCGATCGTCGAGCACGCGCTCTCGCTCCTGCTCGGGCGCCCGCCGGGCCCGGTCGGCCGGGAGCGGCTCGCGCCGGGCGACGGGCTGCCGCCACCGATTCCGGCCGGCCTGCCGGCGTCGCTGCTCGAACGACGGCCCGACATCGCTGAGGCCGAGCAACTGCTGGTCTCCGCCAACGCCGACGTCGGCGCGGCGAAGGCGCTGTTCTTTCCGGCGATCAGCCTGACCGGCTTCCTCGGCGGCGTCAGCGGCGATCTCACCCGGTTCCTTGGCGGCGAGGGGGCCGTCTGGTCGGTGGGTGCGAGCGCATTGCAACCGCTCTTTCAGGCCGGACGACTGCGACGCAATCTCGAGGCGATGCGGGCGCGCTACGATGCCGCGGTCGCCGACTATCAGAAGGCCGCGCTCAATGGCTACCGCGAGGTCGCCAACGCGCTGGTGACGATTCAGAAGCTGGCGGTCATCCGGGTCGAGCGGCAGATCAGTGTCGTCGCGTTGCAGGACGCATCCGATCTCTCGCGATCGCGCTATGAGTCCGGCCTCGCGAGCTATCTCGAGATCCTGACCGTCGATCAGGATCTGTTTCAGCAACAGCTGCTTCTCGCCGAGACGCACGGGGCGGAACTCCGTGCGCGCGCGGAGCTCTATCGAGCGCTCGGCGGCGGCTGGCAGCAGCCATGAACGACAGGGCGGGCACGATGAAGCGGAAGAAGTTCGAAAAGGAGCTGAGCCGCCTTCAGGCGCGGCTCTGCGTGCTGCAGGAGTGGGTGAAAGCCAAGCAACTCCGCGTGATGATCATCTTCGAAGGGCGCGATGCCGCCGGCAAAGGCGGCACGATCAAGGCGATCACCGAACGCGTCAGCCCGCGCGTGTTTCGGATCATCGCGCTGCCGGCTCCATCGGACCGCGAGAAGACGCAGATGCACATGCAGCGCTACGTGCCGCACTTTCCGGCGGCGGGCGAGGTGGTGATCTTCGATCGCAGCTGGTACAACCGGGCCGGCGTCGAGCACGTCATGGGCTTCGTCTCGCCGAAGCAGTACAAGCGCTTCCTCAAGCTGTGTCCGTTGTTCGAGAAGCACATCATCGACAGCGGCGTCCGTCTGATCAAGTTCTGGCTCGAGGTCGGGAACAAGGAGCAGGAGCGGCGCTTCCGGGCGCGCATCGACGATCCGGTGCGCCAATGGAAGCTGAGCGCCATGGATCTGCCGTCGCGCGAAAAATGGTACGAGTACTCACGCGCGCGCGACGCGATGTTGAAAGCGACCGATACCCGCATCTCCCCGTGGCACATCGTCAGGTCGGACGACAAGAGGCGCGCGCGGCTCAACACCATCGCCCATCTTCTCAAGCTGATTCCGCACAAGCGGCTCAAGCGGCCGAAGGTGAAGCTGCCCGACCGATCGCGAAAGCATGCGTACAACGACGAAGCGTCGATGGCGAGGCGCCGTTTCGTGCCGGAGATTTATTGAATCGCGACAGGGTCCCATGGCGCGCCACTTTCAATCGACGCTGACCGCGGCGGGAGCGGTGTTCTGGTTCGCCGCGGTCGTGCTCCGCGGGCAGTCGCCCGCGGCGGTCGCGCCATCGACGCCGGATCGCATCACCGCCGAGCCGTCGGGGCAGATCGCGACGTTGACCTTCTTCAACCGGCCGATCGTCGCGCTTCGCGCGCGCGTGCTGGGCCGCGGCCCCGCTGAACGCGCCGAATCGGCGACCCATGTGCTCGACGATCTCGTCTCACAATCGATCACCGGTCCCATCGAGTGGCGATCGTTCCAAGGTGCGGCGCTCGTCACGGTGGGTGGGCGCGGCGTGGTGGCGATCACCTCGGCGGACGTCGACGAGCTGTCGGGCGAAACCGCCGAGGAGGTTGCCACGCAGACCGTTGGTCGGCTGCGCCGCGCGCTCGACGACGCGGCAACCGCGCGCGCGCCCGCCCTGTTTCTGCGGTCAGCGGCGCTGGCGGCCATCGGCCTGCTGGTCGGCGCCGGGTTGTTGTGGGCGATCGGGCGTGTGCATCGGACGGTCGCCAATCATCTCGTGGCGGCCGCCGAACGAGCGGTGGCCCGATCGCAAATCGCCGATCTGGAGGCGCTGCGGGCTTCGCGGCTCCTCGACGTCGAGCGGTGGTTGTTCACGACAATCGCGGTCGTCCTCGACCTGGTGGTTGTATACGCGACGGTCACGTTCGTCCTCAGGCGATTTCCGTACTCGCGCCCGTGGGGCGAGTCGATGCGCTCGTTTCTGATTTCGACCGGCGAGAACATCGGCCTGGGGATGATCAACGGCGTGCCCGGCGTGTTCACCGCCATCGTCATTTTCCTCATCGCGCGGGCGGCGGTTCGGCTAATCGCCGTCTGGTTCACGGCGATCGAGGAAGGACGGATGAAAATCCGCTGGATCTACCCCGAGACGGCAATGCCGACGCGCCGCCTCGTGTCGGCGCTGGTGTGGGCATTTGCCGTCGTCCTGGCCTATCCGTACTTGCCCGGCAGCCAGACCGAGGCCTTCAAGGGCGTCAGCGTGCTGCTCGGGCTGATGGTGACGCTCGGGTCGAGCGGCTTCGTCAATCAGATCATGAGCGGCTTCATGATCACCTACTCGCGGGCGCTGCGCGTCGGCGACTACGTTCGAATCGGCGAGGTCGAAGGAACGGTCATCCACGTCGGAGCACTGTCGACGAAAGTCAAGACGCCGCGAAACGAGGAAATCACCATTCCGAACGCGCTGGTGGCCTCGCATATGACGACGGATTATTCGCGAGGAGAAGCCGACGGCGTCTACACCCCGACCTCGGTGACGATCGGGTACGACGCGCCGTGGCGCCAAGTGCAGGCGCTGCTCCTGGCCGCCGCCGATCGAACGCCGGGCATCCGGGCGGAGCCGAAGCCCATCGTGGTGCAGGCGGCGCTCGAAGACTTCTACGTGAAGTACGTGCTCCTCGTGTCGGTCGAACGTCAGAATATGCGGGCGCTCACGCTGCACGCGCTGCACGCGCACATTCAGGATCTCTTCAACGAGTACGGCGTGCAGATCATGTCGCCGCACTACGAGATGGATCCGGCCGCGCCGAAAGTGGTGGCCCGCAAGAACTGGTTCGCGGCCCCGGCCCGCGACGCCCCCCAACGGACGGGGACCTAGCCCGCGCACCCCCTCACGCGACGAGCTCGACGCATCGCGTGCGCAACGTGTGCGCCGCATCGATGAACAGCGTCTGGATGTCGAAGACGCATGCTGCGACGATCGATTCCGGTACCTCCTGCTGTGGGTGTTCGGCAGCGGGGCCGATCGAGATGCCACCGGCAGCGGGTCGGCGCGGCTTCGGTGCGAGGTCGGCGTCGTTTCCAGCCCGTCGCGCCCCCGACTGGAGCGCCCGCAGATCGCTGCAGACCTGTGACAGCGTGACCGCGAGGTGCTTCAGACAGGAGGAGTAGGCCAGAAAGGCCTCGCGCTGTGGCGTCGCGCCGCCGCGAGCGCGGGTGACGTAAACGCGAAGACCCGAGACCGCCGCGAGATGCTCGCAGCCGGCATCGCTGATGTCGATCGCGCAGAGCACGTGCTGCGCCGACTCGAGGGCACGCGTTTCACGGGTCAGCGATTCGGCGAATGCCGAGAACGTCTGGCCGACCGCCATCGGCGCGGCGCCATCGAACGCCGTTCGCGCTCTCGGCGTGAAGGTGAGTTCCCATCCTTTGATGCGGAATGACGCAGTGAGATCGTCGATCGCGCCAATCAGCCGCACGTTGCCGAGCGCGATGGCGACCTGCAGCGCGACGGAATCAGCATCGCACTCCAGCGCGGACGAGACGCTCACGCCGACACTGTGTCGAGCGAGGCCGCCTTCGCCGTTGACGCGTGCCGCGGCGCATTTCATCATGGCGACCGCGGCGATCAAATCGCGCGACGCGGACCCGGCGGCCGTGACGGCCTCGGCGGTCACGGCTGGACCGTGACCGCCGCGTTCAACGTGAACTGGAGTCGCGTCTCGGCCGGCAGCTTCAAATGCTCGGTGCCCTGGCTGGCAACCACGGCCCCGGTCGCCGCGCCCGCTGCCGCGCCGATGGCGGCGCCGGCGCCGCCGCCCGCGATGCCGCCAACGATCGCGCCGAGACCGGCGCCGCCGCCGACCTTGCGCGCGGTCTTTTTGCCTTCGCCCTCGCCGGCGGATTCGACGTACGTCGTCACGATTTCGTAGCGTCGGCCACCGAACGCGATCGAGTTCGCCTTCAACGTGATCTTGTCCGCGCCCTTCATCGAGCCAGCCTGTTCGACCTTGGCCGCCTGCAGGACCACCGCGGCGCCGCGCGGAAGCACGACGTCGCCTCCACGCATCACCGGGTCATCGAGCACCGACTTGAACGTCATGCCGTTCTGTGCGGCGTCGACCTCGATGGCCTGGGTAAGACGCACGTTCAGCACCGTGCCGGTCGGGACGATGACCGAAGCCGGCGGCCTCGATGGATCCGGAATCGCCGACGCCGCACGGCTGCGCGGCGAAAACTCGAGGGCCATGACGGTCTCGAGCGGGAAGTCGACGATCGATCCATTCGCGAGCAGCAGCCGCACGACTTTGACGTCGGCGCTCATGAACGCGCCCTCGACCGTTTGTCCGGATCGCAGGCGGACGCGATCGGCCGACAGCGGCGCGGCCGCCGCGAGGACGACGAAAAAAACCATCGCGTGTGTTCGCATGGGTCACCGCGAGGCAACCGGCAGCGCCGCCGCGATCTGGAGGTCGAGAAGCAAGAGAATCTGGTTCTCGACCTGCAGCAATCGCGCGGCTGTCTTCGCCGAAAGGGCCGATTTGACGCGGTCGTAATAAGTCGTCTTGAGCGTCTGCCGCCGCGCCTCGAGGTCGAGCGCCTTCTTGGCGATTCGATCGGCGACGTCGTCGGTTAGTCCGTTGTAGCGGCGCGCGTATTCGTCGATGAGCGCCATGCGCTCGTCGTTGATCTTCGAGAGCGCGGCTTCGTACTCCCGATACACGGGCCAGAACTTCTCGTCCTCGGCGTCCGTGAACTGCATCACTTGCGCAATCACCGCGACCTTCTGCGATCGGAGATCGGAACGCAAAAGCTCGGTGTACGCGCGCATGTTTTCTTCGCGCGAATCGTCCGATGTCCGCGCCGGCTTCACGGTCTGCGCTGAAGCCAGTTCGGCGACGGCGAGCACGGCCAGCGCAATGGCGCTGCGTTTCAACGTCTGTGTATGACCCATGACATGACTCCACATTCGGGCAGCCCTGGTCAGCGTCTCCGGCCGCCGCTTCGCGGCGCGGCGCGCGCGGCCGTGTTCGGCCGGTAGCTACCCGACGAAGCGCTGGTGCGGGCGGCGGAGCTGGCGTCCTGCGTGCGCTGCGCGCCTTCGGAGCGCGCCGCTGAATCCCGATTGAGCTGCTCCCGCTGCGCTGCGCCCGGCTGCTGGGCCGCGCTCCAGTTGCCGCTGCCGCTGTCGTACTTCTGCCAGTTGTCTCCCTGTTTCTTGTAGACGTTGCCGTCGCGTCCGGCGTACACATCGCCGCTCGCCGTCTGCGCGACGCCCGACGTGCCGACCGGACCGGTCCGCGTCAGCGCGGCGCCGCCCCCGCTGCCTTGCGTCGCCCGCGTCGTCGTTCCGGTCGCCCTGTTCGTCACACGCGAAGTCGTCGCCCACTGGTCGCCGCGCTGGACGCCGGTCTGTCCCCAGCTGCCGTAAACGTTCGAGCCCTGGCGCGTGGCGCCGTACGCGCCGGTGCGAGGGTTGTAGGCCTGTGCCGCGCCGCGCGCGCCGTACGGGCCATAGGCTGCGGCACCGCGCGCGTAGGTACCCGTCCTCGGGTTGTAGCGTGCGCCGACGCCGGCGCCTCCATAGGGGCCGTACGCCGCTGCGCCGCGGCTGTAGGTCCCGGTCCATGGGTTGTACGACGCGCGATAACCGTAGGTCGGGTAGTGCGGGTAATAGGCCGGATAGAAACCGCCGTAGCGAACGTACGGCGGATAGTAATAACCCGTGCCCCACACGGCGCAGCCCCACGCGATCATCAGACCGGTATATGCCGCCGCAGTTGCGAACACCGCCGCATCGTCGTTGTCTTCGACGACGGTGACGTACGTGACGTTGTGCGCCGGGGAGCTGGCGGGAATCTCGTAGATCGCTTTCGGCACGGAGCCCGTCACCTCCCAGGGTCCGGTGGCGCTCCGGGCCATGAACCAGACGCCCTGAAAGCACATGTAATAGAGGTCGCCGACCTTGACGATGTCCTTGTCCGTGTTCACCGCGCGCGAGACGGTCGTCTGTTCGATTGGCTGAAATTCCGGATCGCCCTGGTACTCGACGGCCGGTGCCTTCACCTGTTGCTTGTCGACGCGCGCCGTTTGCGGAATTTGCGCCAGCAAGACCGCTTCGACGGCCTGATCGGTGCCCGGTATCGACGCGAGCACGCGCGAACGCTCATGCGAGATCGGAATGTTCCTGAAGTCGTCGGGAAGCGTGGGCGTCGCGAACGTCCAGGGTCCGGTGAAATCCGGCGCGGAAAACCAGCGGCCCGAGACGAGGAGGAAGACAGGGCCGCTCTTGCCGACCCTGAACACATCGCTCTCAGTGTTACTCACCCACAGCAGGCCCGTGCCGCTCACGGCCTGGTAGGCGGGCGCGCCGTGCACGACGATCAGTTCGGCCGGCTTCGTGCTGACGAACACTTTCGGAGCGCTCGTCGTCGCGCGCCCCGGCAGCGCGGCTTTCACCTCTTTCCAATTGTCGTCGGCGGGAAGCCTTCCGAAGCTGTCGGTCAGCTTGCCCGCGGGCTTCCAGGGACCGTTGATGTCGGCGGTGCTGAGCCAGCTGTCGCCATTGCGCAGGTAGAGCGTGTTGGTCGGTCCGTGCTCGAACAGATCCCAGTTGGTGTTGACCGCGAACTTGAGATCGTTCTCCGCGATCGGGCTCCACACCGGCTCGCCGTCGACGTTCACGAGCAGCGCCGGCGACGTGCTGTAGAAAATCACCGGAGGGTCCGCTTTCACGCCCTCGACGTTCTTCGGCATGATCTGGCTTTTGTCGAGGCGCGCCAGCACGCGGTCGAGCGCGATGATCATCGCGTCCTGGGGCATCAGCGCCTGGATGCGGCCGGCGATGTCGCGCCGCTGGTTGTCGGGCAGATCCTGAAAGTGCGTTTCGGTCAGCTTGACGCGCGAGAAGTTCACGAGGCGCTCGCTCACCGCCACCGCCGTGTCGGCCTCGAGCTTGACGGTCCCCAGCACGGGCTTCGTCGCGCCCTCTGCGGTGTACGACACGGCGGCGTACGCGACGATGTGCTGCTGACCGTCCCAGCTGGCGACCTGCGGCTGGAAGATGCGGATGGCCCCGGTGCTCGTCACGTAATCGCGAGGCCATCCGCCGTCGACGTCGCGCGCCGCAGCAGGCTTCACCGCGGGTGAGGCCGGTGCGGCTCGAGCGGCGGCGAGCGGTGCCAGCGATGGCGCGACTACCGCGCACACGCTGACGAACACCAACGCGTGTCGCCCCGCACGGCGACGGACCCGTACCATTGATCCTCCCGGTCGAGATCAGGGTCCCGACTTTTGAACCTCCTCCACGAAATCGAGGCCGCGCGTCTCGCGGTGTAGCGCGAACTCGATCCGCGGCGGCGGTACCGCGTCCTCGATCAGGGTGGCGAGCTTGGCGAAGGTCTCCGACCGCAGGCGGCGGCGCAGATCGTCTTCGGTCTGCCATTCCTCGATATACCGCACCGTCCCCCGCGTTCCGGGCGTTCGCCGCGGCGATGGGGAAGTGATGTCCGTCGATACCGAGCAGCCGATGCAGCCGCGCGTGGTCCGGGTGTCAGCTGCGAGTGACTGCAGCGCCATCGTGATCGGACGTGTTTGGCCGAGGGGCACGAACCACTCGATCGTCATGCGCACGCAGGTCGAAAGCATGTGACACCCGAAATCACCTTAGCGAACCGCGACCTCTGGAACGCAAAATGCTCGAACGATCAGAACGAACGAGCAGGTCGCATGCCA
>Ga0070741_10019549_pt1 | contig 10800 bp, 8 predicted proteins | sample Coa_R1_4_FD_66440 | JGI IMG/M metagenome (GOLD analysis project Ga0070741, IMG submission 66440) | Surface soil microbial communities from Centralia Pennsylvania, which are recovering from an underground coalmine fire - Coalmine... | ecosystem: Environmental > Terrestrial > Soil > Unclassified ...
CCGCGGTCGAGTACTACTTCAAGGCGCCGCGGCAGATGGCCCGGCGCGACGCGATCGTCGCCGACCCGATGCTGGCCACCGGGCACTCGGCCGCGGCGGCGCTCAGCCGCATCCGGCAGGCCGGCGCGCGCTCGGTCCGCTTCGTGTGCCTGGTCGCGGCGCCGGAAGGGCTCGCCTACGTGCGCCGGCGGCACCCCGGCGTGCCCATCTACACGGCGGCGGTCGACGAGGGGCTGAACGCGCACGCCTACATCGTTCCCGGCCTGGGCGACGCGGGCGACCGCCTCTTCGGCACCCGCTGAGGTACAAGGCCGGGCGCCCTGCCGTCCGGCGCGGCGCGTTCCTCACGGCCCCCGACCCTCTCCCCGTCCGGCGGGCTCGCGCCGGCGCGCCGGGCGGGCTCGCCCGGCTCCCGGGCCGACCTCGGTGAGCCGGCGGTGGGGCATCGAGCGGAGCCGAGGGCGCGCGGCCTCCCCCCGAGAGCCCGGGCCAGGCGCGTCGAGCGCGCCTCCGGGGCGTCCCGGCGCTGGAGCTCGGCTCCCTTCCTGCGCGCGACGCGCGAGCGGCTGCCCCGCCCTCCCGGCGAGGTCAGGGGCCGGCGGGATCGCCCTCCGCCGACCCGTAGTCCCACTGGATCGCGCGCACCCGCCCGTCGCGGAGCTCGAAGCGGACGGTGTCGGGGAACCCGTCCGAGTAGAGGTACAGGAGCTGGCCGGCGTCCGCCTGCGTCGGCTCGCCCAGCACCCGGAGCACGTCCTCCCGGGCCGCGCCCACGTCCAGGCCGAGCGGCAGCCCCAGGCCCGCGCGCTCGAGGTGCACCCGGCGGACCCGTCCGGTGTCGAGAACCTCCACCGTGACGCCGTCGTAGGAGAGGCGCCGGGTCACGCGGAAGACCCGGCGGTCGCGATAGGTCGGCACCGCCCCCGGCGTGACGGTCCGCGGCGGCCCCAGCCGGCGCTCGACGTCCGCGGTCGTGCGCCCGAGCAGGCCGCGGGCCGCGCCGATGAACTCGTCGACCCGGACGATGTCGAATGGTCCGGCCGCCCCCGAGGCCGGGACGATCGCGACGGCGCCCGCCAGCGCGACGGCGAGTCCCCACGGCCCCCGAGCGCACCCGCGCACGCAGGGAGTATAGGGTGGCGGCGGGACGCATGGGCAGGCGGGCCGCGGGGGCCGATTCCGCGAGCGCCCCCCGGAACCCGCGGCCCGCCGCGGCGGTTTTCTCGACGAACCCGCCGCTCCCCCGAACCCAGTCACCCGGCCGGGCCCGGGCCGGCGAAGGAGGATGGCTCGATGCACCGACGCTCCGTCCTGCGCATGGGGCTGACGGCCGCCACGGCCGTCGCGATTCCCGCGGCGGGTCGCCGCGCCGCCGCTCAGGCCCCGCCGTTCCAGACCCGGAAGCTCAGCGACACGACGTACCTGTTCCGCTACCAGGGTCACCAGAGCCTCTTCCTGGTCACGCCGGACGGCGTCATCGCGACCGACCCCATCGGCTATCTCCGGCCGGAAGCGGTGCGGACGTACCTCGACGAGATCCGGAAGATCACGCCGGCGCCCGTCCGCTACGTGGTCTACAGCCATCACCACTACGACCACATCGCCGGGGGGCGCCCGTTCAAGGACCTGGGCGCGACCTTCGTCGCCCACCGGAACGCGAAGACGCGGCTCGAGGCGCTCCGCTACCCGGACGCGGTCATCCCGGACGAGGTGGTCGACGACGCGCGGGTCCTGGAGCTGGGCGGCGTGCGCCTCGAGCTCCGGTACGTCGGCCGCAACCACTCCGACAACAGCCTCGTCATGCTGGTCCCGAAGGACCGCCTCCTCTTCACGGTCGACTTCATCCCGATCGCGACGGTCCAGTTCCGCGACATGCCGGACGGGTACCTGCCGGACTGGTTCGACTCGCTCGACCGGGTCATCGCGCTCCCCGGCTGGGACCAGATGGTGCCCGGCCATCCGTACGCCGGGGGGCGGCTCGGCACGCGCGACGACGTCCGCGCGCTCCGGCAGTACATGGTCGACCTCTCCGACGCCGTCAAGCAGGCGGCCGACCAGGGAAAGTGCTTCGACCAGGCCATGAAGGAGGTCCGGCTGCCCCAGTACGAGAAGTGGGGCAGCTACGACCAGTACTTCCCCGGGAACGTCGAGCGGTTCTGCGAGTACTGGGGTCGCGGGTACTAGGCGCCGGGCCGCGCCGGGCGACCCCGCCCGGCATCCCGGCGGCCGGAGCCCGCCCGAGCGTCGCGCACCTTCCCGCCGCCCCAGGACCGCGCGGTCAGGGGCCCCCCGCCGGCGCGCGGCGACCGGGGCTCGAGGGCGGCGCGGTCCCGACGCCTTCCGGACCCGCGCTCGGATGACGGCCGGGCTCCGGGGACGCTCGCGACCTCGGACAGGGCGCCGGTCGGCCCGCTGGCCGCCGCGCCGCCCGGCGCCGGCGGCTCAGGGCGCCCGAATCGGGCGGCGGGCGCGAGCGCTCGACCGGGCGGCGGGCCGGCGGCGAGGGCGCCTCGCTCGACGTCCTCCTGCAGGCGCCGGACCTCCGCGAGGATCTGCACGAACCGCGACCCGAACGGAGTCAGGCGGTACTGGACCTCGACGGGAGGCTTGTCCCCGAACACCGTCCGCTCCAGGATGCCGAAGCGGATCATCTTTCGCAGCCGCTCGTTCAGCACCTTGGCCGAGAGCCCCGGGCACTCGCGGCGAAAGGCGCTGGGCCGGCGCGGACCCTCGGCACAGAGCTGCAGCAGCCGGACCGACCACTTGCACCCGACGATGCTCTCCACCATCCCGGAGACGGGAATCTCGGCGCACGGCTCACTACGCATCGACGGGCCCGGAGCAACCATCCGGTAACCAGCTTACCGGCAGGTGCGCTCCTGACTTCGCGGCACCCGCACCGTAGTCTCGGTCGAGGCGGACCACATCTCCGCGAGAAAGGAGCAGCCTCATGCCAGCGCCCGCCAGCATTCCCGGGTACCGCCCCGATCAGCCGTCGCGCTCGCCGATCACACCGCCGGAGTTCGAGTTGATGAAGAAGAGCGTGCTCTTCGGCGACGAGGACGTCAAGTATCTCCGGCTGTCGCACGACGTGCTGCAGGACCAGGTCGACGCGATCCTCGACGTCTGGTACGGATTCGTGGCTTCGCACCCGCACCTGCTCGCCGCGTTCGCGAGCCGGGGTGACGGACATCCGCTCGGCGCCTACCTGGCGGCGGTCCGGCTGCGGTTCGGGCAGTGGATCCTGGACACCGCGCGGGCGCAATACGACGAGGCGTGGCTCGCCTACCAGCACGAGATCGGGCTCCGGCACCACCGCACGAAGAAGAACCGCACCGATGCGGCGCCCGCCCGCGAGATCGTGCCGTTCCGGGACCTGTTCCTGCTCATCTTCCCGATCACCTTCACGCTCAAGCCGTTCCTGGGCAGGCGAGGCCATTCCGCCGAGGACGTCGAGCGGATGTACCATGCCTGGCTCAAATCGTGCCTGCTGCAGGTCACGCTCTGGAGCTACCCGTACGTGAAGGAGGGGGACTTCTGATCGAATCTTGCCTGGGACGACTCGGCGCGGCCCCTCGCCCGTTCGGGTGAGCGGAGGGAAACGGCGGGGCGAGCGGGCGCGCCTCGACGACGACTCCTCTCCGGCTCGAACGGCACCGCCTGTCACGCTGCTCACCTTCGCCCGCGCGCTCCGGCATTCGCGGGATGCTCCGGAGGGCCGAGCCGCATGACGGCGGCTTCGTCAGAGCCGCCTCGCGCTCAGATCGCGGATCGTCCGGCCCGGCGGGCGGCGTCGCCCGGACCGGCCGGGGGCGCTCCGATCGGCCGCTCCGTGAGGCCGCGCCCCGCCGCGCTCCCGGCGCCGCTCGCGGCGGACGGCCGCCACCGCCCTAGGCCCGAGGCTCGAGCAGGAGCATCTGGAGGGAGCGGCCGACCAGGCCCGCCGTGTCCCAGAGCCGCGCCCGGGCCAGCCCGACCCCGTGGGGCTCGCCGGTCACCGCCGCGTCGAGGCACGTCCAGTCCCCGATCGGCGGCCGGTGGAGGGCGATCGTCAGGTCGCCGTTCACGAAGGTCGCCCGGGCCGGGTCGAGGACGACGGCCACGCCGCTCGCCGAGTCGGCGGCGACGACGAGGCACTCGAGCGGGCTGGGGGTCTCGCCCGCCACGAGCGGCACCCGCGGGCGGAGCCAGGCCGCGGCCGGGCCCAGCCCCCACGGTCCCCGCGCGAGCCGCCACTCCATCGCGCGGTGATAGCCCGCGTCCCCCGACATGAGCGGGATCTCGAACGGCGCGCTCTCCGGAGGCGGCGGGGGGGGCTCCGGGGTCTCCGGGGCCACCGCGATGCTCTCGGGCGCCAGGCGGACGCCGAGGCACGTCGCCTCGATCAGCACGGCGCCGTCCTCGGCGAGCACGCGGCCGGCGAGACGCTGGACCTTGCCGCCGGCGCGGACGACGCGGGTCGCGACCGTCAGCGGCGCCACCGGAACCGGCCGCAGGAAATCGAACGTCAGGCGCGCGACGAGCGCCGCGGGCCCGACCTCGCGCGCGAACGCCCGGGCCAGCAACGCCGCCGGCGGGCCGCCGTGCTGGTGGCGGGCGCTCCAGGGCCCACGCGTGGAGGCGGACGGCACGAACCGGTCGCCGTCGGCGACGAAGAAGGGCGGGGGCGCGGTCACCGGCCGGCGGTCCCCGGAGAGGTGCGCGAGCCCGCCGCCCGGCGGCGCGCTGTTCGGGGATTGCGAGCGCATCCCATGATTGGGCAGATTTTCACGCCGGTGTCAAATTCGTGGTCATGGGAGGATTGCCGTGATCGCGATGCTGCGGACGTTCGCTCTCCTGGTCCTCCTCCTCTCGCTCGGGGCCGGGCTCGCGCAGGCGGCCCCCAGGGCCCAGCTCAACCGGGGCTCCCAGGTGAACGCCGGCACGTGCGACCAGTCCGGATCTCCAGTCGTGAACGTCGTGCAGAAGGTCAAGAACGACGTCGATTCCGGGTTCGGCGGGTACTGGGCGACCGACGAGTACAGCCGCACGATCAAGCTGTGGCCCCGGCCGGCACCTTCGGCGCGGTCGTCGAGCATCACGGCAAGGTCCAGGCGCTTCCGGGCCAGCCGACGCCCGCGAACGCCGGGGTGCTCGACGGCGACCCGGTGCAACCCGCACGGCTCCCCGGCGTCAGCCGGAACGAGCCGCCCGGCCGGCGCGCGATCCGGGCTCGTGGCGCGGCTCGAGCCGGTTGGCGTGCCGGTGCACGAGCCGCCACTCCCCCGCCTCCAGCCGGAAGACGTGCGTCACCCGGTTCGCCCACTCGATCGGCGCGTCCGCCCCGGCGACGCGCGCCCGGATCCGCTCGACGTGCGTCGTCACGACCAGGCCCGGGGCGGCCACCGTCGTGAGATCCTCGTAGGTGACCGGGCCTCCGCCCTGGAACTGCCGGGCCGCCCAGTCCCACCGCCGGCTGACCGCGCCCCAGCCGCGCTCGTAGCCGCCCCAGCCGAAGAACGCGGTGACGTCGTCCTCGTGGGAGTAGAGCGCCTTGATCGCGCTCGGATCGCCGGTCACCAGGGTGGTCATCGCGGCCCGGAGCCGCTCGAGCGCCGCGTCCCAGCCGGGAGGCGAACCGTCTCCCGCCATGGATCCTGCCCCTACCGGCCGCCGCCGCCGCCGGCCGGCGGGGTGACGGCGTAGACCCGGACGGGCTGGCTCCGGCCCTTGAACTGCGCCGGGTCCTGCGGCTCCGTCGCGATGTCCGCTGGGAGCCCGCCGCGGGTGCGCTCGTCGATCAGGATCGGCCGGCCGACCACCTTGGTGTGGGCCTCCAGGTGGGCGGCGAGGTTGACGGTGTCCCCGACGCAGGTGTAGGTCACCCGCCGCTCGGTGCCGGTGAGCCCCGCGATCACCGGCCCGGAGGCGATCCCGATCCCGATGCGGATCTCGACGCCGCCCCGCAGCGCCTGCTCCTGGTCGAACCCGTCCACCAGCTCCAGCATCTCCAGCGCCGCCCGCACGGCCGCCTCCCGGTGATCCGGCCGGGGCAGCGGGGCCCCGAAGATCGCCATCAGGCCGTCGCCCAGCATCTGGTTCACGATGCCGCCGTGGCCGCCGATCGCGTCGAACATCAGGGTGTAGTAGCTGTTGAGCAGCTCGATCGTGTCGGCCGGCGACAGCGTCTCGGCGATCCGCGTGAACGACCGGATGTCGGAGAACATCACGCTCGCCTCGACGTGCTTGCCGCCGGTCGCGACGCCCGCCGTCAAGAGCTCCTCCGCCACCTCGGCGGTGGCGAACTTGCGGAAGAGCTCCCGCTGCTGGTCCCGGAGCCGCTTCTTCTCCAGGCTCGCGCCGATGCGGGCGCGGAGCAGGACGGGGTTGACGGGCTTGAAGAGGTAGTCCTCGGCGCCCATCTCGATGCACCGCGCGACGCTGTCGACCTCCTCCACGGAGGACATCATGACGACCGGCAGGTCGCGGAGCCGCGGGTCGGCCGCGAGGGCCTCGAGCACCTGGTAGCCGTCCAGCTCGGGCATCTCGATGTCGAGCAGGAGCAGGTCCACCGGCCGCTGCCGCAGGACCGCCAGCGCCTCGCGCCCGTTCTCGGCGAACGTGACCGCGTGGCCCAGCTGCTCGAGCGCGCGCCCGAGGAGCAGCCGGTTGACCCGGTTGTCGTCGACGACCAGCAGCGTCCCCGGCTGCGGGCTACGCGGAGAGGCCACGCCGGACCTCCCGGAGCACGACGGCCGCCGCCTCGTGGGCGCGCGTGAGCGGCTCGAGCCGCTCCGCGGCGCCGGCGAGAGTCCCCGAGCGCGCCAGCGCCTCGAGCTCGCGGGCCAGCGCCCCGAGCCGCGTGGCCCCGAGCGTCTCCGCGTTCGACTTGAGCGAGTGCGCCGCCCGCCGGAACGCGTCGACGTCCCCGCGGGCCAGCGCGCCGGCGAGCGCGGCCACGAGCGCGCGGCCGTCCTCGAGGAACGTGTCGATCAGCTCGGCCGCGAACGCGGCGCCCATGGTCGCCACCACGCGCTCGACCGCCGCGCCGTCGATCCCCGGGGGGCCGCCGGCCGGGGCCGCGGCGACCGGGGCCGTCCGAGGCGCGTCCTCGGCGGTGGCCGCCGGGGAGGATCCGGGATCGGGTCCCCCGGCGCGCTCGACCGCGGCGAGCTCCGGCGCCGCGGCCGCGGCGGCCTGCCCGGCCCGGGCAGCGCGCACCGGCTCGCCGGGGCCCCAGCGGCAGCGCTCGAGGGCGGCGATCAGCTCCTCCACCCGGATCGGCTTCGAGACGTAGTCGTCCATCCCGGCCGCGACGCAGCGCTCCCGGTCGCCCTGCATGGCGTTGGCCGTCATCGCGACGATCCGCGGCCGGCGCGCGCCCGGCCAGCGCCGGTTGATCTCGCGCGACGCCTCGAACCCGTCCAGCTCCGGCATCTGCACGTCCATGAGGACGACGTCGTACGTCTGGCGCGCGATGGCGTCGATCGCCTCGAGCCCGTTGGCCGCCAGGTCGGCGCGGTAGCCCAGCTGGCCCAGCAGGCGCAGCGCCACCTTCTGGTTCACCACGTTGTCCTCGGCGAGCAGGATCCGGAGCGGGTGGCGCCGGCCCATGCCCGGGTCCAGCTCGTGCCGGCTCGCCCCCGGCTCGGCGACGCGCGCCCGCTCGGCCAGGATCGCGATCAGCGTGTCGAAGAGCTGGGACGGCTTGATCGGCTTGTGCAGGTAGGCGGCGAACCCCTGGCTCTCGGCCCGGGCCTCGCGGCGACCGAGGGACGTGAACAGGACCAGCGGCACCGTCCCGGCCCCCTGCTCGCGGATCGCACGCGCCAGGGTCACGCCGTCCATCTCCGGCATGTGCATGTCGAGGATGCCGAGGTCGAACGCCTCGCCGCGCCGGATCCATTCCAGGGCCTCGGCCGGCGACGCGGTCGCCCGGGTCGCCATCCCCCACGTGTCCAGGTGCGAGGCGAGGATCCGGCGGTTGGTCGCGTTGTCGTCGACCACGAGCACGCGCTTGCCGCGGAGGGTCGGCTCGACGCCGCTCAGGTCACGGCGCGTCGGCAGGGGCGCCTCGGCGGCCCGGACCGTCACCCGGAACTCCGTCCCGACGCCGATCTCGCTGGTGACCTCGATCCGGCCGCCCATCAGCTCGGTGAGGCGGCGGCTGATCGCGAGCCCGAGGCCGGTCCCCCCGTAGCGCCGCGTCGTCGACGCGTCCACCTGGCTGAAGGACTGGAACAGCCGGTCGAGCCGGTCGGGCGGGATGCCGATGCCGGTGTCCCGCACCGAGAACGCCAGCTCGTGGGTCGCCGCCGGCGCGGCGAGCCGGCGTGCGCTCACCGTCAGCACGACCTCGCCGCGCTCGGTGAACTTGACCGCGTTCGAGAGCAGGTTCAGGAGGATCTGGCGAAGCCGCGTCACGTCGCCGACGATCGCGGCGGGCGTGCCGTCGGCGATCAGGTACGCGAGGTCGAGCCCCTTCTCGGCCGCCCGGGCGGCGATCAGGTCCAGCGCCCCCTCGACGCACTCCCGGAGGTCGAAGGGCTGCGCCTCGAGCTCGAGCTTGCCGGCCTCGATCTTGGAGAAGTCGAGGATGTCGTTGATCACCGTGAGCAGGGCGTCCCCGCTCTGCCGGACGATCTCCGCGTACTCGCGCTGGGTCTCGGTGAGCTCGGTGTTCAGCAGGAGCCCCGTCATCCCGATGACCGCGTTCATGGGCGTGCGGATCTCGTGGCTCATGGTCGCCAGGAAGGCGCTCTTGGCCTCGTTGGCGGTCTCGGCGTCCCGGCGCGCCCGGAGGAGCTCGGTGATGTCGTGGTAGATCCCGATCATGCCGACTCGCTGCCCCTCGACGACCACCGGCATCGACGAGATCTCCACGTCGACGAGCGTCCCGTCCTTGCGGGCACGGCGCGAGATCGCGCGGACCCCCCCGCCCTCGAGCGTCTGCCGGATGTTCGCGCGGATCTCGTCCCGGATCTCGGGGGTCGAGATGAGCTCGTCCATCGGGCGGCCGACGGCCTCGGCCGCCGCGTACCCGAACAGGCGCTCGGCGCCGGGGTTCCAGCTCACGACCGTGCCGGCGAGGTCCATGGTCGCGATCGCGACCGGGCTGGTCTCGACCAGCGCGTCCGAGTACTGCTTCTGCCGCTGGACCTCCCGGAAGAGCCGGGCGTTGTGGATCGCCAGCACCGACTGGGCGGCGAACGTGCGGAGCATCGCCACCACGTCGGGCGCGAACGCGCCGCCCTCCCGGCGGATGATCACGAGGCCGCCGAGCAGCCGGCCTTCCCGGACCAGCGGCACCGCCAGGAGCGAGCGCATGCCCTGCTGGACGAGCAGCCCCCGCGCCTGCGGCGCGACCAGCTGGTGCTCGTCCTCGATGTCGGCGATCTCCACGGGCGCGCCCGTCACCCCCGCCTTCCCGACCGCGCCCTCGCCGAGCCGGATCGGCGCGGCCCGCACCGCCGCCAGGTGCTCGGCGGTGATCCGGTGCGTCGCCCGCACGTGGAAGACCTGCGCGGTCTCGTCGAACTCGTAGACCAGGCCGCTGTGGCTCTCGGACAGCTGGACCGCGCGGCTCACGATCGTGGCCAGCACCGTCTCCAGGTCGAGCGTCGAGCCGACCGCCTGGCTCACCTCGCCGAGCGCCCGGAGCTCCTCGACCGACCGCGTCAGGTCTCGCGTCCGGGCCTCCAGTTCCTGGAACAGGCGGACGTTCTCGATGGCGATGGCGCCCTGGTCGGCGAACGTCGTGACCAGCTCGATCTGCTTCTCGGTGAACGGCCGGACCTCGGTCCGCCACACCGAGAACACCCCCACCGCCCGGCCCTCCCGCAGCATCGGGATGCCGAGGATGGTCCGGTACGCGCCCAGGCCGGCGCCCGCGTAGGTGTACTCGGGATCGGCCTGCACGTCGTGGATGTGGACCGCCCGGCCCTCGAGCAGCGCCCGCCCGACCGCCGTGCCGCGCCCCGGACGGAGCGGATTCCGCTCCACGTACGCGCGCAGCTCGGGGGAGATGCCGTAGGCGGCGGCCAGCCGCTGGAGGTCCCCGTCGAAGCGGTAGATCACGCCGCCGTCGGCGCTCCCGAGCCGCGCCGCGTGCTCGATCAGGGTCTCCAGCACCGGCTGGAGGTCGAACGTCGACCGGCTGATGATCTTCAGGACCTCGCTGGTCGCCGTCTGCTGCTCGAGCGCCTCCGTCAGGTCCCGGTTGCGGGCCGCGAGCTCCGTGAACAGCCGCACGTTCTCGATCGCGATCACCGCCTGGTCGGCGAACGTCCGGAGGAGCCCGACCTGGGTGTCGCTGAAGAGCCCGGCCCGGTGGCGCGCGACGAAGATCACCCCGACGACCTGGCCCTCGCGGACCATCGGCACGCCGAGACAGCCGCGGTACCGGGCGATGCGCGCCGCGTCCTTCGTCTCGTAGCGCGCGTCGGCGAGGACGTCCTCGACGTGCACCACCGCGCGCTCCCGGAACGTCCGGGCGCTGACCGTCTCCGCCTCCGGCGTCATGGGGAACGCGCGCCGGATCGCCTCCACGCCCGCGTCGGCGAGGCCGTGGATTTCCTCGAGCTGGAGGAGCGCCCCGTCGAACCGCGAGATCACGCTGATGTCGGCGTCGCAGAGCCGCCGGGCGTGCTCGGCGATCGTCCGGAACACGGGCTGGACGGCCGTCGGCGACTGGCTGATCACCTGCAGGATCTGGCTGGTGGCGGTCTGCTGGTCGAGCGTCTCGGTGAGGTCGCGGTTCCGCGCCTCCAGCTCGGTGAACAGCCGCACGTTCTCGATCGCGATCACCGCCTGCTCGGCGAA
>Ga0070741_10019550_pt1 | contig 10800 bp, 14 predicted proteins | sample Coa_R1_4_FD_66440 | JGI IMG/M metagenome (GOLD analysis project Ga0070741, IMG submission 66440) | Surface soil microbial communities from Centralia Pennsylvania, which are recovering from an underground coalmine fire - Coalmine... | ecosystem: Environmental > Terrestrial > Soil > Unclassified ...
CTGAAGGGCGTCGGCGAGCCGCCGACCGTGGTCTCGACGGCCGCGGTCGTGTCGGCGCTGCGCGCCGCGACGGGCCGGGAGCTCGTGCGCGTCCCGGTCCGGCCCGACGACATCGTCTTCTAGCTAGTCGACGGCGACCGGCTCCGGCGCCGGCTCGCCGCGCGGGCCGGCCGGTTCCTGCCGCACGACGGCGGCGACCGCGACGACGACGATCGCCGCGCCCGCGAGCAGGCGCCAGGTCACGTGCTCGCCGCGGAAGATGACGCCGAGCGTGATCGCGACGATCGGGTTCACGTACGCATAGGTCGAGACGAGGCCGAGCGGCGCGTTTCCGAGCAGCCAGACGTAGGCGGTCAGGCCGAGCAGCGAGCCGAAGGTGACGAGGTAGGCCCACCCGGCGAGCGACGCCGCCGACGGCGAGAAGTGGTGCACGCTGAGCGCGCCGAGCGGCAGCAGCACGAGCCCGCCGAAGAACGTCTCGAGCGAGGTCGCCGCGAACGCGTCCTCGGGCAGCGGCAGGCGCGACGAGAGGTAGGAGCCGGTCGCCCACATCGCCGCCGCCAGCACGACGAGCCCGATGCCGAAGCCGGTCGCCCCGCCCGACGGGCGGGCGAGCACGGCGACGCCGGCGAAGCCGGTGCCGACGCCCGCGAGCATCTGCCAGGGAAGCCGCTCCCGGGTGAGGCGGAGGGCGGCGAGCCACAGCGGCACCGAGGCGAAGATCAGCGCCGACAGGCCGCTCGGGACGTGCCGCTCGGCGACGAAGAGAATCGCGTTCGCGCCCGGCAGCAGGGCGCCGACGAGGACGCAGGAGGCGAGCGCGCGGTGGGAGACGCGCAGCGTGCCGCCGCGCAGCACCGCGATCGCGCCCAGCAGGATGCCGGCCGCGATGAAGCGGGTGGAGGCCGCGAAGAGCGGCGGGATCGTCTCGCCCGCGTACGCGATCCCGAGGTAGGTCGACCCCCAGAGCAGGTACACCGTGACGAGCGCGGTCCAGACCTTGGTGCTCGCGCTCACCCTCTATCGAACGAGCGAGAGGGCCGCGCCGATTCCCAGCAGGGCGATTCCCGCGGCGCGCGGGACGGAGATGTCGATCCGCTCGACGCCGAACAGGCCGAACCGGTCGATCAGCGCGCCGGCGACGAGCTGGCCGGCGATCAGGATCCCGATCGTCGCCGTCGCGCCGATGCGCGGCTGCGCGAACGTGATCGAGGTGACGACCGTCAGCCCCATCACGCCGCCGATCCACATCCAGGCCGGCGTGCGCAGCACGTGATGGAGTCCGCCGAGGCCGCCGCGCGCCGCGAGCAGCAGGGCGGCGGCGAGCGCGAGCTGGATCACGGTCGAGAAGACGAGCGCCTCGAGGACGCCGATCCGCCCGCCGAAGCGGCCCATCACGGCCACCTGGACGGAGCCGGCGAGGCCGGCGGCGGTGGCGAGCAGGACCGCGAGCCCGCTCAGGCTAGTCTCCCGGGTGCCGTGTTCAAGGTGGTCGTACTGTACGAGGAGGCGCCGGACGCCGAGGCCTACGCGGCGCACGCGGAGGTGTGCGCGCGCGTGCCCGGAGCGACGTTCCGGCACGGGCCGGTGCTCGGCTCGCCGGCCGGCCACGCCGCGCACGCCTACTACGCGGAGTGGGAGCTGCCCGACCGGGAGGCGTTCGAGGCGGCGACGGCCAGCCCCGAGTTCATGGCGACGGGCCGCGACGCGCGCGACCGCGGGCTGCCGCGGCCGACGGTCGAGTTCCTCGAGCTCTCCTAGCGAAATCGCGGGGGGCGCTTCTCGCGCACGGCGGCGACGCCCTCCTCGACGTCGCCGGCGGTCATGTCGAGGAACTCGAGCGCGAGCGACGCGTCGAACGCGGGGCCGGCGGCGCGCAGCCAGTTGTTCAGCGCGAGCTTCGTGTGGCGCAGCGCGGGCTGCGACCCCTCCGCGAGCCGGGTCGCGATCGCGAGCGCCCGCTCCTCGAGCTCCGCTTCGGGCACGCACAGCGAGACGAGCCCGATCCGCTCGGCCTCGGCGCCGTCGAGCGGCTCGCAGAGGAGCAGGTGGTACTTCGCCTTCGCGAGCCCGCAGAGCAGCGGCCAGACGATCGCGGCGTGGTCGCCGGCGGCGACGCCGAGCTTCGTGTGTCCGTCGACGATGCGCGTCGAGGGCGTCGCGAGCGAGATGTCGGCGAGCAGCCCGACGGCGAGCCCGGCGCCGACGGCGGGGCCGGCCATGGCGGACACGATCGGCTTCGGGCACTCGATCACGTTGTAGACGAGGTCGCGCGCCTCCTGGAACACGCGCAGCCTCGTCGCGGGGTCGCGCGCGATGTCGAGCACGAGGTCGAGGTCGCCGCCGGCGCTGAAGGCGCCGTCGGCGCCCCGCACGAGCACGGCGCGCGTGTCGTCGTCGTCGGCGATCGCCCGCCAGACGCCGGCGAGCTCGCGGTGCGCGGCCGCGTCGACGGCGTTCAGGCGGCCGGGCGCGCGCAGCGTCAGCCGCAGCACGTGCCGGGCGGGCCGGTCGAGCTCCAGGCTCGGGAAGCGCTCGTAGCCGTCGATCAACCGACTGTACAAGTCCGGCCCGCGCTCTATGGTTGGCCCGTGCCCGAGGTCGAGGTGACGCGCGACGGTGCGGTCCTGACGGTCACGCTCAACCGCCCGGAGGTGCTCAACGCCCTGAACCGGGCGGTGCATCGCGGCCTCCACGACGCGCTGCGCCTGGCCGCCGAGGACTCCTCCGTCCGCGCCGTCGTGATCACCGGGGCCGGCCGTGGTTTCTGCGTCGGCCAGGACCTGCAGGAGTTTTCGGACGGCGCGGGGGACGTCGCGCAGAACCTGCGGGACAACTACCACCGAAACGTGCTCGCGATCCGTGCGCTGGAGAAGCCGGTGATCGCGGCGGTGAACGGCGCGGCGGCCGGGGCCGGCATGTCGCTCGCGCTCGCCTGCGACCTCCGCGTCGCCGCCGCGTCGGCGAGCTTCGTGCCGGCGTTCATCAAGATCGGACTCGTCCCCGACTCGGGCGGCACGTGGCTCGTCCGCCGGCTCCTCGGCGCCGCGCGGGCGTTCGAGTGGCTGACGACCGGCCGCCGGCTGGCCGCCGAGGAGGCGCGCGCGCTCGGGCTCGTCGCCGAGGTCGTGCCCGACGAGGAGCTGGCGGCCCGCGCGCTCGAGCTTGCGCGGCTCTACGCGGCGATGCCGACGCGCGCCGTCTGGCAGACGAAGCGGCTGCTCGACGCCGCCGAGACGAGCACGTTCGCCGAGCAGCTCGAGCTCGAGGCGGCGGCGCAGGCCGAGCTCGTGCGGACGCCCGACTTCCGCGAGGGGGTGGCGGCGTTCCTGGGGAAGCGCGACGCGGCGTTCACGGGCGGCGAGGCGCCGGCGCCGCACCCGGTCCGCCTCGTCGTCACCGACGACCTGCGCCGCTGGCGGCTCACGACCGCCCTCAGGCCGCTGCTCGCGCTTCCGCACCTCGCGGTGCTCGCGCTGTGGCAGCTCGCCGTGCTCCCGGTCGTCGCCGTGAGCTGGGCGATCCTGCTCGTCCGCGGGCGGCCGAGCGAGCGGCTGCACGGCTGGCTCGCGTCGCTCGTCCGCTACTTCGTGCACGTCCACGGCTACGCGTACCTCGTCGGCGAGCCGTTCCCGTCCTTCCGGCCGGAGGCGCCGTACCCCGTCGACGTCGTCGTGCCGCCGCCGGGCCCGCAGCCGCGGTGGTCGACGGCGCTGCGCATCCTCCTCGCGGTCCCGGCGTTCGTGTTCGCGAGCGTCCTCTCGGTCGTGCTCGGCGCGGTGTCGGCGGTCGCCGCGGTCGCGGCGCTGGCGCTCGGCCGCGCCCCGCGGGGCCTCCGCGACCTGAGCGCGTACTGCGTCCGCTACGACGCGCAGCTCGCCGCCTACCTCTACCTGCTCACCGACCGCTACCCCACGCTCGCCGGCTCCCGCTGACGACGACGGGAGCGGCGGTCTCGCCTTCGAGCTCTGCGCTCTGCGAGCGCGTGGCTCATTCGGCTCGAGGGCGCCGAGGGGCGAGGAGCGCCCCGATCCGGGCTCCCTCCTCGATCGGCGTGCTCTGCGGGCGGGCTTCTGCGAGCAGCGCCTCGAGCGCGAGGTCGTCGAGAGGGATTCGATCGGACGCGGCGATCTCATCGAGCTCGGCGCCGAGCCGAGTGAGGCGGTGGAGGTTGTCGGGGTTCAAGGCGACCGTTTTCTCCGTCCCGTAGCGCTCGTGGATGATCGCATCTCCGGGTCCGACCAGAGGGTTCGCCGGACGACGGCCCCTCGGCAGCGCGACCTCACCTCCAGGCCGCGGACCCGCTTGGAGTCCGGCTCGTCGCTGAGAATGAGCACGTGGCTGTCCCTGCGCGTCCCGCCGTCTACCACATCACCCATGTCGACAACCTGGGCCACGTCATGGCGGACGGTGGGCTCCTCTCGGACGCCGATCTGGCCGCTCGGGGAGGTCCGGCCGTCGCGATCGGCATGAGCACCATCAAAGCGCGGCGACTTCGCGAGCTCCCGGTCAAGTGCCACCCCGAGACGTTCGTCGGGGAGTACGTCCCCTTCTACTTCTGCCCGCGGTCGATCATGCTCTATCTGCTCCATATGGGGAACCGCCCCGAGGTGACCTATCGCGGCGGCCAGGGCCCGATCATTCACCTCGTTGCCGCTGTCCGAGAGGTTGTCGGCTGGGCCGACGGCGAGGGCCGACGCTGGGCGTTCAGCTTGTCGAACGCCGGCGCACGTTACACCGAGTTCAGGAACTCGCTCGAACTTCTCGGAGAGATCGACTGGGACGCGGTCGCCAGCGACGACTTCCGAAGCCGCGAGGTCAAGGAGGGCAAGCAGGCCGAGTTCCTCGTCTACGAGTTCGTGCCGTGGGAACTCGTCCGCGAGATCGGCGTCCGCTCCGAGGACGTTGCTGCCCGAGTGCGAGCGATCCTCGACGGCGCAGATCACGCCCCGCCGGTCGGCGTCCGTCCGACGTGGTATTTCTAGGAGCTTCGGGGAAGGGAGCGCCGTGATCCGCTATGCGCAGGGCGACATTCTCGAGGCGCACACCGAGGCGCTAGTCAACACCGTCAATTCTGTCGGAGTGATGGGGCGTGGCATCGCGCTGCAGTTCAAGCGAGCGTTCCCCGGCAACTTCAAGGCGTATGAGGCTGCGTGTAAGCGTGGCGAGGTTCAGCCTGGCCGGATGTTCGTGTACGAGACCGGCGAGCTCAGCCCGCGGTTCGTCATCAACTTTCCGACCAAGGTTCACTGGCGGGGCAAGAGCCGTCTCGAGTACATCGAGTTGGGCCTCGAAGCGCTCGTCGGCGAGATCACGACGCGGAACATCCGCTCGATTGCGATTCCGCCGCTCGGGAGCGGGCTCGGAGGGCTCGACTGGGCTGAGGTGCGGCCGCTGATCGAACGCGCGATGTCGATCGTTCCGGACGTCGATGCCGTGGTCTACGAGCCAGCGCGCGCGCCTGCTGCCACTCCCTCGACGAAGGACGTGGATTCACCGCGGATGACGCCGGGGCGTGCGGCTCTCGTTGCCTTGACGGCCCGATACCTCGCAGGGCTTCTTGACCCCGCGATCAACCTCCTCGAGCTGCACAAGCTCATGTACTTCCTGCAGGCCGCTGGCGAACCGTTGCGTCTCCGCTACAAGAAGGCTTGGTACGGCCCCTACGCTGAGAACCTGCGGCATGTGCTCATGGCTGTCGAGGGCCATCTCATCATCGGATACGGAGGTGAGGGCGACTCGCCCGACACGGTGCTGGAGCTCGTCCCCGGCGCGTCGGACGCGGCCGAGACCTACCTCTCGGGGAGGGAAGCGACGCAGCGGCGGTTCTCCCGTGTGGACGAACTCGTCGAGGGCTACGAGACGCCGTACGGCCTTGAGCTGCTCGCGACGGTTCACTGGATCGTTGCGAACGAGGGCATTGATGACGCAGATCAAGTCGCGGAAGCGACCTGGGCCTGGGGTCATCGCAAGCGCAGGTTCACCCGTGGCCAGATCGATCTCGCGCTCGAACGTCTGAAGGCGCTCGGTTGGGCTGACGCGGCCGCCGCATAGCGGCTTGTCTCGGGTCGGGGACCGCTGCCGGGCATGTGGCTACGTTCGCGCACAAACGGGGAGTGGGCAGACATCACGATCCTCGAGAACCACCCACACGCGGGGTCGTCCGAGGCGCAGCCGTCAGTCAGATCGTCTTGAACTGCTCGAACGGCTGGCGGCAGTTCGTGCACCAGCGGAGCGAGCGGCACGGCGTCGGGCCGAAGATGTTCTCGAGCGTCGTCTCCGACGAGCCGCAGTACGGGCAGCGGAACGCCTTCGACGTGAGCTGCACGAGGGTCGTCGCGCCCGCGGCGCGCGGGGCCGGCGGCGCGAAGCCGGCTTCGCGCAGCTTCTCCCGGCCGGCGGGCGTGATCCGGTCGGTCGACCACGAGTCGTCGGCGATCACCGCCACCTCCGGCGTCGCGCCGAGGCGGACGACGGCCTCCTCGAGCGCCCGCGTCATCACTTCGAGCGCCGGGCAGCCGAGGAAGGTCGGCGTGAACTCGATCCGGACGCGGTCGCCGTCGACCGCCACGTCGCGGATCACGCCGAGGTCGACGAGCGAGATGACCGGGATCTCCGGGTCGGGCACCTCGTCGAGCGCGGCCCACACCGCCTCGGCGGTCACCATTGCGCGCCCGGGGCCGACCGGCGCACCTCCGTCATCGTCTCCCACAGCTCGGCGAGCGCGGGCGTGTGCGCGCCGCGCTCGACGGCCGGCGCCGGCTCGAGCCCGACGCGGGCGGCGAGCTCCGGTCGAAGCTCCGGTTCGAGGACGCCGAGCGCGTACGGCCACAGCTCCGCCACCGCGGCGCGGAAGCGGGGCTCGCCGCGCAGGCGCCCCGCCCACAGCTCGGCGTGCAGCCGGTGGTAGGTCTCCTCGCGGTCGATCTTCGCCGCGAGCCCCGCGAGCTCCGTGTCGCCGGAAGCCGCGAGCGCGGAGATGCGCACGCGGTCCGCCTCCTCGTACAGGTAGCGCCGCGCGATCGTCCGCGCCCAGTCGAGCAGGTGCAGCTCGACCAGCGGCGCGCAGCGGTACTCGTCCGGCGCGCGGTCGAACGCGAGCGCGTCCGCGTCGGTGCCGAGCTCGCGGGCGGCGAGCTCGTACAGCGCGCGCGCGTGGCCGATCTCGTTCTGCGCGATCGACGAGAACGCGACGTCCTCCTCGAGCGTCGGCGCGATCCCCGTCCACTCGGAGTCGCGCCAGCCGAGGACGAGCTCGTCGTCAGCGAGGTCGAGCAGCAAGCTCTCGCGCAACGCGCAGCCTCTCCTTGATCGAGTAGCCGTCGACGCGGCGGTACTTCAGGTCGAACTCGTCCGCCCACTCCGTCACCTGGTGGATCGACTCGCGCGGCACGAGCCACAGCGCCTCGCTCTCGCCGCGGCGGCCGTACTGCTCGCGCGCCCACGCGTCGGCGAACGCCGCATCCGGCGCGACCACCGAGCCGGCATGCTGGAACGGCTGGCCCTTCCGCTCCTGCCGGAACACCTCGAAGATCATCAGGCGGTCAGCACGGTGTCGCGCACCCACCGCTCCTGCTCGAGGAAGCGCGCGCGGAACGCGAGCCGCTCCTGCGACCGCGGGCCGTGCCCGGTGACGACCGAGCGCAGCTCGTCCCAGTCCGGCTCCGTGTACTCCCACACGCCGTCGTCGCGGCGGCGCAGCTTCGGGTCGGGGATCTCCAGGCCGAGCTCGAGGATCTGCGGCACGTACCCCTCGAGGAACTGCTGCCGCGCCTCCTCGTTCCCCTGCGACTTGATGCGCCACACCCACATCGGATCCTCGTCGCGCGGGATCGGGTTGCCGTGGAACTGCATCAGCGGCCCCCACCAGCGGAGGAGCGCCTCCTGCACGAGCTCCCGCTGCGCCTCGGTGCCGGTGACGAGCGCGAGGATCACGTCGCGGCCGTGGAGGATGTGGAACGACTCCTCCCAGCAGATCTTCTTCATGATCCGCGCGTACGGCGCGTACGAGCACTTGAGCAGCGCCTTCTGGCTGACGATCGCCGCCGCGTCGACGAGCCACGCGATCACCCCCACGTCCCCCCACGACACCGTCGGGTAGTGGAAGACGTTGTGGAACTTCGCCTTGCCCGAGAGGAGGTCGGCGAACATCTCCTCGCGCGGCTTGCCGAGGTCCTCGGCCACCCGATAGATGAGCTGCGCGTGGCCGACCTCGTCCTGCACCTTCGCCGTCAGCGCCAGCTTGCGCTGCAGCGTCGGCGCCTTGAGGATCCACTCCCGCTCCGGCAGCACGCCCATCAGCTCCGAGTTGGCGTGCATCTCGACGAACTTCAAGAGCCGCTGCCGGTAGTCGTCGGGCAGCCAGTCGGTCGCCTCGACCTGGCCGCCGCCCTGGACGTACGCGAGAAACTCCTCCGTGCGCGAATCCACCGCCGCCTCCTACCTACCGATCGTTAGGCTCTGAATCATAGTGTCCGCGCGGCGCGAGGAGCTCACCCGCATCGCCGCCCGCCTCTTCGCCGAGCGCGGCTACCAGGGCACCTCGCTGGCCGACCTCGCGCGGGCGCTCGGCGTGCAGAAGCCGTCGCTCTACCACCACATCGCCTCCAAGGAGGACCTGCTCTGGGAGGTCGCCTGGGAAGGCGCCGAGGCGTTCCACGCGGCGCTCGACGCCGTGCCGGCCGACGCGCCCGCGGCCGACCGCATCCGGCTCGCGCTGCGCGCACACCTCGCCGTCGTCGCCGGCCAGCTCGACGTCGCAACCGTGTTCGTCCGCGAGTGGCGCCACCTCGAGGGCGAGCGGCGGGAGCGGTTCGTCGGGGAGCGGCGCCGCTACGAAGAGCGGGTGCGGGAGCTCTTCCGCGACGGCGTCGAGGGCAGCGAGCTGCGCACCGACCTCGACGTCGCGACCGCCGCGCTCCTCTTCCTCTCGGCTGCCAACTGGGCCTACACCTGGCTGCGCGCCGGCGCGGACACGGACGCGCTCGCCGACCGGCTTTACGCCGTGCTGCTCGACGGCATGCGCGGCTACGCGACGCGCTGAGCGAGGGCGAACGAGCGGCGCGTCTCCCAGAGGGAGTCGTCGCCCTCCTCGAGCAGCAGCACCTCGCCGACGTGCGCCGCGATCGGCAGCGGCACGTCCGTGCGCGTGACGGTGAGGTGCGGGATCACCTCGTCGAAGGCGCCCTCGTACGGCGGGCTGTCCGGCCAGCGCTGCCAGACCGCCGCCGTCAGGTCGACGAACGGCGCGCTCGGCGCCGGCCGCAGCCACGGCGTGCCGTCGTCGAAGCGCTCGAGCCGGTCGAAGACCACGTCGAAGCCGGGAAAGCGGGCGAGGAGCGCCGCGAGCGCCTCCTCGTCGAGCTCGTCCGGCGGCAGAAACGGAAAGAGGACGGTGACGTGCGCCGGCATGCCGTTCCCCGGCTGGTAGTACGGCGCGGCGCCGGGGACCGCGACGACGAGGGCGGTGCGCCGTGGCATGCTCGGCGGAGCGTGAAGCGCCTGCTCCTGATCGTCAACCCCTACTCGACGAACGTCACCGGCGGCGACATCACCCGCGTCGAGGCGGCGCTGCGCGAGCGCGTCGACGTGTGGACGCGCTTCACCGAGCGCCCCGGGCACGCCACCGAGCTCGCCGCCGAGGGCTCCGACGCGGGCATCGACGCGATCGCGGTCTTCTCCGGCGACGGCACCTACAACGAGGCGCTGAACGGCGCCGACGGACGCACGCCGTTCGGCTTCCTGCCGGGCGGCGGCACGAGCGTGTTCGCGCGGGCGCTCGGCCTGCCGCGCGACCCGGTCGCCGCCGCGCACGCCGTCGCGGTCGCCGTCGACGAGGGGCGCGTCCGCCGCATCGGGCTCGGCGCCGTGAACGGCCGCCGCTTCTGCTTCTCGGCCGGGCTCGGCTTCGACGGCGAGGCCGTGCGCCGGCTCGACAGGCTCGGCCGCGACCCGGCCGGGGCGCGCCCCGGCGACCTCGCGTTCGGCCTCATGATCGCCCGCATCGTGGTCGAGCATCGCCTGCACTTCGAGCCGGCGCTCGAGATCGAGGGTGCCGGCCGCGCCGCGTTCGTGCTTGTCGGCAACGGCGACCCCTACTCGTACGCGGGCCCGGTGCCGCTGCACGTCACGCCGGCCGCGCGCTTCGAGGACGGGATCGCGTTCGCCGCACCGACCGAGGTCCTGCCGCGCGACGTCCCCCGGCTCGTCGGCGCGCTCCTCCGCGGCACGGGCTACGGTCCCCGCGTCCTCACCGGCGTCGACCTCGACCGGATCGTCGTCCGCTGCGACCGGCCGCTGCCGCTCCAGGTCGACGGCGAGGACCTCGGCGACGTCGAGGAGGCCGTCTTCGAGGCGCGGCGCGACGCGCTCGACGTCCTCGTCTGAGGCCGCCGCGCTCCGCTAGCCTCCCCGCGCATGCCGGCGGGACTCTCGCCACAGGAGCTCCATGAACTGCATCGCCGGATGGTGCTCCTGCGCACCTTCGACGAGCGGTCGGTGGTCTATCACCGGCAGGGCCGCATCGGCACGTACGCGATCTTCTGGAACCACGAGGCGATCCAGGCCGGCGCGACCTTCGCGCTGCGCGACGACGACTGGATCTTCCCGAGCTACCGCGAGTCGGCGATCGGCCTCGTGCGCGGGCTGCCCGTGGAGACGGTCCTGCAGTGGTGGCGCGGCCACCCGTCCGGCTGGTGGAGCCCCGACGAATGGAACGTCGCGTCGATCTGCGTGCCGATCGGCACGCACGTGCCGCACGCGGCCGGGCTCGCGTGGGGGAAGAAGCTGCGCGGCGAGGAC
>Ga0070741_10019552_pt1 | contig 10798 bp, 8 predicted proteins | sample Coa_R1_4_FD_66440 | JGI IMG/M metagenome (GOLD analysis project Ga0070741, IMG submission 66440) | Surface soil microbial communities from Centralia Pennsylvania, which are recovering from an underground coalmine fire - Coalmine... | ecosystem: Environmental > Terrestrial > Soil > Unclassified ...
GAGATCGCCCACAAGCTCGAGGCCTTCGCCGACTTCGGCTTCCCCGAGAGCCACTCGGTGAGCTTCGCCTACCTCGTCTACGCCAGCGCCTGGATGAAGCTCCACTACCCGGCGGAGTTCACCGCCGCCCTGCTCAACGCCCAGCCCATGGGCTTCTACTCGCCCCACACGATCGTGCGCGACGCCCGCCGCCACGGCGTTCAGGTCCTCGGGCCCGACCTCAACGCCTCCCGGACGCAGTGCACCCTCGAGCCGAGAACCGACGGCGGCACCGGCAACCCCGTTCCCGGCCCCTGGCACGCCGACCCCTCGACGCGGGCGGTGCGCATCGGCCTCCGCTACGTCCGGAACCTGGGGGACGGGCTGCTGGAGCGCATCGAGTCCGAACGGGACGCCGACGGCCCGTTCCGGGATCTGGAGGACTTCGCCCGCCGCACCGGCGCTCCCACCGACGCCGTCGAGGGTCTGGCCACCGCCGGCGCCTTCGGCTGCTTCGGCCTCTCCCGCCGGGAGGCGCTGTGGGCCGCCGCCGCCCTGCGGGAAGCGAGGCCCGACAAGCTGCCCGGCCTCGTCACCGGCGTCGAGGCGCCGCCGCTCCCCGGGATGACCGCCCCCGAGGAGGCGGCCGCCGACCTGTGGTCGATGGGCCTGTCACCCACCGCCCACCCCACGGAGTTCACCCGGCCTGCCCTCACCGAGCGGGGGGTGCTGACGATCGCCGGGCTGGCCGGCGTCGAGCCCAACACGGTGGTCGAGGTGGCCGGCGTCGTGACCCACCGCCAGCGCCCGGGCACGGCCCAGGGGGTGATCTTCATCAACCTGGAGGACGAGACCGGCCTCCTCAACGTCATCTGCTCACCGGGGTTGTGGCGGCGGCACCGGCGGGTGGCCCGCACGTGCCAGGCGCTGCTGGTCCGGGGCGTGCTGGAGAAGCACCAGGGTGTCGTCAACCTCGTCGCTCACCGCCTCGCCGCCCTGCCGGCCGGGGCGGCGCCCCGCTCCCGCGACTTCCGCTGATCCGCCGGCCGGGGCGGCGCCCCGCCCCGCCGCTACGACTTGGCGGCGACGGCCACGATGGGGTTGCCGAGCCCCGCCGAGCCGAGCGAACCGGAGAAGGGCAGGTTGGAGAAGTCGAACACGCCGCCGTCCCGGGCCACCATCAGGTAGCCGTCCCCGTAGGGGACCATCCCGGTGACGGGAGCGTTGAGCACGACACTCCCGAGCGACCCCCGGAAGGGAGCGGCGAAGGCGAAGACGCCGCCGTCGGAGGCCACCAGCCAGTAGCCGGGGCCGCTGGGGTTCGGCACCAGCGACTGCACCGGGGCGTTGAGGTGCTGGCCGCCCATGGACCCGACGAAGGCGGCGTCGCCGAAGGCGAAGATGCCGCCGTCGGAGGCGACCATGTAGTAGCCGTGCCCCGACGGTGTCGGGACCGAGTCGAGCACCGGCCCGTTGAGGGGGGTGCCGCTCATGTCGCCGTAGAAGGGCGCGTCGCCGAAGCTGACGACCCGGCCCGTGTTGGTGAACAGCCAGTAGCCGCCGCCGTCGTTCGTGGGCGAGATGCTCGTGACCTGCTCCCCGGGCCGCAGGCCGCCGTGCAGGCCGTTGTTCAGGCCGCCGAGGTACGCAGCGTCGCCGAAGGCGTAGACGGCGCCGCTGTCGTCGACGACCCAATAGCCGGAGTTGGACGGGGTGGAGGCGAGGTCGACCGCCGTCCGGCCCGGCGGGACGGGCGCGTCGCCGAGATACGGGACGCCGCCGAAGTTGCAGACTCCGCCGTTGTCGGCCAGCACCCAGTAGCCCGATCGGGACGTCGACGCCGTGGAGAACGTGGCCGGCGAGGCGCCCAGGGCGGCCACGGCGTCGACCATGCCGGCGGCGGCGGTGGCGCCGGCGCAGGCGGCCGGCACACCGCCGTGGGCGGAGCCGATGATCCGGGCCACGATCGACGACTCGCTGGCTCCGGGGTTGGTGGAGCGGAGCAGGAGGGCGACCGCGGCCACCAGCGGCGAGGAGAACGACGTCCCGTCGCCTGCGCCGTAGAAGCCGTCGTAGGTCGTGCTGACGATGCCCTCGCCGGGGGCGAGGACGCTGACCCAGGGGCCGTAGCTGGAGAACGAGGCGAGGGCGCCGCTGGAGTCGGTGGCGCCGACGGCGATGACGCCGTTGCAGGCGGCGGGGTAGTGGGGGACGCCGGCGTCGGGCGTGCCACCGTCGTTGCCGGCGGCGGCGACGACGACGACGTTGTGGCCGGTGGCGTAGTCCACCGCGTCCTGCAGCGTCTGGCTGGCTCCGGGCCCGCCGAGCGACAGGTTGATCACGCTGGCGCCGTGGTCCACGGCGAAGTGGATGCCGGCGGCGATGTCGGCGTCGTTGGCCGTGCCGTGGGAGTCGAGCACCTTGACCGGCATGATCTTGCCCTGCCAGGTGGCGCCGGACACACCCCGTCCGTTGTTGGTCTGGGCGGCGGCGATGCCGGCCACCATCGTGCCGTGGCCGAAGTCGTCGCTCGGATTGCCGTCGTTGTTGACGAAGTCCCAGCCGGCCACGAGCCGGCCCACCAGATCGGGGTGGCTGAGATCGACGCCGCTGTCGAGGATGGCCAGGATCTGGTTGCTGCTGCCGGTCGTCTGGTCCCAGGCCTCGGGGAGGTGGAGGGCTTCGAGATAGGCGGCCTGGCGGCTGTAGTTCGGGTCGTTGGGGACCATGTCGGCCGTGCGGACCCGGTTCGGCTCGACGGTCTGCACCACCGGCGAGGCGGCGAGGGCGGCGGCCACCGAGGCGGCGGGCTTGGAGCCGGGCTCGACCTCGACGGCCCCGATGTCGCCGGCGTCGTCCTTCACCGTGCCGCCGGCGGCGGTCACCGCCTGCTCGATGGCGCCGGCGGACACCTGGTCGTCGAAGTGCACGAGGAGCCCGTCCGACGACGGAGCGGCGTTCACCGCCGCCGCCGCCGCCGAGGCGGCCCGGGCGGCGGGCGACGAACCGGACGAGCTCGACGAGGCGGACGAGCTCGGCGAGGGGGCCGGAGAAGCGGTGGACGGGCCGCCGGCGCCGAGCGCCGAATCGTTGGCCACGGCCGGCCCGGCCAGCACCAGGGCCGAAGCGGCGGCGACGGCCAGGGCCAGCCCGGCGACGCCCGTCCGGCGGTGACGGCCGTTCTGGCCGCTGGTGGTGGAGTGGATGCGGATCCCCAGAGGCATGTCCGTTAGATCGGGCTGCCGGACGGGGCCACTGAATGCGCCGCAGCTCAAGGTTTTCTGTGAATCGGTAGTTCTGGGCGGCTTGTCCCTTTTCGATGACCAGGGCCTGGAATGCCCGGCCGCTACGCCGAGCCGGTGGCCAGGGCGGCGATGATGATGACGGCGATGACCAGGTTGTAGGCCAGGTGGGATCGGGTGGACTCGGCGAGGGCGGCGGACTCGGAGGCCGTCCGCCGCCACACCCGCAGGTAGGCCCAGGTGAAGTAGAAGCCGCCGATCGACAGGGCCAGGGCGACGCCGATGGGGATGCCGACCGCGGCGTGGACCAGGCCGAAGATGACGGACCGGCGGGCGTTGGCGGCCCGGCTCCGGTGCTCCGCGCCCCGGCGGAAGACCCACTCCTCGCCCTCCACGAGGAGCGGGAGGCCGAGGATCAGCAGCGTGACGAACAGGGCCGGGATCAACGTCTCCAGCACGCCGGGTGTCGCCCCGGGCCGGCCGACACCCACGACGGGGTTGCCCTGGCCGCCGAGCGCCGTCCACCAGCCGAAGTCGAGGCCGGGAACCTGGATCAGCGGGGTGGCCACGATGAGCACGGCGAACAGCACCGGGATGGCCCGGAGGAAGTGCCGGAGCCGCAGGCCGGTGACCAGGGGCCACACCTCGCTGCGGGAGGTGAGCGTCTGGCGGGCGGCGTCGGCGAGGCGGAAGCCCACGAAGGCCAGGACGGCCACGGTCAGCAGGTCGAGCGGGTTCACCGCTTGGCAGGGTAGGGCCGCACCCGCCACCGGCGGGCGACCACCCGGTTGGTATCGTGGAGGGACAACGAGCGCTATGGACGACCGACCAAGAAATCTCAAGGCCATGCTGTCGGAGGCCAAGGACACCTCCGAGCTGATGGTCGACCTGGGGTACGCGGCGCTGTTCTTCGCCGACCTGGCCATGGCCGAGGAGGTCGTCGAGCTCGAGGAGCGGCTCACGTCGCTGCTCCACGACATGCGGGCCATCTGCGTGCTGGCCGCCCGCTCGCCCCGCGACGCCGACGAGATGGCCGGCGTGCTGGGCATCGTGTCCGCCATCGAGCGGATGGGCTCGGCGGCGGTGGACGTCGCCCGGATCGTCACCCACCGCCTCGGGATCCCCAACGCCCTCGTCGCCGACCTGGCCGCCGCCGAGGAGGTCTCCCACCGGGTCCGGGTCCGGGAGGACTCGGCCATGGCCCACCGGCGCCTGTCGGACCTGGAGCTGCCGACCGAGGTCGGCATGCGGGTGGTGGCGCTGCGCCGGGGCAAGGAATGGACGATCGACCCCGACGGCGACGAGGTGCTCCTCCCCAACGACGTCCTCATCACCCGGGGGCCGGGGGCCGGGATCGCCGAGCTGCGGGAGCTGGCCGGCGCCCCCGAGTGGCGGGCCGGGATGCTGGAGGAGGACCCCGCCATCACCGACCTCGACCGGGCCGTCGACGTCCTCGTCGAGATGAAGAACATCTCCGAGGTCGCCGTCGGCCTGGCCTACTCGGCGGTGCTGTTCAAGGACCAGGGCCTGGCCGCCGAGGTCAGCCACCTGGAGGACCGGCTCGACGAGATGAAGGAGCGCCTCGAGGTCTGGGTGCTGCGGGGGGCGGCCGACACGCTCGACCCGTCCGCCCTGCGGGGCCTGCTCCACCTCGGCCAGGCCGCGGAGGAGATCGGCGACGCCGCCCAGGCCATGGTCTGGCTGGTGGAGCAGGACGAGGAGATCCACCCCATCCTGGCCTACGCCTTCGGCGAGAGCGACGAGGTCATCGTCCGGGTGCCGGTGGCCCCGGGGGCCCCCCTCGACGGCAAGACCCTGGCCGAGGCCAACCTGGAACTGGAAACCGGGTTCTACCTGCTGGCGGTGCGCCGGGGCGGGCGCTACCTCTACCGGCCCCGGGGCCGCGTCCGCCTCGAGGCGGGCGACGCCCTCATCGCCAGCGGGCCCGACGAGGGCCACGCCCGGCTGGCCGATCTGTGCGGCTTCCGCCTCGTCGACGACGAGGAGACGGGGGAGTGCGAGCTGGTCCCCGCCGGGCCGAGCCGGGTGTCCAGCCGGGAATGACGCCCCGGAGGGCGGCGTTCTCCCTCCCATGAGCAACGAACGGCTCTGCCTCCTCCAGGTCCACGCCCACCCCGACGACGAGGCGTCGAAGGGCGCCGGCACCGCCGCCCTCTACGCCGCCGAGGGCGTCCACACCGTGCTGGTGACCTGCACCGACGGTGCGGCCGGCGACATCCTCAACCCGGCCGCCGACTCGCCCGAGGTGCGGGCCGACATCCGGGCGGTGCGGCTGCGGGAGCTGGCGGACTCGGTGCGCATCCTGGGCTACGGCACGGCCCACATGCTGGGGTACCGGGATTCCGGCATGCTCGGCACCGAGGCCAACGCCCATCCGGAGTCGTTCGCCCAGGCGCCGCTCGAAGAGGCGGTGGAGCGGCTGGTGCGGATCGTCCGGGCCGAGCGGCCCCAGGTGATCATCACCTACGGCGACGACCACCGCGGCTATCCCCACCCCGACCACATCCGGACCCACGACATCTCGGTGGCGGCCTTCGAGGCGGCGGGCGACCCGGAGCGCTTCCCCGACGCCGGCCCGGCCTTCCAGCCGCTCAAGCTCTATTACACCGGCTGGACGAGGGCCCGGATCCTGGCCCTGCACAACGCCTTCGTGGCCAAGGGCGAGGAGAGCCCCTACGCCGACTGGATCGCCAAGTGGGATCCGGAGATGCCCGACGAGCCGATGACGACGCGGATCGACGTCGGCGACTTCCTCGACCAGCGGCGGGCGGCGCTGCTGGCCCACCGCACCCAGGTCGACCCGGCCGGCTTTTGGATGCGCCTCCCGGAGGACGTCGTCCGCCAGGTGTTCCCCTGGGAGGAGTACCTCCTGGCCCGGTCGCTGGTCGACGCCGTGGTGCCCGAGGGCGGCTACGAGGACGACCTCTTCTCCGGCCTGCGGACGGGGGCCGCCAGCCAGCACCGCGCCGCTGGGTAGTCCCCGCGCCCCGCTGGCTAGACTGCGCCGCCGTTCCCGAGAGACCGAGGTGACGCCGATGTCGAAGTACCTGTCCCAGGAATGGTTGGACGAGTCGCGCAAGCTGGCCGAGGACCAGCCCGTCCGCCCCGGGGCGACGGCCAAGATGCAGTACGTCGTCACCGGCGGTCCCGAGGGCGACGTGAAGTACTACTGGGTGCTGGAGGACGGGAAGCTGCTGGACTCGCGGCTCGGCGAGGCCGCCGACTCCGACTTCACGCTCACGATGAGCTACGACGACGCCAAGAAGGTCCAGCAGGGCGAGCTCGACCCCAACGCCGCCTTCATGCAGGGCCGGATGAAGGTCAGCGGCAACATGGCCAAGCTCATGTCGCTCCTGCCCCTCACCAACTCGCCGGAGTACCGGGCCCTCCAGGAGCAGATCCGGGAGATCACGGAGTACTGACGACTGCCCGGCCCGAAGGGCCGGAACAGCAGTCGTCGGAGAAGGGACGGGCGCCGAAGGCGCCGCTTCGCCTCCGGGGGGTCCTCGGGGGGCAGAGCCCCCCGAGCAGGGCCGGATCTATCCGGCCCGCTGGAGGTCGCGCAGGTCCCGGTAGCCGATCAGCACCGCCCCCGCCCGTTCGACGAGATCGGGCAGGGACGGGTCGTCGCGCAGGTAGGCGTGGTCCTCCACCCGGCCCGGCCAGTCGGGGCAGGCGGCCCGCAGCTCGTCGGTGTCGATGGCGGGGTGGGTCTGCACCTCGGTCACACCGGGGGCGAGGTCGAACAGGGCCCGCTCGACCGCCCGGCGGGCGCCGACCCGGCCGCTGCCCTCCCGGGGCACGGCCACGAGGTGGTCGGGGAAGATCGCCCCCTCCTCGGCGGCCAGCTTGCGGAACGGGAAGCCGACGAGCCGCTGGGTGGCCTCGCCGGGAAGGCGCAGCGGCAGGCCGAAGTCGAGGGCCAGCTCCAGGTAGACGTCGAAGAACTCGGGCCGGCCGAGGAGGGCGCCGAGGTGGCTGTCGAGGTGGCTGACGTCGAAGCCCCAGTAGATGGCCCGCTCGACCTGGGCCCGGCCCTCCTTGCGGACCTCGTCGACGTCGCCGTGCTCCCAGAGGTCCTCGATGGTGCGGGGGAAGCCGCCGTCGCCGTCCCGCAGCGAGGGGGAGTGGCTGATCGGCCCCCACCGGTAGGTGTCCCACTCGGCGTTGAAGGTCAGGTGGACGCCGACGTCCTCCCCCCGGTAGCCGGCGGCGGCGTCGCGGGCCCAGGGGGCCGGCACCATCAGCGAGGCGCTGGTGGCCGCGCCGTGGCGGAGGGCGTCGTAGACGCCGACGTTCGACGCCCGGGTCAGGCCGAGCTCGTCGGCGTTGATGATCACCAGCCGGGCGTCGGGGGCGAACCCGAGCCGCTCGGCCAGCGGGGCGGTGCTCACGGCCGCCACGCTACCCGCGGCGCGCTTCGGGGTAGGGAGTGGCGCACATGGAAACGGCCGGATTCACGCTCGGGGTGGAGGAGGAGTTCCTCGTCGTCGACGGGCGCACCGGGGCGCTGCGGCCCCACGGCCCGGCCGCCCTCCCCGCCGCCCGGGACCGCCTCGGGGAGGACGTGCACCCGGAGCTGCACCCGTCCCAGCTGGAGATCACCACGCCGGTGGCCGGGACGCTTTCCGAGATCCGGGCCGAGCTCGTCCGGATGCGGGCCGAGCTGTCGGCCACCCTGGCCGAGCGGGGCGACCGGCTGGCGGCCACCGGGACCCACCCGTTCTCGCCCTGGACGGCCGATCCGGCCATCAACCCGCAGTACGAGGTGCTGGAGGCGCAGTACCAGCAGATCGCCCGGGAGCAGGTGATCTGCGGCACCCACGTCCACGTGGGGGTCGACGACCCGGAGCTGGCCATCGCCGTCGTCAACGGCGTGGCGCCGTGGCTGTCGGTGATCGTGGCCCTGGCGGCCAACTCGCCGTTCTGGGGCGGGCGGGACACCGGCTACGCCAGCTACCGCACCGAGCTCTGGCGGCGCTGGCCGACGGCCGGGACGCCGGCGCCGTTCACCGACCGGGCGGAGTACGAGGCGGTGGTGGAGGCCCTGTTCCGGACGGGCAGCATCGACGACCACGCCCGGATCTACTGGGACGTGCGGCCCTCGGCCCGCTTCCCCACGGTCGAGTTCCGGGTGGCCGACGTCGGGATGACCGTCGACGACACCGTGATGACCGCCGGGCTGGTGCGGGCGCTGGCGGTGACCGCGGCCCGGGCGGCGGTGGACGGGCGGGCCGGTCCCGGCGGAGGGGCGCGGCCGGTGCCGATCCGGCCGGAGCTGATCCGGGCCGCCACCTGGCGGGCGGCCCGCTACGGAATCAGCGCCGATCTGGTCGACGTCAGGGCCGCAACGGCCGTCCCGGCCCGGGATTTGATCGACCGGCTGGTCCAGCGGCTCCGCCCCGCCCTGGTCGATCTCGGCGACTGGGACGACGTCTCGTCGCTCGTGGGCGGGGTCCTCGCCGACGGGACCGCCGCCGACCGCCAGCGGCGGGTGTGGGCGGCGACGGGGAGACTCGAATCGGTGGTGGAGTTCATCGTGGAGGCCACGTCCCCCTGACGTGGTAGGACACTGGCCATGACCGCCGATGCCGCCCCCCCGGTCCCCCTCGTGCCCCGGCAGGTTCTCTTCGGAAACCCCGACAAGATCCAGCCCCGGATCTCCCCCGACGGGAAGCGCCTGGGCTACATCGCGCCCCGCGACGGCGTCCTCAACGTCTGGGTCGGTGCGATCGGCGCCCCCGAGGACGAGTTCCGGGTGGTGACCGACGACACCGACCGGGGGATCCGGGCCTTCTTCTGGGCCCAGGACAACGAGCACCTCCTCTACGTCCAGGACGCCGGCGGCGACGAGAACTGGCGCCTCTACGACGTGGAGCTGGCCAGCGGGACGATCCGGGACCTCACCCCCTACGAGAACGTCCAGGCCCAGGTGATCGCCGAGGAGAAGCAGTACCCCACCGAGCTGCTCGTCGGGCTCAACAAGGAGAACCCCCAGCTCCACGACGTCTACCACCTCGATCTGGAGACCGGGGAGCTGGAGATGGTGCTCAAGAACCCCGGCATCGTCGGCTTCGTGGCCGACGGCGAGCTGCGGGTGCGGGCCGGCCTCCAGCCCCGGCCCGACGGCGGCATGAACCTCGTCGGCCGCCGGCCGGGGGCCAGCGCCGAGCAGTGGGAGGTCTTCCTCGAGGTCGACTCCGACGACGCCCTCGGCACCGCCCCCATCGGCTTCACCGCCGACGGGAACTCGCTGTACCTGCTGTCGTCGGTCGACGCCAACGCCAGCCGGCTGCTGCGGGTCGACCTGGCCTCGGGGGTGGCGACGGTGCTGGCCGAGGACCCGCAGTACGACGTGAGCGGCGTCATGTCGAACCCCGACACCAAGGAGATCCAGATGGTGTCGTTCGCCAAGGCCCGCACCGAGAACGTCGTCCTCGACGCCTCGATCGCCGCCGACATCGAGGCCATCACCGCCGTCCAACCCGGCGACTTCAGCTTCTTGGGCCGCGACCACGCCGATCGCACCTGGCTCATCGCCTTCACCGTCGACGACGGGCCCGTCGCCTACTACGCCTGGGACCGGGAGTCGAAGAAGGCGACGTTCCTGTTCCATCATCAGCCGGCGCTGTCGCAGTACACGCTGTCGTCCATGGAGCCGTTCTCGTTCACCGCTCGGGACGGGCTGGAAGTCCACGGCTATCTCACCTTCCCGCCCGAGGTCGAGCGGCGCGACCTGCCGGCGGTGCTGATGGTCCACGGCGGGCCCTGGGCCCGCGACACCTGGGGCTTCAACGCCGAGGCGCAGTGGCTGGCCAACCGGGGCTATGTCTGCATCCAGGTCAACTTCCGGGGGTCCACCGGCTACGGCAAGGCCTTCGTCAACGCCGGCAACAAGCAGTGGGCGGCGGCCATGCACGACGACCTCGTCGACGCGGTGGAGTACGTCGTCGGCCAGGGCTGGGTGGACCGCAAGCGGGTGGCCATCTCCGGCGGGTCCTACGGTGGCTACGCCGCCCTGGTGGGGGCGACGTTCACGCCCGACGTGTTCTGCTGCGCCGTTGACGTCGTGGGCCCGTCCAACCTGCAGACGCTGATCGAGTCGATCCCGCCCTACTGGGCGCCGATCGTGGCCCAGTTCCACGAGCGGGTCGGCAACCCCGAAACCGAGGCCGACCTCCTCTGGGCCCGTTCACCGCTGTCGAAGGTGGACGAGATCAAGATCCCGATCCTCGTCGCCCAGGGCGCCAACGACCCCCGCGTCAAGCAGGCCGAATCGGAGCAGATCGTCGACGCCATGCGGGAGAAGGGCATCGACCACGCCTACCTGCTCTTCGGCGACGAGGGGCACGGGTTCGCCAAGCCGGAGAACCGGATGCGCTTCTTCCAGGTCGCGGAGGAGTTCCTGGCCCGCCACCTCGGCGGCCGGTTCGAGCCCTAGGTGGCTGCCGAAGAAGTGGCTTCTGGCAGGGTTGTTTTTGGTGTTTTCAGAGGGGTTGAGGGTCGCATCGGGTGCTGGTCTTTCGCTGTCATGGTGTCGGGCGCGGGCTCGGGCG
>Ga0070741_10019553_pt1 | contig 10798 bp, 10 predicted proteins | sample Coa_R1_4_FD_66440 | JGI IMG/M metagenome (GOLD analysis project Ga0070741, IMG submission 66440) | Surface soil microbial communities from Centralia Pennsylvania, which are recovering from an underground coalmine fire - Coalmine... | ecosystem: Environmental > Terrestrial > Soil > Unclassified ...
GCCCGCCAAGCCGGCCACCAGTTCACCGTCAAGGACCTGATCCTCCACCAGACGATCGCCGAACTCGCACCCCGCACCGCCCCCGCCGCAACCCAGCCCGCCGCACACCAGCCCTTCACCGGGCCCGCCCCCCTCACCCCCATCCAGCGGTCGTTCTTCCAGGAACGTCGGCGAAACCCGCGGCACTATAACCAATCGGCGTTCATCGAACTGTCAGCCGATGTGGATGAGGCCGCGTTGCGGCACGCCCTCGACGCATTGCTCGCGCACCACGACGCCCTGCGGACGCTGTTCGAGGAGACCGACGGAGAATGGCGCGGCCGCATCGCGGCCGTCGCGCCCGCGGCCCTCGAACGACATGACCTCGTCGAGGTCGACCCCGGCGAGCTGGATGCGGTCATGGAGAAGGTGGCCAACGACGTCCACACGAGTTTCAACCTCGCGACCGGTCCGTTGTTCAAGGCCGTGCTGTTCGCACGAGGCCCGGAGCAAGGACCATGTCTCTTCCTCGTGGCGCATCACCTCGTCATCGACGTCGTGTCCTGGCGGATCCTGCTCGACGATCTCGACGTCGCGTACCGGCAGGCCGTGGATCGGATACCTATCGATCTCGGGCCCGCGACCACGTCGTTCCCCGACTGGGCGGAGCGGCTCGAAAATCATGTCGCGGCCGGCAAGCTGGACGGTGAGCTGGAGCACTGGTCCGAGGTACTGGCCTCGTGCACGCCGGTCCCCGTCGACCGCGCGCCTGCCGATCCGCCAAGCCCGGAAGCGACGGTGCACACACGGCTCAGCGCGGAGGAAACCGACGCGCTGCTTCGTGCCGCGCCGACGGCGTACCGCACGCGGATCAACGAGGTCCTGCTCGCGGCGCTGGCATGGGCACTGTGCCGGTGGACCGGCACCAGCCGGGCGTGCGTCGATCTCGAAGGCCACGGCCGGGAAGATCTCCTGGACGGTGTGGACTTGTCCAGGACCGTCGGCTGGTTCACCACCGTCTTCCCCGTCGCGCTGGAGGTTCCCGCACAGGAGCAGCTTGCCTGGCGTGCGCTGATCAAGTCGGTGCGCCGGCAACTCCGGGCCGTGCCAGGAAACGGCATCGGATTCGGTGCGCTACGATTCCTCGGCTCCGCGACCGCACGCGACCGGCTGTCGGCCACACCGGGACCCCAGATCGCTTTCAACTATCTCGGCCAGTTCGACGCCCGGTCCGCGGATGGCGACGGCGGACTAGGCCGGGCCGTTCTCGGCCCGCTCGGCCAGGACCACGAACCGTCCGATCGCGACCCGCACCTGCTCCAGGTCGTGGGCGCGACCCAGGCCGGCCGTCTGGAGTTCACCTGGTCCTACCGGACAGACGTGCACGACAAATCCACCATCGAGCGTGTCGCTGGGGAATTCACCGATGCATTGCGGCAGATCGCCCGCGAATGCGTGGAGACCTGATGCAACCGCCACTATCGAGAAACCGCAACTATCAGCTCCTGTGGGGCAGCAGGATGCTGTCCGGATTCGGCCTGAGCAGCGCGGGGATCGCCTTTCCACTGCTGGTGCTCACCGTCACCGGGTCCGCTGCCGAGTCCGGAGTCGTACTCGGGACGATCGCGGCAACCCAGATTTCAGCCGGGCTCCCCGCCGGCGTGCTCGCGGACCGCTGGAACCGCAAGTACATCATGGTCGGCTGCGAAGCGATGCTGGCCGCGGCGGCCGCCAGCCTGGTCGTCGCGCTCATCGGGCACGCGCTGACCATCCCGCACGTGATCGTCGTAGCGGGCGTGATCGGGGTATGCGGAGGGTTGTTCGACCCGGCGGAATCGGCGTCATTGCCGAACCTCGTGCAGGACCGCCAGGTGTCAACCGCGCTGGCGATGAACTTCGCCAGAAGTTCGCTCGGCAACCTCTCCGGTACCGCGGCGGGGGGATTCCTGTTCGCCGTCGGCAGAGCGGTGCCGTTCGTCGCCGACATGGCCAGCCACGCCGCGGCGTGTTCCGCGCTGATCTTCCTGCGGCTGCCCGTCCCGCCTGCCCGGCCTCAGCCGGCCGGCAACCTTCGCCGCGAGATGCTCGAGGGCCTGCACTGGGTGTGGCAGCAGCGCCTCATCCGGGTGCTGGCCACATGCGCGCTGGTACTGAACTTCTTCTTCACCGCTTTTTACCTTGTCATCATCGTGCTGGCACGGCGCAGGGGCATTCCATCCGGCGAAATAGGCGTGATGGCGGCAATGCTAGGCGCGGGCGGTGTGGCGGGTTCTCTGCTCGCGCCCTACCTGCACAAAAAGTTGAGCCCGTTCACCTCGATCGCCTCGGTGTTCTGGGTTTTCACGGCGCTTACCCCCACGGCCATCCTTATCCACAGCGGCTACCTGATGGGCGCGCTATTCTTCGGTATCGCGCTGCTGCCGCCGACGGCGAACACGACGATCCTCACCCGGTTGCTCCTGATCACTCCGGACCACCTGCGCGGCAGGCTCAGCGGCGTGATCGGCCTGATCGTCGGGGCGGCCGCGGCCGTGGGACCGATGCTCGGCGGCGTTCTGATAGAAGTGCTGCCCAGCACCCAGGCGGTGCTAATCTGCGCGGCCGGTATCGCCGCCATCACGGCCGTGGTCACGGTAAATCCGACGCTGCGCCACTTTCCCCGGCTAGAGAGCGCAGATGACAACCCAACCCCGATTGCCGTGGCCGAAACATGACTCAATCCGAAACACCAGCTCATCGCGGAAGGAGACAACGAAATGGATGACGACACCACGTATGAGGTGCTGCGCAACGACGAGGATCAGTACTCGCTGTGGCCAGCGGGCCACGACGTCCCCGACGGCTGGCATCTGGTGGGCAAACAGGGCACCAAAGACGAATGCTCGGCGTACGTGGACGAGGTATGGACGGATATGCGACCGCGCAGCCTGCGCGAGCGCATGGACGCCCAGGCAGGGTCCTGACCGGCCCTGAGCGGAGGATAGGGCCTGGCGAAAGAAAGGTGTCACATGATACTAAATTCCGCCAGGTCCGGAATCCGTGATCGTTACCTCTGAGCCGGCGAGGTGCTGCCCGGCGCGCGCGTGTAGAGGCGCGCGGAGCCCGGGACGAGCAGTTCGGGGTCACCGCGCAGGATCTGCTCGTGCAAATCCCGCACCGGAGCGCTCGGCGTTATGCCGAGTTCGTCATCCAGCCCCCGCCGCAGCTCGTGGAACGCCTGCAGCGCCTCCCCCCGCCTGCCGCTGCGGTACAAGGCCAGCATGAACTGTCCCCACAGCCGTTCCCTGAGCGGGTTCGCGCGTACCAACGGCCGCAGCCGGCCGGCAACGTCGACATGACGGCCGAGCGCCAGCCGCACCTCGGCCCAGTCCTCGACCACGTTCAGCCGTTCCTCGTCGAGGTTCGCGGCGGCATCAATCAGCGGCCAGGACTTAGGCACTCCCTGGAGCGCGGGGCCGCGCCACAGGCTCAGGGCGAGCCGCAAGGCGTCGGCAGCGGCGTCCAGGTGACCGCTCCTGAGCAGGTTCCGGCCTTCTCTGGCGAGTTCGGAGAACACCAGTAGATCCAGGTCGACGCTTTCCACCAGCATCCGGTATCCACCGACGAGCGTTTCTATAGGAGCAGCACTAGGGTCGCGTGGCGAGAGTAGTTTACGCAGTCCCCATATGTAGGTCTTCAGCAGACCGCGGGCCGTGTTCGGCTGCTCGTTTTCCCACAAGTTGCCTATGAGGTCATCTGTGGTCACAACCGCGTTGTGAGAAAGGAGCAACGTGGCAAGGAGCTGGCGGTGCTTGGGCCTGGCGACCGAAATTCTTTCTCCGGTGACAGCACACGCCTCAAGCGGTCCCAAGATCCTATACTTCACGCCCCTCCCCTCCGGCCCGGCGGTTGGCCGGCGCCGAACGTGGTGAAACCCCGATCCGGGTTTACGTCCAGCTCATGCGGCTATCGCAAGTCTTTTGCTGGTGAATTTCGTGGAGGAGCACGTTGCGTGGTGTTCGCACGTTGTGGGGTTCTCATGGGTTGAGTCTTGCTCGTGCCGCTAATAGCTGGTTAACATTCGATCATCATAAGATGCCGGAGAGTGTACGGCAGGGGTCTGGGACTCTTATAGAGGTGGGGACAGAATAGATGGGGACAGAATTCTGTCTGCTTGGCCCTTTAATGGTGCGCAGCGGGACCGCTGTGGTGCCGATCCCGCGGGGAAAGCAGCGAGCGGTCCTGGCAGCACTCCTGCTGAGCGCGGGGCGGGTCGTGTCGCTGAACGATCTCGGCGAGGTGCTGTGGGGAGACAGGCCGCCGCCGTCCGCGCGGGTAGCCGTCCAGAACCACGTGATGCGACTGCGTCGCAGCCTGGCCGATGTCGGTTCCCGGATCCGCACGCAGCCGCCGGGCTACCTGATCCGCGCCGAGGCCGACGAGGTGGATGTGACCCGGTTCGAGGCGCACGCGGACGCCGCGCGGGCAGCGGCCAGGGAGCGCGCCTGGGGGGCCGCGGCGGCGCAGGCGGGCGCCGCGCTCGCATTGTGGCGGGGCGAGCCGCTGGCTGATGTGGGATCGGACGTACTCGCTTCGCACGAGGGACCCCGGCTGGCCGAAATGAGGTTGCAGGCGCTGGAGACCCGCGTCGAGGCGGACCTGCACCTGGACCGGCACGCCGAGGTGATCGCTGAACTGCGGCAGCTGGCCGCGGCTCACCGGCTGCGCGAGCGGCTGCATGGCCTGCTGATGCTGGCCTTGTACCGGGACGGCCGCCAGGGGGAGGCGCTGGCCGCGTACCAGCAGGCCCGCGCCGTGCTGGTCGAGGAACTCGGCACCGAACCGGGCGCCTGGCTGAGCGAGGTACATCAGCAGATCCTGGCCGGCGATCCGGCGCTTGCGATTCCTGAGCCGGCGGCGCATGCGGGCAGCCGGACCGCCGCGTCGCGTCGTTCCGCGGCGTCGCCCGGGAGCGCTTGCCCCCAGCCCACGGCGCAAGGAAATGCGCCGATTCGGCCGACGGTGGACGTGTTCCCGATAGCGATCGGCCACTACGCCGACGCGGATCTGGCCGACCTTGAGGTCGAGGCGCCGATCGCACGGCTTGTCGACCTGCTTGCCCCCTTCGGCGGCCGCTACCGGCCATGGGGGCATCCTGCGCGTGACCGCGGCGCCGACGCAGTCCAGCGGCGACTCCGAGAGTGGCCTGGTCCGGAGCCTGCCGTGGGTGGCGCCGATAAGCCGGACGATCCCGCGGCGGATCCGCCGACCGGGTGTTCGGTGCTGTACTGGGCCGGACATGGCTGGTCAGATGGCACCCGGACGGCGCTGGCTCATGCCAAGAGCCCGGCCGCGGTCGCCGGATCGGGGCTGGAGCCGCAGCAGCTTGCGCAGGCGATCCGCGCGCGGCAGGCTGGCGCCGGGGCGCAAGAGCAGGCCGGTGATGCCGGAGGCTGGGCCATGGTCATCGTGGAGACCAGCCACGCGTGCCAGATCGCCGATGCGGTCATGGCGTCGCTGCACGGCCCGGACGCCCCGGCCCGGCTGCTGATAGTCGCGATCCCCGGCGACGGCGCCGTCCCGACGGGAGGGTTCACCGCTGTCCTGGCGAACCTGCTGGCCGACACCTACCAGGCCGATCGCCGGATTCTGCTGCGCGATCTGGCCGCCCAGCTCGAGCGGGTGCTCGGCCCGAGTAACGTGTTCCAGCGCGGGCTCGGCGAGGCCGCCCTGGTCCGGATAGACCCGGTAGGGTTTCCCAACCCTGTCGTCTCCGAGCTGCAAACCTACGGCCCGGACTGAACCTCCACCACCGCCTCTGCCACCTCCGCCACCGCCTCTGCCCGATGGCCGCACGCCGTCGGGTGGGTGAGCGTCCCGACGCCACGGAGTGTGACGACTTGCTGGACGCCGAGCGACATGGGCAGGCGCGGATCTCCGTAGCGCATGAGGACCGGGTCGGGGCGGATCTCGCGGCAGGCGCTGTCGAACTGCCGGGCAAGGACGCCGTAGGGCTCGACGTCGCGGACACGCAGGACCGTGTGGCTCTGCCGCAGTGGCGGGCACATCCGCAGTGCCTTAACGCAGCATGGCTGGCAGATCGGAGGATAGGAGACCGGCTCGCCCTGCCACCGGCCAGGGAGCAGCCACAATATGCCGTCGTCGTTCTCGTCAGGTTCACCGCCGCAGACCTGGCACAGCAGCGCGAGCACGGCGTGGCGCTGCCGAGTGACGTGGATCTTCCCGTACAGCGGGGTTCCCTGGCCGTGGGCGAGGACTTGCCGGGTCCACAAGATGCCCTGGTCGTCTCGGTCTGACGGGCGCTCGTCGATATAGGCCAGCCCGTCACCGACGCAGATGTTCATCCGCGGTGCTACCTCGGCGGTGCTGGCCGCGATGTACGGGAAGATCGTCTTCATGGCGTCAGTGGCTGGCGATCTCGGTGGCCTCGACGGTAGCGGAGGCAACAACCGTCCCATCGGGGGCGATCTCCTCGGCTGCGCCGACCAGCTGGTCCGTGTCGCCTTCCCGGTAAGGATCAATCGACCGCGAGGGATAGACGTTGGTCATGGTCCAGGACCCATTGGGCCCGCAGATGGCCGAGTTGTCGGTCTCGCCGTGGGCGCCGTCGCCTTCATCGAACGCCGCGCCGCCGTAGTTGATCCTGTCACCCGGAGAAAGGCACGTTCCCGATATCGAGCCACGGAGCGAGCCGAGTGTCCCGGCGCCGTAGTTGTTCTGGTATCCGTAGCCGAAGGTCGCCGCGTGGGCGGCTCCGGCGGGGACCGCGGTCAGGCCCGCGATCATGGCAGGCCCTCCGATCAGCATCGCGAGTCGTGTGCGTGCCGCCTGGGTGCGCGGGCCTGCGGCCCGGGCCGCGAGTCGTGCGGCGCTGTCCGTCATCGCAACTCCTTGAGTAACGCTCCCGTTGCCGAGAGCTACCGCACCATCAAGTCCCTAGTGGACGACTGTGATGCTGTTGTTGTCAATGTTGCTGAGAATGACGGAATGGCATTTGTGTGATATGCCAGTAATATTCTCGGAGGACGACCCCGCGGGACAGCGCCGAGCATCCCCCGGCCTTCTCTGGCTGTCCGTCTGCTACGACAGGTGGCAGGCAGACGACGGAATAGCGTAGACGGTGCCGTCAAAATCACACTGGTGAGCCGAGCCGAAGTACAACCGCTGGACCCAGATGTAGCCGTAGCCGTTATTGTTGTTCGGGCCGATATAGTTCACCCGCATGTACCAGTGATTCTCACTGGTGTTGTTAATGTAGTCGCAGGGACCGGTTACTATTGAGCCGCTGTTCAGGAACTTCACGGTCTGTGACGCCTCTGACGTAGTCCAATGAACCGCCGTCGGCTGGGCAGTCGCGACGTCGGTGCAGGGGCCATTCGACGCAAGCGCCGGGGTTGCGGCAAACACTGTCGCCCCCACAGTCAGCCCGGCAGTAAGCACACAAGCCAGCCCGGCCGCCTTGACCCGTCGCGCTACTTCCTTCATTGGTCCCTCCAGTTCGCGTTGCCGGACACCATACCAACCCCTGTCCGCAATGCCGCTTACCGCAAAATTGATCCTGCTGCGAATCCTCTTGTTTGCAGGTGACGAGTTTCACGGTGGGCGGCACGCGTACTGCTCTACAATGCCGCGATCGCGTCTGACCTGGTAATTTCCGTGAATCCTGGCTCTGGCAAGAACTCAGTGACCTGCCGGCGAGAAGTGCCGGGGAGAAGTGCAACTTTCAAGCGCGTCCCGCAGGTACGACCCGTCCGGATCTGGCGGGCCGGGAAGCCTACGGCAACGGTGTGATGGCGGCGTGTGCGGCGGTGAGCAGTTCGCCGGTGAGCGGACGCCGGGCCGGATGGGGGACGGCAAGGCCGGTAGGGATATGCAGGGCGGGGCGTGTCGGCAGGAGGGCCACGCCGGATGGGATGGCCGCAGCCGGGGTGCCGGCGTACAGGAGGGTCCAGCAGCGCCCGGCGGCGACGTGGGCGGCGAGCAGGTCCTGGACGCTGCCGAATGGCGGGCCGGGCCTCGGGGTGAACCCGGCGGCGCGGCAGGCAGCGGTGATCAGGTCGTGCACGCCTGGGTTGGCGGCCGGGCTGGCCTGGGAGAGCGGCAGGCTGGCCAGCGCCCCCAGATCGACGGGGGCGCCGTCGCCGGGTATGAGCTGAGCCGGGATGGCGGCATGCAGCGGTTCGTCCCACAGCAGGCGGACAGCGACACCGGGAGCGGGCGGGGCGGCGCGGACGAATGCGGCGTCCAGGTCGCCGGCGGCGACCGCGGCCAGCTTCGCCAGGGTGGGGGCTGGGATGAGCTCGATGACGGCGGCGGGCCTGCGGTGGCGGAACGCGGCGAGGATCTGCTCCAGGCGGGGGCCTAGGACTTCGCTGCTGCCAACGCGCAGCAGCCCGGACTGGCCGGCGGCCAGCCCGGCGGCGGCGCGGGCGGCCTGGTCGGCCGCGGCGAGGATCCGGCGGGCGTGCGGCAGGAACGCCTGCCCGTCCGGGGTGAGGGTGATCTGGCGGCGCGAGCGGTCAAACAGCGCCAGGCCGAGTTCGCGTTCCAGCCGGGCGACCTGCTGGCTGACCGCAGGCTGGACAATCCGCAGCGCTTCCGCGGCCCGGCCGAAGTTGCGGTGTTCGGCGACGGTCACGAAGTACCGCAACTGCCGCAGCTCCACGGACGCCTCACCTCCCGTCCGCCGCAACTCATAACTATCGGTGATTGTTCCGCAGGCGCCTTGGATCTTGTTCGGGGCCGGGATGCGCGGTGGGCTGGAATCGTCACCCACGACGAGGAGGATTCCGATGCGCGCGATCATCAGTACGCCCGGCGGGCCGGGCCGGGTCGCCCTCACCGCCGGCGTCCCCGAGCCGGCTCCCGCCCCGGACGAGGCGCTGGTGGCGGTGGAGGCGTTCAGCCTGAACCCCGGTGAGCTGGCCCTGCTCGCCGCACGCCCGGCTGGCTGGCGGCCCGGCCAGGACATCGCCGGAACCGTGGTCACGCCGGCCGCGGACGGCAGCGGCCCGGCGGCCGGGACCCGGGTCGCCGCAGTGGTGGAGGGCGCTGGCTGGGCCGAGCGGGCGGCCGTCCCGGTGCACGCGCTCGCGGTGCTGCCCGCCGGCGTGGAGATGGCAGCGGCGGCCACGCTGGGCATCGCCGGGCGCACCGCCTTGCGGACCGTGGCGCTGGGCGGGAGCCTGCTCGGCCGCCGGATCCTGGTCACCGCGGCCGGGGCGGTGGGCCGGTTCCAGATCCAGCTCGCCGCGCTGGCCGGCGCCGAGGTGGTCGCGGTCAGCCGCCGCCCGGACGCGGCCCCGGAACTGCTGGATCACGGCGCGGCCGAGGTCGCCGCCACGGTCGGCGACGCGGCCGGGCTGTTCGATCTGGTCCTGGACGACGTCGGCGGCCGTACCCTGGCCGCCGCGGTCAGCAAGGTCGCGCCCGGCGGCACCGTAGTGCTGATCGGCGTCGCCGACCCCGAGCCCGCGCAGCTCACCCTGACCGACTTCTTCGGGCACGAGAATGCGGTCATCCGCAGCTACTTCTCCTATGCCCAGCCCGGCGCCTCCGGCGATGACCTGGCCACCCTGGCCGGACTGCTCGCCGGCGGCCGGCTACGCCCCCCCATCGGCCTGCACGCCAGCTGGGACCAGACCAGCGACTTCCTCGACGCCCTAGCCAACGGCAAGGTCGACGGCAAGGCCGTCCTGGACATCCGCTGACCGCAGGCCGCGGGCCGCGGGAGAACGAGATGAAGAGGAGGCTAGAGCCATGGCCGATACGGCCCAGTTCCGGGTGGCGTCCGATAGCACCACAGCCGTTCGGCCTGAAGATCTTTTATTCCGAACGTACGGTGGTGACACCCAGCATGGACGGCACCCGGAATCCGCGCGCGGTCCGTTAACGGCGGGTGAACGTGACGTGGGTGACGCCGCCAGGGGAGCTCACCGACTCGATCGCGAAGCGCCCTTCCATGCCCTCCAGGCCATCCCAGAGGGACTCGCCGCGACCGAGAAGTACCGGCACGAGCGCGATGTGCATGTGGTCGATCAGGCCGGCGGCGAGGAACTGGCGGACGGTGGCCGGGCCGCCGCCGATGCGGACGTCGAGGCCACCCGCGGCCTCCTTGGCCGCCGCAAGCGCCTGCGCCGGGCTGGCGTCGATGAAGTGGAAGGTGGTGCCGCCCTTCATCTCGATCGAGGGCCTGAGGTGATGGGTGAGCACGAAGACGGGGGTATGGAACGGCGGCTCCTCGCCCCACCAGCCCCTCCACTCCTCATCGGTCCACGGTCCGCGCTGCGGGCCGAACTTATTGCGCCCCATGATCTCCGCGCCGATGCCCGGCCCCCAGTTGCTCGCGAAGGCGTCGTCGATGCCGGTGCTCCCGCCTTCCTGGCCCGTCATGACGTGAAATGAACGGGTGCCCATGTACGATCGCACCAGCCGCTGGCCGGCATGCCCGAAGGGCGCCTCCTGGCTCTGGTCAGCGCCGGCGCCGAAGCCGTCGAGCGAGACGGAAAAATTGTGAACACGAACAAGTGACATGACGGGAGACCTCTCTGGTCGAAGCCGAGTTCATCGATCCTCATGATGTGGTCGTAGCCAGGATCGCTTTCTCGACACCTGAGCACCCTCGACAGCTGAGCACCTGCGAACGGCTGGCAGCCGGGCCTATGCGACGCATGACACGTCCCGATCGTCCGATTCGCGCATGTCGGCAACAAGCGCGCGGTTGCCGCGCTGACGGCGCACAAGGCCAGACAGGCGAAAGAACGCCGGAAAGCCGGGGAAGCCTGGCATGACAATGACCTCGTGTTCTGCCACGAGAACG